>Ga0075423_10005971_pt1 | contig 11400 bp, 10 predicted proteins | sample SoiMethybrSBSTD2_FD_80114 | JGI IMG/M metagenome (GOLD analysis project Ga0075423, IMG submission 80114) | Bulk soil microbial communities from a Populus tree surrounding site in Tennessee, USA - Soil MetaG P. TD hybrid SBSTD2 | ecosystem: Environmental > Terrestrial > Soil > Tree plantation...
CTCCGCTATCCTGGCCTCGATCTCAGAATCGCCCAAAGGCGCCATTGCCTCTATGCTGCCACAAATCGGAGCGTTCAAACCATGAGTGACGATCTGCCCACTCTCTGGCACATCCAGGTTTCGCACTACAGCGAGAAGGTGCGCTGGGCGCTCGCCTGGAAGGACATCGAGCACAAGCGCCGCTCACCGCTGCCGGGCACGCACATGGCGGTCGCCCTCTGGCTGACCCGCGGCGCCCAATACACCTTCCCGGTGCTGAGCATCGACGGCAGGCGGATAGGCGACTCGACCGCGATCGTCGCCGCGCTGGAGGAACGCCGGCCGGAGCCGGCTCTCTATCCCGCCGACCTCGCCGAGCGGCGCCGCGCCCTTGAGCTGGAGGAGCATTTCGACGAGGAGCTGGGGCCCCAGATCCGGCAGCTCGTCTGGTACGAGTTCGGCAAGGACCCCGAGAACTACGTCGAGCTGGTGAAGCGAATGGCCCCCGCCCCGATGGCCAAATTCGAGCGGCCGGCCCTCGCCTACGCCCGCGGCTTCACCGCGCTGCGTTTCCGTGCCGCCGATGCCGAGGAGGCCGAGAGGAATCGCGGCAAGGTGCTCGATGCGCTCGATCGCCTCGAGCGGGAGCTTGGCGACGGCGAGTACCTCGTCGGCAACGACTTCAGCGTCGCCGACCTGACCGCCGCCTCGCTGTTCTACCCGCTGGCTCGTCCTCCTGAGGGGCCGCTCCCGCCCGACCAGCCGGGGCCCGCGGGCTTCGAACGCTTCCGCGAGCCGCTGGACGAGCGGCGCGGCGTCAAGTGGGTGAGGGAGATGTTCCGCCGCCACCGCAACCCGGCGAAGGCGGCAGCGCCCACCGCAACGGCGAGCTGAGCCGCTTACCCGCCGATCGGCGCCCGCGGATTCGAGCCGTAGAAGATCAGCGTGCCGAGCATGCCGACTATGTGCACCATGATGATGTTGACGACCATCGACTTCGCGGTCGCGGTCCCCACTCCGACCGGCCCGCCAGAGGCGGTATACCCGTAATAGCAGCCGACCAGCACGATGATCGTCGCCATCACCATTCCCTTGGTCAGGCTAAAGAGGATGTCCAGGAAGTCCTGGAACGTCCAGAAGATCAGCAGGTAGCCGCCCGAGGAGACGTCGCCGATCTGTTCGACCACCGCCAGGTAGCTGGCGAAGTAGACGACCCCGACGCCGACCAGGTAGATGACGGGAAAGGCGATCCAGGCCCCGAGCAGCCGGGTCGCGGCGAGGAAGGTGACCGGCGGGATGCCCATCACCTCGAGCGCGTCGATCTCCTCGGAGATCCGCATCGCGCCGATCTCGGCCACTATCCCCGTCCCCACCTTGGCGGAGAGGATGTAGCCGAAGGCATAGGGCAGGCCCTCGCGCAGGTCGCAGTAGGCGGAGAAGACCCCGGAGAGGGCCGGGGCCCCCTGGGAGCGGACGAAGTAGGCGCCGATGATGCCGCAGTTGAGGCCGAGGAGGAAGACGAACGCCCAGATGATCAGAGCCGAGCCGAGGATCAGGATCCCCGCCTGGCGCAGGCTCTCGCCGAAGAACCTCATCACCCGGCCCGAGTAGACGAGCCCGGCGACGCGAGCGCCGAAGCGAGCGATCTCGCCGAAGGAGTCGAGCCAGCCGCGCGGGACGTCGAGCCAGCCGATCATCGAATCGACTGCAGTTCCGGGTTGGTGGCGAGCAGGAAGGCGGTGAACACGTAGAGGAAGAAGGAGACCCCCATGAAGGCGATCACCACCGCCTGGTTGACGGCCCTTCCGACCCCCGCCGCGCCGCCGGAGGCCGTCATTCCCTTGTAGCAGCAGACGACCGCGATGATCGCTCCGAACAGCGAGCACATCAGCACCGACGCCCAAACGTCGGTGATCAGCGCGTTGGTGAAGAGCGTCGCGAAAAAGCCCCCGAGCGGCTGCTGGTAGATCAGCTCGGCGGCGATCCCGGCGGTGAGGCCGAAGACGATCGCAAAGACGTCAAGCAGGCCGGTGATAACGATCAGCGCCAGGAAGCGCGGCACGACCAGGTTCTTGATCGGGTCAACGCCGAGCACCTGCAGGGCGTCGAGCTCCTCGCGGATCTTGCGGGCGCCAAGGTCGGCGGTGATCGCCGTCCCGGCTACGCCGGCAACGACGATCGCCGTGACGATCGGGCCGATGAAGCGCACCGCGGTGACGACGAAGAAGCCGCCAAGCCTGTCGAGGGCGCCGAACAGCGAGAGCACTCCCGCGGCCTGCAGGCCGGGCGCGCCGAGGCAGAGGGCGAAGGTCGAGACGGTCATCGGGAACCAGGCGAGCTTGAGCACGAAGAGGAACTGGCCGACCAGCTCCTCGCCGTAGGGGTACGGCGGCCTCACCGCGGCGCTCAGCGTCCGCGCGGCGAGGATCATCATGTCCCCGGCCTGCTCGAAAAACGACTTCGCCGGCAGCGGCCGCGCTACAGCTCGTGCCGCCACCAGCTCATCGCCCGCTCTAGAGGACTCGCCTCGCTCGCCCTTGCACGCCCCGCCTGCCGCGCCCGCCGCTCGGCCGCCCGCTGTGCCTCCGAGAGCTGGGCGATCAGCGTGTCGCGGGTCTGCTCCAGCTCCTCGACGCCCGCCACGTGGCCGGTAGCGCGCCGCGGCGCCGTCGGCAGGTCGCGGGGCAGGTCGGCGGGGTAGGTGGCCAGCTCGGCCTCGAGGCGGGCGATCTGGCGCCGCAGCTCGTGGCGGACCTCGATCGCCTCGCTCTCCTCGGCGATGTCCGGCATGCCGCTGGTCGATTCGTCGGCGGGGCCGGGTTCGCTGAGCGCCCCCGGCATGCTGGCGCAGGCCGAGGCCACGATCGCCAGCTCGCGCGGACTGATGCCGGCCTGCCGGGCGCGGCGCAGCGCGTCGGTCGCGATCTCCTCCAGCTGGGCCGCGGCCTCAATTCCCTCGGCGACGAAGGTTCCCTGGCCCTGCCGGCTGACGACGAGGCCCTCCTGCTCGAGCCCGGCGTAGACCGCGCGCACGGTGTTGACATTGACGCCCGCCCAGTCGGCGAGGCGGCGGAAGCTCGGCAGGCGCTCGCCGGCTGCGAGTCGCCCGGTGGCGATCAGCGCCCGCAGGCGCCAGGTCAGCTGCAGGCCGACCGGCAGCTCGTCGCCGGGGTCGATCGAGAACGGATTCGACTCAGGTGCCTGCTGTGCCATTCCTTAGACACAGTAGAGCGCATCAATGTGTTAGTCAACTAGCACAGCTGAACTCGGCCTTGGCGAGGGCGCGGGGCTGGAACACACCGCAGAGGCCGCTGGCCCAGCGGCTGCCGTCCCGGAGGAGCAGGACGCCGTAGCGGCGCCCGGTTCGAGCCGGGAGGCCGCACGCGGAGGACTCCCTGGCGCTGCGCACTGAGATCGTGCGGCCCCGCCTGATTCCTCCGGCCCGCTTGTAAACGCGCTGCACCCGGTAGCTGTAGTCCGCCTTCGAGCGGCTCCGCGGAACCACCTTCACCAGCTTGCCGAGTATCGCCGCGTCCGCCCCCCGCATCTTCTCCGCCGGCGAGGTCCGCGCGCACGAGCAGGCCTGGGCGCCGGCCGCGAGGACCAGGGCGCCCAGGACGACGACTGCCGCTGCAACAGAGAGGCGCGTCACTCCCACCTCCCCACTGTAGAGAGAAACGCCCTGTTTCTCAAATTAAGGACCCGGTCTAAGGCGTGAGGACGACCTTGAGCGCTTCGCGGTTGTCGTAGAGCTCGTAGGCCTCGGCGGCCTGGTCGAGCTTCATCCGGTGGGTGACGAGCGGCGAGGGATCGAGCTTGCCGGCCTCGATCAGGCCGAGCACCCGGTCGACGTGGGCGATCACGTTGGCGAGGCCGAGGCGCAGGGTCAGGCCCTTGAGCCAGGCGAGGCCCAGGGGCACCTCGCCCTTGCCGGCGTAGGCCCCGATCCCGGAGACGGTGCCGGCGTCGCGGGCGAGGCTGACCGCCATCGCCAGCGGTCCGGGGTCGCCGACCGCGTCGACGACGACATCGACGCCGCGGCCCTCGGTGGCGGCGCGCACGGCGCGCTTCGGGTCGTCTTCGTCGAGGTGCAGCGGGACCGCGCCGAAGCGCTCCGCCATCGCCAGCCGCGCCGCGACCGAGTCGATCGCGAAGACCCTGGTCGCCCCCGCGGCCACCGCCGCCTGAACCGCGCAGAGGCCGACCGGGCCGAGGCCCAGCACCGCGACCGTGTCGCCCGCGTGCGTGCCCGCGTGGGCGACCGCGTGGTACCCGGTCCCCATCACGTCGCCGGCGAAGAGCGCCACCTCGTCGGACATGCCCTCCGGCACCCGGCGCAGGGTGAGGTTGGCGCGCGGCACCAGCAGCTGCTCGGCCTGGGCGCCCTGCAGGTCGCCGAGCTTCGAGCCGTGGCCGAAGGTGCGACCCCGCTCGCAACGGTGGTAGTCGCCGCGCAGGCAGGCAACGCAGGTCGCGCAGGCGGTGTGGAAGCAGCCGAGGACGCGGTCGCCGACAGCGACCCGCTCGACGTCGGCGCCGGCGGCGAGGACCGTGCCGACGAACTCGTGGCCGATCGTGAAGCCGGGCTCGACCGGGACCCGCCCGTGGTAGATGTGCAGGTCCGAGCCGCAGATCCCGCTCGCCTCGACCCGCACCACCGCATCGTCGGCGGCGACGATCTCCGGATCGGCCTTCTCCTCGATCCGCACCTCGCCAGGCGCCTGAAAAGTGACCGCGCGCATGCCGCGAACGGTATCTAGCCGACGGAGACGCCGGCGACCTGGAAGCGACCCGACTCGGCCCCCGGGCTGGCGGTCTCAGCGATCCGCGCTTCCAGCGACAGCTCGAGCTCGAAGTCGGCCTCCTCGCCGTGGCGGAAGGAGACGTCTTTGCCCTCGAGCAGCTCGATGAAGACCTCGACGAAGCGGGCGTCGAGCTGCTTGCCGGCCACCCGCCGCAGCTCCTGGATCGCCTCGTAGCTCGAGGTCGGCGTGCGGTAGGAGTCGCGCGCGGTCATCACGTCGTAGGTGTCGGCGACCGAGATGATCCGAGCCAGCTCGGGAATCTCGTCGCCTTCCAGGCCGCGCGGATAGCCCTTGCCGTCGATCCGCTCGTGGTGGGCGAGGATGATCTCGGCGACCGGTCCGTAGCCGTCGAGCGAGGAGACGACGCGCGCGCCCTGCTGGGGGTGGCGGCGGATCAGCATCCAGTCTTCGTCGGTGAGCGGCACGTTCGCCTTGAGGATCCGGTCGGGGAGGATGAACTTGCCGATGTCGTGCAGCAGCGCGGCGATGTGGACCAGCTCCTCCTCGCGCTTGGAGAAGCCGGCGCGCTGGGCGATCGCGCGCGAGTAGCGGGCGACGGCGGCGCTGTGACGGGCGGTCATCTGATCCCGCAGGTCGAGCGTGCGCAGCAGCGCGCTCAACATCCCGACCTGGAAGCTGGCCAGCTGGTTGGTCCGCACCTCCAGCTCGCGCGCCCGCTCCTCCGACTTGAGCAGGGCGCCGAGCAGGTACTGGAAGGTGACGAGGACGATGCCGAAGAGGGCGACCCCGGCAAGGCCGATCTGGATGTAGATGAAGGCGACCCCGACCGCCATCAGCGCCGCCGCGAGCTCCGAGGGCAGCAGCGGGATCATCACCTTGCGGACTTTCTCGATGAAGGAGCTGCGCTCCAGGTAGCAAGCGTCGAGGGCGATCATCGAGAAGTTGATCGTCAGCGCCGCGAGGAAGGCGCCGAAGACGAGGACGTAGAAGGCCGGCTCGGAGTCGGCGATCTGGGTGTGCGCGATCGTTTCGCGGAAGGCCACCCCGACGACCAAGGGGAAGGTCATGTAGGTGAGGAGGTTGACGAGGAGGTCGTGGAAGGGTTCGCGGAAGCGCAGCAGCCAGCCGGCGAAGATCCCGGCGACGCCGATCAAGGCGGCCGGGGTGCCGCCGAGGAGGACCATGGCGAGGACCAGCGCCAGGAAGCTGCCGGAGATCTTCAGCCGCGACTCGGTTTCGATCGCGGTGACGTCGCTGAAGACCGAGAAGCCGAGCAGGATCGCGAACAGCGGCAGGTTCCAGTCGGCGTTCGGGACCCGCCAGACGGCAGCGGCGATGGCGCCGATGAGGCCCGCTACGAGGAGCGCGTGGTTCAGGCGGGTGGGCCGCTCGTTGTCCATGGTCGCTTGGGTCGAGGCATCCCTGCCTCAGCCCAGGTTTCCACGAACCGCCGGAACGCCCTTCGACTGGGCAGAAGCATGCCGCATGCAGTCTGCAAAATCACCGTAGACGGTCGTCGGGAGCTCGGCAACCTACGTAGATCAACTGGCCAAGACCTTGCAAATTGCGATGAAGCCGCTCAGAACGCGCGAAAGGCGCCCAGGGGCGCCTCCCGACGGCGCCGCGTGGCGCCTTCCGATCTAAAGGCGATACTCGACCGATATCGCCAGTCCTGCTTAAGCCTTCTTACTTCTTCCAACCCATGAGACTCATTCCTTTCGTCGAAGCCCGTGCGGGGTATCTCGCGCAAGATTCGGCGAGAAACGTCTTTGTTGCTGACAAGTTTGTAGCACAACCTGGCGGAAACTTGTGCATCTGCAATGAAACTTGTGCAATAAACACGTGGGGGTTTCTTACGAAAAATGAGTAGAGGCAGCCTCAAAGACCCGCTTCGACGCCCGGCCTTCCGCCGTTTGGCGCTCTCCTACGCGCTCAACGAGCTGGGCGACTGGCTCGGGATCGTCGCCCTCTCGGTGCTCGTCTTCGAGCTGACCGGCAGCGCGATGGCAACGGCGCTGCTCTTCATCGGGACCGGATTCCTGCCGGCGCTGATGACCCCGCTGCTCGTCGCGCGCTTCGAGCGACCGCCGCCGCGCTTCGTCCTGCCGACGATCTACGCGGTCGAGGCGGCCGCCTTCGGCGCCCTGGCGCTGCTCGCCGGTCACTTCTCCCTCCCCGCGGTCGTCGTCGTCGCCACCCTCGACGGCGCCCTGGCGCTGACCGCGCGGACGCTGACCCGCGCCGTCTCCGCGGCGATGCTCGAGCCCGAGGGGGAGCTGCGCGCCGGCAACGCGATCCTCAACGTCGCCTTCACCGGCGGCGCCGCGCTCGGCCCGGCGCTGGCCGGCGCCCTGGTCGCCGCAACCGGGGTCCAGTCGGCCCTGCTGCTCGACGCGGTCTCGTTCTACGCGATCGCCTGCATCCTGCTCGGCGCCAAGCCGCTGCCCCAGCCCGATCCGGAGCCCGAGACCCACCTGTCCGAACGGGTCCGGGCCGGCCTCGGCTACATCCGCGCCAACGCGACGCTGCGGCGCCTGCTCGCCGCGCAGGCGACCGCGATCGTCTTCTTCTCCGCCGTGATCCCGATCGAGGTGATCTACGCGAAGGAAACCCTTGGCGCCGGCGACACCGGCTACGGCCTGATGCTCGGCTGCTGGGGCGGCGGCATGGTCGTCGGCAGCGTCGTCTTCGCCACCGTGCGCCGCGCCCCGCTGCCGCTGCTCCTCTTCTTCAGCACGATCGCGATCGCCGCCGGCTATCTCGGCATGGCCGGCGCCCAGACCCTCGCCGCCGCCTGCATCGCCTCGGCCGTCGGCGGCGCCGGCAACGGCGTCCAGTGGGTCGCCGTGGTCAGCGCCGTGCAGGAGCTGACCGCGGCGAGGATGCAGGCACGGGTGCTGGGAACACTCGAATCGGTCACCTCGGCGACGCCGGGGCTCGGCTACGTGCTCGGGGGCCTGATCGCCTCCGCCTGGAGCCCGCGGGCGACCTTCCTCGTCGCCGGCGCCGGGGTGATCGCGATCGTCCTCGCCTCGGCCCTGCTTCTGGGCAGGAATTGGCCGCTGGAGAGCGCAAAAGAACGTCCAGCGGTCGTTGACTCCGCCGACGACGAGATTATGGTGGAGCTAATTCCCGCGGAGGCCCTGCCCCAGTTCAGATCGGAGGTCGTTAAGTGAGGAAGCTGCAGGCGGTGCCGGCCCTGATCGGGCTGGTTGCGATCGCGCTCTGCCTCGCCTCGTGCAGCGGGGGGTCGAGCGGCAAAGAGGGCGGCACCCTGCACGGCACCTACGCCACCCCCGCCGAACTCGACCCGACCGTCGCCTACACGGCCGAAGGCCTGACCGCGATGTACGACACCTACCTGCCGCTGTTGACCTACGCCCACGCCGACGGCGCGGCCGGGACTAAAGTTGTCCCGGCGCTCGCCGAGAGCCTGCCCAAGATCACCGACGGCGGCAAGACCTACACGCTGACCCTGCGCAAGGGGCTCAAGTACTCCGACGGCACCTTGGTCAAGGCCTCCGATTTCGCCGCCACGATCGAACGCGTCTTCAAGCTCAACTCGGTCGGCGCGCCCTTCTACGAAGAAAGCATCGTCGGCGCGGAAAAGTTCGCCCGGACCAAGAGCGGCGGCATCTCCGGGATCGAAACCGACGACAAGACCGGCAGGATCGTCATCCACCTGACCCAGCCGCGCGGCACCTTCACCAACGAGCTGGCGCTGATCTATACGGCGCTGCTCCCCGGCGACACCCCGGCGAAGGACCTGACCAGGGACCCGCCGCCGGCAACCGGGCCCTACGCGATCGCCAAGGTCGAGCCGGGCCATGGCTGGTCTTACGAACGCAACCCCGTCTGGGCGAAGACCAACGGCAAGCTGATGCCCGACCTCCCCGCAGGGCACGTCGACAAGATCGATATCACCGTCGTCCGCAACAAAGCGACCTCGGTCAACGAAATCGAACGCGGGCAGTCGAACTGGATGCAGAGCATCCTGCCGGCCGACTCCTACAGCAAGGTCAAGGACCGCTACGAAGGCACCCAGTTCCGGGTCGAGCACCCGATCAACCTCTACTACTTCTGGATGAACACTTCGAAGCCGCCCTTCGACGACCTGAAAGTGCGCCAGGCGGTCAACTACGCAGTCGACCCGGCGGCGCTGGAACGGATCTACTCCGGCGCGCTCGTCGCCGCCCACCAGATCCTGCCCGAAGGAATGCCGGGCCACGAGCCCTACAACCTCTACCCCCACGACATGGCCAAAGCCAAGGAGCTGCTCGCTGAAGCCAACCCGAGCGATCGCGACATCACCGTCTGGGTCGACAGCGAAAGCCCCAACGACGAAGCCGGCGCCTACTACCAGGACGTGCTGAGCAAGCTCGGCTTCGACGCCAAGCTGAAGACCATCAACGCCGACGTCTACTTCCAGCTGATCAGCAACTCCTCGACTCCCGACCTCGACACCGGCTGGACCAACTGGTTCGCGGACTACCCGCACCCCAACGACTGGTTCCAGCCCCAGCTGTCCGGAAAGAGCATCGCCCCGATCGGCAACACCAACCTCGCCAATATCAACGAACCCAAGCTGACCGCGAAAATCGAAAGGCTCGGAGGAGAAACGCTCGGACCCAAACAGGAAGACGAATACGCGGAAATGGACCGCGAATTCATGGAATTGGCCCCCTGGGCGCCCTACGGCACCAACACCGTCTCCACCTTCGTCTCCAGCGACATCGACCTCGACAAGGTGATCTTCAACCCGACCTTCGGCCAGGACCTGACCAGCTTCCAGTTCAAGTAATGGAGGGCCGCAGCCCCTGGTATCTGGCCTACCGGCGGCTGCGGCGCAACCGGGTTGCCCTCGCCTTCGGCGGCCTCTTCCTCGCGATCGTCGTCTTCGTCCTCGCGGCGCCGCTGTGGGCGAACCAGGTGGCCGACACGGGGCCGAACGACACCCACACGCTGGAGAAGGTCGCGGTCGACGGCGAAACCCGCGAAGTCGTCGACCCGGAAGGCAAGCCGGTCGGTCCGCTCTGGCTCGGCGCCGGGGGCAAGTTCTTCCTCGGGGCCGACGGCCGCCTCGGCCGCGACGAGATGGTGCGGCTGATGTACGGCGGGCGGACCTCGCTCTTCGTCGGCATCGCCGCCGCCCTGATCACGACCCTGCTGGGAACCGGCCTCGGCCTGCTCGCGGGCTGGTACCGCGGCTGGACCGACGCGATAATCGCCCGCGCCCTGGACGTCGTCTGGGCCTTCCCGGTGACCCTGCTCGGCGCCGCCCTGGGCCTCGCCCTTGCCGTCGGCGGCCTGCGAATCGGGCCGCTGCACCTCTCCGGCAGCTCGATCTGGATCCCGATCCTGATCATCGGCGTCGTCTACACGCCCTACGTCGCGCGGCCGATCCGCGGCGAGGTCCTGGCGCTGCGCGAGAAGGAGTTCGTCGAGGCCGCGGTCTCGCAGGGCGCCGGCCCGCTGCGGGTGATGCTCGTCGAGCTGCTGCCGAACCTGCTCTCGACCGTGATCGTCTTCTTCGCGATCAGCATCGCCAACAGCATGCTGCTGGAGTCGATCCTCTCCTTCCTCGGCGTCGGCGTGCAGCCGCCCAACACCTCCTGGGGGACGATGATCGCGGGCGGCTTCGAACTGATCACCAGCGCGCCGCTGCTGACGGTCGTTCCTGGGGCGATGCTGCTGCTCACCGTGCTCTCGGTCAACGTCTTCGCCGACTGCCTGCGCGACGCGCTCGACCCGAGGGCGAAGCTGCGGCTGGAGGCCCACGCCGGCATCGCCGAGCCCGAGGGGACCCCGGTCTGATGGGACGCTTCATCGTCAGGCGGCTCGCCGGGATGGTCGCCGTCCTCTTCGCCGTCTCGGTGCTGGTCTTCCTGATCTTCAACGTGATCCCGGACTCCGACCCGGCGCGGCAGATGGCGGGCCGCTCGGCAAGCCCGCGGCTCGTCGCCAGCATCACCGAAGAATGGGGCTTCGACGATCCCCTCCCCCAGCAGTACCTGACGATGATGGGGAACATCTTCAGCGGCGACGTCATCTCCTACGAAACGGAAGAAAACGTCGACGAACGGATCGTCGAAGGAATCCCGGCCACCTTCTCGCTCTGCACCGGCGCGGCGGTGATCTGGATGTTCTTCGGGATCCTCTTCGGCTACCTCTCGGCGGTGCGGGCGGGTGGCCTGCTCGACCGGGCGCTGACCGTCCTCGCCGTGACCGGCATCTCGATCCCGGTCTTCTGGCTGGCGGCGATCTTCCTCAACTACCTGGCCTACGAGCTCGAAATCTTCCCCTCGAACGGCTACGTCGCGCTGAGCGAAGACCCGCTCGAATGGGCGAGCCACCTGATCCTGCCCTGGGTGACGCTGGCGATCGTCTACGTCGGCTTCTACAGCCGCGTCCTGCGCTCGAACATGCTCGACGCGATGGACGAGGACTACGTGCGCACCGCGCGCGCCAAGGGGCTTCCTGAGCGCCGGGTGATGACCCGGCACGTGCTGCGCAACTCGCTGGTCCCGATCGTCACCCTCTTCGGCCTCGACTTCGGCGCCCTGCTCGGCGGCGCGATCCTGGTCGAGGGCGTCTTCAACATCAACGGCATCGGTCAGTACGCCTACGAATCGCTGATCAATCTCGACCTGCCGCC
>Ga0075423_10005976_pt1 | contig 11396 bp, 6 predicted proteins | sample SoiMethybrSBSTD2_FD_80114 | JGI IMG/M metagenome (GOLD analysis project Ga0075423, IMG submission 80114) | Bulk soil microbial communities from a Populus tree surrounding site in Tennessee, USA - Soil MetaG P. TD hybrid SBSTD2 | ecosystem: Environmental > Terrestrial > Soil > Tree plantation...
ACGTGCTGCGTGCTACGTGCTACGTGCTACGTGCTGCGTGCTCGTGCCACGTGCTGCTGCCCGTGCCTTGCCCCTCCGCCCGCATATCGCATCCTGGACGCCGCACAAAGAAGCACGTCGCACCCCGCACGTAGCACGTAGCACGTAGCACATAGCACGTAGCACGTAGCACGTAGCACGTAGCACGTAGCACGTAGCACGTAGCACGTGACAGCGACGTACAATCTTCCCTCCCCATGCACTTAGACTCGCTGCCGTCCCGCGCCGCTGCCGATCTGCCTTTGCCGACCGGCCTGTGGGCGACCGTCCGGGCCGGGATCCGCGGCACGCGGATCGACTACACGACCGCGCCGGTCGGGCAGGCCGTGATCATGCTCGCCGTGCCGATGGTCATGGAAATGGCCATGGAGTCGATCTTCGCGGTCGCCGACGTGTTCTGGGTGGCGCATCTGGGCGCCGATGCGGTCGCCACCGTGGGGCTGACCGAATCGATGATGACCATGATCTACACGGCCGCGCTCGGGCTGTCGATCGGCGCGACGGCGCTGGTGGCGCGGCGCACCGGCGAGCACGATCCCGAAGGAGCCGCCCGGGCGGCGGGGCAGTCGATCCTGCTCGGGCTCGCGGTCGCGGCGGCGATCGGGCTGATCGCGGCACCGTTCGCTCCGTCCCTGCTCCGAATCATGGGCGCGACAGACGATGTCGTCCGGGGCGGCAGCGGGTTCACGCGGACGATGCTGGGCGGCAACGCGACGGTCCTGCTCCTGTTCCTCCAGAACGCGGTCTTCCGCGGCGCCGGCGACGCCGCGATCGCGATGCGAGTGCTCGTCATCGGCAACCTCCTCAACATCGTCCTTGGTCCCTGTTTCATCTTCGGCCTCGGACCGTTTCCGCGACTGGGCGTCACCGGCGCAGCGGTCGCGACGAACCTCGGAAGGGGCACGGCCGTGCTCTACCAGTTCGCGCTGCTGATCCGGGGATCGGGACGTGTGAGGGTGACTGCCCGTCACCTGCGGCTGGACGTCTCGGTGATGCGATCGGTCCTGAAGCTCTCGGGTTCGGGCACGTTCCAGATTCTGATCGGCACGGCGAGCTACATCGGGCTGGTCCGCATCCTTTCGACCTTCGGCAGCGCAGCGCTCGCGGGGTACACGATCGGCATCCGGGTGATCCTCTTCGCGCTGCTGCCGGCGTTCGGCATCAGCAACGCCGCGGCGACGATGGTCGGGCAGAACCTCGGAGCGAAGCGGCCGGATCGCGCCGAGAGCGCGGTCTGGACGGCCTCGCGCTACAACATGGCGTTCCTCGGCGTCGTCGGCGTCGTCTTTCTCCTGGCCGCGCCGCAGATTGCGCGGCTGTTCACCGATGATGCCGCCGTGCAGCCGTTCGCGATCGGGTGCCTGCGCACGGTCAGCCTCGGGTTTCTCTTCTACGCCGCCGGCATGGTCCTGACCTCCGCCTTCAACGGCGCTGGAGACACCTGGACGCCCACGCTGATCAACCTGGGGGTGTTCTGGCTGTTCGAGATCCCGCTGGCGTGGTGGCTCGCGACCCGGACGCCGCTTGGCGCGTGGGGCGTGTTCTGGGCGCTGACCATGGCCTATTCCGCGCTGGCCGTGGTGAGCGCGTGGCTGTTCCGGCGGGGGACCTGGAAAGCGCGGAAAATCTAGCACGTTGCTGAAAAGCTCGGCCGACAAGGGAGAAGGCAGAAGGGAGAAGGCAGCACTCTGCATTTCTCCCTTCTCCCTTCTGCCTTCTCCCTTGTCTTCAGGCTGCGAGTTTTAAGGAGCCTGGTAGTTATTCTTCGTTCAGCTGCCGTTCAGCCCGCGGCTGATACTGTCTCGCCTCTGAGGGAACCCATGCTCTGGCTGGAACACAACGGCCGCGACGTGCGGCACGCCTTGCGCACCATCGCGCGGATGCCGCTCCTGGCGGCGGTCGTCATCCTCTCGCTCGGCGTGGGGATCGGCGTGAACCTGGTGGTCTTCTCGTGGCTGCAGGCAGTCGTGCTGCAGCCGCTGCCGGGCGTGGCCGATGCGCGGCATACCTACTTCGTCGACCCGCGAGCCGAGACTGGCACCTACCCCGGCGCCTCGTGGCTCGAGTATCAGGACTACCGGGAGCGCCTGCGCTCGTTCGAGAGCCTGCTCGCGTTCCGCATGGTGCCGTTCAACGTCGGCGAAGCGGCCAGCAACGAGCGGATGTACGGCCAGCTCGTGTCGGACAACTACTTCACGGCGCTCGGCCTGCGGCCGTCGGCGGGGCGATTCTTCCGGCCGGACGAAGTCACCCGGTCCCCGAACGCGGCGGTGCTGGTGATCTCGCACGGCCTGGCGCGGGCGCGGTTCGGTGGGGCGACTGCCGCGGTGGGGCAGACGCTGCGCGTCAACGGCACCGATCTCGCGATCGTCGGCGTGGCTCCGGAGCATTTCCAGGGCACGGTGCTGAGCCTTGACTTCGCGATGTGGGTGCCCGCGACCCTGGCGCCGACGGTGCTCAGCGGCTCGCGCGAGCTCGACTCGCGCGAGATCCGCAGCTACTCGATGATGGGACGGCTGGCGCGGGGCGTCACCCAGGCCCAGGCGCAGGCGGAAGTGGCCGGGATCGCCCGGGAGCTGGCCCGCCTCTATCCGGCGACGAACGCGACCATGTCGGCGCAGGTGCTCACGTTCTGGCAGGCCGCGCGCGGTCCGCAGAAGATGATCACCGGCGCGCTCGCGGCGCTCCAGGGCATCATGCTGCTGGTGCTGCTCGCCGTGTGCGCGAACACGGCGAACCTGATGCTCGCGCGCGCGAGCACGCGGCAGCGCGAGATCGGCGTCCGCGTCGCGCTCGGCGCCGGCCGGCTGCGGATCGTCTCGGCGCTGCTCAGCGAGAACGTGCTGCTCGCGTCGGCCGGCGGCGCGCTCGGCGTGCTGCTCGCGCTCTGGGGCACCAACGCCGTCCGCGCCGTGCCGTTCATCGGCGCCTTCCCGATCCGTTTCCAGACCCATATCGACGGAACCGGCCTGATCCTCGCGGCCGTGCTCGCGGTGGCGAGCGGCGCGATCGTCGGCATTGCGCCGGCCCTGCAGCTCGCCGCGATCGACGCCCAGCAGGCCTTCCGGGCCGCGATCCGTGGCTCGTCGCGCAGCCGGCTGCGGAGCGCGCTGATGGCCGCCGAGGTGGCGCTCGCGCTCATGGTGCTGCTCGTGGCCGGGTTGTTCTTCAGGAGCTTCGCGGAAACGCGCGAGATCGATACCGGGTTCCGCAGGTCCGGCGTGCTCCTGGCGGCCTACGATCTCACCGGACGGAATCTCGACGAGGCCGGGGCTCGCGACTTCGCGGATCGTCTCGTCGAGCGGCTCAATTCGATATCCGGCGCCCGGGCCGCGGCGATCGCGACCCAGGTGCCGCTCGACATCCACGGTCTGCCGCTGCGCGGCTTCGTGATTGAAGGGCGGGCGAGGGCCGACGGCCAGCCCGATCGCGCGCTGAGCAATACGGTGACCCATGGCTACTTCGCGGCCATGGGAATCCCGATCGTGCAGGGCGGCGACTTTGCCGTGCGCGCCGCGCCGGCCGACCGGCCGCAGGTCATCGTCAACGAAGCGTTCGTCCGCCGCTTCCTGAACGGCAGCGAGCCCATCGGCCGCACCGTCCAGAATCGCGATCGCGCGTACGTCATCTGCGGCGTGGTGCGGAATTCGCTGTACGAGTCGTTCGACGAGGCGCCGACGCCGATCGTCTACTTCTCCTTCCGGGATCGTCCGGGGTGGGGCGGGGAGATTCACCTGCTGGCGCCCGACGGCAGGGAGAGCCTGCTCGCCGCGGAACTGCGGCGCGCGGTTCGCGATGTCGATCCGTCTCTGCCGATCTACGACGTCCGCACGCTCGAGGAACACGTCGAGAAGAACCTGTTCCTGCGGCGCATCCCGGCGCGGATGTTCGTGGTCCTCGGCCCGCTCCTGCTCGCGCTGGCGGCGATTGGCATCTACGCGGTCGTGGCCTACGCGGTCGCGCAGCGGACCACGGAGATCGGCGTCCGCATGGCCCTCGGCGCCACCCGCCGGCGCGTCGTCGCCGAAGTGGTCGCCGGCACGCTGCGGGTCGTGGCGGCGGGGGCGGTCGTCGGATGGCTGCTCGTCTATCTCGTCCAGATTCACCTCGCGCCCGGCCGGCCCCTCCCGCTGTCGGTCTTCGCCGGCGCGCCGCTCGTGTTGCTCCTCGTCTCGGGCTTCGCCTGCTGGTTGCCCGCGCAGCGCGCCGCGCGCGTCGACCCGATGGTGGCGTTGCGGCACGAGTAGATCCCCCCCGCCTTCGCGCTACGCGCTTCGGCGAGGCAGGCTGAACTTGCGAATGGCGTTACACTCTCCCCCTACCTGCCCAGGAGGAGCTGTGAGCGCGAGCCTTCGGTTCTCCACCGTATCGATCCTGTCCGTTGCACTGTTCGCCACTTCGCTCGTGCAGCCAGGCATGGCGCAGTCAGGGCCGGCGGCGTCGCAGGCGGCGTCGGCCGCCATCCCGAAGATTCAGTTCGAGAAGTACACGCTTTCGAACGGCCTGCAGGTCATTCTTCACGTCGATCGCAAGCTGCCGATCGTGCACGTGAACCAGTGGTTCAACGTGGGCTCGAAGAACGAGCGCGAAGGACGCAGCGGCTTCGCGCATCTGTTCGAGCACATGATGTTCCAGGGATCGAAGAACGCCGGCAAGGAGTACTTCACCTACGCCGAGGCCGCCGGGGCCAACGTCAGGGAAGGGGGCGTGAACGGGACGACCAACCAGGATCGGACCAACTATTTCGCCACGGTGCCGTCCGGGAACCTGGAGAACATCCTGTGGCTCGAGAGCGATCGCCTGTTGACGTTGCCGGAGGCGATGACCGATGCCAAGCTCGCCAACCAGAAGGACGTGGTCCGCAACGAACGTCGCCAGGGCCTCGAGAACACGCCGTACGGCCGCTGGTTCAAGCTGATCGCCGAGAACCTTTTTCCGTCCCGGCACCCCTACGCGAACGACGTCATCGGCATGCACGAGGAGCTGGTGGCAGCGACCCTGGAAGACGTGCGGGACTTCTTCCGGACGTACTACACACCGAACAACCTGTCGCTCGTCATTGCTGGTGACTTCGATCCCGCCGCCGCCAGACCGCTTGTCGAGAAGTATTTCGGAACCATCCCTGCCGGACCGCCGCTGGATCGGCCGGCCCGGGGCAGACCACGACTCGACGGCGAGAAGATCGTCGAGGTCAGGGATCGAGTGCCGCAGGAGCGGACCTACTTCGCGTGGCATTCACCCGCCTACTTCGAGCCTGGCGATGCCGAACTGGATCTCGTCGCGACGATCCTCAGCGATGGCCTCTCCGCGCGGCTGAACAAGGCGCTCGTCTACGACAAGCAGCTCGCCTCCGACACGACGGCGTTTCAGTCGAGCCAGCCGCTGACCGGGTTTTTCGCGCTGTGGGCGACGGCCCGGCCGGGCGCCGACCTCTCACAGGTCGAGGCGATCGTCACCGAGGAGATCGCACGGCTGGCGAAGGACGGTCCGACGGAGGAAGAGCTCAATCGCGCGAGGACGAAGTGGGAATTCAACTTCGTCACCGGTCTCGAAGGGATCGGCGGCTTCGGCGGCAAGGCCGACATCCTGAACCAATACAACACGTTCCTGGGCAATCCGGGTATGTTCGAGGCGGACTTCGCGCGCTACCGCAACGCGACGGCCGCCACCGTCAAGGCCACCGTCAACGAGTACCTCAACACCCGGAACCGGCTGCTCGTCCGCTTCAGGCCCGAGCAGTCGGGCCCTCCGTCGAAGGTCGCGGTCGATCGCACGAAGGAGCCGCCGCTCGGTGCCGACCGGCCGTTCACCGCGCCGGAAGTGAAGACAGCGAAGCTGGACAACGGGATCGAGATCTTCGTCGTCGAGCGGCCAGAACTGCCCAAGGTTTCGGTCTCGGTCGCGTCGCGCAGCGGCAGCATCAACGATCCCGCGGGCAAGGGCGGTCTCGCCAGCCTGACGGCGCGTCTGATGCGCCGGGGGACGAAGACGAGGAGCGCGCTCGATATCGACAACTCGCTCGGTGACCTGGGCACTTCTCTGACGTGGGGCGCGGGCCGTGAGAGCGCGCGACTTGGTCTCGAGGTCCTCAAGCGGAACGTGTCGCCCGCCATGGCGGTGCTCGCCGATGTCGTCCTCCAGCCGTCGTTTCCGGCGGCCGAGTTCGACCGCGAGAAGAAGCTGGCGCTCGATGGGCTGGGGCAACAGGCGAACAATCCCACGGCGGTCGCCAACCGGGTGTCGTTCATGCTCGCGTTCGGCCTCGATCATCCCTACGGTCGCTCGCCCGGCGGGCTGCCCGGCACGGTCGGGAACATCACACGCGACGATCTGAGTCGCTTTCACCAGGCGCAGTGGAAGCCAGCCAGCTCGGCGCTCGTGTTCGTCGGCGATGTCACGCTCGCCGAAGCCACTGCGCTTGCCAAGCAGCATTTCGGCGCGTGGTCGGGCGGCGCCGCGCCGGCGGCCACGATTCCGCCACCGCAGCCGGTCGGGCCCGGCAAGATCTATCTGATCGATCGACAGAACGCCGCGCAGACGGTGATCGCGCACGTGCTCCCCGCGCCGCCACGGGCGTCGCCGGAGTACGCGGCCGTGACGCTCGCCGACGCGGTCTACGGTGGCGGTGGATTCGGGACCCGTCTCAATCTCAACCTGCGTGAGGACAAGGGGTATTCCTACGGCGTCTTCTCGAGCGCGTCGTTGCTGCGGCAGTCGGGCACGATCATCGCGTCGGGCGGCGTCCAGACCGACAAGACGAAGGAGTCGGCTGCGGAATTCGTCGCTGAGCTGAAGAACCTCGCGGGCGCGAAGCCCATCACCGAGACCGAGCTCACGGCCGCCCGGCTCACCAAGATTCGCGGCTACGCGCAGCAGTTCGAATCGCTCAATCGCGTCTCGGGCCAGGTGATCAACCTCTGGGCGCTCGGGATGCCGATGATCGAGCTGCAGCGCGAACCGGAGAGCCTCCTCGGCGCGTCGCTCGCCGCCGTCAATGCGGCCGGCGCGAAATACGCGGCGCCGGCCGGGGCGACCCTGCTGCTCGTCGGCGACCGGTCGAAGATCGAAGCCGGCCTCAAGGAGCTCAACGCCGGGGAGCTCGTCGTACTCGATGTGGAGGGACGTCGGGTGAAGTAGCGCGCGCCCGTTGTCGCGCGCGCCTTGACATGCTCTACGAGCCCGCATAGCGTTCGGACGATGCACATGAAGCATCGGCGGGAGTCGGAGAACGCCGTTGTCGGCCGCGGTGTGGTGGAGGGCTATCTCGCGGGCGAGGAGATTGAGCGGCTGGCGAAGGAAGGGCTCGCGCGGCTGCCCGTGGACGGCAAACGGCTGCTGGTGCTGATTCCGGATGGCACGCGCACGATGCCGATGCCGTTCATGTTCGAGATCCTGGAGCGGGAGCTCGGGCAGCGCGTGGCGGCGCTCGATTACCTCGTGGCGCTCGGCACGCACACGCCGATGAGCGACGCGCAGCTGGCGCGGCATGTCGGGCAGGCGGTGGTGGACGGCAAGGCCGGGAACCGGCGGATCTTCAACCACCGGTGGGACGATCCGGCCACGTTCGTCAAGCTCGGGGAGATTCCCGCCCACGACGTCCGCGATCTCACGGGCGGGCGGCTGAACGAGACGGTGCCGGTGGCGTTGAACCGGCTGCTCGTCGAGTACGACCACGTCCTGATCTGCGGTCCGGTCTTCCCGCACGAGGTCGTCGGGTTCTCCGGCGGCACGAAGTATCTGTTCCCCGGCGTTGCCGCCCCCGAAATCATCCATTTCACGCACTGGCTCGGCGCGCTGATCACCAGCTACGAGGTGATCGGCACCATGGACACGCCGGTGCGCGCCGTCATCAATCGCGCGGCCAGCCTCCTCTACACGCCGCTGTCGCTGCTGGCGCCGGTCGTGACCCACGACGGCGTCGCCGGCCTCTTTTGCGGCGATCCGCTGGACACCTGGCGCCAGGCGGCCACACTGTCGTCGCGCCGGCACGTGATCTGGGTCGACAAGCCCTTCGAGCGCGTGCTCGCGATCATGCCGTCGATGTACGACGACCTGTGGACCGCGGCCAAGGGGATGTACAAGATCGAGCCGGCCGTCGCCGATGGCGGCGAGGTGGTCATCTATGCGCCGCACGTGACCGAGGTCAGCTACGTGCACGGCAAGCTGCTGGACGAGGTCGGTTACCACTGCATCGAGTACTTCCTGGCGCAGTGGGAACGGTTCAAGCACTATCCGGGCGGCATCCTGGCGCACTCGACCCACGTGCGCGGGCTCGGCAAGTACGACGCGTCGTGCAGCCTGGAGACGCCGCGGATCCAGGTCACGCTCGCGACCGGCATTCCGCGCGAGCGCTGCGAACGGATCAACCTCGGATACCTGGATCCGGCGACCGTCAACCCGGACGACTGGCGCGGCCGCCCCGGATGGCTGGTCGTGCCGCGCGCGGGCGAGATGCTCTACCGCGTGGGACAGCCGCCGGCGTGGAGTGACTGAGACACGTGTCACGTGCTGCGTGCTGCGTGCTACGTGCTACGTGCTACGTGCTCGTGCCGCGTCTTGCCACGTGCTGCGTGCTACTCGCCTGGTGCGACGTGCGTGCGGACGGCACGTAGCACGTGAGAGCACGTAGCACATAGCACGGAGCACGTAGCACGTGACTGTTTGGAGCCTGCAATGACGTACAAGATGGGAGTCGTCGGCCTGGGCGTGATGGGCGCCAGCCTTGCCCGCAATATCGAGAGCAAAGGCTTTCCCGTCGTCGGCTACGACCTCGACACCAAGAAGACCCGCGGGTTCCTCGACGGTCCCGCGAAAGGCAAGGCCATCGCGGGGGCGGACAAGCCCGAGCAGCTGATGGAGATGCTCGAGCGGCCGCGGCGCGTGCTGATGATGGTGCCGGCCGGCGCGCCGGTCGACAGCGTCATCGCGCACCTGCGTCCGCACCTGCAGGAAGGCGACATCCTGATCGACGGGGGCAATTCGTACTTCGTCGACACCGATCGCCGCAGCGACGATCTCGCCAAGACAGGCTTCCGGTTCGTCGGCACCGGCGTGTCCGGTGGTGAAGAGGGCGCGCTGCTCGGGCCGGCGATCATGCCGGGCGGGCCGGCCGAGGCGTGGGACGCGCTGGCGCCGATCTTCCGGGCCATCGCGGCGAAGGCCGAGGACGGCGAACCGTGCGTCGAGCACATGGGACCGCGCGGCGCCGGGCACTACGTGAAGATGGTGCACAACGGCATCGAATACGGCGACATGCAGCTCATCGCCGAGGTCTACGATCTCCTGCACCGCGGCGCCGGCCTGCCGCCGCGCGAGCTCGCCGACATCTTCGCCGAGTGGAACGAGGGGGAGCTGAAGTCGTACCTGATCGAGATCACCGCGAAGATCTTCGAGCAGATGGACGACCAGACCGGCAAGCCGCTGGTCGATCAGATCCTGGACGAGGCGCAGCAGAAGGGGACTGGCAAGTGGATGAGCCAGAACGCCTTCGACATCGGCGCCCCGATCCCCACCGTGAACGCCGCGGTCGAGGCGCGCATCCTCTCGGCGCTCAAGAAGGAGCGGGTCGTGGCGAGTCGCGTGCTGCGCGGTCCGTCGCCCGAAGGCCGCGGCGATCGGGCGCGGCTGATCGACGCGGCGCGGCATGCGCTCTATGCCAGCAAGATCACCTCCTATGCGCAGGGCATGGCGATGCTCCGGATGGCGTCCGAGGAATATGGCTACGGCATCGATCCGGGCGCGGTCGCCAAGATCTGGCGGGCCGGCTGCATCATCCGGGCGAGCCTGCTCGGCGACATCCGGCACGCCTTCGAGCGGGATCCGTCGCTGGTCAACCTGCTCCTGGACGATGCGTTCAGGGACGCGATGGGCGAGCGTCAGGACGGCTGGCGGCACGTCGTGCAGACCGCCGTCGCGCTGGGCATCCCGGTGCCCGCCATGGGCTCGTCGCTGGCGTATTACGATTCGTACCGGGCCGCCCGCCTGCCGGCGAATCTGACGCAGGCACAACGTGATTTCTTCGGCGCCCATACCTACCGCCGCGTCGATCGCGACGGGGTGTTCCATACCAACTGGGCGGGGGACGGCAAAACGACGGCGCAGGGGAGCGCCACACACTGATGGCCACTGATTCCGGTCCGCTGAAGGTTCCGCCTGAAGGGGCGCTCGACTTCCTCGCGCTGGGCGCGCTCATTCATCGTCTCGATCCCGGCGTGATCCCGTTCCGGAAGGCGATGACCTGCGCGATCCACGTGAGCGGCGGCGAGTTCAACACCGCGGCGAACCTCGCGGACTGCTTCGGAATGAGGACCGGCGTGGCCAGCGCCATGGTCGAGTACCCGATCGGCGAGCTGATCGCCGGACGCGTCCGCTCGATGGGGGTCACGCCGTTCTACAAGATGTTCAAGCACGATGGCGTGCGCGGCCCCAACATGGCCACGGTCTACAGCGACCGCGGGTTCGGCGTGCGCGGGCCGACGGTGTTCTACAACCGCTGCAACGAGGCGGCGGCGCAGCTCAAGCCGGGCGACTTCGACTGGGACAAGATCTTCCGGGCCGGAGTCCGCTGGTTCCACAGCGGCGGCATCTTCGCGTCGCTGTCCGAGTCGACCTCGGAGCTGATCCTCGAAGGCATGGAAGCGGCGCACAGGCACGGCGCCGTGGTCTCGCTCGACTTGAATTACCGCGAGAAGCTCTGGTCGGCCGCCGGCGGCGCCCACCGTGCCGTCTCCACGCTCACGCGGATCGTCGAGCACGTCGACGTGCTGGTCGGCAACGAAGAGGATCTGCAGAAGGGCCTCGGCATCGCCGGGCCGGAGATGACCACCAAGTCCTCATCGTCGCTGGACCACAGCACCTTCTCGGGAATGATCGAGAACGTCGTGAAGCGCTTCCCGCGGATCAAGGTCGTGGCGACCACGCTGCGGCACGTGCACTCGACCAACCGGCACTCGTGGAGCGCGGTCGCGTCGATCAATGGCGAGATCTATGTCGCGCCGACCGTCGACCTCGACGTCTACGACCGCGTCGGCGGCGGCGACGGGTTCGCGTCCGGGTTGTTCTTCGGGCTGCTGACCGGCGAGCCGGCCGAGGAGTGCGTGAAGCTCGGATGGGCGCACGGCGCGATGATCACCGCGTTCCCCGGCGACACGACGATGGCCACGCTCGAGCAGGTGCGGGCGTTCGCGAAGGGTGGGTCGGCGAGGATCCAGAGATAGCGGAAGGAGCTCAAATGTCGCGTCTGATTGCCAGTGTCGCCGTCTGCGTGGCGGTCGCCGCCGCGCATCCGTCGGTCCAGACCAACCAGCCCGCTCAGCGCCAGCTGAGAATCATCGCCTTCGGCGCGCACCCGGACGACG
>Ga0075423_10005977_pt1 | contig 11396 bp, 3 predicted proteins | sample SoiMethybrSBSTD2_FD_80114 | JGI IMG/M metagenome (GOLD analysis project Ga0075423, IMG submission 80114) | Bulk soil microbial communities from a Populus tree surrounding site in Tennessee, USA - Soil MetaG P. TD hybrid SBSTD2 | ecosystem: Environmental > Terrestrial > Soil > Tree plantation...
GAACGCGTACGCCGAGAGATTGAATGGATCCATTCGTCGAGAATGTCTCGATCACATCATCGTGTGGAATGAGCGCGGGCTGCGACAGGTGTTGCATATGTACGTCGCGTACTAACCATGCGTCGCGGACGCATCTATCGCTCGACAAAGATGCACGTCACGACGGATTCAGCACACGACAGGGGTCAGTCGTCGAGTTTGCCGAAGTTGGCGGACTACATCATCGATACGAGCGACGTGCCGCGTGACCTGCGCAGCCTCAGCTGCTCGCGAGTCGCAGCCTGGGACAATTTGAAGGCGAGCACCAGAGGTGTTGGGCCATTGGAGTTACCGCCAGCGATGGCCACACTAGTGTCGACACAAAAACTGAATTCAGACGAAGGTGGTCGACGACAGGCGACGCGCAGCGGTCGCAAGAGCCTGCTACGAATTGTTCGCGGTTAATCACAGGCCAGTGGATGCCCGTTCGCTAACTAACTCGTTGAACAACTGGCGGGCCCAGCGCGCTCGAACCGGCGACGACCTGGTTCGTAGTCGTGATGCGGCAGATCGACCGGCACCGACCCACGATCGACCAAGATCCCACTACAGAATGACTTACAAGTGGACGCCTGATCAGCATCGATCACCGTGTCTATCCCTAGATCAACCTCTTCGAACTGAGTTACGTCACGGTCACGTCACGATGTCGCTCGGTAACGAAAGGTTTGACTCGGCATCAATGGTCGAGACCGCGAATGGCTCGATGCCGGCCAGATAGAACTCTTGCGGATCACGCGGTCGACTGAGTTCAGAACTTTATCGAACGTCGGCGCAACGGCTCAAAGTGTTGACCGAACAGGACACTGCAACCGTGCCGGTGTACCCGGGTGATGCCGATGCGCGCCTCGCCCGGGCCCCTCGAGGTTGAGCTTTATTGTTCAATGATCGTCGTGTCGTGCCGCAGCGCGCCAGGGGCGACTACGAAGAACTTGTCGGCGCTGAGCACGATTTGGTCGATCGAGAATCCGTCCTGTTTGACCTGTACACGGATCGTCTGGGCGCCGGAGCGCTCGAACTGGATCGCCGCGCCCAAGACGCCGGCGCCGAAGCCGTTGTCTTGCCAGCCCCACCCGGAAAGTCGGCACCCGTTGCAGTCGGCGAGGTTGACTTCGATTCCCGACGTGGTGCCGATGCGATACGCGGGGACGCCGGTATCGACGCTGCCGGAGAACTGCAGGATGACTGCATCGTTGACGCGCTTGTCGCGGTCGGCCTTGCCGCGCAGCCACACGTGATAGGCCACGCCGGCTTCCGCCTGGAACGACATCTCGAAGTAGTCCGGCGGATCGACGAGCGGCTCTTTGATCTTCTGGCCGCTCTTGTTCGGGTTCCACACTCGTCTGCCGCGGGCGGCGCTCGCATCGGCCACGAGCGACCATGTGCCGGCAATGCTGGCCGCATCCGCCGTATAGAGGACGACTTCACGAGCGCGGATCGTCACCGTGAACGCCTGCATGGCGACGTTGCCATCCCAACCCGCGTCGCTCGCCTGGACCGTGAATGAAAACGTGCCCACCGCAACGGGCTTGCCGGCGATCACGCCGTCGACCGACAACGACAACCCGGTAGGCAGCTGACCGGTCAACAGGCTCCAGATCGTGTTGCCGGTGCCGCCTGCGAACTGAAGCGCCACGCGATACGGCTTCGGCACGAGTCCGGAAGGCAACGTTGCAGTGGTGATGACCAGAAGCGGCGGAGCAATGACGATCGTCACCGCCGCCGTCGCGACGTACTCCGGCCCTGGCCAGGCGTCAAGTAATTGAACGGTGAAGGCGAATCGCCCGATGCGCTGTGGATCACCGGACACGAGTCCGCCTGGATCGAGGTGAAGGCCCGGCGGCAGGTCACCACCGATCACCGACCACGTGTATCGTTCAGTACCTCCGGCCGCGCTCAGCGCCCCCTGGTAGTACGAACCCAACACACCCGCAGGCAATTGCGAGGTCGCGATGGTTACGGGACGCGGCGCGGTCGTAATCGTGACCGTCGAAAATGCGGTGCGATTCAGCCCCCAGCGATTTGCATCCCGTGCCTGAACAACTGCGGTCGTCGTTCCCCACATCATCGGTGTTCCGTCGATCGCGCCGGAGGATGCATCGAGAGCGACGCCGGCGGGAAAATCGCCGGAGACGACCGTCCACGCGACGCTTCCCAACTCCCCGGTCGTACTCGGCGCAAGGTGAAACGCGTCGCCCACCTTCACCGCCGGGATCTCTGGCAGGTTGATCACGAACGGCGGCGCATCCACGGCCAGCTGGAGGGGGACAGTCGTGTCGTTGAAGTCCCACGATCGATCGAAGGCGCGAAGCGTTAGCAAGCCAGTCGTCGGCTCCGACGGCGTGCCATTGATCTTGCCTGACGTTGGATCGAACGCGAGGCCGCCCGGAAGCGTGTTGTCGATCACCTCGAGCCCGCAGCCGCCAGCACCGCCGGTGCACGTGATGAGTTGCTCGTAGGGCACGTTGAACATGCCGTTCGGTAGGGTCGTTGGCACGATTCGCACTAGCAACATTCCCGGCCGCGGCCTGAGGTCGCCCGACAGCGCGCGCGCCGTCTCGGTGTTCAGAAGATCGATGTCGGGCCCGATGCCCTCATACTTGCTTCCGGGCTTGAGCCGATAATCGTCAGCGGCAAAATCCACGAAGAGGGACGGAAATTCGGCGGCAGTCGGAAGATGATTAACGCAGCCGAAGCCGGCAGGCTTTGCTGTCGATGGATACTGCTTGGCGGTACCTCCGGCCATGATGTTTCCACAAAAAGTCCCGTCCGGAAAATATGGCAACGCCCCGATGCCGATCGAGAGGCGGTCGCCAAACAGACCAAACGAGTTATGAAGCGCAATGTTGTTGGTGATCTTCAGGTTCGTAAGCGGCCTGGTGACTTGCGTCGGCAACGCAGTCCGGCCGTACAGGTAGTAAACGGACGTCTGGGTGCTGATGAACGTGTTGTGATCGATTGTCACTGAATCGGCACCTGTCGGAGAGTCGTCGGGGAACGCCGCGTTACCGCCGATCAGCACCACTCTCGAACTGCCCCACTTGCCTGCCGTCAGATCGTAAAACAGATTGTTCACGATTTCGATGTGGTTGGTGAGCTGGCTTGGTGAAACGTTGTCGCTGCTGAGAATGTTCACCCCGCCGGCGGTGTGGCGAACGATGTTGTTCCGGAACGTGACGCGCTGCACCACCACCCACGGCGCATGGCCGCCCTGGTTGCGCGGCGTGAACACGATCGCGGATCCCGCCTGATCGGCCACCCACAGGTTCTCGAACAGGTTGTTTTCCACGAGCACGTCCTGCGCGTTTTTCAGCTCGAAGATGTTCTTCACCATCCATTTCGTGCCGCTGGCCGGCTTGACGGACGATCCCCTCTCGCCGACGTCGGTGAAGTACGGATTGGTCGTCGTCCAGAACACATTCTGGTTGTTGGACGTGCGGCCGTACACGACGTAGTCCTGCGCGGTGGCCACGGGCGTCCATGAGATCGTCACGGCGCCGTCGGCCTCGAGCCTCGCGGAGGCCTCTGTGGAGGTGACCGAGACGGCGACCCGATTCTGGTTACTGAGCTTGCGCGCAACGACCTTGTAGTAATACGTGCCTGCGGGAAGCGCACCGGCGGTCGGCGTCGCCGCAGCCGTGACGTTCAGCGGCACCGCGAGAATCGGATCGCGCCAGGCGACCGGCTTGCGAAGGTGGTTGTACCGGAAGACGACGTTCGTCGTCACGAGTCCGGGAATCGTCGGGTCGGAACCCCCGAGCAGAAAACTCTGCGCCGCGCCTTCGAGATAGTTGTTCTCGATCAGCCAGTTGCCAGGTCCGTTGAATCCGCTGATGGCCTGCGCTTCCTGGATGATCGCCTTGCATTCGGACACCCACGAATTGATGACTGCCGTGTCGCGGCTGTGCAGCGCGATTCCGCGCTTCTGACCGAAATCGGCGTCGCCGTGGACGTACAGTCGATCGAGCACGATCGCGTACGGCACCTGTGAGAGCTGCGTCTGCGTCGAATCGCCAACGCCAATCGAGACGATGTCGCCAGCGCCGTTCAGATTCGCCTGGAATTCCAGCATCATCAGCCAGTAATGGTTCGCACCGGGCGCGGTCTGGATGGCCGGGCTCGTGTTCGGCGATTTGAGCTTCGGCAACTGCGCCGCGTATGCGGGGGTGATGCGCACGCCGGCGTCGGGTAGTACAAAGTCGCGTGCAGCCGATCGAATGGTGATGTACGCAGACAGATCGCCCTTGTTCGGCAAGATGAAGTTGCCGATGTACGTGGCGTTGGGTTCGAGCGTAATCACGTCGCCCGCCTGCGCCGCATTCAGTGCAGCCTGCAGGTCCCCGCCCGCGGGAACCGCAATCGTGGCGGCGGAGGCCGCCATCCCCGAGAGACCGTACACAACGGCAACGACCCAAGCGCGGATTGGAAGGCGCATGTTGGTGCTCCGGTTTTGTGGGAATCGGTACGAGGCGTTCGGCGTCTCGCGTGCGCCTCCTCTACGGCAAGTGGAGTGCCACGCCGATTGCGGCGGGAGATCGCGAGATCTTTGCAGGAATCGCGATGCGACTGCGCCGTGTCCGGCAGTAACGCTATCCGAGTGGTTAGCGTCTGAGCTGAACGGATAGGACTCGCTGGACTTTTCGATCCGAACACGTAGAAGTCGCGGAACGTGGCGGTGACCACCACGAAGAAATCGCACGCCAGCACGGCGCTCGCGTGATTGCGCACGAAGGTGCGCCACAGCTGCGACCGCGCACCATTGCGCGGAGCACTACTCGTCGCCATGTAGCGATTTCACGAGAAGCTCGGAGGCCATCCGCTTCTCGCCCCATGAGCGATTCGCCAACGCCATCTCGGCGATCAGCCGTCGTACGTCGGCCGGCAATCGAGGTCGGCCACGACATGGCGAGGAGCGTGATCCGCGTCGCATCGTCGGCCCGACGTGGCTTCAGCTGGCGCTCCATGTACAAGGCGAGCTGCTTCCTCAGAAACAGGTTCTCGGCGGAGAGTTAGGCACGCGACCGCACAGCTCCGGCGACCAAGCGGACGAGATTACAGACGAGAGGCAGGATCGTGCGGACAGCAACGCGAGATTGGGACGGACGGGGGCATGGTGTCGCAGGATCCTACGCAAGTCGCGGAAGCCGCAACCGTCGCCAAACGCCGGACGGGGCCTGCTTGTCAGAGTTTCGTGGGAATCCAGCCGCGCAGAATATTTGCGCACGACAAGGGTTGACTGCTGAAAGCATCCGCTCAGTCGGGCGAGCTGTGCACGTCAAACCACATTACGAGAGTGTGACTCGACGCGCGTCTCTGAAAGGCGTCGTTTCGAGTAGAGTGATTGAGTGAACCAGTCACGAACTTTCGCAATCGAATCATTTGTCATCGCCTCATAAAAGAGCAGTCCGACCGCCAGGAGCGCGGTACTTTCAAATTGTCCTGACGCCAAGATCGGGCGATGTCGACAAAGCCGGCGAAGATCGGTTTTGAGCGGCTAAGAGGCCGTCGCGCATCGCACCTCACAGGCGACGACCACGGCTGCCGACGCGTTGGCAAGCACCGCGCCACGGAGGTCGAGAAGAGAACACGGCGTATTGCTGCCGGGAAATGCGAGTGACCAGCGACGCTGATTGAATGCCGACTGCTTTGGGCTATTCGATCGGATAGCTCCCGGGTGCAATTGGATAGGAAACGGTGAGGATCGGCTGGTTACCTCGTGATGCGGTCTGGCACCGACCAGTGCACGAGGACGTTCAACGGGTGTGTCTGCAGATCTTCAATCGGCACGCGGACGAGGAATCGCTGTCCGTCGCGCTGAACGTCGTACGCGCTCAGGTACGGTGCGGCGACGGCGAAGTCGCGCAGCGGAAACAACGGACGTGGCGTGCCGGGATCGAACGCGGCGACGGCGCTCAGGTCCACCGACATCATCCTGCCGTCACGGCCGATGTAAAACAGTTCCTTCTCATCGGCGCGCCACTTGGGATCGGAGCCGCCGTCGGTGGAGATCTGCCATTTTCGCCCGTCGGCTTGCAGCGGCTGGACGTAGACCTGGAAGCGCGACGACTGGTTCGACGTGTAGGCGAGCCACCGCCCACTCGGCGAAATCTGCCCCTGCATCTCGTCAAACTCCGTCTGGACCAGCGGTCGTGGCTCGTCGGGGTGTTCGATCGGCACGGCCCAGACGTCGTGGTGCGTTCGTTCGCCATTGACGTGATACACGACAAATGACCCGTCCGGGCTCCAATCGGTCGGGTACTTCCCCGCTGAGGTTTTCAGGAGGAGCTGATCTTCTCCTCCGCCGGCTGCTGGCCTGACATAGAGGTCGTGCGTACTTTCGCGATTTGACCGAAATAGAAGACGCGCGCTGTCCGGCGACCAGACCGGCGACGCGTCTGTCGCCGGTGACGTGGTCAGGCGCAGGTTCGCGCCGCGCACCAGATCGACGAGCCGAAGATCGGATCGATCGGAAAGAGGTTCCACTTCGGCGACGGCTACGTATCGGCTGTCGGGCGAGAGCTGGAAGTCGACATACCGGCCCGGCCCCGCGGCGACACCAAGGCGGCGGCCGTCGCGTCCCAGCCACGCGAGCTCCGCCACCGACGCGCTCGTCGCGTACGCAAACACACCATTGTTCGATGCCGAGAAGGCGCCGTAAAAGTTGCTCGACGTGGCAACGCGATCGACAATCTGCACAGGATCGTCGGTCACGCGGCTGTGGGCGATATCGAAGTTCGCCGCCAGCAGCGTGCCTTCGGCGACGTACAGCAGCTTTCCGGGCGGCGCATAGACTGCGCCGAAACTCGATCGAACGAGGACGGTGTCGCCGGTCGCGTCGAGCGACGCAAGACAGATCGCGGATTGATTGTCGTCAGCGCTCCTAGCCAAATAAATGAAATGGCGGCCATCCGGGAGAAATTGCGGCCAGCGGTGCGACGTTTCCCGGCGGGGTCCTGACATCACAGTTTGCCGGACCGCGCCGCCGCCGGCGCTCACGCGATAAATCACATCATTCACGCCCGGCGCGAACAGAATCACGTCGTCGGCGCTCCACGTGCCGCCACGGCCGTTGAGTGCCGTTGCCAGCGTCCGCGCGGGACCACCGTCGATATCGATACGCTTCAACTGGCCGTCGCTGAAAAACCCGATCGACCGGCTCGATGCCGACCAGAACGGGTGCGTAGGATGCACCGTTCCCGGGATCGGCCGCGCCGTGGGCGAGTCGATTGGGCGCAGCCAAATCTGGGAGACGCGGTCAGCACCGGACGCCACGAACGCGAGGTAGCGGCCATCGGGCGAGACCGCGAGCTGCGGTGACTGGACCGAACTCTCTGTCGGCGTAAATTCGGTGCCGGGCGGTGGCGGAACCGTGATGGCCACTGGCCGTAGCGGCAGAACCGCGGGCGCTGACCTACCGCGCGCGAGAAACCCGAGTCCGCCGAACGCCAAGGCGATCGCGATCCCCACGGGCAGCAACCGAGGCCAGGAACGAATCGCGGCTATTTTTTCGACGAGCCGAGGCATGGAAGTCGTCGACGCGATCCGCTTGAGGACTGCTTCGACGTCGGACATCGATTGCCAGCGCTCGTCAGGTATCTTTTTCAGGCACCGCCGAATCACCCAGTCGATGTCACCCAGCGCCGGCTCGCGCCCCGCAAGCGGTGGCGGGTCAGCCGTCAGGACCGCCGCCATGAGATCGGCCGGCGTCGCACCGTCGAAGGCCCGCCGGCCCGCGGCCATCTCGTACAGAAGCGCGCCGAACGCGAAGATGTCGCTGCGATGATCGGCCGGCAGTCCCTGTAGCCGCTCTGGCGGCAGATATCCGGCCGTGCCCGGCACCGGTCCCGACTCGGTGTTCGGCAGAGGCACCGTTTTCATCGCGGCAATCCGATCGGAGGGACGTCGCTCGTCGTGCCGTAGCTTGCCCAGACCGAAATCGATGACCTTGACGCCACTCGGCGTCAGCAGGACGTTGCCCGGCTTCAAGTCGCGATGCTCGACGCCGCGGCCGTGCGCGTATGCGAGGCCGGCCGCAATCTCGATCGCGTAACCGATCATTTCCGCGAACGGGAGCGGGCCTTCGGCGATCCGTTCCGCCAGCGTCCTACCCTCGATGAACTCCATCACGAAGTAGTCAACGCCGGCGTCGTGGCCGACGTCGTACACCGCGCCGATCCTCGGATGGTCGAGTTGTGCCGCGAGCCGCGCCTCTTCCTCGAACCGGCGCCGCATGTCGGGATGATGGCCGAAGGCAGCGCCGATCACCTTAATCGCGACAATTCGGCCGAGCCGCGTGTCCCGGGCTCGATACACTTCGCCCATTCCACCGGCGCCAACCAAGTCCACAATTTCGTAGGGACCTAGCCGGATTGCCCGCCCAAGAGCCAATCAGCGCTCTCGCTCGAGGACTGTCTTCATGTCGAGGACCTTTATGAGACGGTGGAGGTAGTTGGGATGCAGGCCAAGCAGGCGTGCCGCCTCCGTGTAACTGCGATGCGCCTCGCGGAACGCCTCTAGAATGACATCCATTTTCACTTGGCGAACGGCTTCATGGAAGCGCGGACTTTCGACGCCTGCGGGGCGTTGGAGCATCTCATCGGGCAAGTCGTCACGCATGATGTGATCCGAGGCGCCGAGCACGATGGCCCGCTCGATCGTGTTCTCGAGCTCGCGGACGTTGCCCGGCCAGTCATATGCCGTCAGATACTTGAGCGCCTCTGGTGCGATCCCACGCACGGGTCGCGCTGACTCACGGCCGAAGCGCTCGAGGAAATGGTTCGCGAGCGCGGCGATGTCGTCGCGGCGCTCGCGCAGCGGCGGCACGTGGATTTCGACGACGTGGAGTCGGTGGTACAAGTCGCTTCGGAAGCGGCCCGCCGTCACGTCATCCGACAGATTGCGGTTGGTCGCCGAGATGAGCCGGATGTCCACGTGCACCGCGCGGGTGCCGCCGACCCGTTCGAACTCGCGGAGCTCCAGTGCGCGCAGCAGCTTGCTCTGAAGCGTGGCCGCGAGCTCACCGACCTCGTCGAGGAAGACGGTGCCGCCGTCGGCGACCTCGAGCTTTCCTTTTTTCTGTGCGACCGCGCCGGTGAACGCGCCGCGCTCGTGGCCGAACAGTTCCGTTTCGAGGAGCGCCTCGTTGAGCGCTGCGCAATTAATCGCCACGAACGGCCGCTTCGCTCGCGCGCTGTTGAAGTGCACGGCACGGGCGACCAGCTCCTTCCCCGTGCCGGTCTCTCCCGTAATGAGCACGGTCGCGTCCGATCGCGCGACCTTGGCCACCAGCTCGTGGATGCGGCGGATCACGGCGCTCCGGCCGACGAGGTTGTGATCGCGCTCAAGAGTTTCCTGCAGACGCGCTCGGTCTCGATGCAGCCATGCCACGTGCCGCACATTGTCGAGTGCAATTGCCGCGACGTTAGCGACCGCCGTTGCGAACTCGAGGTGGTCGGTGTCGAACGCCTCCGCGCGATTCGTCGTCAGGTAGAGGGCACCCAGCGCGTGATCTCGGACGACTATTGGCACACACAGAATCGACTGCATCACCGTGCTCACGACGCTGTCCGCGTTCGGGGGGACGGCGCCGGCGGCGCCACGCGTCAACAGACTCGTCCGCTGCTCGAGCGCATCGTTCACGACAGTCTGGTTGACCGCGGTGGCAGGTACTCCCGCAAGTTGGCGGGCATCGGCGATCCGGCTCTCGCCATCCGAGCCGACGGCTACAACCGCCATCTGCTCGGCTGGAAGCGATTCAGCGAGGAGCTCCAGCAGTTGCCCATACAGCTCATCTTCGGTCGTAATCTGATTCAGCCTGGTGCTGATCTGAAGCAGCGCCCGCAGATCGTGCTCAACGCGCGCGGTCGCCGACGCCTCGCCCGCCTGCCGGAGATAGATCGTGTCCTCGACTCGCAAGCGTGTGGCCGGTTCGAGCGGTCGCTCGAGCAGGGGCGGGATTGTCCGCGGATGGACGTTCAGCATGAACAGGAACACCGACTCGCCGAGCTCGATGCGATCGCGGTCGCTCAGCTGATGATCGGTCACCTGTACGCCGTTGACGAACGTGCCGTTCGAACTCTGGGAATCGCGGATGCGCCACGTACCGGCGGCAATCTCGATCGTGCAGTGCACACGCGAGAGCGCCAGATCCGCGAGGCAGATGTCGTTCGATGTGTCGCGGCCAATCCTGACGCCGCGCTCCAGCAGCGGTACGACTTCGCCGCTGAGCGGGCCTGATATTGCGACGAGCCGAGCCTCAGCGCTTATGCCTTGCGGGTCAAGCGGCGAGGGGATCATCGAATCGTTACCTCGAGTTCAGCGTCCGGGCGCACGGTAGCGCACGGGAAGAGGACAGCGCAAGGCTTCAATGCTCTCGACCTAGGACAAAGTCCTTTCTAAGACGTTATCGCAACCCGCGATCCGTCCGCACCGTCGTGGCAGGGTAACCTGGACTCGCGGATGCCGAGCCGCACTTCATCGACGGCGAGCGCGAGGGCTTGAAGTTGAACGGCTTCTCTATCTTGGAGCGGCGCGGCAGTGGAAGATGCAACGTCACGTCCCGGCACGTCAGCACGCCGCCGCCGGTAAGCGGCGCAGCTTTTCATGCTGCGTCGGATCGTGGGCGTCTCGGCCCAGGAACGCGTTCGCGAACTGACTCCAGGCGTTTGACGAACACCGGTCCGCGCAAAGAGGTTCGTGCGCCACGTGCGTGGAACTGGAACCCACGTGGCGAAAACATTAGGACTTTTGCGTGTTGGAAGACCGAAGACGGCACCGAAGCGAGGCAGTTAGGTACAGTCAGAAACTGGACGCGCACAAACCATTTGATTTCAAACGCTTAGTTAGGGATTCGGAGAGGGTGGGATTCGAACCAGACAGGACCGTTTAGATTCTGTAAGTTACAGAATCTACGTTGCCAGGATTGCCACCGATACCAGCTTTGCCGTGGCGCCTTGCACCAGATTGCACCAGGACGTTTTCGGCTCGACGCAGCAATTTCGACCGCAGTTGGTAGGCCGGCAACTGGCGCGGTAATCCGCAGGCGGCTCCTTGGCTGTGTCCGGGTTTCCCCTTGCGTGCTCGTGTAGAAGTCACCGTAATCCCGTTTCCAGTTCCCGCCACGTCGCACGCAGCATGCGGGTTTTGCCGCGCTGCGCGCTCCTGCATCACTTCGCGGCAAGGGTTATGGGGCCGTTTGAGTTGGAACGGTGGACCGGCGACGGTCAGCGGACGATGCGGTACTCCGCGAAGAGTCCGACGAGTACGATCCGAGTCGCATCGTCGGCACGACGTGGCTTGACTTGGCGCTCCGCGTACAACGCCAATTGCTTCCTCAGGAACAGATTCTCAGCGGCAAC
>Ga0075423_10005981_pt1 | contig 11395 bp, 9 predicted proteins | sample SoiMethybrSBSTD2_FD_80114 | JGI IMG/M metagenome (GOLD analysis project Ga0075423, IMG submission 80114) | Bulk soil microbial communities from a Populus tree surrounding site in Tennessee, USA - Soil MetaG P. TD hybrid SBSTD2 | ecosystem: Environmental > Terrestrial > Soil > Tree plantation...
AGTGGCAGTGATCACGCGATCGAGTAGCAAAGGGGTCAACGTTGAGCAGTTCTCAGGCAAAGCCCCAATCCTCCTGCTCACTGTCGTCGCCATAGGTAACGCTATGCTCCCGGAGAGCCAAACACTCCCACTTCTCGGCATACCCCAAGCCCTGGTACTCGTCGGACTGGACCCGACCGTTCCCCTATGTGACACCGACTCAGAAGGGCGCACGGGCTGCCGCTACTAGTCTCGGTGCCGCTATTTCTGAGGCCATGTGAAACACACAGTGAAACGGAGCACTGGAATGGGTCTTACGCAGTTGACAGGACATGGCCCCGACAAGGCTATTCGGCGGTCGGGCTGGCGAGATTTGAACCTAAGCGGCTTGTCGCCTGATCAAGTGGTCGATTCCAGTACCGCTGTCAGCCAGCTCGTCCAAGATCAACTGCAATTGTTCAGGTGTTGTGAGGACACGCATCACTGTTCGCTCCGGCTCAAACCGAGCCGCCCATCGCATGTATCGCACAATCGAGTCGCCCAGCCGGCCCGCAATGCGGAATTCGCAGTGCGGGGACGATGCACGCATCTCCAGAGGGGTGATTCCGATTGATCGCAGTTGCTCGATAAGCCCGTCTATCTCGGCCGGATCGGCCACCCGTCGAGTCAGCACTGTTGCTGCTGGCACCGAGTAAAGCGTGAGCGACGGAAAGCGTGCGGTTAGGCCGACGGGCGGTGCGCCGTGCAGGGTTATCTCATACACGGCCCATCGCTGGTCACGCATCATGCGTCCACGCCCGTCGGCCAATGCATGGATCTAGGACATCGCCGCCTGCTTGTCCTGCGACGGCGTCAGTGTCGGCTGACGCAGGTATTGCGCGAGCGCCCAGATGATGAGCATGTCAACCGCGATGATCACGATGGCCCACAGCGGCGAGATCGGCAGCCAGACGAAGTTGAGGATCGCCGAGACCACCGCAGCGATCATCCCTGCGACGCGAGCCCACGTCTGGCCCCTGAGCAGCGAAACGCCAATCACCACCAAGGCCAACCCGACCAGGAAGTGAATAACGCCCCATACGGTGACGTCAAGCGCATAGATGTAGTTCGGCAAGACGACGAGGTACTTGTCGTTCACGATGCCCGCAAGGCCTTCAAGGGCCTGGAACGCTCCGCCGACGACCATGACAATGCCGGCAAAAACGGCGATGCCGTGGGCCCACGGGCTGACGGTTTGTGTGCTTGCCATTGGTAACTTGCCTCCGATTCTGATTGAGTCTGACTCGACTACGGATGAACGGTACGTCGCAGCGGGCATTGGGCGATCACCCGCTACGGGTGAATAGATGCGCGTACCCTAGCGGCAAAATCGGGCTACCGAAGCGATCCGGAGCAACGGCCCAGCTAGCGCCAGATCTGAGATGGGATGTGATGCTCCAGTGACCCAGGACGGGCCCGTAAACGACATCGACAAATCAGCGATGAACCGACCGCTCGCCATCTTGTTGTCAATGGCGATGTTCGTGCTTGTCGTCGATACGTCGATCATGAACGTATCGATTTCAGCGGTCGTTCGCGACCTCGACACAACAGTGAGCGGTGTACAGGGCGCGATCGCTCTCGAAGCACTGGTGTCGGCCGCGTTCATTCTGATCGGTAGCAAGGTCGGCGATCTGATCGGACGCAAGCGGGCATACGTGCTTGGGCTCATCGGATACGCCATTGGCGCGGCCGCGATGACGTTGGCTCAGAACCTCTTCGCGATCGTCGTCTTCTGGGCCATCATCGGCGGGATCGGCGCGTCGTTGCTGCTGCCCGCGATGCAGTCCCTCATCCATGGCAATTTCGAGGGTGCAGCTCAAAAGCGGGTATACGCGCTCGTCGGTGCTGCTGCTGCGATTGCAGCCGCAGTCGGACCCTTGGTGGGCGGATTCATCACTACTCTCCTGTCCTGGCGGATCGCCTTCTTGCTCGAGGTCGTGATCATCGCCGTCGTGCTGTCGGGCATCAAGTTGGTGCATGACGTGCCCTACACCGGACGCCGAGAAGTGGACGTGGTCGGTGCGATCCTCTCGATCCTGGGCATGGGCGGCATCGTGCTCGGCATTCTCGTCTGGCAGGAAGGCGGAGAATATGTCCTAGCGATTCTGGCCAGTGGCGCGCTTGCACTCGCGGGTTTCGCTACCTGGCTTACCCGGCGCAAGCGGCATCAACAGCCGACGCTGATCGATCCGGATTTGTTCCAGTCAAAGCACTTCCGTCTGGGAATCACTCAGCAGATGCTGCAGCAAATCGCTCTCGGTGGCCTCATGATCGCGCTGCCGATCTATTTGCAGATGGTGCTCGAATACAACGCACTGCAGGCCGGTCTGTCGATCGCCCCGCTCTCGCTCAGCATGTTCGCAGTCGCGATGGTTGCTGGACGAAGGGCTGGCAAGCGGCGACCGAGCACCATCGTTCTGTTGGGGTTTCTGCTGCTCGTCATCGGGATCGGCGTGCTGGTCCCGATCGTGCCACGGGCCGACTCGGGCTGGTACCTCTTGCTTCCGCTAGTGCTAGCCGGTTCAGGCCTAGGCCTGCTGGTGTCTCAGCTCAACAACTACACGCTCGCCCCGATCTCAGAGGAACGGGTTAGCGAAGCTGCTGGAGTCAATTCGGCCTCGGGATCCTTCGGGTTGTCTTTCGGGCTAGCCTTCGCCGGCGCCATCATGCTTGCCACACTCGCCTTCACATTCAACACGTTGGCTCACGACAGCACCGTGTTACCGCCACCCGAGCAGGAGCGGGTCGCCATGGCTCTCGAGGAAGATGCAGAGGTTATGAGCAACTCACAGCTCACTGAGTTGCTCAAGGACGAACCTCCTCAAATCCAGGCGGAGATTATTCGTATCAATACAGAAGCGCGGCCGATAGCGCTCCAGGTGGCTCTGCTCGTGCCGATACTCGCCGGGCTGCTCGGTCTCCTGAATTCGTTCCGAATGAGCCGTCTACGCGACATAGCTCCGTCTTCTGCAGCCGAAGGAATGACTATCGGCTAGGAGGAAGGAAGAGCGGGCCCAGGTCGCGACGGACTGCATCCCCCTCAAAAGCCAGTCTGCGCAACTACTCGGCCCGAGTCCACGGCTTGGACCAGCGCCTGGTAGTCACGCTCATTCTGGTCGGCGTAGGCACGGGAGAAGTCCGCAATGGCCCGATCGAAGACATCGCTGTTGCCGAGGTAGGACGCGATGGCGATCCGGTCGCCTGAACGGGCATGTGCGCGGGCAAGGGCAGCCGCGCAGATCCGGGCGTAGATGGTCATCACCGAGGCCGCCATGGTGTCGACGTCCGCCGATCCCTTCCAGTCGCGCAGTTGCCGCAAGTAGAAGTCTCGGACCTGCCCATCGAAGCCGGTCACCCGTTGCCAGCCGAGGAAGATGTCGCTGGCGGCCTGCATCAGGCGCTGCCCTGCAACCACGCGTTGGCCGTGGTTCGCGTAGCGGCTCTTGCCGACGAACCCTTCCAACACCGATTCCTGGGCTTCCTTCGCCTGCAGGAATAGCGGGTCTTGGCGGTCCCGTCCAAGCAGGAGCAGAATCCAGGCGCGGGTGCCGACGCTGCCGACCCCGACCACCTTGCGGGCCATGTGGACGTAGTCGAATTCCTCCAGCAATTGGCGTCGGTCGGTCTCCAAGGTGCTCCGGTAGGACCGGATGAGGCTGCGGATCTCCTTTTCGGTCTCGTCGCGTTCCCTCCCCGGCGGCAGCAGGTCCTCGATCGGGACGATCAGCGGGGCGTTGGCGATGATTCTGCGTTCGCCGTCGACCTCGTGGGTGAGTTTTGCAAACGCCTGCATGCTGTCGCGGGTTCGGGCTTTGGCGACATTCGCCCGAGCCTTGGCCTGCTGCTTGCTTGTAGCAACAACCTGCAGCTGATCGAAGAGGCTCTCAACCTCAATGTGGGCGTACCAGACATCCAGGTTGGGCATCGCCGCGGCCTGCTTCATGCGGTTTCGGTACTCCTCGGCACAGGCCAGCACGACGGCGCGGCGGGCCGCGGAGTTGAACCCGCGGTCGCGGCCGGCGATCTCGAAGCTCGCGGCCAGCCGCTTCACGTCCCACTCCCACGGGCCGGGAAGGGTCTCGTCGAAGTCGTTGATGTCGAACATCAATTGCCGCTCTGGGGAGGCGAACACCCCGAAGTTCGATAGGTGCGCGTCACCGCAGACCTGGACGCGCAGCCCGGAGTTGGGGGTGGCGGCCAGGTCAGCGGCCATGATCAGCGCGGCTCCCCGGTAAAACGTGAACGGCGACACGAGCATCCGACCGTAACGAACGGGAACCAACTCGGGAACCCGGCTTGCACCCTGCTCCTCGAGCAGCGCGACAGGATCGGGTCGGTTGACGGCCGGCTCCCAACCACCATGGCTGGACCGCGGAACCTCGTTACGTGCGGCCTTTCCCCGGGCGACACGCTCCTCCGGAGTCAGATGTGCAACCTTGCGCGCGCCAGGGGCAAGCGTTCCGGCAACTCGATCGGCGCGCTCCGCGAGCGGGTTATCCGGCGCGGTCTTACCGCTCGCGGTTCGCTCACGGTCTGCGGACTTCCTTGTCATGATCGCGCTCCTCATTGTCGTTGGTCCCAGGTTGGCATGTCAGTGTGCAGGTAGCCAGTGTGGCTTTCAGCGCTGCGTCCGTGGGATCCAATCACTCTGACGCGAGGGGACAGGCATTTTGTGTTCCCGATCCCTTTATCCCGCAAACTAATTCGGACGCATGATATGCCCATCGAGCGGTTCAGCCAGGAATGTCGGGGCTGAAGTCATCGATGAGTGAGCGGATTGATGATCAAGATTCGACGCCCCGCCGCCTTGCAAGGCGACCACCGCTGAAAGGTTCCCTGTCCTGGCAAGATTCGACGACTGCCAGGGCGGGAACCTTCCGCGGGTGAACCTTCGGAGCATCACCGACGATGTTCCGACCCGACGGTATTATCACCACTGATCCAATCAGGCAGGGTCGGCCGTGGGTCAGGGGCTTCGGGCTCCCTCCTGTCTGTCGCAAGCGAAGGACAGTGTTCGGAAGTGAGCAGCCTCAAGCGGGGTAGCAATACCTCGCGCAGGCGGCCGGTCGACTCGATTCTGGAAGCCAAGCTTCGGCCGCCGCTGGCACGATCGGGATGGTTGGTCAGAGCCCGCCTCCTCGAAGAGCTCCAGCGCGCGACCGAACGCGCGGTGACATTGGTTGCCGCTCCAGCCGGCTACGGCAAAACCACCGTCGTCACACAATGGCTGGCGTCCCCCTCTCGGCCCGCAATCGTCGCATGGATATCGCTCGAAGCGTCTGACAACGATCCAGTGCGCTTGTGGACGCACATTGCAACAGCTCTCGATCGCGCAGGCTGCGTCATCGCGCGGGACATCGCAGGCTTTGTTGCAGCGGGCGGACAGGACATGTTGGTAGCGGTACTCCCGCGGGTCCTGGACGCAATTGCTGCCCGGTCGGGGAACGTAACGATCGTCGTAGACGACTTCCACCTCGTCCGGTCCGCCGAATGCATTGAACAGATAGACTTCTTCATTAAGCATCTCCCGCAGCAGACCCGCCTGGTATTGATCACTCGCGCTGACCCGAGGCTGCGACTTGGCCGGATGCGAGCCGCGGGACAATTGTCAGAAATCCGTGCTGACGACCTCGCATTCAACGCGGCTGAGGCAGCCTCCCTCTTTCTGGCCGATGGGGTCCAATTGCCAGACCAAGCTGTGTCAGAACTCATGAATCGAACCGAGGGTTGGCCCGCGGGACTGTACCTCGCCGCGCTGTCGCTCGCCGGTCGCTCAGATCCCAGCGAATTCGTACACTATTTCAGCGGCAACAATCGCTTCGTCGGTGATTACCTCACTGAGGAGGTGCTCAGTCAGCAGCCCGGCGACGTACGCCAATTCATACTCGACATGTCGATCGTTGATCGATTTTCTGCGCCCCTCTGCGACTACGTGAATGGTGAACGCCAATCCGCCAGAATCCTCCGCGATCTCCAACACACAAATCTATTTCTCATTCCGCTCGACGCTGAGGGTCAGTGGTTCCGTTTTCATCACTTATTTGGCGCGGTCGCCAGGAGCACGCTCGAGACAGAACAGCCGGAACGCGTTGCGATGCTGCACAGCCGCGCGTCGGACTGGTTGGGTGAGAATGGCTATCTCGACGCTGCAATTGAGCACGCGATGGCAGCCGGCCGCAGCGATCGTGCGGCATCTCTGGTACAGGCAAGCTGGCTGCCGTATTTCGACGCCGGGCTGGGAACCACGGTAAGCGGTTGGCTTCGGGCTTTGGGCTCCTCAGCGGCCAGTCAAGACACCGCAACGCTGGTCACAGCGGCCTGGATGGCGGCGCTATCCGGCCAAAAAGGCGAAATGGATCGCCTGCTCGCACAGCTGAACAGCGTGACCGACGGCGTGGCGCTGCCCGACGGAACCAGGTCCGTCGAGTCCGCCGTGGCGCTGATTCGGGGCCTGTTCGGCTTTGGTGGTCCAACCGAGATGTTGGCATCGGCCCAGCGGGCCGCAGAGCTAGAGACGGATGGCAGCACGCCGTGGTACACGGTGGCGAACACCGCCCTCGGGCACGCAAGTTATGTCATAGGTGATCTGGATACGGCAGTCCGCGTCCTTCCCAGGGCCGCGTACAGCGAGGCCGCGCCTTCGCTCATACGAATCCTGGCTCTGGCCACCCTGGCCCTGACCCAAGCTGAGCTTGGGCAATACGACCGTAGCCGGAGGTCAGCGGAAGAGTCCATTGAGGTTGTCGAGGCCAGAAGCTTGCACGCCCTGCCGTCCGTGTCCCTGGCGTTCACCGCGCTCGGGCAGAGCCTCGCTGCCTCGGGACAGTTAGTGGAGGCGATGGCTGTGCTGGAGCAGGCACTCACCCTCCGCAGGAAAAACCCTGGGTTTAGCCCGTGGCCGCTGATTCACCACTTACTTGTCATGGGGCGCGTGGCCATCATGTCGGGCGAGCTGCCGCTGGCACGCGAGCTCCTCGCGGATGTCGTGCCACTGATGCGGCAGCATCAGCATGGAATGGCGGCCATGGTCGCCCGTCTGGAGATAGTGCAAAAGAGCCTGCGGGAAGGCCATCTCGAAGACCCACATATCGATGCGCTCACGGCACGAGAGATCGACGTCCTGCGTCGGCTCGCCGGCACTCTGAGCCTCAGCGAGATCGCGTCCGACCTCTATCTCTCTCCGAATACGGTGAAGACGCACACTACTGCGCTGTATCGCAAGTTGGGGGCCCGCTCCCGATCCGAGGCCGTCAAGATCGGCCGAGAGCGCCTCCTGATCTAAGTCGCCAGAATCACCCGGGTGAGATCCGCAGGGGGGTGAGGACAGCTCACCCTGAGGTCCGGCCGAATAAACGCAGGCAAATGTCCCTACTGCGGAAAAGGGCCACACCTCAGGCATGAAGTCAATCCTCGAGACGCCCGTCTCTCTGTCCCCTGTCGGCGAGCCAGGCGTCTCGTTACTGGCTGCTCGCTACGACCCGGATGTTGTGCTCCGGGAACAAACTGCTGCCGCTCTCCTCAGCCAGCGTCTGCCGATCATCGTCTTAGACGACTCCTCTGAACGACCCCACTCGGAGACCTCTCGTGATCTTCAACCGGATCGTACGCTGATCCTTCTGCTGGTTCACTCGGCCTCGCACGATCCTGCCGACGCGTTTGAGCTTGCGATGGAGGCCGGTGACCCAGCGCGGGCGGCGCGCGCCCTCGTACGATCGCTGGCCGTCCCGCGGATACTCGCCGGTGCAGGCGGTGCCGTCGTACGACAGATTGTCGAATTCGAGGAGCTCGGTAAGTCCGAGCCGCTGCTGCTCGCAGCCGCGGCCCTGGCGCACTCATGGCTGGATATCACCGAGACTGCGCTGGTACGAGCAACGTCTGAGCTGGACCAAACTCCAGAGCCTGAGGCAACAGAGCTGGTCAGCCTTGCACTGCTCAACATGGCCATGTCGAGGCGGCGCGGAGAAGCTGCTGCCGGTCTTGCGGAGGCTCGCCAACTCAGCGATCTCATGATGAAGCTGTCGGTCTCCGAGCGAGCCCGGGCACCCGAGCTGCCACCGCTTATCGACTACTACGTCGCGGGGTTCGAGCTGGCGATGGGGAACATCGAAAGCGCACGGTGGACCTTGGAGCGAGGCGCCGGACGTTTTGGAGTATCACCCGACGATGATGCCAACGACGCAGAGCGGCTCGTGCGCGCGGCATGCGCGGGCCAGCTGTCATGGATTGATGCATTCTGCGGGGACCTGGGCCGATCAATGCGGTACGCGACCGCAGTGCTCACCAACCGACAGGCCGACAGTGGTGAGAGCGGCGTCAGGTTCGCCCACCTTGCGACCGCGTGGACACACCTCGAGCGTGGTGAGGTCGAGCAGGCGAGGCAACGTCTTGATCATGCCATCCACACATGTCCGGACAGTCAGGAGCCGCTGTTGGCGACCGTCGAGGCGCTGACTCAGGTGCGGCTGGCAATGATCGCCGATGAACCCGAGACCGCACTTGGATTGCTGGGCTCTATTGGCAAGATCGACTCGCAGATTTCGGCTGGCTGGCTCGCGGATCAGCTCTTGATCGCAAAGGCGGACGCGTGGCTGGCGGCGGGCGAACCGCAGCAAGCGATTGTCACGCTCACTCCAGAGCCTGAACTTGCAGCTGCCGAAGCCAGGTTGATCTTGGCCAGGTCTTTGTTGCGGATAGGCGATCTAGGTGCTGCCGAACCGATGGTGGCCCGAATCCCCTCCCACCCCGTTGGCATCCCCCTCGCCACCCAAGTCAAGCGCTGGCTGCTTGTTGCTGAGCTGGCCGTCGAACAGGGCAACTGGCAACGAGCCGAGTTGTTGGTCGATCGCGCACTGCGCATGGCGACGAGGGAACAACTGCGAACCACCGTCGCCGCGGCAGGCGGCTGGCTACGATCTGTCGTCCTACGAGATTCAGCTCTGTCGGCTCGACACTCAGCCTTCCTTGCATCTGTGGCAGTGACAACCAGCGCCGTCGATAACCGGCGGGAGGACGTTGTCGCGTACGACGCCTTGTTCGTCGCACCGCTGACCACGCGTGAGACCGATGTGCTGAAACGGCTGGCCGAGTACTGCTCCAACGAGGAGATCGCGGCAGATCTCGTTTTGTCGCTGAACACAGTCAAGACGCATATGCGATCGCTGTTTCAGAAGTTGTCGGTCACCCGCCGCGCGGATGCAGTTCGCCGAGGTCGCGCGCTAGGACTTTGCTAGCGGGCTCGTGGGCGTGGGGTCAAGCGAGCGCTGTTGCCTTGAGTTGGTCGAACTCCGCCTGGGTAATCGTGCCTTGGTCGAGCAAGCCCTTGGCCGTGGCAATTTGTTCTGCGGGGTTGCCCCGACCGGCCACCTGCTGAATGTAGGAGTCGGTCGCCGCCTGCGCCTGCTGGATCTCACCCGCCTGACGCTCTGCCATCCCCCTGCCTCGAGCGATGAGATAAATCAACGCGGTGAGGAACGGGAAGATGATCAAAGCAATCACCCAGACGGCCTTCCACCATCCGCTGAGCTCCTTGTCACGGAACAGATCGCCGAGGATCTGGAACAAGATCATCAGGTAGAAGACGATGAAGAAGGTCCAAATCAGCAGCCAGAAGAAGTCCCCGAAGTTCATGTTGTGGTCTCCTGCCCTTGCGCGGTTGCCATTCCCTCGGCAACGCCGAGGTACGGCCTCAACGGTGCCCCATCAGGAGCCGGTGGTGCTCACCCGTAGCGGGTGAAATCCTGACCGAATAGCGCGGCATATTGCTCCGCGCACAGGCTGACGGGAGACTGCATCTGATGGCTGACTCAGACAGCGGCGGGGCTGGCGTACACCCCAAAGCCGGCGAGCATGCCGCTACGCCAGCTGCCGGTGCGCCATCGGCCATCGACCCGTCGCAATCATCCGCTCCAAGCCGTACATCGGAGCGCTCGTGCTCGCCGCGATCGTGGGGATTCCGGTCTCAGCCATCGCGTACGGCTTTCTCGCGCTCGTTGCAGCGATCCAAAGATTCCTCTTCTCCGAGCTGCCGAACCAGATCTTCGCCAGTCCTGCACCCGCCTTGTGGCCGGTGCCCTGGTTGGTCCTATCCGGGCTACTGACGGCATTGACCATCCGGTACCTGCCGGGGAACGGGGGCCACTCGCCTGCTTTGGCTTCAGAGCGGGCGGTGGGCCGGCCATCCGACGCGAACTTCCCGGCATCGCGCTTGCTGCACTGACCACACTCAGCCTCGGCGCTGTCCTTGGCCCGGAAGCACCACTCATCGCCATCGGCGGTGGGCTAGGGGCACTTGCGGTAAGCCTTGCCAAGAAAGACGCGCCTCCGACGGCCTGACGATCATGGCGTCCGCGGGGAGCTTTGCGGCGATCAGCACGCTTCTCGGCTCTCCGGTGCTCGGCGCATTTCTGATCATGGAGGTCGCGGGGATCGGTGGTGCGGCGCTGAGCCTCGTGGCATTGCCGGGCCTGCTCGCCTCGGGCATTGGCGCGCTGGTCTTCGTTGGCATGAACAAGTGGACAGGTCTAGGCACCTTCTCGCTTGCGCTGCCGTCCGTGCCGCCGGGCGTACCGCCGACGTTGGCCACCATGACCTGGGCACTTGTCATCGGAGCTTTAGGCGCCCTTTTGGGGTGGTTGATCCGTTCGCTGGGGCTGTGGCTCCGTCCGATAGTCCATGTGAACCGGCTCCTGGTTACCTCGGCGCTCGGTCTGCTCATCGGTCTTCTCGCTATGAGCTACCAGCTGGTCTCCGGACGCAGCTTCGCCGAGGTGTTGTTTTCCGGACAGGACGCACTGCCGAACCTGGTCGAACACGCAGCCGACGCTTCGGTTGGCGTGATGATCTTGCTCATTGTCTGCAAAGGCCTCGCCTACGGACTCTCGCTGAGCGCTTTTCGCGGTGGTCCGGTTTTCCCGTCGATGTTCATAGGCGCCGCAGTCGGTATTGCGGCAAGCGGCTTGCCAGGCATGGATCTGGCACCAGCCATCGGCATGGGCATTGGCGCGATGTGCGCCGCAATGCTGCGGCTGCCCCTGACCTCGACGCTGCTCGCGGTCCTGCTGATGGGAGCTGACGGCATACTGGTCACGCCACAGGTCGTCGTCGCCGTCGTCGTAGCCTTTGTGATCACCAATGTGCTGCCGGCTCCTGGTCCCAAGACGCCGGAGCCTGCCTAGCCGCTTGACGCTGACGAGGCCGACGACAGATCGCCGGCCTCGTTTGCGTAGCTAGCGGCTATTCAGAAAGACCAACAAGGGCTCGGCTACTCAGATGAGCCGGGCCCTCGTTGACTGAATTACATCGCGAGCGCTTCGTACACCTCAACGCTGCCGCCGTCGGCCAACACCGGACATCCGTTCGCCTTCGCTGCAGCTTC
>Ga0075423_10005982_pt1 | contig 11393 bp, 9 predicted proteins | sample SoiMethybrSBSTD2_FD_80114 | JGI IMG/M metagenome (GOLD analysis project Ga0075423, IMG submission 80114) | Bulk soil microbial communities from a Populus tree surrounding site in Tennessee, USA - Soil MetaG P. TD hybrid SBSTD2 | ecosystem: Environmental > Terrestrial > Soil > Tree plantation...
GGGACTCGGGGCTCGGCTAAGGCGGTGGTACTCAGAGGCAACCAGCTGCTTGGATTTACGCCCAGTTGCCTCTGAGTACGACCGGCTCCGCCGAGCCCCGAGCCCCGAACCCCGAGCCCCGAGCCAAGCAAGCCTCATCCATACCACCCCAGCACGCTTCTTGCGACCAGTCGTCCCGGAGCCGATCGAAGAGCCAGCGATACCACGAACCAGCGCCCACACGCCGAAACAGAGGACGGCGGACAACTTTGTGGGTGCTCGGCTTCACAGTGATCGCCGGCCTGGCCGTCAGCCCGGCCGCAGGCCGGGGACGAGAGAGCTCGGCCGACATGCACCTGTCTACGGACGAGCCGCTGACCTCCTACCGGGCCTTCCGGCGGATGCACGCCAAGAGCGAACGCTTCAATCAGGAAGGCTGGCTGAGCGCCTGGACCGAGTTCGACGGCCAGGAGTTCCGTTATCAGATCGTCGACGAGCGCGGTTCCGAGTCGGTGCGCAACAAGGTCCTCAGGGCGGTCCTGAAGCGCGAACAGGAGCTCGTCTCCGAAGGGGTGGAGCGCGGGGCGCTCACCGAGGAGAACTACGACTTCACCGAGACGGCGCCGCAGGGAGATGGCATGCGCTACGTGCTGCTCAAGCCGAAGCGCAAGGACGTGATGCTGCTCGAGGGCCGCATGGTCCTCACGCCGGACGGCAAGGATCTGGTGCGAGTGGAAGGCAGGCTCGCGAAGAATCCGTCGTTCTGGACCAGCCTCGTCAACGTGATCCGTCACTTCGCGAAAGTCGACGGTGTCCGCGTGCCGGTGTCGACGGAATCGACCGCCAAGGTGAAATTCGCCGGCCAGTCCCGCCTCGACGTCTCCTACGAATACGAATCGATCAACGGCCGTCCCGTCAGCCTGGCGGGCCAGCGGATGCTGGCGTCGATCGCGACGCGCTGACGCTGGCTCGGGCTTTGCTCCGACCTCGGCCGGAGAGGTGTATGCCGGGCGAGCCGCTGAGGTGGTTTAAGCTGCGGGAGAGATGCGGCCTGTGATCGTGCGCGTCGCGGGCCTCCTGCTCTCGATCGCCTATGCGGCGATCATCGGCTGGCTCTACGTCTCGCAACCGCAGAACCGGGCCGAGGCCCTCGGCGGCCTGGCCGCCGTCGTCGGCACCTACCGCATCGACGCTGCCGCATTCCAGCAGGGACTGGAGTTCTTCCGCCAGGACAAGTTCATCGAAGCCCGTTCCGCGTTCGAGCGCGCCGACCCTGCCCACCGCGACGCGCAGACGCAGTTCTACGTCGCCTACACGTTCTACCGAGAGGGGTGGGGACGCCTCTACAACGACGATCGGCTCTTCAAGCTGGGTCTCGAGGCGCTGACTCGTGCGATCGAGGCGGCGCCCGATCGTCGCGTCGCCGTCGAGGATCAGACGCTCGGCATGCGGACCTCGGACGAACTGAAAGCGGAGCTCGAACGCGGCATGACGCGGGACGCGTCCGATCTCAATCCGATGCGCGTCTTCGCTCCCCGGAAATGACTCCCCTCCGCGAAGCGATCGTCCTGCCGGCCATCTTCCTCACCGTGATGCTGTGCGGCGGGTTCCGCGCCGGCGCCGCGGTTCGCCTGTTGCCGCCGTCGCTGACGGCGCTGGTGCTCGCCGTGCCGCTCGTCGGGCTGCTCGTGCGCTCGGGTGCGATCGCGGTGAGCGCCCTGCTGCACGGGTCCCGCGGCGCGATGGAGAATGTTTCCGGAGCCGTGGTGGTGCTGACGATCTTCGGCGCATCCGCGCAGGCCGTGAACCTGGTCCTCCCCGACAGCGGCCTCCTGCACGCCGCCTTTGCGATCTTCGTCTTCTGTCAGCTCCTCACGATCGGCGCGGGAAAGATGGATCGCCCCGCCACGCTCCGCGCGCTGCTGGTCCTGTTCGGCTCCCTCTTCGTCCTTCGCTTCATCATCGTCGAGGCGCTCTATGCGCCGGACGGCGGGACGCTGCAACGGGTGCTCACGACGCTCATGTCCGGCGCGAGCCTCGGAAGCATTTCCTATCAGCCCAACGGACCCGTCACCGGCTACGTGGCGTTCTTCACGCTGCTGCTGTTCTTCATCGGACTGATCCTGCTGCCGCGGCCGCAGACGCGGGCCCTGGTGCGGACGATGGGACCGTCTCATCCCGCGCTCCGCTCGACGCTCTCGCTGCTGCTGATCCTTGCCGCCGGTGGCGCGAGCGCCTGCCGGAAAGATGCCGCACGCAACGACGTCGCGGCCGCGACCGCGCCGGCACCCGGCGGCTCTTCGCGGTCCTCGGCTCTCGTCACGGCGCCGCAGCGCGCCGCCGCCCTGCGCGCCGCGCGCGTCTGGCAACCGCCGCCCGTGTCCATCTCCAGCGTCGCTCTGGGATCGAATCCGCCCGAAGCGGGAACGTTCAAGGAGACCGACACGATCGACTGCCGTCTGGTCGTGAAAGGCATGGGTGGGACGACGCCCAAGTTCGATTGCGAGCTGCCGGGACACGACGTCATCCGCGTGAAGTACGGGCGCGGCAATCCCGAGCTGCATGCCGAGATCGCCGCGACCCGGCTGCTGTCGGCGCTCGGGTTCGGCGCCGATCGCATGTACGTGGTGAAGAAGGTGCGGTGCGCGGGCTGCACCCGCTTTCCGTTCCAGTCCCTCAGGTGCCTGTCCGAGACCGGCCTGGAGAAGGCGTGCTTCCCGGGCGGCATCGACTATTCGTCGGCAGCCGAGTTCGAGTACGTGAGCCTCGAGCGGAGGCTCGACGGCCGGCGGATCGAGGCCAGGCCCGACCAGGGCTGGACGTGGTTCGAGATCGATCAGGTCGACCAGAAAGCCGGCGGTTCCCCCCGCGCGCACGTCGACGCGATCAAGCTGCTGGCGGTCGTGATCGCACACTGGGACAACAAGGCGGAGAACCAGCGCCTGCTCTGCCAGCCGGGCGGCGATCGGCCGGACGGCAGCTGCACGAAGCCGCTCGCGATCCTGCAGGACCTCGGCGCCTCGTTCGGGCCGACCAAGCTGGACATCCACAACTGGCGCTCGACGCCGGTCTGGACCGACCCGCGCACCTGCCAGGTCAGCATGAAGCGGATGCCCTGGGGTGGCGGCACCTTCCCCGATCAGCGGATTTCAGAGGAGGGCCGCCAGTTCCTGCTGTCGCTGCTCGAACAACTCTCGGTGGCGCAGCTGCGGGACCTCTTCGCCGGCGCCCGCGTCGAGCTGTCTGAAGGCATCACCGGAGAAGGCCGCCAACCGGCCGCCTGGGCGGCGGCGTTCCTGGACAAAGTGCGGCAGATTCGCGAAGCAGGGCCGTGTACGCCCTAACACGTGCTGCGTGCTACGTGCTACGTGCTACGTGCTACGTACCTGGCCGCGCGATCACTCCCGCGTCCACGGTCTCTCCCGTCCGGCTGATCGCCTGAAAATAGAGCTCATTCCCCGAGACCTCCATCAGCATGAAGTGGTAGTCCTTGTCGAAGCCGGCGGCGTGCACCGTCGAGGGCATCAGATCCCCGCGGCGCAGCGAGCCGGCGCCGCCCGACGTGAAGTAGCTGATGCCACGCTGGGGAACGATCCGCTCGTAGAGATGCTCGTGGCCGGCCAGCACCACGTCGACGTCGCCCTCCACGAGGATCGGCTCGATCACCAACCGCAGCGCGCGGGCACCGGCGCGGTATCGGCCCGACGTGTAGAGCGGGTGATGGAAGTAGACGATCTTCCACGCGGTCCCCGACTCCGCCAGCTGCTGGCGCAGCCAGTCGAGCTGCTGCGGATCGAATGACCGGCTGTCCAGCACGAAGAACCGCACCCCGGCGCCGACCAGCCCGGACAGGCGCCGTTCATTCTCCCGGAACGTGTAGTAGCGCCGTCCCTCCATGTTGAAGGGCGCGTAGTGAATCTGGGCGGGGTCGTCGTGATTGCCGATCGCGGCATGGAACACCACGCCGGCGTCGAGGAGCGCGTGGTACGGCCGCTCGAACTTGAGCTGGTAGTCGTGGGGCGTGCTGGTGCCGTAGATGTTGTCGCCGAGCATCAGCACGAACGTGAACGGGAAGCGCGCGCGCCAGGCGGCCATCTGGTCGGCGACCTCCTGCTGCCAGCGGTCGCCGCGCCCGGAGTCGCCGATGATCGCGAACCGGATCGAGCCCTGGCGCAGCGGCAGCGCGAGCTCGCCGGGACCGGGGTGCAGCTCGCGGACGCCGGTGGCGGTCGCGCGATGGACCTGCGGGTCGAGCTCCGGCCAGCGGAAGCTGGCCGGCAGGCCGAGCGCGAAGAGCGCCGCAATCACGACCGCCGACAGCGCGGCCAGCAGAACCCGGCCGACGTTCATGCCTTGGACGACGGCAGCCCGTCAGGCTTCCACGCGAGCGCGACGAACTGGACCTCGATCTGCCCGCGCTTGGGCGCGATCGACACCCGCTCCAGCGGCGCGTCGTGATCGATGCGGGCGGACACGGCGGCGACGTCTTCCGCGATCTCGCCTTCGAGCGCCGCAACCGCCGCCTTGACGCTCTCGACACTCTCCGCCGCGCGCTTGATGTCCGACGCTTCCTTCATGCTGCGGCCCACGCCCCGCGCGACCGTAGTCGCCCGCCCGATCGTCCCGGCCGACACCGCCTTCCTGCCGAACAGCGCGCCGAGGAGGGTCGCGCCGACCGACACGGCGGTCTGCATCTTCTGGTCGGACGCCTGCTGCGTCTCGCGGTCGACCGCCTGTTCCGCCCTCCGCAAGCGCTCGGCCAGCGCCGCCTGTTTCGGGGCGTACTTCTTCCGGACGGCGTCGACCGCGGCGTCTCGCGCGGTCCGGGCCTCGAGCTGCATGCGGATACGGAAGTCGCGCTCCGACTCGCCCGGCAGGGACGTGACCCCGAGCGACGAATGCCTGAACACCGTGACCCGTTCGTTCTGCGACAGCCAGGACTTGAGCGACTTCTCCCACGCCCCGTACTTCCGGGGCTGGGCGGCTGCCGCCGGCAGCGGCGCGAACCCGGCACCCGGGTGCTCCGGCGCGCGCAGCAGATCATCGGCGTCGATGTCGAGCCGCTCGGCGCCCGCCCAGTCCACCTCGATCGCCTCGTCCGTGACCGGCGTGAAGTAGTACAGCGTCGCCGTCGTATCGACGCCGAGCTTGCGATCGGAGAAGCCGACGCGCGCCGCGCCGAGAATGCCCGGCGAGTACTCCTCGACCTTCCCGTCGCTCCGGATGAACCACTCCTGGATGCCGGGCGGAACGACCGGACGGTCCTTCGACGCACTGGCCGCCGAGGCCGGCTTGACCTCGGCCGGCACCGGAGGAGGAGCGGCGGCCCGCGCCGGCCCGGCCGCTGACGGCGCTGATGGGGTCGGTGCGGACGCGCGCGACGCCGCGGTCAGCGTCTTGATCTGATCCCTCGAGAGCGGGCCGCGCAGATAGGACAGCGTCCAGCGGGTCTCGAATACGGTCGGCTTCGAGTCGTGCACGTTGTGCATCAGGAAGATGCGTTTCGTGAGCGCCGACAGCACGCGATCCGCTTCCCCTCGATCGAGGCCATTGCTGACGCCCTCGAGGCCGTCGAGCACCCGCGCCTTGTCGCGCTCGGTCTGGAGGCGGCCAAGGAACCAGGTGCCCGTGTTGCCCAGCCCCTTGTAGTCGAGATCGACCGGATTCTGCGTGGCGAGGACGATGCCGAGGCCGAACGCACGGCCCTGCTTCAGCAGCGTCAGCAGCGGAGTCTTGGACGGCGGGTTCGCCACCGGCGGGAAGTAGCCGAGAATCTCGTCCATGTAGACCAGGGCGCGCAGGCTCGTCGTACCCGTCTGCCGGCGCATCCAGCCGACCAGCTGATTGAGCAGCAGCGAGACGAAGAACATGCGCTCGGTGTCGCCGAGGTGCGCGATCGAGAACACGGACACCCGCGGGCGTCCGTCGGCGGTATAGAACAGCGACTGCGGATCGAGCGGCTCCCCTTCGAGCCACGTCTCGAACCCCGGCGCCGCGAGCACCCCGTTCAGCTGCATCGCCAGCTGGAAGCGTTCCTTCGACGGGAAGAACGACTCGAGATCGACGACGCCGACCTTGTCGAACGGCGGCGTCTGCACCTGCCGGATCAACGACCCGAGGTCGAGGGCCGTGCCCTGCTGCCAGGCATGGGTCAGCAGCGCCGCGACGAGGCTGTGCTCGCGGCTGCGCGGCGGCGCGTCGACACCCGCGAGGACGAGCGCGCTCGTCGCGGTCCCGCCCGCCCGTTCCGCGAGCAGCTCAGCGTCGTCGCGCTCGGCCGCCGACGGGGCCGAGAACGAGCTCAGGATCGACACCGGCCGGCCGGCCCGGCTGCCGGGCGTGAAGATCGCGAATTCGGCCGCGTCGCGCAGCCGCTGCACGCGCGCCGCGTCCTGGCCCCAGGACTTCAGCCCCTCCGCCCACATCCCCGCCTGCTCGGCGGCGAACGCGTCGACCGTCTTCCCCGCCCGCCGCGCATCGTCTTCGTTGACCCAGGGCCGGAACTCCTCCGGCGACAGGCGGGGAAAGGTCAGGAGCAGGTTGCCGAGATCTCCCTTCGGATCGATCGCAATGACGGGCACACCGTCGATGGCGGCTTCCTCGATGAGACCGAGGCAGAGCCCGGTCTTGCCGCTGCCGGTCATCCCGACGCAGACGGCGTGCGTCACGAGGTCGCGCGAGTCGTAGAGCACCAGCTCGTCGAGGGTCTTGCCGGCCGCAAGGTCGTGACGGCGCCCGAGGTAGAAGAATCCGAGCTTCTCGTAGGCAGCCGCAGACGACGGGTTGGAGACGGACGCGTCAGGCATCCCGCTATCGTACGTCCGTCGGCGCGGGGGGGCCAGAACCCTCCGTCCAGAGCTGAAGCGGGACCGAGAGCAGCCAGTACCGCTTGCGCAACTCGATCACGCGATCGGCGTAGCCGGCCTTCGGAATACGTCCGGCGACAAAGGCGGAGCGCAGCGCTTTGATCTCGTACCGATACAGATCGCGCACGGCATCGCGCAGGAATTGCGGGGGGGTGCTCGGCAACGGGTGCAGTCCGTGCGCCGCGAGGCCTTCGACGACGGCGGCACGATACTGGTATTGCGCTGACAATCGCTAATCCCTCATCCCTAATCTCGGATCGTTAATCGGGATCCCTGATTGCGAATCCCCATCCCTAAGCATGAATCGAGATTAGGGATTCGAGATTAAGGATCCCGATGAGCGATTCCGGATCAGCGATTAGGGATTAGCGATGCTACTATTCGCTCGCAACCACCGATCAAACTGTCCAGGAGTAATCATGCCCGATCAGACCAGTTCCGCCCCCGATCCGCTGACGAGGTCCGCGGAAGTCGTGGGAAGTGCGCTCGGGAGTGCCACGAAAGCAGTTGCCGATGCGGCCCAGGGCGCGGCCGATGCGGCGAAGAGTGCGGCCGGGAGCGCAGCCAGCAGCGCGAAGGCGGCCAGCAGCACCGCCACTGAAATGGCGTCCAGTGCGGTCGAGGCGACCGCGGCACCCAGGCGTGCGGTCCGGCGGACGGTGCGGCGCACGGTCACCGCCGCGAAACGGCAGGTCAAGGTCGCGACAAGGGGCGTCAAGCGGGTCGTCTCCGCGGCGCGGAAGGGCGCGGCCGGGAAGGCCAAGGCGGCGCCGGCGCGCAAATCCGCCGCGAAACGCGGCGCGGCGCGGGGCGGCCGGAAGAGCGCCCCGCCCGCTCGCGGGGGCGCGAAGCAAGCCGCAAAGGGGAAAGCGGCGCGCGGCGCCCGGAAATCGAAGAAGCGCTGAGACGACAAGGGCGCGGTCCGACGGCCGCGCCCTCAGCTCTCGCCGGACCGCGCCGGTTCCCTACCGCGACGCCGTGCTCGTCGCCGCCGCAGGCTTTCGCGACGCCAGATAAATCCCGTTGAACAGGAACTTGAAGGTTCCGTGCGGCTGCGCCCGGAACGTGATCTCGGGGCCGAACATATAGAGTTTGCCGGCGCCGACGCTCGCGTCCAGCACCTGCACGCCCCGCTCGAGATAGCCCTGTCCGTACGCCCAGCCGCTGCGAAGCGGCGTGGCGCTCTCGAACCACGCCACCGGCCGCACGCCTTTCAGCGAGGCGTCCGGCGCCAGCTCGAACACGGGACTGTTGTCGAAGAACACGTCGACCGGGTTGGTGATGCCGTGCGCCAGGGGCGCGGTCGTGTCCACCGTCACGCGCAGGATGGAGCCCGGCACGTAGAACTTCTCCTGCGGAATCGGCCGCGAGGTGCCGTCGGGCGACTTCTCGGTCAGGTGGTTCGACACCGGCAGCTGCATCAGTTGCGCGAAGTTCATCGCCGAACGTCCGACCGCCAGCACCGTGCCCCCCGCCTCCAGGAACTTCTTCACCTGCGGGAGGGTCGTCGCCGCGCTGTAGGCGCCCTGCATCGGCTGATACTCGGCCGGGATGTTCTGCGGTCCTCCGCCCCTGCCGCCGCCAGCGCCGGCGCCACCGCCAAACCCGCGGCCGCCGCCGGCGGGCGCCGGGCCCACCCCCGACGGGAAGATGATCACGTCGTACTTGGCCGACAGGTTGGCCTCATCCAGGGTCTTCGGGAAGACCACCTCGAAGGGGAACTCGTACTGCTCGAGGATCCAGCGCGTCCACCCGGACGGCATCGATCCGCCGTACTGATCGGCGAGCGCGATACGGACCTTGCGCAGCGGCAACGCGTCCCCGGCGGGCCGGGCCGCCGCGCCTTCGAAGCTCAGTCCGAGATCCGCGGCGAGCTTGTCCAGGACCGGACGTGTGGTCCCTTTCGCCGTGATGAAGAAGGTACCGGCCGACGGGCCCGACGTGAGCCACGCGACCTCTTCGCCAGCGGCGAGCAGGCGGTTGACGGCCGTGAACGAGTCGTTCGCGGCATGGCTCATCACGTAACCCGCCGTCGGCGTTCCCGTGACCCTGCCGGGCAACGGCTTCTGGAGACCGCTGACCTTTTCGAACGGACCGTCGAAGCCGTCGAGGATCCGATCGAACCTGACCCCCATCTGATAGGCAAGCGTCCAGCCGGCATTGTCGTACGGGCGCGTCGGCGGGCCGCCCGGATACGGAATGTCGTCCGGATGATCCTGCGGCTCGAACATGTCGAGGACGTGCGGCCGGAACGGCTGCGCGGCTTTCACCACCAACGACCCCGCGGGATAGTTCTTGCCAGCCACCGCGAACGGCGCGCTCGCGCGGTGCACGGTCACGCCGGTCTTCAGCAGCGCGTTGACGAACTTCGTCGCTGTCGGGAAATCAGGCTGATCGGCAGGCAGCACGAAGCCGCGCGGATCCCGCATCGCCGGGTCGCGCAGCAGCCGCTTGAAGTCCTCCGCCGTGCCGCCGCGGCCGCCACGGCCGCCACCGCCCGGCGTGTCCGGTTCGTCCCCGCCCGGCGCGTCACCGCCGCGGCCGCCGCGCCCTCCTGCCATCGCCGACTGGGCCGCGAGTACGCGGCGCGGCGTCGGCGTCCAGCTGTCGCGGTTGCCGCGCTCGATCGAGTTCTTCCCCATCGTGTAGATGTTGTAGAGGAAGTTCTCCTTGTTGCGCGACGCGATGTCGAGCACCGCCCAGTTCGCGGTGATCGAGTAGTCGATCGACTGGCGGAAATGCCACTCCTGCGGCGCGATCGGGTAGTGCAGGTTCGAGTCGGGCAGCTGCTTCTGGGCCAGGAACGGAATGGACACCGGCGTCGGGTTGCCGATCGTCTCGGTCAGCAGCCCGATCATGTTGTGGAAGTAGGCCATGGTCCGCAGGCCGCCGTTCCACCAGGTCGAGTAGCTGGAGCCCCTGCGGCTGGTCACGCCTGGCTTTCCTTCCGTCGCGAACCGGCTGTGCATCGCCGCCGCGACGAGATCGAGCTCGGCGGGAATGAGCGGGTCGAAGTTGTAGTTGAAGGGATCGCGGAAGGGCGGCGCGAACATCACCGTGCCGGCGGGGCCGGTCTGGTGGTGGTTGTACATGATCTGGGGGAACCACTCCAGATACATGACCCGGTTCATGTTCGTGCTCTCGGGCTGCGACGACAGATAGAAGTCCCGGTTGTTGTCGTGGCCGATGTACTTCTGGTAGAGCCTCGGCAGGCCGGCGGTCGATCGGCGGGTCTGCTCTTTCTCGCGCAGATACCAGTTCGAGACCAGCTCCATCCCGTCCGGATTGGCGTGCACCGCCAGGATCACCAGGTCGTTCAGGAAGCGCATCGTCTCGGGATCGGTGCGGCTGACCAGCTGATACACCGTCTCGATCAGCTGGTGAGCGCCGAGGACTTCGGTTGCGTGCAGGCCGCCATCGATCCAGACGACGCCCTTGCCCTCGCGCGCCAGCGCGTGCGCCTGGTCGTCCGTCAGCCCGTCAACCGTGGCGAGCCGGCGCGAGATCTCCTTGTAGCGATCGAGTTTCTTGTGGTTCTCGGGCGACGTGATGATCGCCATCAACTGCGGGCGGCCCTCGGCGGTCTTGCCGATCTCCACCACCTTCATGCGATCCGACTCTTTGTCCAGCTTCTGCCAGTAGTCGATGAACTGCGTGTAGGTGGCGAGCTGGTAGTCGTCGCCGATGTTGAAGCCGAAATGCTGTTTGGGGGTGGTGACCGTCTGCGCGCCGGCAGCGGCGGCACCGGCGAGGACCAGCGCGCATGCCAGCAGACGGATGCGCGTCGTACGCGTAATCATGCAGGACCCTCCCACAGAGAGAGGGCCCTACGATATCAAATGGTCAGGGATCGGCGGCGGGCTGCTATCTCCCCTGCAGCGGGGCGCCCGACGCCGGCGGGCCCACCTCGGGCATGATGGCGGCGAGCGAGACCTTGTCCTCGTAGATCACGCCGTCGGAGTTGGTGCCGAAGAAGCGTCCAACCGGTACAGGGTCGAGATGGTCGGCGATGATCGCATACGCTGGGGCCGCGCCGCCGGCCGGAAGACCGTTGCACGTCGGAGGCGCGGTCGCCAGCGGGGTCCCGGCCAGACTGAAGTTGTAGCCGGACTTGATGAACGTCGGTCCCGTGGCGAGGTCCGGGGGCACGAACGACTCGAGCGCTCCCGGCGGCTTCACGGCCAGCGTCGGAAAGTCGGGCGAATAGAAGCCGAGGCCGCACGTGATCGCATAGCTCAGTTGCGCGCTGCTCACGACGCGGAGCGTGCCGACCGCCGAGGACGACTGCGCCGCCCCGCGGGCGCGCATCAGGCCCGGGATCGCGAACGACGAAAGGAGACCGATCAAGGCAATCACGAACAGCATGTCGATCAGCGTGAAGCCCTTTTGATTTGTCACGCGGGTCGATGTTTGAACGCTCATTGCTTCCTCACCTCGTGGGCCAACCCACTCAAGGACAAAAACTGGCACCTGCCATTTTTCGTCAGGGCGAAAAGTGGCTTCACCCCGATCCGGCGCTCCCCTGTGGACAGCTACCGTTCCCGGCAA
>Ga0075423_10005985_pt1 | contig 11392 bp, 10 predicted proteins | sample SoiMethybrSBSTD2_FD_80114 | JGI IMG/M metagenome (GOLD analysis project Ga0075423, IMG submission 80114) | Bulk soil microbial communities from a Populus tree surrounding site in Tennessee, USA - Soil MetaG P. TD hybrid SBSTD2 | ecosystem: Environmental > Terrestrial > Soil > Tree plantation...
GATGAGCAGCACGAACGCAACTCCGCCCTGCAGCATCAACAACGTCGGCCGCACCGGCTGCACCCGCTGCTCCTGAACTCCACCGACGTTCATCGTCATGCCGGAGCGTTCCACGAAAGCCTTCAACGGTGGTGGACCGGCGTCGACGTAGCGCTTCTCCAGGGTCTTTGCTTCAGCATCCGCCTGGCTTGCCGTGACGCCCGGTTTGAGCCGGCCAAACAGCTGGATTCCCACACCGTAGCGGCCCTGCGGATTCTCTGCGGCCGGGGGCCAGCTCAATGGCGCCACGAATTTGATCCGCGCATCGAACGCCTCCAACACTCGCGGCGCCACGCCGATGACCTTGTAGGCCTCGTCGTCGATGCGCACTTCCTTGCCGATGACTTCTGGACTCTCCTGATACTGTGTCCGCCAGTAGGATTGCGTCAGCACGATGACCTTGTCGGCGCCGGGCCGGTTCTGGTCCTTTGTGAAGAAGGTGCCGATCACCGGCTGTATCCGCAGGATGTCGAAGATTTCGGCGGTCATCCGTGCACCGGGAGTGCGGACAACGGAATCCTTCTCTCCTACCAGACCGTAAAAGAACGTCCACAGCCCAAGCTTTTCGTAGGAGGTCGCGTTCTTCGAATAATCGAGGTAGAACGGGACGTTAGCAGGCATGTGGTTCAAGCCGGCCTTCGCCGCAGACGAATACAATTCCACAATCCGCTCCGGCTCCTGATACGGCAGCGGCTTCAACATCAGCGAATAGACCGTGGAGAAAATCGCCGTCGTCGCGCCAATCCCAAGCGCGAGAGTGACGAGAGTCGTTGCGGTGATGCCCTTCGACTTCCACAGCAGACGGAACGCATGGCGCACGTCCGTGAGGCTCCCGGTGAATACGCTGGCGGACGTCGACGCTGAGGCGGGGTGGGATCGCATGATCGTATTAGACTCTGAATTTGATGGAAGAGTTGGACGCTCCTGCCGCGATGCGATCCGTCACCGCGTTTTGATAGTGACGATCCAACAGAAGGAACCTGTTGGCCGTCTGTGTACCGGGGCGGGTCTAATAACCGATGGCGCGGGCACACCAAAACGGCCACCACTGGTTCGAAGACATGGTTCGCGACGTGCGGTATGGGCTTCGCGGCTTACGGCGGAGTCCGATGTTTGCCGCCGTCGCGATCGTGACGCTTGCGCTGGGTATCGGTGCCAACGCCGCAATCTTTTCGTTAGCGGATGCCGTGCTCTTCCGGCTGCTTCCTGTAGGCAAACCGCAGGATCTCGTCGTGCTACGGCAGCACGGCACCATGGGAGATATTCTCCCGTTTACCTCTGCAGCTGCGGCACACCTGGCAGAAGCCCGCGACATTTTTTCGGGAGTCGCTGCGTTTCGTCCCTTGCAGAACGCGCCCGTCACGGTGAACGGTGAAACCGAGCTCGCACTGGCGCAGTGGGTGTCGGGCAACTATCACGCGGTCCTCGCCATTCAGCCTATCGTCGGACGAACCCTGAACGAGCAAGATCACGCGCCCGTAGCCGTCATCAGCCATACCTATTGGCAGCGGCAGTTCGCCTCGGACCCCAACGTCGTCGGACGCGTTCTAGAGCTTCAGGGCCGGCCTTTCACAGTGGTGGGCGTCACGCCGCGTGAGTTCTACGGCACGCAGCCGGGGCGCCGCGTCGACGTTACCGTCCCGCTCGAGACATTTACAAGGCGGATGCCCCCGAATGCGCGGTGGCTGTATTTGATCGGACGACTGGCGCCCGGCGTACCTCTCGGACAGGGGCGGGCGGCAATCCGCGTGCGTTGGGCGCAGCTCGCCGACATCGTGCCGCCGCGTCCTCCGGTGTCGCTCGAACTTGATTCCGGCGCACAGGGGCTGAACGAGCTCCGTCGAGAGTTTTCGCTGCCGCTCCAGATCCTGATGGCATCGGTAGGGGTGGTTCTGCTCCTCGCGTGCGCCAATCTCGCAGGCCTTCTGATCGTTCGTTCGAACGCGAGACAACACGAGATCGCGGTCCGCCTGTCGATGGGAGCCTCGCGCGGCCGGATCATTCGCCAACTATTGACCGAGAGTGCCATGGTCGCCGCAGCCGGCGGGGCGGCCGGCGTGTGGCTCTCGCAGTTGGCCACCCATCTGCTCCTCGGGATGATGTCGCGCGGTCGAAGTACCATCGCGCTCGATGTTTCACCGAACGCGCGGACGCTGGGATTCGCCGTTTTCGCTACTGTGTTTGCGGTGGCAGTGTTCGGCCTTTTTCCCGCGGTCGCAGCGAGCCGATCGGATGCGCAATCAGGCTTGATTCGAACCGAGACCGATGGCGGTCGCACGCAGAACAGGTGGGGACGAACGCTCGTCGCCGCGCAGGTCGCGTTCCTGGTACTTCTCCTCACATCCGCCGGATTGTTCATGCGCACTCTGCAAAGGCTGCACGCCGTCGACATCGGATTCCGGCAGGACAGTGTGCTCGTCGTGAATGTGTCGACTGGTCCGGCGTCGCGCGAGCGGAACGTCCGCGCGTTCTACGACGATCTGTATGCGCGCTTCAGCACATTGCCTGGAGTCCAGTCTGTCAGCATGACGATGGATACGCCGCTCGGCGGCGATCCATCAATGAGCAGTAACGGAATCGTTGTGGTCGGCCGGCCGCCGGCACAGGACGAACCGCGCGTCTTTCATAATTTCGTCGGTCCGCGGTTTTTCGAAACAATGGGAATACCGATCCTTGCGGGACGTGATTTCGTGCCCGCCGACGATACGCGCGCGTCCAGATGCGTGATCATCGGCGAAAGCGTGAGACGACGATATTTTCCCAGTGAGGATCCGCTCGGACACCAGATCGTGTTTGGCGAGACGGCCGCAACGATCGTCGGGGTCGTGAAGGACGTTCGCGTCACCACGCTACGTGGTGACGCGCCTCTCGTAACCTACCGTGCAGCGCAGCAGGAGCCTGGTGCGCCGGCAAACTCCTTCCTGATCCGAACGTCGTCAATGAATGCGGAAGCGTTGACGCCGTTTCTTCGTGCACAGGTTCGTGCGGTTGCGCCCGCCCTGCCGCCGCCGGGAATAGTCAAACTGGAAGACCAAGTGGCCGCTGCGCTTCTCGAAGAGCGAATGCTGGCGGCGCTTTCCAGCGCCTTCGGGATACTCGCGGCGATTCTCGCCGCAATTGGAATCCACAGCACCGTTGCTTCGGTGGTCTCCGGGCGGCGCCGGGAGATCGGCATCCGCATGGCGCTCGGAGCCGTGCCCGGTCAGGTCACGCGCATGGTCGTTGCCGACATGAGCGCAGTCGTCATCGGCGGGCTCGCGGTTGGAGTTCCGGTGGCCGTGGGGGCTGGACTGGCCGCGCGCAGCATACTGGCTCCCGCTCTCTTCGAGGTCTCACCCCTCGACCCGTCGATTCTGGCGGTTTCGGTCACGTCCATCCTGTTGATCGCGTCGCTCGCCGCGTACGGGCCGGCGCGGCGCGCCTCCCGAATCGATCCGGTTGCCACGGTCCGGCAGCAATAGGCGACTCGGACACACCAATGATTGTTACGCGTGCGATTCGACGTTCATGACGATCGTCACGGCGTCGCCAGCGTGGATCGTCCCACCACGCACAACCTCCGCATCGAGCGCCAGTTTGTTGTCGAACCGCCGGACAATGTCGCGTAACACGGCAGGATTCACCTCCAGCGTGTCAGGATCGATCGTCGTCATGTGACATCGTCCTCGCAAGCCATCGAGCCGAATGATGACCTCGCCGATGTGAAGCTCGGCACCTGGCCAGTCGCGCTCCTCGAGTCCATCGACGCCGCCGATGACGATGTTCGGCCGGAGCCGGCGGACGTCGCGACCGAAGGCTGCGACGGCGCCGTCAGTGGCGATGAGCAACGGCAGAATGTCAAAACGATCGAGGCCGTTATACGCTTCGAGCCATGCATCGGGACCAGCGGCGGCCTTCACCAATGCAAGCGCATCAGGGCTGTCCCAGGGCTGGCCGTCAGTCCGTGGAGCGCCGTCGGCATCCAGCGTGCCGCGCAACCCGAGCAACCGGTACTGACGACGCGACGTTCGGACCCCTTCCGGCCCTCGGACGCGCACCATTCGATCGCCAGCAATTCCATCCGGTCTAATGACGGCGGTTGATAGCCGTTCCCCGGCCAGTGATTTCACGGGATATCGCCAGAGAGCTGCGACGCGGAGTGCCATACCTTTGAGATGCCGGGTGATGCCATCGTGTGACAATGTGCACGGATCCGTTGTCCGGGATCCGTTGTCCGGGGTCCGGGATCCGGGATCCGGTGTCCGGGTCCGTTCAAAACAATCCTGTCACACTGCGCGTGCGGCGGCATCTCAAGGATGGACATGAAAGTCCGAAAGGAGTTCTGACGATGCCCGCACCGCATGTAGATGAAGCGAAGCGCATTGCCTGCGCCGAAATCGTTCCCGATTGCCCGTTCACGGCGAGCGCGGATACGGAGGAAGAACTGCTGCAAAAGGTCGTGGCGCACGCGGCGCACGATCACGGAATTACCGAAATCACGCCGGAGCTGGCGGCAAAGGTCAGGGGCGCGATCAAGAGCCGGTGATTGAGTAGAAGTGGTCGCAAAACCGCTATTGCCTGACGATCACGCTGACGCGAAGGAAGACGCGAGCGGGCGCAGCGATGAGGCACTTGTCGCGAGGGCCGCGGCCGGGGACGATTCCGCCTTCGAGACAATCGTGAACCGATACCAGGCGCGCATCTATCGCCTGGCGTGCCGGCTCACGAGTGACGCTGACGCACCCGACGTTCTACAGGAGACGTTCCTTCAGGTCTATCGCCATCTGAAATCCTTTCGTGGCGAATCGCAGTTCGGAACGTGGTTGTACAGAATTGCCAGCAATGCGGCGCTGATGCATCGCCGTGCCGGGACGCGCCGCGCCGCCGCATCACTCGAAGCGTTTCTGCCACGATTCGACGATCACGGCACGCACGCGGCGACGCCAGTGGAACTGCAGGTCGCCGCACGCGCGGACGAACTGCTCGATCGCCAGCTTCTCGCGCAGAAAGCGCGCGAGGTGATCGCGCAATTGCCCGATCTGTATCGCGAGGCGTTCGTGCTGCGAGATCTCGAGGAGATGTCGACCGCCGACGTCGCACGGACGCTGGGCGTCGAACCGGCCACGGTGCGGCAGCGCGTCCATCGCGCGCGCCTCATGCTCCGCGGATTTCTGAGTAACCTGGTCGAGGTGAAGTCATGATCGAGGTCAGGTGCATCTCCGGCGTCGAGCTGCTCATGGACTACCTCGAGGGTGTGTTGTCCGTGGAGATGCACGACGCCCTCGAGGAGCATGTCGCCGGTTGCGACAAATGCGCCGCATTCGTCGCGTCGTATTGCGAAACGCCGCGCATTCTGCGCGACGCCACGGCATCGGCGCTGCCGTCCGATGTCGAGCAGTCCCTCAAGGTTTTCCTGCGCGCAAGAACAACCGCCTTCAGGCGCCATTGACTGTTCCCGGCCGCACAACTGCTGATCGACGGCGAAAGGGACAAGGGAAAGGGACCAAACGTTCGCCTGGCCCCCTTTGACCTGACGTGACTACTTCGCGTCGGCTTCGACCTCGATCTGCAAGTTGCCGCGAATCGCGTTCGAGATCGGGCATCCTTTTTCTGCTTCCCGGGCGACGTCTGCGAACTGCGATTTGTCGATTCCCTTCAGGCCCTCGGCGGTGACCTTGAGTTTCGAGGACTGCAGCTTGATGCCGGTCTCCGTTTTGTCCGCGGTTACGGTAGCGGTGATGAGCGTGCGCGATGCGCTCGCCTGCTTGCGTCCGAGTGTCGCGTTGAGCGCCATGGCGTAGCACGAGGCGTGCGACGCGGCCATCAATTCCTCCGGGCTCGTCGTCCCCGCCGGTTCGCCGATTCGTGACGGGAACGTCACGGGCAGCGTAAATGCACCGGTTCCCGCTTTCGCCACGCCCTTCCCTTCCATGATGGGGCCCGACCAGTCAACCGTCACCGTTCGAGAAAATGTCGCCATCCTTCAACTCCGTTCAACTCAACAACAGTCGTAATGATTTGTGAATCCTGAATCACTAATCATGGATCATGAATCGCTCAATCGTGAATCTCACGGAATCGCTCAGTCGTGAATCTCACGGAATCGCTCGATCGTGAATCTCGCGGCTCGGCCAGCAGCGGTCTCGCTCACGGATTCAACGATTCATGATGAGTGATTGGAGGCAGTTGAATTACGTTTTCTTCCTGGCGGCCGGCGTCCGTAACTGGATCACGAGGCCGACAAGGCCAAGGACGGCGAAGGCGATGAGATCCCACCGCGTATTCGGGAGTGGATCGAGCGGGTATACATGGACCATCGACCGGCCGGCCGTGGTGAGGCTTCGCCCGCCGATGAGCTCGGCGGCGCCGACAACCGCCGTCTGCGCTCCGGCGAACGCAGTCGCGACGATGATAACGTGACGCTGGACGGCAAGCGCCCCAACCGCGCCAATGACGGCAAGGATGATGACCGGCCAGATGCCAGGCTCACGATTGACGGCTGCCCACAACACCATCGCCGCTCCCGCTCCGATACCGGCCCCGATCAACGCGACGCCGACGAAGTACGCGGCAAAGAGGATGACGGCGCCGATCAAGCCGCCAATGAGCCACGCCGCGATCATCCAGAGCGTCTGATCGGTGCCCATCGCCGCACCCACGAACAGCGCGCCGAATACGAATCCGAAAAATGCGAGCACCCAACGAAAAATGCGATAGCCCGCGAAGCATGAGCACAGACCGCCGATCAACAGAATCAGGGCGGCCGGCATCTGGAAAGAGCCGGGGAGCATAGGCCCGCCGATTATATGATGGCGGGCGTGTCTGGCCCCCGACCGATGCGACAGATAACGACCGCCGGCGCACTGACGGCGGTTGCCGGCACTGCGCTCTTCGTATGGTTGGTGTACAAGGTCGGGCTGCACGAGATCTGGACCGGCTTCCAGAAGATCGGTTGGGGCCTGGCGTTGATCGTCGCGCTTGGCGGTTTGCGGTTTGCGGCGCGCGCGGCCGCATGGAAACTGTGTGTCGAACCCCCGTACACGCTCGGGTTCGCCACCGCATTCACCGCCGTCGTCTGTGGCGATGCAGTCGGCAATGTGACACCACTTGGCCCGCTCGCGAGCGAGCCGACGAAGATTGCATGCGTGCGCAATCGGATTCCGATTGGGCCGGCACTGACGGCACTCGCGATCGAGAACGTGATCTACACGCTCAGTGTTGGGGCGATGATTGCCGCGGGCGCGGCGGCGCTGCTCATGAGCGTGGAATTGCCGCTGCAACTGCGCGAATTCAGTCAAGGGGCGATCGGCGCGATCGCGGTGATGTTTGTCGTCGCCGCGTGGGTCTTGTGGCGGCGTCCGGCGGTTGTGACGACGCTGCTGCCGGTCGCGAAGCTGGCGGGATCGCGGATTGATAAACTGCGGGCAGTCGAACGCGAGGTTCTGACGTTTGCGTCGCGCCGCCGCCAGACGATCGTCCCGCTCGTCGTATTGGAGCTGTCATTTCATGCCTTAGGTGTGATCGAAAAACATCTGACGCTCTGGCTGATTCTCGGCGCGGCCCCACCGCTCCTATACTCGTTCATCGTCGAAACCGCCGATCGCCTGATCACCGTCGCGTTCAAATTCCTGCCCTTCCAGATCGGCGTGGGAGAAGCAGGAACCGGCGTCATCACGCAATTGCTTGGGCTTGATAGCTCGGCTTCGGTACCAATCACAGGTGTCACTGTCTCGATCGTGCGAAAAGCGCGTATGGGAATCTGGTCACTGATTGGTACAGCGTTGCTGGTAAAACGTGGCCTCGCGCCAGGAGCCGTACTCGCCGACCCATCCTTTTCTCCAAACACCTCGCGCTCCGATAGTTGAGAAGCCCTGCCTCACCGTGCGTGTCGGTCATTTTTTTTGCATATCCCCACTGAAGTGAGCTCGCCGCGGCACGGTTGACGCCTTTCGACGTGACGCGGATCGACCGGGCACGTTGTTCACGTAGGTCAATGCGAACCTTCAGTTAGGGTCGCGGCGTCCTAAAAATATTCCGGCAGGTCGAGCCGGACAACGACTCGGGGCGGACCTGGCTTCGCCGTCCCGCAGGTGTCAATCGAGGTCGTCGTGATTTCAGTTCCTCCTGTTCCAGTACGAGACGCTGTTGTTCTCGCCGCCGGAAACGGGGACAGGTTTCAGACCAGTTCTCATCAGTCCAAACTTCTCCAACCCGTTCTCGGGCGGCCGTTGATTCTTCGTACGCTCCAAACTGCTGCCGACGCCGGAATCTCAACTTTTCACGTCGTTGTCGGCTATCAATCAGGCGCCGTGCGCGACATCGTGACGAAAGGCGCGCCTGGCGGGACGGCTGTGCACGTCACGTATAACCCGGAGTGGCACCTTGAAAACGGGGTGTCAGTGCTGGCAGTGGCCGAGTCATTGCGGCGCCGGCGTTTCGCATTGCTGATGGGCGACCATCTATTCGAGTCCCGCGTGCTGTCGCGGCTGCTGCGCACGCCCGTGCGGGCGCGCGAATCACTGCTCGCGGTTGATACCCGCCATGCCGCCACCGAAATGGCCGCCGAGGCGACGAAGGTTCGATTGGACGGGGATCGCATCACCGCAATCGGGAAGACGCTGACGACCTACGATGCGTTAGACACGGGACTGTTCGTGTGCGATCCGGTGCTGTTTGATGCGTTGCGCCTGGCGCGGCACGCTGGCGATACGACGGTGAGCGGCGGCATCCGGCAGCTCGCGGCGCGGCGGTTGATGCGCGCCGTCGACGTCGGCGGCGCCACGTGGTGCGACATCGACACAATTGCGGATCTCGAGACCGCCGAGGATCTCCTCGGCTCCCAGCCTGAGCCGGAAGTCGCGTGACCGACTCGACGATCACTCCTCGAAACCCACGCGCCGACCGCGTGATTCGGTTGGGCGCTCTGACTGTCGGCATCCTCCTTTTTGCGATCGCGCTCTACTACATCAACTTTCAAACGGCGATCGAGACGATTGGCGATCTCGGTGTGGCCCTGCCGCTGGCTTTGTTCTTCAGCGGCTTGTGGCATCTCGTGCGTACCTGGGCGTGGGCGTGGTGCTTTCCGGCCACGGAAGAACACAGGCCAACACGGAGGTTATGGAATCCCGGACCGGTCAGCTTTGCCCGGCTCGCGCGGGTACGGCTCGCAGCGGAAGCCTTCAGCTATCTGACGCTGCGCGGCATCGCGGGCGAACCGCTCAAAGTGGTGTTGCTCGCCGACGTCGTTGACCCACGCGCCGCGACCGCGGCTGTCGCCCTCGAACGCATCGCCTACATCATCGTCACGACGTGGATTGTCGGCATCGGATCCATCCTCGCGATCGCAGGACTGCCACTCAATCACACGTGGTTCCGCGTGTTTCGTGCATTTGCGATTGCGGCCGGTTTGGTCGCGCTGTTCACGGCGCTGGTGATCGCGGGACGGGGCACCTACTTTCAGTCGTGGATTGTTCGGTCCGATCGATGGCTCGGCACATCGTTCGCGCGCGGACGGATCATGCGGTTCGTCGCCGCGGTCGAGCGTCAGATGCTGGAACTCATCCGAGGCAACCCTGCCCGGCTCGCGGTCTTGCTCGTCGCCACGATTGCCGCATACGCCTGCATGGCCATGGAGGCCTGGGTCATCTTGCGAGCCGCTGGGGTGCCGATTTCTCTCAATCGAGCGCTCGCGGTCGAGACCTTCTCCCGCGTCGCAAGCTTTGCCTCCGCATTCATTCCCGCGAATCTTGGGGCGCTCGAAGCGTCAAGTCTTGCCGCCGCAGCGGCGGTCGGGGCTGTAAGCGGCGGCGCGGCACTCGCGCTCGCGCGCCGGATACGTGGTTTGTTCTGGGGCGCGATTGGATTGGCGATCTATCCGCGCCGCGCGAAGCGTTCGAACGACGGCACTTCCGATCATCGCGAACCATCGCAGCCCCAGCATCCGCACACGCTGCTGTATTTCCCGCAGGATGCTTCCCTGTTCGTTTCTCCCTTCGCCCGTCTAGCCGGCCTGCCGATTGCGGAACGAGTGCTCAGGCCGGCGCGCAGAGCCGGCTATACGCGCGTGATTGTTTGGCTGCCCGATTGTGATGACACATCGCGAACGCAGTTTCACGAGTTGGCGCGTACGATCGGCGGTGTCCACATCGTCACGACTGAAGGGCAATGGCAGGCGATGTTGGAGGACCTCCCGCCAATGGCAGCAGTGACAGTGGTCGGCGCGGGCTGTGTCGTATCGACCGCTCTCCTGGAAGGGGCGCGCGAGGTGCCGGTTGGCACCGGCGCCGTTCGTCATGTGCCGGCTGGTCCTGATCACCGCATCAGCGGCGTAATGCGGCTCGCTGCCGAAGGAGCAACCTCGCCCGCTGCGGTGCTCGCGCTGCTCGCGGCGCATCGCGGCGCACCTCACACTCTTCCATCGGGCGACGATGTCGCGAATGGGCGCGCCTCCCTCGCGCTTCAAATCAGGACCTCCGGCGATCTGGCCGCCGCCGAACGGACGATCCGCCGGGCCAGCTACAAGAAGACCGACGCGAAACTGGCCCGGTTCAACCGACGGATGTCGTTGCCGATCAGCGTCGCGCTCATCCGAACGCCGGTCACGGCGAATCAGTTGTCGGTGATGCTGGTTGCGATTGGCTTCTATGCGGCGTGGCTCTTCAGCACCGGCCATTACATCGCCGGTGTCATCGGCGCCTCGCTCTCGCTTGCCGCCAGCATCCTCGACGGCTGCGACGGCGAGATCGCGCGGTTCAAGTACCAGGAATCCGCGCTCGGGTGCTGGATCGAAACGTTTGGCGACTACTCCTATTACATCGCGATTTTCGTCGGCCTCACGATTGGTGCCGTGCAGCAGACTGGATGGGAATTCTTCTACTGGCTGGGAGGAATTGCCCTGGCGGGCACGCTCCTGTCGTTCGCCTTCTTGATTTACCTGCGAAACAGGATTACGGCGGGCCAACCCGAGAGGCTTCACGACATCGCCAAAACACGATTCAAGGCCGAACCGTCGCGCTGGTCGCGAATCGTCTGGCGCATTTCATTTGTCGCCACCCGCGCCGCCATGCCCTACGGCATCATGGCGCTGGCGCTCGTCGACGCGCTTCCGCTTGTCGTCGTTCTCGCTGCAGTCGGCTCGAACATTTATTGGGTCAGTCTGATGGTGAAACTGCGGCACTTGCTGGGAACCGAGCAGGCGATCACGGCGTAAGCCGGCACTCCACGATCGCCATTCGCAAGTTCAGAGTTCCCGCCTTCCCTCCATGGCCCGTTGCATCGTGACCTCGTCGGCATAATCGAGATCGCTGCCGACCGGGACGCCCATCGCGATGCGTGTGACTCGGACCCCCAGCGGCTTCAGCAGCTTCGCCAGGTA
>Ga0075423_10005986_pt1 | contig 11392 bp, 11 predicted proteins | sample SoiMethybrSBSTD2_FD_80114 | JGI IMG/M metagenome (GOLD analysis project Ga0075423, IMG submission 80114) | Bulk soil microbial communities from a Populus tree surrounding site in Tennessee, USA - Soil MetaG P. TD hybrid SBSTD2 | ecosystem: Environmental > Terrestrial > Soil > Tree plantation...
CAGCACGTGAATCGTAGATGTGACCATGCCGCCGATGATCGGCGCCGCGATCGGCTTCATGATGTCGGACCCGACACCGGTGCTCCACAGAATCGGCACGAGGCCGGCCATCACCACACTGACCGTCATCAGCTTGGGCCGCAATCGCAGCACCGAGCCGGCGATCGTGGCTTCCCGAATGTCCCGTTCAGTGATGTCGCCGCCCTGGCGCAATCGCTTATCGAGCGCTTCGTGGAGATAGACGACCATCACCACACCGGTTTGGACCGCCACGCCATACAGCGCGATGTAGCCGACCCAGACTGCGACAGAAAAGTTGTAGCCAAGCAGCCATTGCAAAATGACTCCGCCAGTCATGGCGTAGACGACCGACAGCATCACGATCGTCGCTTCGGAGGCCGAGTGAAACGTCATGTACAGCAGCATGAAAATGATGAAGAAGACGAGCGGGATCAGGATTTTGAGCCGCTCTCGGGCACGGACCTGGAACTCGTACTGCCCCGTCCACAGAAGAGTGTAGCCCGACGGAAGTCTCAACCCCTGCGCGATGGCATTCTTTGCTCGGTCGACGTACCCGCCGATGTCCCCAGTTGCGGTGTCTACGTAAACGTACCCAGCGAGCTGGCCGTTCTCATCGCGGATCATCGCTGGACCTGGTGTGAGTGTGATTTCCGCGAGCTGACCAAGAGGAATCTGCGCCCCGGCTGGCGTTTTCACCAGCACACGCTCCAGGTCCGGGAGATTGTCGCGGAAGCCGCGCTCGTACCGGACATTCACCGGATACCGTTCACGGCCCTCGATCGTCCGCGTAATGTTCTGGCCGCCGATCGCGGATTCGATGACGTCCTGTACATCGCCAACCATCAGCCCATGTCGTGCGATCGCCTCGCGATCGATGCGAATGTCCGTGAAGTAGCCCTGCGCGACCCGTTCTGCGTAGACACTGCGTGTGCCCGGAATGTTCTGGAGAAGGCGTTCGATTTCGCCGCCGATTCGCTGGATCTCGTTCAGGTCTGATCCCAGAATCTTGATGCCCACGGGCGTTTTAATGCCTGTCAGGAGCATGTCCAGGCGGTTCCGGATCGGTTGGGTCCACACGTTCGGGAAGCCTGGGAACTGCAGCTCGCGGTCCATGTCCGCCTGGAGCTTATCCAGCGTTATGCCCGCTCGCCACTGCTCGCGCGGCTTCAGCGTCACCGTCGTGTTCACCATCCCCATCGGCGTGTTGTCGGTCGGGGTCGTGCCGCGGCCGACCGTGCCGAAGACCGTGTCGACCTCGGGGAATGTCCGCAGCATCTTGTCCTGCACCTGCAACAGCCTCGTGGCTTCCGTGATCGACAGCCCCGGCGGCGAGGTCGGCATGTACAGCTGCGAGCCTTCGTAGAGCGGCGGCATGAACTCGCTGCCGATCAAAAAGAGCAACGGGACGGTCACGGGTACGACGGCGAAATTCAGGACGAGCGCCGTCCATTTCCACCGCAGGGCCAGGCGGATGATCGGGTCGTACAGCCATGTGAAGAACTGCGAGATCGGATTCTGCGACTCCGGTTTCAGGCGCCTTCCGCGGATGAAGATCGTCATCAACACCGGCACCAGCGTGATGGACAACAGAGATGCGGCCACCATCGCGAACGTCTTCGTGAAGGCCAGCGGCCGGAACATGCGGCCCTCCTGCGCCTCGAGCAGGAAGACCGGCACGAACGAAACGACGATGATCGCCAGAGAGAAGAAAATGGCGCGAGCGACCTGCTTGGCCGCGCGAATGATCAGGCGGGGCTGATCGGCATACGACACCGATTGCGGTTCTGTGGTGCTGCTTTCACCCGATGCATCCGCAGTGGCGGCACTCGCAGGCAGATCGACCGTGTGCTCTGGCTCCGAGACATGACGGTACGCGTTTTCGACCATCACGATCGACGCGTCGACGAGCACGCCAATCGCTATTGCCAACCCGCCGAGCGACATGATGTTCGAGGTCACGCCGAGGTAGTACATCGGGATGAATGACGCGAGCACCGCAATGGGAAGCGCCAGGATCGGGACGAGCGCCGACCGGAAGTGGAACAAAAAGATGAGAATGACGATCGAGACGACAATCGCTTCCTCGATCAACGTGCGGCGCAGCGTCCCGATCGATTCGCCAATCAGCCACGATCGATCGTAGGTCGGCACGATCTTCATGCCCGGCGGCATCGAGTGCTGGACTTCCTGGAGCTTCGCTTTGACCGCATCGATGACGGTCAGCGCGTTCTCGCCAAATCGCATGACGACGATGCCGCCGACCACTTCGCCTTTGCCATCGAGCTCGGCAACACCGCGTCGGATATCCGGCCCCAGTCGGACCTGTGCGACATCGCCGACGCGAACGGGCGTGCCCTTCGGATCGGCGCCGAGCGAGACTCGTTCGATGTCCGCCACCGATGTCAGGTACCCGCGACCCCGGACCATGTACTCGCGGCCGGCGAACTCTAGGAGCCGCCCCTCGACATCGTTGTTGCTCATCTTGATCGCGCCGACCACGTCCCTGACACCGAGGTTGTACGCGGCGAGTTTGGTCGGATCGAGATTGACCTGGTACTGCTTGACGAAGCCGCCGATGCTCGCCACTTCGGCGACGCCTGGCACCGACGCGAGCCAGTAGCGAAGACGCCAGTCCTGAAAGCTGCGGAGCTCCGCGAGATTGTGTCGGCCGGTTTGGTCCACCAGCGCGTATTCGAACACCCAGCCAACGCCGGTCGCATCCGGGCCGATCGCCGGATTCACACCGTCCGGCAACTGGCCGCGAATGCCCTGGAGGTACTCGACGACGCGGCTTCGCGCCCAGTACATATCGGTGCCGTCCTGGAAGATGACGTAGACGTACGAGATCCCGAAATCGGTGAAGCCGCGGACTGCCTTCACGCGCGGCGTGGAGATCAACGCCGTGACGATCGGATAGGTGATCTGGTCCTCGATCAGATCCGGACTGCGGCCCATCCACTCGGTTGAAACGATCACCTGCACGTCCGAGATGTCTGGCACCGCGTCGAGCGGCGTCCTCGTCATCGCCCAGATGCCCCAGACCGTCATGATCACCGTGCTGGTGAACACCAGGAATCGATTCGACGCACACCAATCGATGATTCGTTCAATCATTGACGTTTACTCCGCCCGACGCGCACCCCCAGATCTGCTTGGCGGTGACGGCGACTTTCTTCTGTCCGATCTCCTCGCCGTTCTGCCTGACGCTGATCGTCGTGTTCCATTTCCCGGCCGTCATGACGTTGCCGGAACCCGTGGACTTCCCGCCTCCGGCTGGTTTCAGCTTCACGTCATTCCGCATCTAACGCACCACCACTGGCAGCTGCCGGCTTCCGAGGCGCTGCCCTCCTCGCGTTATGGTCACGGTGGCTTCCCACCGACCCGCCATCATCACTTGCCCTGTCCCGCGATAGACGCCGCCGCCGGCCGGCGATAGCTTCGCTTCACTTCGCATCGCCGGCATGTTCATCGTCGGCATGGCCGGCATGAGGAACTGCACGGTCACCTCCGCATCGTCGATCGGCGTGCCGCTCGCGTCTTTGACGGTTGCTTCGAGCTGGTTCTCGCCGGTCTTCGGCGGATCTGGCAGTGTCCGGAATGTAATCTGGACGCCGGACGCTCCGGCGGCGGTGGTCGGCGCGGGCGCCGCTTCATATGCCTGGAGGGACGCGCGGAGCTGGCTTTCGGAGTCGAGGAAGAAGGCCGCACCAGTTGCGACCTGTTCCCCGTCCTTGAGACCTTCGAGGATTTCGACCGAATCGCCCGCACGGCGTCCGACCTTGACCTTCCGCGGCTCGAAGATCCCATCGCCCTGCGCAACGAACACAATTTGCTCCTGGCCTGAATCAAGGACTGCATTCGTGGGAACCGTGAGGGCCATGCCGCCAGCCGCACGAAGTTCCACACTCGCGTACATGCCCGGCTTGAGGCGGCCAGCTCGGTTTGCGAACTCGAACCGCACCTTGTTCGTCCGCGTTTTCTCGTCGAGATACGGATAGACGTAAATGGCGCGACCCGCGAAGCGCTCTTTGGGGTAGGCGTCGACCGTGATCGTGGCCATCGCGCCACGTCGCACCGCGGACAGCTCACGTTCGTACACATCCGCTTCCACCCACACCACCGAGAGGTCGGCGACGCGATACAGACTCTGCCCCGGCGTGATGTGAAGTCCCTTCAGTGCCTGTTTCTCGATCACGAATCCGGAGACTGGCGATCGGAACGTCACGGCTTCCAACGGGTGGCGCTGCTCTTCGAGGGCGCGAATTTCCTCTGGTGGGAGATCCCACAACACGAGCCGTTGTCGCGCCGCCGCGACCAGTTGCTCCGCACGCTCGCGCGTGTCCGCGATCGTCGAGCCCTGCATCTGGTCGCGAGTCTTGAGAGCCAACAAGTATTCCTGCTGAGTCGTCAGAAGGTCTGGACTGTATAGCGTGAACAGCGGCTGTCCTTTCTGAATTGGCTGCCCCGTGTAGTCGACGTAGAGATCACGAATCCATCCTTCCACTCTGAGATTGATATCTGCCTGGCGCGTTTCGTCGTACCGCACGACACCGACCGTCCGCACAATCTGCTGCACCGCTGCATGCGTGACGGGTACCGTTTTGACGCCAATGAGCTGCTGCCGGCGCGGATCGATCGTGATGGGCCCCCGCGGAGTTCCGGCCGGTGCCGCAGTCGCGGGTTGCGCATCCGGCGCCGGCATGCTGGGCATGGTTTGGTGTGCAGCGGTGTCAGCTTGTGCGGCGCGCGCGCGGCTGCTGCGACTGCGAGTGGCATACACGCCCGCCGCTACGAGGAGGACGACGGCCGCAAGCGCAACGGCGAGATAGATCAGGCGTCTCATCTTCCTGTCTCCTGAACCGCGACCGCGGCGGTCGTACCTGCTGGCAGATCGCTCCCGATGGCTCGTTCGAGGTCTGCGAGTGCCTGATTGAAGTCGCTCAACGCGCGGAAGTAATCCAACCGCGCGTCGAGCAGCATCCGCTCGTTGTCGATTAACGCCTGAAAGTCCACGCGGTCCGTTTGGTATGCCACGCGTGACACCTCGAGCGTCTGATGCAACTGAGGCACGATCGTCGTACGCAGAAGCGCGGCCCGCTCTTGGGACGCCTTCGCCCGCACGTACGCCTCCTGCACGGCGAGGCGAACGCTGTTCTCCATCACGCGAGCCCGAGCTTTGGCCGCTTCGACGGCAGCAGTCTGTTCTGCAACGCGCTCATCAATCTTCCCGCGTGACCACGGCGCCCTCGGCCAGCTGATCGCGATGCTGCCCAACCAGGCATCCGTCATGCGCGGTGCCAACATGTACCCGCCCTGCACGCTGAAATCGGGCTTGTCGTCATGTCGCGCCACTGCAAGCTCCGCGTCGGCGCGCTCGATTTCGAGCCGCGCGCGCTGCAGCTCCGGGTGCCGATCGATGGCGATGCGCTGCAGGTCGGCCGTCACCGGCAACAACGTCTCTTCTCGCGGGTCGACGAGCGGACCGATGGGCGTCTCTGGGGCGCGATCGAGGAGCACGTTCAGGCGCGCGCTCGCGATGTTCGCCTGTTCATCGAACATGACGATGTCGCTGTGCAGCTTCGACAGCTCCGCCACCGGCTTCAGTACGTCCTGCTGGGAGATGCGGCCCGTCGTGTACTTCACCTGGGAGACGTCTGCGATTTGGCGCAGCAGGTCCACGCTTTCCAGGTGCACATCGATCGCCTTCCGCGCGATGAAGAGCGTCGCGCAGGCCTGCTTGATCTCGTTGACGATTTGCCGCGCCCGGACGGTGACGTCGTTCTCCGCCAGGGCGATGTCCTTCTCCGCGACGGCTGCCCGCAGGTCACGCTTCCCACGGCCAGGGAGCTCCTGCCTGACCATGAACATGTACATGTTCGTGTTGGCGGGATTGATCGAATTGATCGGCCACTGCCAGATCTGCGCTTCAGCCGTGGGCGGGCTCAGCGCCCGTTCTTGCGCTGGCCGGTGGCGGATCACCTCGATTTGTCGCTGAAGCGCCACGAGGTCGGGGTTCTTTTGAGCGGCTTCCTCGAGCAGCGCCGTCAGCGTCACGGGCGGACCGTCGTAATGACGGTACTCCTGTGCATGCTGCGCGGCACTCGAGGCTGGCTCCTGACCGCTCGCCGTTGCTGCGCCATGGATCGCAGCGGTCAGGATTGCGAACGCCAATACAACTCTTGTCCTCATGAAAACCTCTCAACGTGACGTCGGAACGGCTGCCGACAACCCTAATCGTTCAGGGTTTAACAGACGCGTCAGTCGGCGCGCGTTAATCGCACCGACACGACGATCCGCGCGCAGCTGCGCGCGAATACACGACGGCGTGAAGGCTAGACGAGGAAGACCGACAGGAGGAGATGTCGCGGGACGGGACTGACGACGATCGGAACGAAATCCTGCCAAGCTACCCGCAGCGATGCGAGATCCGACAAAACAACCGGGGCAGGCGTGGATGTCAGCGTGAGCGTCACCGGCGCGACGAGATGCGACGAGCTTGATGGAGTCGAGGGTGAGCGTTCCGACAGGGCGCAGCAGGTATCCGCCTGCGTCTGCGTCACCCTCTCGTGACGGTCCGACCTGCTTTGTGAGTGCATCGGACACTGATCTTCTTGCGCACAACAGGCCATGCGCGCTTCCGCCGTGCTCTGCCAGCCGGCACACTGCACCCACGCGCTCAACGGCAGAACGATCAAAACGGTGACAGCGGCGAGACGCGAGATCAGCGACCGCACGCTTCTAGGATGCTGGACTTTTCGGACAGAGTCAAACTGCGGCGATTCGGACTCGCAATGTCACCCGAACAGGAGTCGCAGCGCAGTGCGCTACTCGCTGCGGAAGGCGTCCACAAGCGACACGAGGCTTCCGGCAAAGCAGCCTTGGGGGCCACTACGCGAGCCCTCTCCAGCGATTCACAATTTCCACGATGCCCTCACGCTGCAGAGATTAGATGAGAAATTCCTTGGAAATGCGGACGGCCTGGCCGTTGCCGCTCGGACGAGAGTCCTCTTGACAGACCACGCGGAAGTTAATAACCTTATGGTTATTGAACCATACGGCTATAGACAGACGCGTGTCTGCCCGACTCGATGCTACGTTCCACGCGCTTGCGGATCCCACGCGACGCGCAATACTCGCGCGTCTGGCGCTCGGAGAAGCCTCAGTCGTGGAGCTGGCGGCGCCGTTCGCGATGAGCCAGCCCGCCATTTCCAAACACCTGAAGATGCTCGAACGGGCGGGGCTGATCAGTGTCGGACAGGATGCGCAACGGCGGCCTCGACGAATCGAGGGAAAACCGCTTGCAGAAGCGACCGCCTGGCTCGAGAGGTATCGCGACATTTGGGAAGCAAGCTTCGAGCGTCTCGAGGATCTGTTGCAGGAGCTGCAGCGCCCGCACACCGCATCAAAGCGCAGCCGCAAACGGAAGAAACGATAGTGCACTGTGGTGAAGGCCGGGAAGGAGAGCAAACATGCCGATGACAATCGAGAAGGCGCAAGTCGTTCTGCCGAGTGAGCGCGAAGTCAAGGTTACGCGCTCGTTCAGGGCGCCACGAGCGCTCGTGTACAGGGCTTACACGGAACCGCAGCTCGTGCAGCGCTGGCTGCTGGGGCCGCCCGGGTGGTCGATGCCGGTGTGCGAGATGGATGTACGCGTCGGCGGCCGATACCGCTGGCGCTGGCGCAGCGACCAGGACGGGAGCGAGTTTGGCTTTGCAGGCACCTTCCGCGAGGTGCAGCCGGCGTCGCGGCTCGTACACACCGAGGCGTACGACCCTGGCACGGTGGGCGGCGGTTTCCCAGACAAGGACGCGATCGTCACAGTGTCGTTCACAGAGGAGGCCGGGGTGACCACGGTCACCACGCTGATCGATTTCGGCTCGAAGGAGGCGCGTGACGCTGCAGTCGCGACCGGGATGACGGACGGTATGGAGCAGAGCTATCAGCTGCTCGATCGGCTGCTCAACGAACAGCCAGCCTGAGTGTCCGTGCGCGGCCAGCCTGGTGCTCGGAAGGGCATCAGTGCTGGCCGCGACTCGGTCGACCTGCACCTCTTGCAGCTCTATTCAATTTCGAATGTGCGAAGAGGTACGTCTGGTTAACGTCGCCGTCCGAGTGCTTCAGTTCCTGCTTGCACTCGCCTTTCTTGCTCATGGCTCGCTGTTCCTATTCCCGCCGCCAGAGATGGCGCAGCAGATGAACGCTTCGATTGCTCATTGCGATACATGCCGCACGCGCGCGCGCAGGAACCTTCACTGGGCCCACGGCGGCGAGTGCGCTATTCGTCGACGGGCGTCGTTGACAACGCCGACCAATACATCCAGGTCACGCTCGGTCGTTCGAACGTTCGTGATGCAGGCTCGCAACGCTGCCGTTTCGCCGATCCGAACAGACGAAATCCACGTCCGCCCGGATGACACGACGTCATGCACAATCGCTTCCGAAATACCGTGGATGGGAGACCTGAACTTGATTGGTGCGAAGCGATTCCACGACAAACCGGATCGCTTCGGATGGCTCGAGCGGCTGTTGGAAGTCAAACGCTTTCAACTCGCTTCGGGCACGCGCCACATCCAGGCTCGGTGACACTCGCAGCAGATCGACATGCTCCACGTAGTCTTCGACCGCATCGAACACCTGAGGCCAGAGTTGCGATCGCGTTTGCCGGTCAAGAAGCAGGTTGGACAGACGTGTCAACGGTTCACCTCTCATCGGGAGCGAACAGGCGGACGATGGATTTTGCATCAAGTTCAATGCGTGCATCGTTGAAGCCGGATGGAACTCCACGGATGTCCAGTTCGTCGGCGCCGCTGGCGTTCAGGGGCAATCTGGACGCTCCGAGCGTCCCTGCCTGATGCGAGACTTCAAGGCCGTCGTCGGCATTTCACCCGCGGCCTACGCGCGGCGGCGCGTCTGACGCGTCACGCGGTCGGGCCGTATGGTGTCACGCTCGGGCGCGCGTTTTGGCGAGCGATTCCGCGAGTATCAACGCGCCGTCTCGGCGTGCATTCCCTTCATGCGATAAAGCCGGTATCCCAATCGTCCGCCGAGGTACGCAAGGGGAACGAGTGACAGGAGAAACGTGAGGTGGTACCAGACAGGAAACCTGGTCCACAGCATGATGTGTTGCGGGATGAAGAGCACGAGCAGAGTCAGTCCCGTCGTCAACGCCGCGACGGTCGATTGCCGTGCCACGGTGGCGGCGACCCATCCTGCGGCGAGCGTCGCCAGCGCGCCGATCGAGAGGCGCGCAAGCATCATCGGCAGGGTGAACGTCATGGCGTCGGCGACCGCCGCGTATTCGGGCCAGGCCGCGCGCATGATCAAGCCGGCCGCTATCGCGATGATCACCCAGACGACGAGCCCCGCGCCTGCGGCGAGAATCCTGTTCTTCATGACCGTCCTCTTCCAAGATTCTACACAGGTCAGGATCCCGACACTCATGCTCGAGATTCGCAGACACGACGTCCAGCGCAGCTCGCTGCGATATCGAGAATGTGAAGAGCGCACGCATCGTGCTCAGGCTGTCGTCCACGACAACTCGGGGACGGGAACGCCACCGGTCAGAACTTCCCACATACCCCACGGCACGATCCCGTATTCAGGGCGAGGTTCCTGCGGGAGCATCGCGAGGTACTCGAGCAGGTTGCCGTCCGGGTCTCGAAAGTAGACCGCCGCGGCCGGCATCCACGCGAGGACCACGGGATGATCCGTCGGCCGACCGTCGAAGTCGAGCGGAGTAATCCCGGCCGCACCCAGTATGCGCGGGGCGTCTCGGACGTCCGCGAGGCTCGTACGGAACGCCGTGTGCGACGTCAATCTCTGCGGCGCAGGTCCCGAAACCCAGAGGCCGAGCATCCCGTTTCCCGCTGACCCGATCCAGAAGAATGCCGCCTGACGCGACGCGGCGACGTGCGCGAGACGAAGGCCGAGAATGTCGCGATAAAACGCAATCGCTCGGTCCAAATCGGTCGTCGTCAGGTGCGCCTCGAAGAGAGCGTCCGCTTGAATCACAGATCACCCGACGCTTCACCGAACGACGACCGAACCAACCATTCCAGAGTGAATGGCGCAGTGGTATTGAAACGTTCCTGCAGTCGGGAACGTAAACGAGAATCGGCCGCCGGGCGGCACGATGCCGGAGTCCCAGCCGGCGGCATTGGACGTCGAAGTATGGGCAGTGGAGTCGGTGTTCGTCCACGTCACCGCCGTGCCCACCGCCACGTCCAGTTCGTCCGGCGCGTAGGCGCGATTTCCCAACGTGGCGGCGCCCGCGGCAATCGACACGGAGGACGATGGTCCACTCGGCGTCGGCGCCGGCGATGGAGCTGGTGATGGCGAAGACGGCGCCGACGAGTAGCCGCTGCCGCAGCCGGCGGCGAACATCAGAACTGCTGAAACAATCGCGATACGAAACGACGACATCTGACCCTCCAACGTGATCGTGTAAACAAGTCGCGACGACACATGATGTCTGCGGCGCCTCGACGCGTCGCCATCGCGCACCTCTCACAGAGCAAGACCTCGGAACCGCTCAAATATTCCGAGCCGGCCCGGACGCCGCCGATCGCCGGGCGCCCGCCTTCCAACCTGCGGGCGGAATATTCCGAACGGTTGCCGTGTTGCATGCTGTGTGGAGAACGCGTCGATCGTTCGTGTGCTGGCCATCTCGGGAAGCCTTCGTCGCGCCTCGTCGAACACCGCGCTCGTCGACGCTGCGGCCCGACTCGCTCCAGCTTCCGTGCACGTGTCGATCTACAGAGAGCTTGCGACCCTGCCTCCATTCAATCCGGATCTCGACAACCAGACGCCAGCGGCGGTCACGAGATTTCGCCACGAGCTGCAAGCGTGCGACGCCGTTCTGATTTCAAGTCCCGAATACGCGCACGGTGTCCCCGGCGTGTTGAAGAACGCGCTGGACTGGGTCGTCGGAAGCGGTGAGCTCGTCGGCAAGCCCGTCGCGTTGATCAACACCTCCCGTCGCGCGATCCACGCGTGGACGTCGCTGGCAGAAACGCTGAACGTGATGTCGGCGCTCCTGATCCGCGACGCGTCGATCACAATCCCGCTCGAAGGCAGAGCGCTCGATTCCAACGGGATCTCCGGTGACATCGAACTGTCAAGGTTGGTGAGGGCGGCGATCGACGCGCTGACAAGCCACGGACGCGCGGCTGGGCGCATGGAATACGAAGGGCGCCCAGAAATCTAGAAGGACATGAGAGTCTTCACCATGGCATCTGCCCTGTTCGCATCGGCGGCGCTCGCCGATGCGAACTGACCTCTGACCCTGTCCATCTCCTCCGCGACGTCATTCGTGCCGACCGACGTGCCGATTGAAGGCAGCGGCTGAGCCCGGCGGGACACATATATATAA
>Ga0075423_10005988_pt1 | contig 11389 bp, 6 predicted proteins | sample SoiMethybrSBSTD2_FD_80114 | JGI IMG/M metagenome (GOLD analysis project Ga0075423, IMG submission 80114) | Bulk soil microbial communities from a Populus tree surrounding site in Tennessee, USA - Soil MetaG P. TD hybrid SBSTD2 | ecosystem: Environmental > Terrestrial > Soil > Tree plantation...
CCTCGCTCCGTGGGGAGTCGGAGCGGTTGCCGCCGCGGCGCTCGGGATCCGTTCGATGACTCCGCCCGTGCGGGTCTACATGGATCGGTTCTGGAACGAGGCCTTCTGGCCCATCTGGCCGCGGAGCGCGGCCGATGTGCTCTGGCTTCCGCGGACACTGCGGGGTTTCTGGGGTCAATCCCTGTTCCAGTACCCCCTGTCGCCGCTCTATCTCGCGCTGATGCTGGTGGGATTCTGGGCGATGTGGCGCCGCCGGCGGGATGCGGCGCTTCTCCTCCTGGGCCCCGTCGCGGTGTCTCTCGCCGCGTCGGCGGCGCGCGCCTATCCCTTCTCCGCGCGCCTCCTGCTCCCCCTTGCCCCCGCCTTTCTCATCGCCGCGTCCGAGGGTCTGGCGTCCGTTGCGGCGCGTCTGCGCCTGCCGGCGTCGGCCGCGGCCGGTGTGGCGGCGCTGGCTCCCCTGCTCGCGCTCGCGTCGAACTTCCCGGTGCACCTCCACGAAGAGGCGAAGCCGGTGCTCGCCTATGTTGCGGCGCGGCGCCGACCGCACGATTCGATCTACATTTACTTCGGCGGCGAACGGGCCTTTCGCTACTACGGCCCCCGCTTCGGACTGGAACCCGATTCGGCGTTCCTCGGCGCCTGCCACCGAGACCAGCCCCGCGGATACCTGCGGGAGATCGATCGCTTTCGCGGCCGGCCGCGTGTCTGGACGATCTTCGCGCACGACGTTCCGCGCCTCCAGGAGCAGGCCCTGATCCTCGGATACCTGAGCCGAATCGGCGTTCGCAGGGAAGGAATCGCAGTGCCTTCGGGCGATCCGTACGCGGTGACCGCGGAACTCTACGACCTCGCGATTCCCGACCGCCTCACCGGCGCCACCGCCGAGACGTACCCCGTTCCACCGCTCGACGAAGAGCTCGCCCGCCGCCTCGGCTGTGGATCGGGTTCCCGGCCGTCCGATGAAGGTGAGCCGGATCAGGGTCCGGCGGCGGCCAATGCCGACAGCTCGTCCCGGTAGACGACACCGCCTTTCATCACGAAGCGCACGCGCTCCATCTCGGTGATGTCGCGGAGCGGATCGCCGGTGACCGCGATCAGGTCGGCGAATTTCCCTTTCTCGACGGACCCGACGCGATCCGACCATCCGAGGATCTCCGCGTTGAGGCTCGTCGCCGACGTGAGCGCCGCCATTGGTTTCTCTCCGAATCCGACGCGGATCGTCAGCTCGTGAGCGTTCTTGCCGTGCGGGATCACGGCGGCGTCGGTGCCGAATCCGATCGGGATCCCCGCCGCGAGCGCGCGCCGGAAGCCGGCGTACTGAATGTCCCGGATCTGTCGCTCGCGCTCGACCTCCGAGGCCGGGATCGAGGAGACCTCGCCGGACAGAATGGACTCGCTCGTGTAGAGCGTCGGCACGTAGAAGGTGCGCCGGCCGCTCTTCTCGAGAAGCGCGATCGCCTCGTCATCGAGATACGAGCCGTGATCGACCGTGCGGACGCCGGCCCGGATGGCGGCCTTGATTCCCCCCGCGCCGTGCGCGTGCGCCGCGACGGGACGTCCCCAGCGATTCGCCTCCTCGACCGCCGCCCGGATCTCGGCGTCGGAGTACTGCTGCGAGCCGGGGGGAATCCCCTTCGAGAGCACCGCTCCCGTCGCGAGGATTTTGATGAAGTCCGCGCCGTTCTTGAAATTGGTCCGAACGGCCTTCGTGATCTCCTCGGGTCCGTCGGCGAGGTTCTTCACGATCGGCACGTCCACGTAGATCGAGAACTGGCGGGCATCGCCGGCACCACCGGTCGAGGAGACATAGTTGCCGGCGACGAGGAGGCGCGGCCCGGGAACGGCGCCCTGTTCGATCGCGTTCCGGAGCGCCACGTCGACGTACGGCCAGGACGGACCCATGTCGCGGCACGTGGTGAATCCCGCGAGCAGCGTGTCCCGCGCGTTCTTCGCGCCCCACAAGGCGGCCTCGGGAGGTGTCGTCGTGGTGAGCGCCTCCTCCCAGTGCACACCGAAGCGGTCCGTCAGGTGCGTGTGCAGGTCGATCAAGCCCGGCAGGAGGGTCGCGCCGCCGAGATCGATGACGCGGGCGCCGGCGGGAACCGGGAGGCTCGTCCCAACCTCGGTGATGCGGTCCCCCTCGATGCGGACCATCGCCGGCTCGACCGGGGCGCCGCCGCGCCCATCGATGAGCCGCGCGGCCTTGAGCACGATCGGCGAAGCGGGCCCGGTCCCGGCGAGGGCGAGGAGCGCGGCGGCCAGGAACGCGAGAGGCGTCATCCCCCGGACACCCGGCGGCGGACGAAGTCCTCGGCGAGCACGCGGTCGAAGGCGGCGACGACGCGCTCGGCATCCGCCTCCGAGAACACCATCGGAGGCTTCATCTTGACGACGTTGTGCAAGGGGCCGTCGGTCGAGAGCAGGATCCCATGGTTCTTCATCCGCTCGACGACGTAGGCCGCTTCTTCGGCGGCGGGCTCGAGCGTCCCTCGGTCGCGCACGAGCTCGATGCCGAGGAAGAGCCCGAGTCCCCGGGCGTCACCGACGACGGCATGGCGCTTCGCCAGCCCCTCGAGCCCCGCGAGGAAGCGCTCGCCGACGCGAAGCGCGCGCTCCGGGAGGCGCTCCTCTTCGATCACGTCGAGGACGGCGTTTCCGATCTCGGCGGAGACCGGGTTGCCTCCGAAGGTGTTGAAGTACTCCATGCCGTTGGCGAAGGACGCCGCGATCTCGGGCGTGGTCACGACCGCCGCGAGCGGATGTCCGTTGCCGATCGGCTTTCCCATGGTGACGATGTCGGGCACGACGCCCTGCGTCTCGAATCCCCAGAAGCGCTCGCCGACCCGGCCGAAGCCGACCTGCACTTCGTCGGCGATGCAGACCGCCCCCGCTGCGCGGGCATGGCGATACGCCGACTCGAGGAACCCGGGGGGCAGGACGATCTGTCCGCCGCACGAGAGGAGGCTCTCGCAGAGAAACGCGGCTGATCCGAAGCCGTCCTCGCGGAGGCTGTCGAAGGCATGACCGACGTGCGCGGCGAACCGGCTCCCCCGCGCCGCGTCGTCCCGGCGGTAGAGACCGCGATAGTCGTCCGGCATCGGAACCGCCCGGACGTGCGGGGATCGACCTGCGCCGCCGGGCCCGTCGTACTTGTAAGGCGAGACCTCGATCAACGCGGCGGTGTTGCCGTGGTAGGCCCCCTCGACGACCACGATGCCGCGCCCCTTCGTGTGCGCCCGCGCCATCCGGAGCGCGAGCTCGTTCGCCTCGCTGCCGGAGCAGACCAGGAAGCAGACCGAGAGCGGGGCGGGAAGCGTCGCCGCGAGGCGTTCCGCGTAGCGCAGGATCGACTCGTGGAGATATCGCGTGTTCGTGTTCAGGACCGACATCTGACGCGCGCCGGCGGCGACGACGCGCGGATGCGCATGCCCGACGTGCGCGACGTTGTTGACGACGTCCAGGTAGGCGCGCCCCGCGGCGTCGTACAGGAACGAACCGGAGCCGCGCACGATCTCGAGCGGTTCGCGATAGGAGAGCGAGAGCGACGGGCCGAGGCGTTGGTACCGCCGATCCGCGAGCGCGGCCGCCGGCGGCGCACGCCGCCGCACCTCCACGCCGAGGACCGCGCTCGGGTCGGGAGAGAGCGAGAGCCACACGGAGCGTCGCGAGGGCGCCGCGACCCCGGGAAACTCTCCCTCGCGGCCGAGCAGATCCACGACGATCTGGAAGTGGAGATGCGGCGGCCAGTCGCCGTTGCCGGGAGGCGCCCCGATCGATCCCAGGCGCTGCCCCCGCGCGACCGGCTGGCCGACCGCGAGGCCCTCGAGCGAATCCGGTGTCAGGTGTCCGTAGAGCGTGTGGAAGGCCGGGCCGCCTTCCGGCGCGTGCTCGAGGATCACGGTCGGCCCGTAGTCGAGGCGGGCGGCGTTGTCGCGAAAGCTGTGGACTCGGCCGTCCATCGGCGCGTACACGGGCGAGCCCGCCTCCTGAAAGAGGTCCACGGCGAGGTGGACCGTGCGCCACTCGGGATGCTCCCCCTGCGGGCCGCGGAAGGCTTCGCTCTGGTACACCAGTCGCGGTTCGTCGTATCTCCCGATCGCGGTCCGCGCCCCCGACGCGCGCATCTTCGAGAAGATCCTCTCGGTCAGGCCCGCCGTGTCGGCCGCGGCGGTTGGCGACTCGAGCTCCGGGCTTCCCACGGAAAGGTCGAAGACGATCGCCTGCGAGAGATCTCCCTCGACGACCGGCCCGATCTCCCCGCGGTGCTCGCGCAGCCACGACTCCACGGCCGGCTGCGCGGGGCAGGGGACCAGCCCGCACGCGTCGCGGAGGACGTACTCCGCGAGCCTCGCCGGAATCTCCGAGAGCTTTTCCAGCGCCTCCCAGGCGGGCGCCTCGGTGATCTGAAGATATTCGTTGTCGGGCTCAGCGGTCCGCCGGTGAGCGGAAAGGCACACGCTGACGCAGAGACGGATCGCGGCCAAGGGAAAGAGTACGGCGAGCTCTTCGGAGGAGAGAGGACGGCCCTCGTGGTATCCGGCCGCGAGCGAAGCCGCGGCGGCGATCGGGTCGCTTTCCCCGAGCACGGCGTAGGCGATCGCGACGGCGGGCTCGCAGACGACCCAGCTCTCGAGCATGTCCCCGAAGTCGAGCAGTCCCGCGACCGCGCGCTCCCCGGGAGCCGCCGTCGGCTCTCCGACGAGAACGTTCCAGTCGTTCGCATCGTGATGGATGACACCGCGCGGAAGCCGGGAAGACCGGGGCGCCACGATCTCCTCCCAGAGGCGAACGAAGCGATCGAGGATCTCGCCGCGTCGGGGGCCGTCGACGGCGCCTCGGTGCCGCGCGATGACGTCGAGCGCGCGCTCCGGATTCCAGACGAGATCCCGGTCGCGCGCGGCCGGATGTGAGAATCCCTCGAGCGAGCGATCGAGACGCGCGAGGAACCGGCCGACGTTTTCGAGCAGTCCCGGCGCGTGCGGCCGCGCCTCGGCGAGCGTCGCGCCGGGAAGGTACGTCAGCATCCGCGCGAACCTCGGCGTGCCGCCCGGGTCCGGGACCGTCGCGACGGCGGCGCCGGAGCGGGACGGGACGACGCGGGAAACCGGCAAATCGGGAGCGCGCGCCGACAGCCAGTCGAGCGCCGCGTTCTGCATGACGAGGACGTCCCGGCGCTCGGCGGATCCGGCGAGCTTCAGGACCCAGCGTTCCGTTCCCCGGGCGATCAGGAAATTCTGGTCCCGCTCGCTCGGGAGCTCGCGTGCTTCTCCCTCCCGGCCCCAGATCTCCCGCGCGATCCCGAGGGCGTCCGCATCGGAAAAGCGCGTCCGCCGCGTCGTCACCGTGGACATCGTGCGCGGGGTCGCGGCGGTCGAGCGACTCGCCTCAGCCGGACCGCGTCCGGAGGTAGGAGAAAAATGCCGAGACCGCGACGCCGATGCAGATTCCGGACGCGAGCAGCCTCAGGATGTCGACCGAGCGCACGCGGTCGAAGAGGGAGTTTCCCATCCCCAGGAGCCCGGACATCGCGATGAAAAGAAGAGCGACCGCCGTCACCAGGGAACGGCTCCGTCGGTTCGGGCTCATGCGCCTCCTTGCCGGTTTCGCCGACCGCTTCTCTGCGGATGGGAGCGGCGAAAATCATATCTCCGCCACGAACGTGGCGACCTCGAAGGGCTCGAGCGCGATCTCGACCGAACGGCCCGCCTCGAGCTGAACGGCCGGCCGGTCCCGATCCGACCTCCAGGGACGGCGCGCTCGAAATCGGCCCGATCGACTCGAAGGCAGCTCGAAGACGCGGGCGGCATCGACCTCGAGGGTCTGTCGCCGCGGAGCGGGGTTCCGCAGAGTCAGGATGCCGCGGCCGGGCGACCACGCCGCCCAGCCGTAGACCTCCCGCCGCGCCGGGTCCCCGCCGACCCAGTGCGTGTCGGCGAGCGTCGGCGCGGACGCCCGCGCCCATTGGGCCGCCTCGGCGACGGCGTCCCAGTCCGCCGGCGAGAGGAGCGCCGGCGTCACGTAGAGCTCCTGGAGTTGCGTGCCGCTCCCGAAGTAGGAGCGGATCTCGGCGCGGAAGTCGCCACCGGGATCCGCGTCGAGATCCCGGGCGTGCTTCGCGAAGATCAGGCCGTGGAGCATCAGGGAGTTCAAGGGAAAGAGCGGTCCGCGCTGGACGACGCCCGAGAACGTATCGGCATCGCGGTAAGTGATCCAGCGCTGGCGCGCAGAGCCGACTCCCGCGAAATCATGGTCTTCCCCGCCTCGCCAGATCGAATCGGCGTGGCGGAGCCAGAACGGGGACGGATACGTTCCCGTCGTCAGGTTCACGTAGAGACCCGGCTTTTCGGCGCGCAGGTCCCGGATCAGCGCGATCGCCGCTTCGAAGTCGCTTCCGAAGGCGCTGCCCGGCACGACCGTCGTCGAGCTTCCGGTCCCGTCGAGCTTGAACTGGTTGACTCGGTACTTCCGCAGGAATTCGAGGCAGACCTCCCGGAATCGCCGGTAGTACACGGGACCCGAGAGCGCGAGACCGTTCTCGTTGGTCTCGAACCCCTGCTCCCGCGCGAACGCGAGACGCTCCTGGCGCGGCTCTCCGTAGCCGCCCCACGGCGAGAGCCACACTCCGGGGGCAGCGCCGTAGCGTGCCGTCGCGTCCGCGAGCGGCGCGAAGCCGCGGGGAAACCCGGCGTGGAACCCCCAGAAGCGGTGGTCGTCCCATCCGTCGTCGAAAAGGAAGGAGTCGAGGACGACGCCGCGCTTCTCGTGCAGCTCGCGGCCGAAGGCTTCGATCACGGCGAGCGCCGCGGACTCGTCGAAGGAGGTGAAGTAGCCGAGGTCATACCAGGAGTTGTAGTGGAGAAACGGCGCGTACGGACGCGCCCGCTCCCGCTCGACGTACGCGAGGAAGTCGCGCCGAAGCTGCCCGTCCCGCGCGGCGCCGACGACGCTCGAGTACCCGATTGTCTGCCCCGATCGGAGCGGGAGCTCGCGCGCGAGGGCCGAGCGCGCCCGGCGGCCGGCGGTCGAGACGGCCAGCGGATGCTCGAATCCGAAAAACCACGAGCCGGCCGTGAGCGGCGATCCGGGGACCGTTCCGCAGACCGCGGCGGCCGGCACCTCGAGGTCCACGAGCGTGACCTCTCGAAGCGGCAGGTCCGCTTTCGCCGTCAGGGCGATCTCCTGCCGGACGTACCCGGAGTCCGCGCGCAGGACCGTCCGCCAGACGACGCGAAAGCGCCCCGTATCGTCGGTCAGCTCGAGAGAGATCCGGCGTCCGGTCCGAACGCCCGGCTCGGCCGCCGCGGGACCGGCGGGCAGCTCGGACAGCTCTTCCACCGTCGCCGGCCCGGTCGCGCGCAGGTCGGACGCGTCGAGGAGCTCTCCCCCGTCGAGACGCAGCGCGAAGGCGCCGCGGGAGCTCGTGAGAGTCCGGCCGTTGCGGCGGTCTTCGATCCGAAGGAGGCGCGGACCCGCCGAGCCCGCCGACCACTCCGCCCGGATCGCTCCGTTGTCCAGAACGAGCCGGTCGCCCTCGACGGAGGCGCGCACCGCTTCCGCGGCGGGGGTGGCCGCCGCACGGAAAGAGACGCCGGCGGCGGAGATCCCAGCGAGCGCGGAGGCCTGCCGGACGAAGTCGCGGCGCGTCGGCCCGCCCGTCTCTCGCACGCGGCGATCCTAACTGTAAGATCCGCCGCGACCGAGGAGGTGCCATGAAGGGCTTCCGGCGCTGCGCGCCCCTGGTCCTGGCCGCGATCGCGTTTCCGGGCGCGGCGGCCGCGCCCGATGCGGGAAGCTGGGTCCCGCCGCTCTGGCCTCTCGAACATCCCTCGCCGTCGGAGCTCTCCGATGTCGTCGCGCGTTTCACTTCCGATCACGACGCGCTCTCACGGAGGTACGACGTGCCGTTTTCGCCCGACCGCCGCGCGACGCTCCGCGGTTTCACGGGAGCGTGGAAGGATCGGATCGAGGCGATCGACTTCGAAGTGCTCGCCGCCGAGGGACGGATCGACTGGAACCTTCTCGCCCATCGCCTCCGCCACGACCTCCGTCTCCTCGATCGGGAGGATCGGCGCGTCGCGGAGTCGGCCGCCGTCGCTCCGTTTCAGGAATCGCTGCTGCGCCTCGCCGACGCCCGTCGAAGAATGGAGTCCGTGGACCCGAAGGGAGCCGGAAAGACGCTCGCCGATGCGGCCGATCAGATCGAGAAGACGCGTAAGGCCGTCTCCGCCGGGCTGCCGCCGGAGGCGGATGCGGCGGCGAAGAAAGAACCGACGCCCGCGGCGTCCGCCATCGCCCCGATCCGACCGAGTCGCATCATCGCCTACCGCACCGCCTCGATGCTTCAGTCGACGCGAACCGCGCTCTCGAAGTGGTACCGCTTCTACGACGGCTACGACCCCCTCTTCCACTGGTGGTGCGAGGCCCCCTACAAGAAAGTCGACGACGCCCTGGAGAAATACATCCAGTTCCTCCGCGAAAAGGTCGTCGGCTGGAAGGAAGGTCAGGACGAGCCGATCGTCGGCGATCCGATCGGCCGGGCCGCCATCGTCGAGGATCTCGCGGACGAGTTCGTCGCCTACACCCCCGAGGAGCTCATGGCGATCGCCGAGCGCGAGTTCGCGTGGTGCGAAGCGGAGATGAAGCGGGCCTCCCGCGAGATGGGCTTCGGCGAAGACTGGAAGAAGGCGCTCGAGAAGGTGAAGACCGAGCACGTCGAGCCGGGCCGACAGGCCGATCTCGTCCGCGATCTGCACCGCGAAGCGGTCGACTACGTGACGAAGCGCGAGCTCGTCACCGTGCCGCCGCTTTCCGACGTCGTCTGGCGCATGGAAATGATGACGCCCGAGCGTCAGAAGGTGAACCCGTTCTTCCTCGGGGGCGAGGAAATGTTCGTGTCCTTCCCGACCGACACGATGTCGGAAGAGGACAAATTGATGAGCCTGCGCGGCAACAACGTCCACTTCGCCCGCGCGACGGTCTTTCACGAGGAGATCCCGGGACATCACCTGCAGGCGTTCATGGCCGAACGCTACAACCCGCACCGCAACGCGTTCGACACCCCGTTCTACGTCGAGGGCTGGGCCCTCCACTGGGAGATGCTCTTCTGGGACCTCGGATTCACCGCGACGCCGGAGGACCGCGTCGGCGCCCTCTTCTGGCGCATGCATCGCTGCGCGCGGATCCTCTTCTCACTCGGATTTCACCTCGGCAAGATGACGCCGGCGCAATGCATCGACTTCCTGGTCGAGCGGGTCGGTCACGAGCGCGCCAACGCGACTGCAGAGGTCCGCCGTTCGTTCAACGGGGACTACTCCCCTCTCTATCAGCTCGCCTACATGATGGGCGCCCTCCAGCTGCGCGCGCTGCAGGAGGAGCTGGTCGGGCCGGGGAAGATGTCGCTTCGCGAGTTCCACGACGGGATCCTCCGCGCCGGCAACATGCCGATCGAGATGGTGCGCGCGAGCCTCACGAAGACGAAGCTGCCGAAGAACGCCCAGGCCTCGTGGCGCTTCGCGGGCGAGCCCGGGCCCGCGCCGGCGCCGCGCTGAGAGAGAGTCAGGGAACGGCGGTCTGCCCCGGCCCCGCGCCGGTGACGAAGAACTCGCTCCGCTCGCCCGCCGCCGGGAACCGACGGAGGTAATCGGTTCTCCAGTCGGCGCGGAAAAAGTCGGCTCGCGCGGAGGGCACGAGCGCCCAAACGCTTCCTCCGAATCCGCCGCCGAAAGCCGACGCGGCGATCGCCCCGAGATGGCGCGCCGCACGGGCGAGCGTGACCGTCTCGGGAATCTGGTTGCCGAGCAGGTTTTCGGCCCTCTCCTGGGAGCGGTCCACGATCCGCGAGAGCGACTCGGCGTCCTCCCGGCCGAAGGCCTCCGCCGCCGCGGGCACGAGCCGCTCGCTCTCCTCGAAGAAGTGATCGAACCGCTCGAGGAGGCGCTCGGTCGGGAAGTCCGGATGCCGGACATAGCGGACGACGTCCCGAATCCGGTCGGGCGCGTCCTCGGCACGCGTGGCCGCAGCGCCGAGACTCGGATCCGATCGACCGGTCGCGCGGTTCCAGAGCTCGAGAATCGCGCGCGAGGAGAGCGAGGCGCGGTTGTAGCGCTCCCGCACGGCACCGGTCTTGTCGGAGGCGACGCCGGACGACGCGACGACGAACGTCCAATCGGCCGGCACCGGGACGGTCCCCTCCGAACGAACGGGACAGTAGGAGTAGACCGAGAGGCGGCCTGCCTGCCCGCAGAGGATCGCCGTGTGATCCTCGCTCCCGCCGAAGGTGCCGACGCCTTCCTCGCCGGCGAGCGTGCCGAACGCATAGCCGTTCTCGAGGCAGCCGAGGTAGCCGGCGAGATCCTCCGGGGCGCGGATGTTCGCAGCGTACTCGGGAAGCTCCTCCAGCCGGTTGGCGTCCGCGAGCGCGGTGAAGAGCGAAACGACGAGCGCGCTCGAGCTCGACAGCCCCGCAGCGCGGGGCAGGTCCGAGACGAGCGCGATGTCGGCGCCGCGTCGCGCCGACGGGAAATTGCGCGCGATCCGACGGACGACCGTCTCGGCATACACCGTCCAGCCGGATCCCCCCGCCGACGTCCGATCGGCGGAAAGCGGACGCTCGAAGTCGAGGCCCCGCCCGGCGTCGCGGATCCGCACGAGACCGTCGTCTCTCGGCGCGACGACGACGGCGAAGCCGCGCTCGACGGCGCAGACGAGGCTCCGGCCCCCCGCGTAGTCCGTGTGCTTTCCGAGCACCTCGATCCGTCCGGGGACGAACCAGCGCCGCCGGTCGCGGACCCCCGGACCGCCGAGGTCGGCGAGCGCCCGTTCCGCCTTCTCGAAGAGAGAAGGCTTCATCAGGGCGAGGCCTCCACGCCTCGGAGCCTTTCGGCCACGGAGGCGACGTCGGCGCGGCGCGAGAGGTCGAGAACGCCGGCGCGCGCGAAGAGAACCCGGATCCGGATCGCGCCGGACGTGACCGCTTCGTTCACCGCGCGAGGGAGCTCCTTTTCTCCGCGCGGCGACGGCGGCGTCTCGCGGCACGGCTCGAAGATCGCCGGCGAGAACCGCCAGCAGTTCATGCTGATCCACGGATCCGGCCCCGCCGCCGCCAGAGCCGCCTCGTCCGGCTTCTCCCGCACGCCGGTCAGGTAGCCGTCCGGCGAGACCTCGCCGACCGCGTACGCGCGCAGGCGCTCCGGCTCGATGTTGCCGTGCTCGAGGAGACCCGAGCGCGAGAAGAGCGCCGTTCCCGGCTCCGAGAGGAGCCTCAGATCGCGCAGGACGTCGACCGGATAGTAGTTGTCTGAATTCATCACGAGAAAGTCTTCGCCGGCGGAGAAACCTTCCGCCGCGAGCACGGCGTCGGCGGTGCCGAGCGGGCGCTCCTGGATCGCGA
>Ga0075423_10005991_pt1 | contig 11387 bp, 10 predicted proteins | sample SoiMethybrSBSTD2_FD_80114 | JGI IMG/M metagenome (GOLD analysis project Ga0075423, IMG submission 80114) | Bulk soil microbial communities from a Populus tree surrounding site in Tennessee, USA - Soil MetaG P. TD hybrid SBSTD2 | ecosystem: Environmental > Terrestrial > Soil > Tree plantation...
CAAGAAGCCACCGGAGCAACACGTACGAGAACGACACGAGCACTTGCGCCTCCTGCGTAGCCAACCTGCGGCTCAATTCTACGCAGAGGCGCCAGCGGATTCGTGGTCGCCATCAAGCCGGTCGGCCGCGATCGGAGTTTGTGCACCCTTCACGCCAGCCGAGAAACGTCTCTCGACGCGAACCAGGCCAATCGACATGCTTTCGAAAGATGCCGCGTAACGCTTTCTCGATCCATCATTCCGTGACCGTGGCTTTGAACGCCCAGTTCGTTGGTGTTTGGTGGATGTTGCCCAATCCTGGATTCGGCGTGAGAATTGGCAATTCGAGACGCACAGGGTCGATGCCGACGCCGAGCCCGGCTTCGATCCCTCTCGCAACGAGAGCGCTATCGCACCGTAAACGCGAACAGCTTGTTATTTCCACTTCCCAGCGGCGGACCGCCGCGCGAGAAGAGGCCGTAACCGGATCCCCAGAACACTACGCCATCGGCGATGGCGGCGCCGGATCCAACCGAGCCTCCCGTCGTCAGCGAGGAGAGCACGGCACCGTTCGATGCGTTGAGGGCGAACACGAAGCCATTGTCATCAAACGAACTGACATAGACCACGCCATTCGCAACCGAGACCGGACCCAGTGCAGTGGCTGCAGTGGGATTCGCCGTCTGCCAGAGTATTGCGCCCGTCGTGGCGTCGAGCGCGCTCCAGAAGCCTCCGGTGATGGTCTGACCATTGACGAGTGTGACCGAAGCGCCGATGGCGTTCACGATCGCGCAATAAATCCGCACACTGTCGACGGCGCATTCCCGCTCCATCCCTCCAAGCCCGGTCACGTCGCCACCACCCGTCCCCGGACCCACACGGACGGGTCCCCAGAGGTTCTGCGGCGGCTGCGTCGGATCGGGATTCAAGAGTAGCGTGCGATACTCACCGGCCTTCCGACCGATTCCAAGAACGTCTCGTTGGACGCCATTCACGACGAGACTGAACAACTGCGGGGCCATTCCGAAGTCTTCATCGGGCCCGTGCGGCGAGGGGCAGTTCTTCCCCGGAGGGTCTTTAGTACACGCGGTGTTCCACGCATCAAAACCCGTGGTGTGGATGTCCCACACAATGGCGCCGGTATCCTGGCGCAGCGCGAGAATCGAATCGAAATGATTCTGCGCGAACTTCGGATCGCACGACATCCCCGCGGCCTGCGGTGTGGACCCGAGCGCGACAGCGCTTCTGATGCAGGCCATCACGTTATCGGGCAGCCTGAAATCGTTTCCGGTTCCCACGTAAACCAGCCCTCGCTTGCTGTCGACGACCGGTGCATGCCCCCACACACCGACACCCGCATAGCCGGGATCGGGAGGCAGCGTGGGCGTCTTCCACAGAATCTGCCCGGTGCGAGTATCCAGGGCGAACATTGCGCCCTTGAACGTGCAGCAGGCGAATCCGTCATCCGCCGCATGTGACTCGTCTCCCAATCCTGAAATGCCCACGAAGACCCTACTGCCGTCAGCGGATGGGATCGGCGATTGAAACACCCGTGCGCCGAATTGACTGGGATCTTCCGTCCGCGCCGGGTCGCTGATATTTCTGACCGTCAGCGAGGTCTTCCACAGCAGATTCCCCGTCTGCTTGTCCAGCGCCAGAATCCAGGCAGAAGGCACCGGGTTGTACCGGTCCGCCCACGTGCCCACAATCAATCGGCTACCCACAATCGCGGGGCTGCTCCTGGACACCAGTCCGCCGACGCCGGCCAAATCGCCGATTTTCTTTGACCAGATCTCGATGCCGGTGGCCGCATCGATCTTGAAGATGTGGCCGCCGTTGTCGGGTACGTACACCGCACCTGGCTCCGTGGTGGGCGTGGGCAGCACGCTGCCTCCGGCATCGAAGATCCACTTCGTCGTCAGGTTGCGTGCAGTGGCCGCGCTGATTCTGGTTTCTGCAGGCTGATTGCGCGTGTTACCGGCATTCTGGCCGGCGATAGGCCAGGTGGCCTGCGCACTCGCCTCGTTCGGAATCAGGATGACGAGGCTCGTACACGCGCCAGCAGCGATGACGATCAACCTCTTTTTTAGTCTATTCATACGCAAGTCCTTTCAGTGCTTTCTTACGTGTCGAGGATTTTGATGTGTTGACCTCCTTGCGGTGCCGCTCCGAGCGAGAAGATAAGCGCACGAGTCGATGTGAAGTGACTCGGACAGTCGCGGACTCTCAGGTCACAGAACGAACCCGATGGTGCGCAGTCAGCAGACTATGAGGACCGCTCAGCGCGACACGCGGAAACCAAGAGCACCACGAACGGTCCTGCTCTGATCCGGGCCGCAGTACTCAACGGGTTGTGCGTGCGAGCGACTGCAAAGACGCGGCCGTGAACACCACCGCTATCTTCCCTCACACGCAGGTGTTCTTCACGAGCGCACGCGCGCGGAGATGAATGATTCTTAGTCAGTAACGAATGTAATTCTTACCGCGAGGCCCAATGGAGGTGTGTTTAGGCTCATTTCATCGGCAGCCGATTCATTAGTGTGTTCGCAGGCGTTGGGTTGCAATTGGACGAGCCGTTTGCGAAAAGCTGCTCGCGATGTTCGACGTCATAGCGTTCTCTCTTGATGAGGAGAAGCTTACCCGGTGAATTTCAAGGATGGCTGCAGCAATTAGATGTTCCGTCTGTCCATATGCACATGTCATAAGAACTTCGATGTGACTCAGAAGACATATCCGCGCGGACGATCAACGTTTGCGCAGCGGCTGCGTCGCTGGATTGTCACGCGAACGGAACGAAGAATCCCGAATCCAACTTGGCCGCGCGGTAGCGAGCCGCGTCGAACCGACACGCTGATACCAGCGACTTCGACGCAATCACGCGGTCTATAACTGACTCGAACGGGTGTGTACGGACCCGTACGCACGGTGAGGTTTCAATCGTCAGCGGGCAGCGGGCGACCGCCGCCCCTATGCCGATCAAATCGCCTTCATCGACTCCGTTTCCGCGTTGGCCTCGATTGAAACCGCTACTCGCGATCGCCGAACTGATTCGTCAACCTGTCGCCCGTCCTCGTCCCGTCAGGCGAGCGCACGAGACGCTGCAACATGAGGAAGCACTCGCGCGATCGGAGTGAGTCGAGCAGCGGTGAGACGTTGAGAAACGAAAGCAGATAACCGCCGGCGCGCGAGAACGAGCATAGGCCGCCGTCCATCCGCCAAAGTGGCGCGCAGCGGATCGACCGAGCCAGTCTCAATTACCCGTTACTTCTCGCTCGCACCCTGGCAGCCAGAATCGACCCATCTGGCCGACGGACGCCCCTCACTTCGACCCGCAAGCCGTTTCTCAACGTCCCGCAGCTCACATCGTCGAAGCGCGTGGCGCTGGTGGTGACGATCCGCTCGGAGCCGAACATGAAGGAGATGTTGGGGCAGGAACCTGTTAGTCCTGCTATGTCGCTCGTCACACGGAAGTTCTCCCGGGGTTCGACCTCCTGAGCCACGATCGTCCCATTGGCCTGCACCGAGCCTTTGACCTCGACCTCGATGCCGTTCGCTATCGCTGCGCACGTGATGCGCTCGAAGTCGGTTTGGCTGTTCGTTCCGACCGCCCGGCCGCCCACGCTGAAAGAAAGGTTCGGACAGGTTCCGGTCAGGCCCGTGATGACGCCTTCAATCTCGATCCCAGCGCCGGGCGGTGCCGGCGCCGGCGGTGCTGGCGCGGGTGCGCCTGGCGGTGGCGCCTCCTGCTCGACCTCGCGGGCCAGAAGAGCCTGGTCAGATCGCCGGGATCCTTCAACCTCAACGCGCGCACCGTTCCGTAACGTGGCGCAGGCTACCTGCTTGAATTCGGTGTTGGCGTCAGTGACCACGCGATCACCGCCGACCATGAACGAGAGATTCGGACAGGTTCCGCCGAGGCCGGCCGCTATTCCCTCGACCTTCACCTCCGATGCAGGACGGGGCCCCGGCCCTGACGCCGCCTGTGAGGGAGCGGTAGTCGAGCTGAGCGGATCGGCTGATGGACCGATGCACCCCAGCGCGAACCCCGCAACGACCAACACAATCACAACCCGAACCAATGAGGCGGTCTTCATCGCAGCCTCCATCTGTGTGCCGGATTAGTGAACGTTAGTAGCGCAAGTAGCTTGCCGCGTTGTCGCAGCGTAGAAGGGGGCGCAAACCCGTCAGACTCGATGGCCGCGGGTGCCAGTGGATCAGCTTGTTCCTTACGTCGTGCGTAACCGCATTCCCTGGACGTACGACGGCTGTGCTTCAGACGTTTGCGCTTTAGAAGCGCCTCGGCGGGCTACTCAATTTCTACGCGCGGGCCGCGTAGACACTCGGCTTCCGGATTCGGCGCAGGCGCGGGACACTACGGGCTCGCCGTCCGTTTGCGCGACATCTTATCTCGGGATTCCGCAACTCGGTCACGGCAATGCCGCCGTGGTCGCGGAGCGCGAGGCTTGCATGGCCCGAATTCGACGTTGTCCCTCGCCAATATCGCATCCGGGCAAATTCGTTGACGCTGGCATGGTAGCTGGCCATGATACGCGCGGTGCGTCACATCGTCGCGACCGTCACTGCGGTCCGATTCGCGTTGTCGGCGCGTCGAGACCTGCTGCTCGAGTTGCTTGCCCTGCGCCACCAGGTCGCCGTTCTGGCGCGTTCGAATCGGCTGTGCTTCGCCAATACTCCGATCACCTTGCGAATGTCGTCGAATTACCACGTCGAGAGCTGAATGAAGTGTTTGGTCGCCGACGTTTGACGACTCGATTTGCGCAGGAAGACTAACTCGGCATTGTCGTGGCGATCTCGCGCGGGCGAATGATTTCGCACCGCGCGCTGGTCGCTCTGTGTGCGCGCACCAAGAGAACCGACGCGGGCGCCGCGCGGTGACTGCAACGGTAGATGCCACGGCGGATCCCGGCCGCTGCTCTTGCGCGCGCCTGGACGATTCTGAAGATGATTGTGACTAAGACGAACGCCAAGGGAAATGTCTGAGTGAATGACACAATCGATGTTCGGTCCGTGAATGGAGGCGCACGACGTATCGATCGATGGAGCTGGGCGCAACGACACGTCAGCGGCGTCGACGACGATGTCGTCACCGGTCGCATCGGCGAACATCACCGGCGAGACGAGGCTCCGGTCACCGAAGTGGTTCGCGAAGAATGTGCGCCAGCTCTGTGACCGTGTTGGCGGGCGGCCGCGCAGATAACGTGAGACGGTGCGTTCCGAAATGGCGATTCCGAGCTTCAGCAATTCGCCGGGGATTCGCGGAGCGCCCCACAGACAATTCTCCGCGGCCATACGCCGAATCAGATCTCGACACGATGAATCGATGCGCGGTCTTCCAGGACGCCTCGCGCGACGGCGCCAGCATCGACGTACTCCTTCGCGATACCAACGATCGACGGTGGTTGGCTCGACCAGCACCAGCGCCTCCCTCCATCGGGGCCACAACCATCGCAACAACAGCCAAAGCAGACGGTCAGTGGTGCGAAAGCGCCGACGTGAACGCGCGAGGACGGCGAGCTGGTGGCGCAGGGCAAGCGTCTCGAGCACGAGGTCCATACGCGTTGCCTGAGCTGTCGGCGCCGTAGCAGCCGTCTTGAAGCCGCCGCGCATCGCCTGTAGCGTGCCGAGCGGCGACGGCTACGTCAAATGGTTCTTGTCGGACGGGATATTGGCGAGCCACACGCCGACGACAAGGAGATCGGTGGGGCTGAAGCTCGTCGTCTCTTTCCACTCGCCGGTCTTGTCATCCTCGTAGCTCTTCGAAATGGTGGTGTTGTACATCGTGCCGCTCACGCCCTTATTCGCCCAGACCGCGAGCTTGATGCCGCCGTGCCTGACTTCAGCAACGGGGCGTCCGCGAGATTCGTCGCCCTGGACCCGGGCTGTGTAGTCCTGTCCCATTTGTTCCTCCATTAATTGTTGTGGCCGGCGGAGTATTGGGGGCCCGGTACACTTTCAAGCGCTTTTTGCCGTGGACGTTGACACCCGTCTGGTGTACCGCTACGGTGGAACGACGCGAAGGGGAAGCTTGTGGGGGACACCGAAAAAATCGACCTGCCGAAGGAACTGGTGGCGGAAGTGCGCGAGGCTGCTGCGTTGGAAAAGCGCAGCCTTGGGGACGTGCTGGCGGACGCCGTGCGCAAGTACCTCGATGATCGGAAGTGGCAGAACCTGGTCGAGTCGGGGAACCGGCGCGCGCAGCGAAAGGGCCTGACGGAGGAAGACGTCCCCAGCCTCGTAGAAGAATCCCGCCGCCATCGCCGCCGCTGACGTGCTCGTTGTTGCCGACAGCAATATTCTGGTCTCGGGACTGAACTTTCCCGCCGGAAAACCCAATCAGCTCCTTGAACTCGCGCGGGCGGGAGAGATCGACCTCGCGATCTCCGACGCCATCCTCGACGAAACGGCGGACGTCCTTGGCCGGAAAATCGACTGGTCCGAGGAAGAGATCCGCGAGATGCGTCGCCAGTTCGGCCTGTTCGCTCGGAAGGTGTTCCCGGAAGAGAAGTTGAACGCCGTACCTGACGACCCGGACGACAACGCCATCCTGGAATGCGCGATCACGGCGGGGGCGGACTACATCGTCAGCGGCGATCATCACTTGCTGGATCTGGGGAGGTTTCGGGAGATTCCGATCGTGAAGGTGGCGGATTTCCTGGAGATGCTGGAGAGAGGTGAGCCATGAGCGAGAAGCGAGACCGCGAGATCGCATACTTCAAACGATTCCTTGCGCTGGAGCCCGAATTCGCCGGCGAAAGTTTAGAGACGTGGACTACGCCGGACGAAAAAAAAGATTTTCCCTGACATTAAGGGAGCGTCGGTGTCAGGGCAAGAGCGTCGGCGTCGAGATCGGCGAATGGCTGAATGAAGACGAGATAGCCACCTCGAAAAGCAAAGAAAAAAGGGAAGCAGCGTACCTCGAAGCCATCGGAGATCACGGAGAGCGATTTACCAGGAACATCGAATACATCTGGCTGTACGCACGGAAGAGCCGGGTAAACGACAATGACCGCGCCGCTCTCCGTGTGCAGCTGTTCACGTTTGTCGCCGCATGCGACGAACGGTGGCCGAGGGAGAGGTATTGGGCCACCGGCCCGATCTTGAAGAAAGGTATCTGGTTAGCGGGCTCTGGTCTCTTCGGATGCAATTGAAGCCGCGGGCGCGCATCGGCAGCGGTGCGGTGCAGGCTCTCAGATCAACCGGATTCAGATGTCAGGTGGTCGTGGACGGTTCTTGAGTATTTCACCGAGATCACAACGGTGCAGTCGATTCAGGCAGAATACCACGTGGACGGCATCACGGGCCGTCTTGAAATGAAGGATCAGAAGTGAAGATAGATGTCGGCCACTGCATGAGCGAGCGGAACCTGGTTGATGTCGCTCCGGTTACACAGCAGGATCACCGAAAGATGTTGCTCGGGAAAACGGGCGAGGTAGGCATGGTAGCCCACGAGATCGCCGCCGTGCTCGACCACACGCAGCCCGCGGTAACCCCTGACTTCGAGACCGAACGCATATTCCAGGGGTCGTCCGTTGTTCAACGTTCCGGGTGTCGTGATCTGCCTGACCAGCGATTCGCCACCGACCCGGCCATCATAAAAATTCTGATCCCATCGGGAGAGATCCTCGACCGTCGTGAAGATGCCTCCGGCGCCAACACGGGTCGGGACTGGTGGCGCCAGTCTCAGGCCTCCGCCAGGTGACGGTTCGTAGGCGTACGCCCGCCGCTTCACGAGACGCGTGGCATCCGAATGAAAGTGCGTGTCTTTCATGTTGAGTGGGGAAAAAATGCGGGCGTCGGCAAACTGGTCGAGTCCGACATGTGCCGCGCGTTCGACGATCATGGCCAGCAGCGTATAGCCCGTATTGGAATACGCAAACTGTTCGCCCGGCTCGAAATTCAATTGGCGCTCTCGCGCGATGATTTGAAGCACGTCCTGATTCCCAAACGACGCGTCGGGACGCCATCCGGCCCGAGCCAGCAACGGCATGTATTCCGGCAACCCACTCGTATGATGTATCAGGTGACGGATCGTGACCGGCTTGCCGTACGAGGGCAGCTCAGGCAGGTACTTGTGGATGTCATCATCGAGGCTGAGCGTGCCTTCCTGCGCGAGCAAGGCGACGGTCATCGCCGTGAATTGCTTGGAGAGAGAGCCAACATAGAAAGCCGAAGCCGGCGTGACTGGGACGTCGTGCTCCAAATCGGCCATGCCGTACCCGCGTGAATGGATGATCCGTCCATCCCTGACGATCGCCAGGGCGCAGCCGGGCGAGCTCAGGTTGTCCCATGGCGCGAATAGCTTGTCCACTCGAGCACTGAGCGACGCATCTTGCAAGGCGGCCGAGCGCGCGATTGCCGACGTGACGCAAAGAACGAGCAGTAGGGCGAGGCCGACTACAGCGAATGTCCGGCTGGTCATGGATGCTCCCTCCCAAGCCTTGCGCACTTCCGTTAGACGTGGAGCGTTGTGAAGGAGTTGTCGAGACTCTGGCAACTGTTTAGATAAAACGGGTTCAGTTTAACTCGGCGGTCACCTGCGGCGTACGCGCGCGCAGCAGCGATGCGAGCACGCCGTGGGGATTCAGCTGGCGTTGCGACGTGGTACGAATCACACTCGCCAGGATTTGTTGACTGTCGGCGCCACGCCACGACCGATTCCCACCACAGACTTTGCGCGTGACGATGACCGGCCGGAGTGCCTGCTCGGCTCGCCAATTCGTGGCGTCGATCGACGGGTCGAAGAGGAAGCTCCAGATGGCGGGAAACTCACGCGTGAGGTGTCGACCAAATCGTTCGACGTCTGGGACGGTACTGGGCTGCGCGAGCCGGTCGTTCAGGCGGGCGATGAGATGGCCACGAGCGACGGCGACGCCATGCGTTGAGATCGTGCCGGCGCGATAGCGATCGCGCAGGGCCAACGCCTTGTGCAACACGTGTTGGACGTCGCTGACGAACCGGGCTCGAGGATAATCGGTCCGCAGCAGGCGACAGCGGCGCAGCATATGCGCGAGACACGTTTGGTGGGCGGCCTCGGCAAATTGGCGATACGGCGCCCAGCCATCGCGCACGAGCACGCCGCCGAAATCCGAACCGAGCACAGCGGCCGCCTCGTCGAAGCCGCGTCCAGGCTGAATTCGATAGATCGTCGTGTCCCTCGTGGCAAAGGCCCAGAGCCACTGCAACAGCCCGGCGACCTTCCAGCCGGTTTCATCCGGACTGACCATCGGACTGCCGCGCACGCGTGTACACAGCGCCTCGTAGGTCGGGCGCGCCTGTCGGGCCGCGCGGTGGACCGTGTGCACGAGCCCACTTCGCGTCACCGTCAGCCCGTACAGTTGCTGCAACAGCGTCACGATCTTGCCGAACGACAGTCTCAACTGTTTATTGAGCACAACGACCAGCGCGATCACCTGCGCGCCGAGTTGCGCGGCGGCAGCGCCGATGGCGTCGGACGTTTGCAACGGATGTCGCCCCTGCACGCGCCGACGGCAGCGGCCGCAACGGCCCACGTGAATGTCAAACTGCCGGACGACCACCCGTGTGACTGGCAATTCTTCCTGATATTGCGTGGCGATGCCCGTTCGCGTGATGGAGCCCGCGCAGTCGGGACAGCGTGCCGGCAGTGGAACATCGTACCGCTCGTCCACGCGCGGCGGCCGCCGCCGACGGGCCTTCGGACCATAGGCCGGGCCTGCTGTTCGGCCTGGCTGTTTCGGATCCTTCTTCAGCGGCTTCCCGAATGGCGCCGCCTGTCGGAATCCCGCCCGCCGTGCCTCGTCCAGCTGTCGTTTCAGGTGATCGATCCGGTGTCGGAGCCGTTCGGTTTCCTGCTGCAGTCGGTCACGCTCACGTCGTAACGCGTCGCGTTCGCGTTCAGCATTCTCGGCGCGCTTGCGCCAATCGGCGTCGTTCGATCGGTGATCCGCGGCGTCCCGCTTCGGCGATTCCGGCATGCGCCAGTTATGCCAGAATTCATCGCCGAGTACAAGGACCCGCTAATCAATTACGATTAACGAAACCATGTCTTCGGAAACAGCGGTCCAGAAATTCTCGGTTTATGGCGCCGAGGAATCATGAACTCCGCCGGATACGGCCTCAGCTGGTCTGACATATGGCCCCAACGGTCCCGGTCTGAAGTGATGACATGCATCGCTTCGCGCAAGACACCTTTTAGCTCAAACTCAATGAACCAGCCTGGCAAATACTTCAGCCCTCGAAAATCGACACCAGGAAAGATATTTCGTTGATGCTCTAAAATGCGTCGATATGGGTAGCGAATTGATAGGTCTGGCCGCGTCTCGCGCAAGTGTAGGTAGTGCCTAAATTCGTAAGCAAATAAGTCGGCGGCTTGAAGAGCTGCCGTTGTTCTCATGTCTTCGAACGTTAACGAACGCAATGTTGGGGATGAGATCCCCCCGTCTTTACAGCGGCTGTAAACCGATTTTAGAATCCGCGCGAAGTCGTCTTGTCGGCTGTATACACAATTGACGTAATTAAGGAGTTGAAATTCCGCCACAAAAACATTGATGCTCGCAAGCGTTTCGAGGAAACATCGTTGCAAACGGCCGACAGGCGATTCCTTTCCATACCTATCCAGAAGACGGTAGTCTTGAGCCGACATTGCCGTCGCAAAGGCTAGAAACGGCGTCTTGCATAGCACATCGAGGCAGTCGGCCATTAGCGCGCGACGGCCGACCTCCTTCCAACCTTTGAAGACCCCAATGCGATGGGCGAACTCGCGCATGTGTAGATATGGCGCGCGGTGTGTTTCTAAAACATCAAACCAGTTCTTTGAAAAGATAGCCCAGTTATGGTCGTCGGACACCAGCGCGGCCAACGCGAAGTAGTCGTCGCGTGACGAAAGACCGCTTTCATCAAACATAGCGGTCCAATAGACCTGAGTATCGTGTATGTGCCCGAAGGCCACAAGGAGATCATGCCCGTGATAAGGTGTTGTGCCAAGTGTGTACGGTGCAGAAACCTTGTCACGCCGCCAGTTCGTACTCGTGGACGACACCGCCGAGACGATCGCGGCGCAGAACACGAGCATCACCGCATGCCGACATCGTCGTCGCCGGCCGTCGTGGCTCCGGTGGCGTAAACGACAGCGCTCGATGTGGCCGGTGCCCGTTGTAATGGTCCACGAAGACAACGAGGACCCGCTCGAGGTGCGGCTGGTTCAGAATCAGAAGCCGGTCGAGACATTCCGAGCGGACGGTGCGCACGAACCGTTCGGCGACGCCGTTGGCTTGTGGCGCGCGAAACGGCGTCCGCACGACCTCGATCCCGTCGCTGCGGAACACTTCGTCAAAACGCTCGGTGAACTTCTGATCGCGATCGCGAATTAGAAACTTCATCGGTTCCGCGCGCTCCGACAAGGTCCACAA
>Ga0075423_10005992_pt1 | contig 11387 bp, 13 predicted proteins | sample SoiMethybrSBSTD2_FD_80114 | JGI IMG/M metagenome (GOLD analysis project Ga0075423, IMG submission 80114) | Bulk soil microbial communities from a Populus tree surrounding site in Tennessee, USA - Soil MetaG P. TD hybrid SBSTD2 | ecosystem: Environmental > Terrestrial > Soil > Tree plantation...
GAAGTCGTGACGCCGCAGATCTACGACTCCGAGCTCTTCAAGATCTCCGGCCACTACGAGAACTACCACGACAACATGTACTTCACGGAGATCGAGGATCGGGAGTTCGGCGTGAAGCCCATGAACTGCCCGGGACACCACCTGATGTTCAAGGAGCGGCTCTGGTCCTACCGTGAGCTGCCCGTGCGCTTCGCGGACTTCGGGAGACTCCACCGCTACGAGCGGTCGGGCGTCACTGCCGGGCTGACGCGCGTGCGCACGTTCTCGCAGGACGATTCGCACATCTACGCTCCCGTCGACAAGGTCGAGTCCGAGGTCCACGCGTTCGTCGAGTTCCTCGACTCGGTGTACGCGGTCTTCGGCTTCGACGAGGTGGACATCTCGGTGGGCCTGAGGCCTCCGCAGCGCATGGGGAGCGACGAGGACTGGGACCGTTCGGAGGCGGCGCTCGAGTCGGCTCTGAAGAAGATCGGCCGGCCCTACGTCGTGACGCCGGGCGACGGCAACTTCTACGGGCCCAAGATCGACTTCCGCGTGAAGGACGCGATCGGCCGGCCCTGGCAGCTCGGAACGATCCAGTACGACTCGGCGCAACCGGAGCGCTTCGACCTGACCTACATCGGCGAAGACGGCAAACCCCACCGCCCCGTCGTTCTCCACCGCGCGCTGCTCGGCTCGCTCGAGCGGTTCATCGGGATTCTGATCGAGCACACCGCCGGCAACTTCCCGTTCTGGATCGCGCCGGTCCAGGCGGTCGTGCTTCCCGTGTCGGACCGGTTCGCCGCGGCGGCCCGCGAGACGGCGGCGCGCCTGTTCCAGATCGGCCTGCGGGTCGAGACCGACGACCGGAACGAGAAGCTCGGAGCCCGAATTCGCCGGGCGGAGCTGCAGAAGATTCCCGCCATGCTCGTGATCGGCGAGAAGGAGGCGGCCGCCGGCACCGTGTCGGTGCGCCTGCGCCACGGCGGCGACGCGGGCACCCTCTCGGTCGAGGCGTTCCTCGGGGCCGCTCGCGAAGCCATCGCAAAGAGAAGTCGTGAGCTCACGACGGAGGTGAAAGATCGATAAGAAGACGATCCGAATCAACGAACAGATCCGGTGGAAAGAGGTCCGCCTGATCGGCGCGGAGGGAGAGCCGCTCGGCATCGTACCGATGGGAGAGGCGCTCCAGAAGGCGAAGGACGCGGCGCTCGACCTGGTCGAGATCGCGCCCACCGCCAACCCGCCCGTCTGCCGGATCATGAACTTCGGAAAGTTCATCTACCAGCAGAAGAAGAAACAGCAGGACTCGAAGAAAAAACAGAAGACGACCCAGGTGAAAGAAGTGAAGTTCCGGCCGAACATCGACGACCACGATTACGACTTCAAGATCAAGAACATCCTGAAGTTCCTGGCGCACGGCGACAAGGTGAAGGCGACCGTTCAATTCCGCGGCCGCGAGATGGCGCGCCGCGAGAACGGCCAGAAAGTTCTGGATCGGCTGCTCGGCGACCTCGCCGGGAAAGCGGTCGCGGAGTCGCGGTCGGAAATGCTCGGGAACCGGCTCTACCAGATCCTGGCGCCGGTGAAGGTGCACGAGAAGGCCGCCAGAGGCGCGTAGACCGCCTCGCGTCTCACGAGGAGTAACAGATGCCGAAACTGAAAACGCATCGCGGAGCGGCCAAGCGCTTCCGGCGTACCGCTTCGGGAAAATTCAAACGGGCCAAGGCCTACAAGAGCCACATCCTGACGAAGAAGGCGCCGGGGAGAAAGCGCGGTCTCGCGCACTCGACGTCCGTCTCCCCGTCGGACCAAAAACGCGTCAAGGAAATGCTGCCCTACGCGTAAGACAGTCCCTTTCCGTCATCTCGAGTCCCTTGCGTTTGCTCGGGACCGGCTCCGCGAGGAGCGGATTCGGAATGACGAGGAGGGAGGAGGTTTCACGAAATGCCTCGAGTCAAACGAGGACCGAAAAGAAAGAACCGGCGGGCGAAGACCCTCGCGCTCGCCAAGGGTTACTACGGAACGAAGTCGAAGTCGTATCGGATGGCGAAGCTCGCCGTCGAGAAGTCGCTCCTGTACGCCTACCGGGACCGCAAGGCGCGGAAGAGAGACTTCCGCGGCCTGTGGATCATCCGCATCAACGCGGCCGCGCGGGAAAACGAGATCTCGTACAGCCGCCTGATGGACGGCCTGAAGAAGGCGGGTAACGACATCAACCGCAAGATGCTCGCCGATCTCGCGGTGACGGATCCCGCCGCGTTCCGCCACCTCGTCGGAGTGGCGAAACAGGCGCTCGGCGGGGCGTGACGGAAGAACCCGGTCCCGCCGGCCGGGCCGAAGAAGCAATCTCGAACGTTCTCGCCTCGTTTCAGGACGAGGCCGCCCGCGGGGTCTCTTCGCGATCCGAGTTCGAAGCGCTCAAGGGCCGATATCTGGGCCGTGAGAAGGGTCTCGTCACCGCGCTGTTCGCGCGGATGCGGGAGATTCCGGCGTCGGAGCGTGCGGCGTACGGCGCGCGCGCCAACGCCGCCAAGCGCGAGGTCGAGGAGGGGATCGCCCGCCTCTCGGAGGCGCTCGCCCGGACCGAGACGGAGCGCCGCGAGCGCGCGGCGGCGGTCGATATCACGCTTCCCGGAAGGCGCACCCGCGCCGGCTCGCTCCACCCGGTCACGCTCGTCCGGCGGCGCATCGAGGAGATCTTCCTGCGCATGGGCTACTCGATCGCCGACGGGCCCGAGATCGAGAGCGACTTCTACAACTTCGAGGCGTTGAACTTCCCGCCGGAGCACCCGGCGCGGGACGCGCAGGACACGCTCTTCATCGACCGCGAGGCTCCGTCTCCGCTACTCCTTCGGACCCACACCTCTCCGGTCCAGGTCCGCGAGCTGAAGAAGCGCGGCGCGCCTCTGAAGATCATCGCCCCCGGCCGCGTCTACCGAAACGAGTCGGTCGACGCGACGCACCAGCCGGTGTTCCACCAGGTCGAAGCCCTGGTCGTCGACCGCGGGATCGCGATGGCGGACCTGAAGGGCACCGTCGAGACCTTCTTCGAGGCGCTCTTCGGCGCGGGAACGAGAGTCCGCATCATCCCGACGTTCTTCCCCTTCGTCGAGCCGGGCGCCGACGTCCACGTGAGCTGCATCTTCTGCCGCGGCACCGGTTGCCGCACCTGCAAGGGCTCGGGGTGGATGGAGCTCGCCGGCGCGGGCGAAGTGCATCCCCGGGTCCTCGAAGCGTGCGGCGTCGACCCTCAGGAATACAGCGGGTTCGCGTTCGGCCTCGGACTCGACCGCGTCGCGATGATGCTCTACGAGTTCCCGGATCTGCGACTTCTCTACGAGGGGGACGAGCGGTTCCTCTCGCAGTTCGCGCCGCTCTCGTGAAGTTCTCTCTCGACTGGATGGGGGACCACGTCTCCCTCGAAGCTCTCGGCGGAGCCGAGGGCGCGCGGCGCCTCCTCGATCGCGGCGGCCTGCCGGTCGAATCCGCGGAGCGGTCCGGAGAGGACGTCGTGCTCGATGTCGAGATCACCCCGAACCGCCCGGACGCGATGAGCCACCGCGGTCTCGCGCGGGAGGCCGCCGCGATGGCGCGGATCCCGTTCGGCTCGATGCAAGCGGGCGAAGAAGGCGATCTGCCGACGAGCGGCCCGGCCGCCTCCGAGCTCGCTTCCGTGGAGATCCAGGTGCCGCGTCTCTGCCGCCGTTTCGGCGCCCGGGTCGTGCGCGGCACGAAGAGCGCCCCCTCGGGCGGGCGCGTTCGCGCGCGGCTCGTCTCAATTGGAGCGAAGCCGATCGACGCGGCGGTCGACGCGACGAACTACGCGCTCTGGGACTCCGGACAGCCGCTGCACGCGTTCGATCTCGACCGCCTCGCCGGAGGACGCATCGTCGTCCGCAAGGCAAAGCGCGGCGAGACGCTCGTCACTCTGGACGGCGTGGAGCGGCGGCTCGAGCCGTCGGACGTCGTCGTTGCCGATTCCGAGCGCGCGGTGTCGCTCGCCGGGATCATGGGAGGGCTCGACACCGCTGTGACCGGGAAGACGACCAACGTGCTTCTCGAAGCGGCCTGGTGGGATCCCGTCGCAATCCGCCGCACGGCGAGGCGGCTCGGGATGCACACCGATGCGTCTCATCGGTTCGAGCGGGGAGCGGACCCCGAGGCGATTCCAGGCGCTCTCGACCTGGCCGCGCGGATCCTGCTCGACGCCGCCGGGGGGACTCTCGCGCCGGGATGGATCGACGCGCGCGGGACCGCGTGGGCCCGGCGCCGGGTCGTGCTGCGAGTCGAGCGCCTCCGGACGATCTCCGGAGACCCGCGCCTCGAGGTGGATTTCGCCGAAGACGCCCTGGCGCGGCTCGGCTTCGCGGTGTCCCGCAGGAGCGCGAAGCGCTTGACGGCGGACGTGCCGTCCTGGCGCCCGGACGTCTCGATCGAAGAGGACCTGATCGAGGAAGTTCTGCGGGTGTGGGGATACGATCGGCTCCCTTCGCGGCTCCCCGCGACCGCTGGCGCGGGCCGGCACCTGGAGCCCCTCCGGGTCGTCGAAGAGACGTTGACCGACGGGGCCGTCGCCGCCGGCCTGCACGAGACGTACTCCTATCCCTTCGTCGATCGGAGGTCCGACGAGTCGTCCTTCGCCGGCTGGCTCGAGGCGACGGGCACGGCGCCGGCGCCGCTCTCGGTCGCAAATCCCGTCGACGCGTCGCGGCGCGACCTTCGCGCGACCCTTCTCCCCGGACTCCTCGACGCCGTCTCGCGCAACTTCCGCCACGGCGCGCGGGAGGTCGGGCTCTTCGAGGTCGGCCGCACGTTCGGCCTTCCCGGCGACACCGCGCGGCCCGAGACGCTCGAGTCGCGACGGTTCGCATTCGCGCTCGCCGGCGACGTCCGCACGCACTGGAGCGCGCCGGTCGCGACGCGCCCGGCGGACTTCTTCGATGCCAAGGGGCTGTTCGAGCGGCTGGTCGAGCCGTGGATCGCGCCGGAGACCCTCGTCTGGAAGCCACTCCGGACCGCCGCGTTCGTGGCCGGAGCCGCCGCCTCCTGCGAGACCCCGGAAGGTCGAACGCTCGGCGTCGTCGGAGTCGTCAGCGAGTCCGAGCGTGAAAAGCGTCGCCTTCCCGAGCGCGTCTGCGCGGGCGAGATCGTCGTCGAGGAGATTCCCCGGGACCGAAGGGCGGCGCGGTTCCAGCCGTATTCGGCGTTCCCGCCGGTCGTGGCCGACCTCTCGTTCTCGCAGCCGCGGACGGTCGCGTGGGAGTCGATCGAGGAGTTCGCGCGGGGCCTCGCGCTCGAGAATCTCGAGTCGCTGAAGCTCCTCGACCGCTACGAGGGTTCGGGCGTCGTCGAAGGCGCCGTCAAGACGACGGTGCGCCTCACGTTCCGCTCGCCCGAGCGCACGCTCGAGCAGGAAGAGGTGAACCGGGAACGGGACCGGCTCGCCGGAGCCCTGAGCCAGAAGTTCGGAATCGAGATCTGAGATAGCTTTCGGGTGAGGAGTTCGATGGACACCAGCCGGATCTTCGACACGCTCGACCGCAAGATCGAGAAACTCTTGGAGCGACTCGAGAGCCTCGAGGGCGAGAACGACAAGCTGAAGTCGGACCTCGCGGCGTCCCGCCGGGCCGAGAAGGACGCCTCGGACTCCCGGGCGTCGGTCGAAAAGCTCAAGGCCGATCTCGCGGCCGCCCGCCGCGCCGAGAAGGACGCCGCGGATTCCCGCGACGCCGTCGAGCGGCTCGAGCGCGATCAGGACGCGGTGCGCGAGCGCGTGGAGAGGCTGATCGCCACCCTCGAAGTGGCCGAAAAGAAGGCCTGACCGGACGTAAACCGTTGACTCCGAAGGTCTCGGAAAACTACACTTGCGCCTTGAAAGGAGTCTTTTCCGTAGTCACGCAGTGGACAAGAGGGGCAGCGTGACGCAGGTCGAGATCTTCGGCCAGACGTACAACGTCCGGGCCGAAGGCGACTCCACCTACATTCACGACCTGGCCCGACTCGTCGACTCGCGTATGAAGGAAGTGGCCGAGAGGACCGCAACCGTCGATACCACCAAGATCGCGATCCTCGCTGCCCTGAACATTACAGACGATCTATACCAGGCGGAGAAGCGTCGAACCGGCGAGCCGACGGACTTCCGGGTCCGGGCGGAGCGCCTGATTCGCAAACTGGACGACGCCCTGGGAAGCTGAAGGCGAAGGCGTCGGCATCCCCGAGAGTCTCGGGGAACACGAGATGAAACGAGCGGCCCGTTGAGAAAAGGAACCACTTTCCCGATTCAGAACCCTCGTCGGAAGAATCCCTTCCGGGAAATCGTGTAGCCGCGTCTCGACTTCGGCGCCCTCGGCCGTGAGGGAGCCGAAATGAATGCATCCATCGCGATCCCGATCGCGGCGGCAATCGTCGCCGTCGTATTCGCGTTGTTCGCGTACTTTCTCCTGCGGGCCCAGGTCCGCCGGGAGCGGGCCGAGATTCGCGTCCAGGCCGACCGGGTTCTCGCCGACGCGAACAAGGCGGCGGAGGGTCGCCTCCGGGAAGCGGCGATCGAGGCCAAGGAGAAGGTCCTCGCCGCCCAGGTCGAGTTCGACAGGACGATCCAGGTTCGGCGTCAGGACGTCGCTGCGCTCGAAAAGCGGGTCGCCCAGAAGGAAGAGAACCTCGACCGGAAGCTCGGCCAGCAGGAGAAGCGCGAGGAAGAGTTCGCCCGGAAGGAGAAGGCCCTCGCCGACGCTCAGAAGGGGGTCGAGCGGGCGCATGCGGACGTCCAGAAGCTGATCGAGGACCAGCAGAAGCGCCTCGAGCAGATCTCGGGTCTCACGGCCGCCGACGCCAAGCGCGATCTCATCCGGTCGATCGAGAACGAGGCGCGCGTCGACGCGGCGGGCCTCATGCGGCGCATCGAAGAGGAGGCGATCGAGCAGTCCACGCAGAAGGCCCGGCACCAGATCGGGATGGCGATCCAGAGACTCGCCTCGGATACGGTCGTCGAGGCGACGGTGTCCGTCGTGGAGCTCCCCTCAGACGACCTGAAAGGACGGATCATCGGACGCGAAGGGCGCAACATCCGGGCCCTCGAGGCGGCGACGGGAGTCGACCTCATCATCGACGACACGCCCGAGGCAATCGTCATCAGCGCCTTCGAGCCGATCCGCCGGGAGGTCGCACGCATCGCTCTCGAGAAGCTGATCGTCGACGGCCGGATTCACCCGGCGCGCATCGAGGAGATCGTCGAGAAGGTCCGCTCGGAGCTCTGGGAGAAGATCCGCCAGGAGGGGGAGTCCACCGCGCTCGAGTTCTCGATTCCCGACCTTCATCCCGAGCTCATCAAGCTGCTCGGACGGCTGAAGTACCGGACGTCGTACGGTCAGAACGTGCTCCAGCACTCGAAAGAGGTCGCGTGGCTCGCCGCCAACATGGCCGGAGAGCTCGGCGCGAAGTCCGAGGTCGCCAAGCGGGCCGGCCTGCTGCACGACATCGGAAAGGCGATCGACCGCGAGATGGAAGGTACGCACCTGGAGCTCGGCCGCGAGGTTCTGAAGAAGTTCGGCGAGACCGACGAGGTCATCCACGCGATGGAGTGTCACCACGGGGACTACGAGCCGCGGTCTCTCGAAGCGGTGCTCGTCAACGGGGCCGACGCGCTCTCCGCGGCGCGGCCCGGAGCCCGCCGCGAGATCCTCGAAACCTACGTCAAGCGGCTCGAGAAGCTCGAGCACATCGCCGACGGTTTCAAGGGCGTGCAGAAGGCTTTTGCGATCCAGGCGGGTCGGGAACTCCGCATCATCGTCGAGGCGAACCGGGTCTCCGACGACGAAGCCCTCTGGCTGTCGCGTGACATCGCGCGCAAGATCGAGGCCGAGCTGCAGTATCCGGGGCAGATCAAGATCACCGTCATTCGCGAGACGCGCTCGGTCGAGTACGCGCGCTAGGCCGGAAATCGGAAATCGGTAATGGGAAATCGCGGGGCTCGGGCACCGATCACCGATGGCCGCTTACCGATCACCGTCTCATGAACATCCTCTTCATCGGCGATGTCGTCGGGCAGCCCGGCCGCCGGGCGCTCGAGCGGGCGCTCCTGCCGCTCATCGACCGGCGCAACGTCGACTTCACGATCGTGAACGTCGAGAATGCGGCCGGAGGATTCGGGCTCACGATCGATCTCTACGAGGAGCTGTCCCGGCTGCCGATCGACGTCTTCTCGTCGGGCAACCACATCTGGGACAAGAAGGAGATCTACGACGTCCTGAACTCCTCCGACCGGCTGCTGCGGCCGGCGAACTACCCGCCCGGGAACCCGGGGCGCGGCGTGACCGTGCAGTCCACGGCGGCCGGCGTCGCCGTGGGCGTGCTGAACCTGCAGGGGCAGGTGTTCATGCCGGCGCAGTGCGACTCGCCGTTCCGTGTCGCGGACGACGAGCTCGCCCGTATGAAGGACGTGAAGGTGATCGTCGTCGACATGCATGCGGAGGCCACCTCGGAGAAGGTCGCGATCGGCTGGTATCTCGACGGGCGGGTCTCGGCGGTGCTCGGTACCCATACCCACGTCGCGACCGCCGACGAGACGGTTCGCCCGGGGGGGACCGCCTATCAGACGGACGTCGGGATGACCGGCGCCTACGAGGGAGTCATCGGCTTCGCGAGAGATCGGATCATCGAGAAGTTCCTCGCGCAGACCCCGAAGGCGTTCGAGACGGCGAAGCGCGACATCCGGTTGTCCGGGGCGCTCGTGGAGGTGGATTCCGACACCGGACGCGCCACCGGGATCGAGCGGATTCAGGTGAAGGTGGAATGAAGCAACCCTGTCATTCCGAGGAGCGAAGCGACGAGGAATCTGGTCTCTCAGTCGCTACCAGATCCCTCGCTTCGCTCGGGATGACATTCGGAATGTCCCGCGCGGTCCCTCGCTTCGCTCGGGACGACAATTCGGTATGACCCGCGAGAAGCTCTCGGCCATCGTGACTTCCTTCAACGAGGAAGTGAACATCAAGGAGTGCCTCGAGAGCCTCGGGTTCGCCGATGAAGTGTTGCTCGTGGACTCGTTCTCGACCGACCGGACCCTCGAGATCGCGGGTCAGATTCCCGGCGTGCGGATCCTTCAGCGCGAATACTTCGGCTCCGCCGCGCAGAAGAACTGGGCGATGGACCAGGCGATCCACCCCTGGATCCTGATCGTGGACGCCGACGAGCGGGTGACCCCCGGCCTCGCCCGCGAGATCCTCGATCTCATGGTTCGGGGCCCAGCCGCCGCCTATTACTCGATCCGACGGCGGAATCTCTTTCTCGATCGTCTGATCCGTCACTCCGGGTGGTCGACCGACAAGGTCGTGCGGCTCATGCGGCGCGGCGCCGCGCGCTATCCCCGACGCCGCGTGCACGCCGACATCCGTCCGGATGGTCCCGCGCCGACGCTCGAGCACTCCCTGCTCCATTACACGTTCCGCTCGCTCGGTCAGTACCTCGAAAAGCTGCACCGCTACGCGGAATGGGGCGCGGCCGACGCGTACCGGAGAGGAAAACGTCCCGGCGCGATCCTCCTGTTCTTCCGGCCGCTCTGGAGGTTCGTGCGGATGTACGTGTTCCAGGCGGGTTTCCTGGACGGCCGGCACGGCCTCGTGCTCTGCACGCTTCAGGCGTACGGCGTCTTTCTCAAGTGGGCCAAGCTCTGGGAGTGGCGTCGGTTCGAAGAGAACGGGTGGACGTTCGAGCTGCCGGCGTACGACGACTCCGAAGAGACCTGGCGCGGATCCCCCGTCGAGACCGCCGAGACGGGCCATGTTCGGTAAGGGCGCCGGCCCTCTGCCCCTTTCGGTCGGGGACGAGGCTCCCGACTTCGCCCTGCCGGATTCGACCGGCCGGATCCGCCGCCTCTCCGAGTTCCGGGGCCGACCGGTCGTGCTCTGGTTCTATCCGAAGGCGCGCACCCCGGGCTGAACGAACGAGGGTCGCGGGTTCCGCGACCTGTTCGACCGCTTCGACGAGCTGAATGCGCAGATCCTCGGGATCTCCTTCGACCCCGTGAAGGCGAATGCGGCGTTCGCGGCCAGGGAGAAGTTTCCATTTCCGCTCCTCTCCGACGAGAAGCGCGAGGCGGGCCTCGCCTACGGAGCGTGCGACACGGCGGACGCGCGAACGGCGCGGCGCATCTCGTACGTGATCGACGAGGAGGGCAGGGTCGCGATCGCCTACCCCGCGGTGTCTCCCGCGTCCCATGCCCGGGAAGTCATGGACTTCCTCGCGGCCAGGCGCGCGTAGAATTCCCGCGCCTTGTGCGCGAAGGGCCCGGGGCCGAGCTCGACCGCCCTCGCCCGGGCCCGCTCTCCCATGCGACGACGTTCATCCGAGCCGCTCCGCATCCGCTCGAGCGCGGACGCCATGTCGGCGGGGCGGGAGACGACGAGCCCCTCGCGCTCGTGCGTCACGAGGTCACGCACTCCCGGCACGTCGAGCGCGACGACCGGGACGCCGCACGCCATCGCCTCGAGGATCGCGCGCTGCCCCTGGTCCGAGCCGGACGCGGGAAAGAGGAAAACGTCCATCGCGCGGTAGTGATCCGGCAGATCGCTCTCGACGTAACCCGCCCAGAAGTTGCGCGAAGCCGTGCCGAGCGCGGCCGCGCGCGACTCGAGCTCGGGACGGAGCTCCCCTTTACCGACGTGGAGGAGGACGACGTCGGGCGGAAAGGTCGACGCAACCTCGATCGCCTCCCGATGCCCGCGCCGCGCGGCCAGCTTTCCGACGGTGCCGACGACGAAGCCTCCCTCCGGCACTCCCATTGACCGGAGGAGCTCGATCGGCTTCTCACCGGGTCGAAACCGGAGCGGATCGACGACGGGGGAGAGGACCGGACCGTCGCGGCCGAATTCCTTCGCGATCGCCCGGTTCGCGAACGCCAGCGCGTCCGCCGAGCGGTAGAGCAGACGGGAGAGCGGATCGGCGCGCGCGTGATCGACGCTGTGGATCGTGCGCGCGAGAAAGGGGCCGCCCTTTCGCAAGGAGCGCCGCGCCGCCGCCGCGACGTAGTGGTCGTGAGAGCCGTGACAGTGCACGACGTCGAAGCTCTCGCGAAGAAGCGTCTGCGCCACCGTGCGGACGTCCCCCGGATATCGGAGCGGGTTTCGCGCGGGGGAGAGAAGGGGCCTCGCCCACCCGAGCGGAAGGAGCCGTGCGGCCAGCGGGCTGTCGCGAACGAAGCCGAACTGCGCCTCGACGCCGGCCGCGACGAGCGCGGCGGTCTGGTCGAAGACGACCGCGGCGGCGCCCGTCCACTTCTCGCCGGCGACGAGCTGGAGGATGCGCACATACCAAGTATGTCGTGGGGACAGGTCCTATAGGACCTGCACCCACCGCAGTCCAGAAAAGGTTGACTGAGGATAAGGAAGCCTCGAGTGACAGGTCCTACGGAC
>Ga0075423_10005993_pt1 | contig 11387 bp, 12 predicted proteins | sample SoiMethybrSBSTD2_FD_80114 | JGI IMG/M metagenome (GOLD analysis project Ga0075423, IMG submission 80114) | Bulk soil microbial communities from a Populus tree surrounding site in Tennessee, USA - Soil MetaG P. TD hybrid SBSTD2 | ecosystem: Environmental > Terrestrial > Soil > Tree plantation...
CCCTCGATGTAGCTCAGCGCGACCTTGGAGAGCTGGTACTCCCCCTTGGGGTCGTAGAAGGCGTTCTCCTTGCCGCGGAAGAGGGATTGGTGAGTGTGCATGCCGCTGCCGTTGATGCCCTGGATCGGCTTCGGCATGAACGAGGCGATGTAGCCGTACCGGTTGGCGACGTTCCGGACGATGAACTTGAAGGTGGTGAGGTTGTCGGCGGTGACCAGCGCGTCGGCATACTTGAAGTCGATCTCGTGCTGGCCGGCGGCCACCTCGTGGTGCGCGGCCTCGACCTCGAACCCCATCTCCCCGAGCTGCTCGATGATGACCCGCCGGATCTCCTCGCCTTTGTCCAGCGGGCCCAGGTCGAAGTAGGAGGCCGAATCGTGGGTGCTCGTGCTGGACGATCCTTCCGGGGCGCGCTCGAACAGGAAGAACTCCGCCTCGCACCCGGCCATCATCGAAAAGCCGAGGGTCTTGGCCCGCTCCACCTGACGCTTGAGGGTCATCCGCGGGCAGCCGGCGAACGGCTGCTCGTCCGGCGTGTAGATGTCGCACAGCAGCCGCGCGATCCGGCCGCCCTCGTCCTCGTACGGCAGGATGCGGAAGGTGCCCAGGTCGGGCTTGAGCAGCATGTCCGACTCTTCGATCCGGACGAATCCCTCGATCGAGGATCCGTCGAACATGATCTCGCCGTCCAGCGCTTTGGCGAACTGGCTGCGGGGCACCTCCACATTCTTGTTGATGCCCATGATGTCGGTGAACTGGAGCCGGATGAAGTCGACCCCGAAGCGGTGCGAGACGTCGAGCAGGTCCTCCTTGCTCGCCCCGGTCAGATCGGTGGGGAAATTGTCGAGGCTGGGCCGCTCGCCCGAGCCGCTCGAGCGCTGCTTGGCGTGCGCCATGAAGCTCGTCTCCGTGTCGGTGAACGCTGAAAGAAACCGTGGGCGGGGCTTCGCGGTAAGGGGCCTGCCGTAGTCAGGTGCTCCGGGAGCGAGGGAGACGGAGAGGCCGCCGGAACACCACAACACAACGCAGTGGCGTTCCGGCCGCCTCCCCGTCTCCCTCGCTCCCGACCTTACCTCTGGTCACCTTCTTCCCAGTCTCCTTTCCCCTGCCCCCGCACCCCGTTACGCTTCTGCCCCGATGACCGCTACCACCCCGACTTGCCCCGCCTGCGGCAGCCCCGCGTCAGGGAACTTCTGCAGCGCCTGCGGGGCGAGCCTCACGGCGCGCAGCTGCGCTTCCTGCCGAGCCGACCTCTCACCCCAGGCGCGGTTCTGCCACCGCTGCGGACGGCCCACCGGCGGGGTCGGCGCCGGCGTCGCGGGGCTCCCAGCCCGGGAGCGCACCGCGTGGCTCGTCGCCGGCGCGCTCTGCGTGGCGCTCCTCGCCCTGATCATCTTCAAGGTCGTTGGCGACGCCCGCCCGGCGCCCGGCCCCGACATGGCGAACGCCGGCTCGGAGAGCGGGCGGGAAGCGGTGGGAGCCGGTCTCGGCGGCGGCTCCGCCGGAGCGGCGCCCGACATCAGCCGGATGACGCCGCGCGAGCGGTTCGACCGCCTGTTCAATCGGGTCATGCAGGCGGCGGAGCGCGGCGATACCACCCAAATCGAGCGCTTCACCCCGATGGCGCTCGGCGCCTACGCGCAGCTCGACTCGGTGGACGCGGATGCCCGCTACCATGCCGCCGTGCTCCGGATGCAGGTCGGCGATCTGCCGGGTGCCCTCGCGCTCGCGGACACGATCCTGGCCCGCACGCCGGGCCACTTGTTCGGGTACGTCATCCGCGGCAGCGTCGCGGAGGCTCAGCACGACACCGCCCGGCAGCTCCAGGCCGAGCGCGATTTCCGCACCCACTTCCCGGCGGAGAGCGCTGCCGGACGGCTGGAGTACCGGGAGCATCAGCCGGTGATCGACGAGTTCATGAAGAAGACGGAGAGGACGGAGACGACGGAGAAGACGGAAAGGTAGAGCTGGCACGACTTTCCGCCCTCTCCGTCGTCTCCGTCCTCTCCGTCCTCCACTGGAGGCCCCCATGCCCCGCACCATCCGCGTCGCCCACAGCCCGGACTCCGACGATGCGTTCATGTTCTACGCGCTCGCGGAGGGAAAGATCGATACCGGCGACCTGCGCTACGTCCATGAGCTCTCCGATATCGAGACGCTGAACCAGCGGGCTCGCCGGGCGGAGCTCGAGGTCACGGCCGTCTCCATTCACGCCTACGCGTATCTCTGGCGGGACTACGCCCTGCTCGGCTCGGGCTCCTCGATGGGCGACGGGTATGGTCCGCGACTGGTGGCCACCCGGCCCAGCCCCGCCGATCCGCGCATCGCCCTCCGTGGCCTCCGCGTCGGCGTGCCGGGCAGGCTCACGACCGCCTTCCTGGCGCTCAAGCTCTTCCAGCCCGACGTGGCGGAGGTCGTGATCCCGTTCGACCAGATCGAGGACGCGGTGCATCGCGGCGAGGTGGACGTCGGGCTGCTCATCCACGAAGGCCAGCTCACCTACTCCGACGCCGGACTCCACCTTTGGACCGACCTCGGTGCCTGGTGGATGGACGATACCGGGCTGCCGCTTCCGCTCGGCGGCAACGCCGTCCGCCGGGACCTGGGCCCCACCGTCATCGATCAGATCGCGCGGGACCTCCGGGCCAGCATCGTCTACGGGCTGGAGCATCGTGCCCCGGCGCTAGCGCATGCCAGGCAGTTCAATCGCGGCATCGGTGACGAGCGGACCGACACCTTCGTCGGGATGTACGTCAATCAATGGACGGTGGACTACGGTCCCCGCGGGCGCCGGGCGGTGCAGACCCTGCTTGACCGGGGACACGAGGCCGGGCTGGTTCCGGAACGGGTGCCGGTGGAGTTCGTCGGCTGAGCCACGGCCAGCATCGGCTACTCGCTTCTCTTGCCCCGACCTCCTCCGGTTTCTACTTTCCGTCCACCCCCCTCTCTCTGACAGCCCGACCGGCCGCCCTTTGCGGCGTCCGGACCCGAGTGAAGGAGTCCCGCGTGTCGCTCAGCGGTGGCCCCGTGACACTCCTCGTCGTGGACGACGAGGAGGCCATTCGCAACGCCCTGCGGAAGTACCTGACCCGGCAGGGCTACGAGGTCGCCGTCGCGGGCTCCGGCGAAGAGGCGTTGGCGGTCCTGCGGCGCCAGAAGATCACCGGCATCCTGCTCGACGTGAATCTGCCGGATACCAACGGCGTCGACCTGGTCCCGCGGATCATGGAGCTCGAGCCGACGGTCGCGCTGCTCATGCTCACCGCCGTCAACGACGCCACCTCCGCCGCGCTCTGCATGCAGCGTGGCGCCCTCGATTACCTCCTCAAGCCGATCGACCTCGCGCACCTCGGCCACGCGATCGCCCGCGGCCTGGAGCAGCGGCAGATGCTGCTCGAGGGCCACCAGATCAACCAGTGGCTCAAGGGGAAGGTCCCCCTGGGGGTCGCGGGGCGGTGGCTCGAGCATGCGAGCCAGGAACGGATCTCGGTGGCCACGCTGGAGGCCCTGGTCAATGCGCTCGAGGCGAAGGACCCGTATCTCCGCGGGCATTCGGCCCGAGTGGCGGATCTCTCCGCCAGCGTGGCTGCATACCTCCGGCGGCCGGACCAGGAGATCGAGGCCGTCCGAACCGCCGGCCGGCTCCACGACATCGGCAAGATCGGCATCCGCGAGGAGATTCTGAACAAGCACGGCCCGCTGACCGACGAGGAGTACGAGCACGTCAAGCAGCACGTGCTCGTCGGCTGCCAGATCCTGGCGCCGCTCGTCCACCTGAGCGATGTCATCGCGCTGGTGCGGAGCCACCACGAGCGCTGGGACGGGTTCGGGTATCCCGACCGGCTGGCCGGCGAGGCGATCCCGCTGGGGGCCCGCATCATCGGGGCCGTCGAGGTGTATGACGCGCTCACGACACCCCGCTCGTATCAGGAGACGATGCCGGCGGAAGAGGCGATCGAGCGCATGCGCGAGCTGGTGGGCACCGCCCTCGACCCCATGATCCACGAGGCCCTCGAGGCGGTGGTCGCCCGCCGTCAGGACCTCGTCGCGCTGGACGACGTTCAGGGATGACGGTGGGCTTCCGCACACGCGTGGCCCCGGCCCATGGATGAGCCTGCCGCAGGCACGCGCGTCCTCATCGTGGACGACGACCACACCATCGCGCGGCTCGTCCTTCACGTGGTGCACACCCTCGGCTTCGGCTCCGTCATGCACGTCACGAGCGGCCGCGAGGCGCTGGAGTCAGGGCAGGGCGCCGACATCGTGCTGCTCGACCATCAGCTGCCCGATGCCAGCGGGCTCGACGTGCTCGAGGCCTTCCGCGCCCGGCCCAACCCGCCGGCGATTATCGTGATCACCGCCCATGGCAACGAGTCGCTTGCCGCCGCGGCCCTCCGGCTCGGCGCGGACGACTACCTGGCCAAGGACCAGTCCCTGCTCGAGATGCTGCCCCAGGTGCTCGAGCGGGTGCGGCGGAATCGGGAGCTCAGGAAGGCGCTCGCCGCCGCGGAGCAGGACCTCGTCCGGGCCGAGCGGCTGGCGGCCATCGGCGACATGACCGTGACGCTGCACCACAACATCAACAATCCGCTGATGTCCGCGTCCGCCGACCTGGAGCTGCTGCTCGGCGAACCCGACATGCCGGTGCCGCAGCGGCAGCAGACCCTCCTCGAGATCCAGGGCGCGCTCCAGCGGATCCGGGACATCGTGCGGCAGATCGGCGAGCTGCGCGACGTGCGGACGAAGGCGTACCTGCCAGGCATCCGGATGGTGGACCTCGATGGCGCCGGACCGGGCCTCGCGCCCGCGCACCGCGGGAGCGCACTGGTGCTGGTCGGGGAGGAGGATCTCGCGCGGGTCGTGCTGCTGCTCCTGCGGCACTCGGGGTTCGCCGTCGAGCGCTGCGCCACGGTGGACGAGCTGCGGCAGGCCGCCGGCCGCCTCGGCGTCTCACTCGTCCTCGTGCTCGGTGGGACCGACGCGGCGGGGGCGCACCCGCTCGGCGGCTTCGACCCGCCGGACACCCGGGCCTATCGCCTCGTGGCGCTCGTGGCCGGCGACGGCGCCGCCGCGCGCGCGGCGGGCGCCGACCGGGTGGTCGAGCTGCCGTTCGACCCCGGGAGTTTTACCGCGGAGATGGTGGCGTTGGCGGACCGATGACCGACGACGTGGGACCCCCGACCTCCCCCAGGTACCCCATGCCCTGAAGCCGCGCGATCCGCTGGCGAATCGGCGGGTGGGACGCGAGAGTGTCGGCGAAGAAGCCCTCGCGCGAGGAGAGCAGGCCGGGCGCCGGGTCCACGATGCAGAGGTGCGCCGCGCCGCGGGTGATCGCCTTGGTCGGCGCGGAGGCCGCCTCCAGCTTCTCGAGCGCGGCGGCGAGCGCCAGCGGATTGCGGGTGAATTGCGCGCCGGTCGCGTCGGCCAGGTATTCGCGCTTGCGGCTGACCGCCATCGCGAGGATCCGCGAGACGATCGGCGCGACGAGCAGCGTCAGCAGCCAGAGCACGAGGACCACGATCGCGAGCGGGTTGCCGCCCTTCCCTCGGTCCCGGCTCGCCCCGCCGCCACCCATCCGCACCCCCCGCGATCCCCTCAGCATCCGGCCCATCCCGTCCGACATCAGCGCGATTGCCCCGACCATCCCGGCGAGCAGGGTCATGAGCCGTACGTCGAGGTTCTGCACGTGCGCCATCTCGTGGGCCACGACACCCTGGAGCTCGTCGCGGCTGAGGGTGCGCAGCAGCCCAGCGGTGACCGCGATGCTGGCGGTGGCCGCATCGTGCCCCGTGGCGAAGGCATTGGGATCGTCGTCCGGCACGATCCACACCTTGGGCTTCGGCAGCCCGGAGGCGATCGCCATCTCCTCGACCACGTTGACGAGCTGCCGCTCCTCGGGCGTCGCCGGCTCGACGACCTCCCGGGCCCCGGTGGCCCAGAGCACCTGCCGTGGCCCGAAGCGCCAGGAATACCAGCAGATGCCGCCGGCGACGAGGGTGGTGAAGATCCCCAGGAAAGGAACGACGTGATGGTACTCGCCCGCCGGCGCGTCGGCGGTCAGCAGGCCGAAGGCGAGGTCTCCGCCGAAGCCGACCCAGGCGAAGAAGACGATGAAGCCTATGACGAGCCAGGTGGAGCGACGGCGGTTGGACTCCTGCTGGGCGAAGAGATTCGCCGCCTCGCTCACGGCGCGGGTTTGGTGGTGGAGAGATCCACCGTCGGTACGGCCCGCTCGGTGTCGTCGGTGATCTGCCACAGCTCCGCGGGCGTGGCCTTGGCGACCCCGGCGATGAGCATCGTGGGGAAGGTCGCCTGCCGGGTGTTGTACTCGGTGGCCACGTCGTTGTAGAGCTGCCGGGCGAACCCGATCTTGTTCTCCGTGCTGGTGAGCTCCTCCTGGAGCTGCGCCACGTTGCCCGTGGCCTTCAGGTCCGGATAGGCCTCGGTCAGAGCGAACAGGCGGCCGAGCGCCTGCGTCAGCTCACCCTCCGCCCTGGCCGTCGCCGCTACCCCAGTCGCGTTCACCGCCTTGTTTCTCGCCGCGATCACCGCCTCGAGCGTGTTGCGCTCGAAGTCCATCGCGCCTTTCACGGTGTTGACCAGGTTCGGGATGAGGTCGTGCCGGCGCTTGAGCTGGACGTCGATCTGCTTCCAGGCGTTGGCGACTTTGTTCTTGAGGCCGATCAGGCCGTTGTAGGCGCCGATGACCCAGAGGACGACGAGCGCGACGATCGCGAGGAGGAGGAGCGCGGCGAACATGGTGGATCCTTGCGGGGAGGGGGTTAGGGCGCCACCAGTCCGGCGAGGGCCTGGCGGAACGCCTCGGCGATGGCGGCGACGTCGCCGTTGAGGCGGATGACCGGGTGCTGTTCGTCCACCAGGACTTCGATTCCAGGCGTGATGGGGATGCGTCGGCAGATCGCGGCCGCACCACCCGCATCCTCGACGGGGGTAAGCCAGCCGAGCACCGCACGCCCGACCCTGCCGCGCCCGGTGCCGGGCGCCTGGAGCAGTGCCAGACGCTCCGGGCGGGGGAGCGCGGGCCCGAGCACGCTGGCCACGCGGCGCTCGATGAGATCGCCCGTGAGACCCGCGAACTCGCGGGTCATGGTCTCCAGCGTTGCGCCCTCCATCTGCCGCAGCTTGATGGCCAGCACCTGAAGCAGGTGGCGGTACGAGTACACCGCGGCGGTGCCGCGCCCCTCGGGGGGGCTCACGAGTCCCCGCGCCACATAGAACCGGATGGTGCGCTCGCTCGGCCGCGCGCGGGCGGCGGCGTTCACGGGGACGACGCCCGACGCATCGAGGATCCCGCCCGCGAGCGCGGCGAGGTCGCGGAGGCCCCACGGGGCCAGCGTGCGGTACTCCCGCAGGGTGGCGAGCGGGTCGGCCGGCGCGGCGACGAGTCCGGCTGTCATGCGGGCCCGTGGCTCGCGCGGCCCTGGGGCGCGGGGCCCTCGAGTGCGGCGAGCACGGTGATCCGGAGGAGCTCGAGCGTGAACGGCTTGAGCAGGAGCGGGCAGCGCTTGAGTTCGCCGGGCCAGTCTTCCTGCTCGGGGAAGACGTCTCCCGTCATCAGCACGACGCGATCCGCCAGCCGAGGCCACCGTCGGGTCAGGGCGAGGAAGAAGGTATCGCCGGACATCTGCGGAAGATGCAGGTCCAGCAGCACAAGGTCGATGTCCGTCTCGTCGAGGACCTGATAGGCCAGGTGCGCGTCGCTCGCGGACACCACCTCGCAGCCAATGCCGCGCAGCGCCCGCTCCAGCGTCCGGCGCAGCGCCGCCTCGTCATCCACGATCAGGACGCGAGGGCTCACGAGGCGGCGGCCCGGCGGGCGGGCGTGAAGTAGCGGTTGGTGACCGTGGCCAGCGCCTCGTCCACCGACAGCGACACGCGGAGCTCCCCGGCCGTCAGGCCGAACACGGCGCGCAGGTGCATCTGCAGCGTTTTGGTCTTGCTGTACCCCAGCTTGAGCGCGACGTCCTCCACCGTATACCCCGGGTCGAGCAGCAGCCGGTGCGCGTAGAGCAGGCGCGTCAACACCATCACCACGCGCGGCGACGGCAGCCCGACTTTGGTGAACCACCGTTCGCAGGTACGCCGGGTGAGGCGCGCCCGGTCCGCGAGTGCGGTGACCGTAGGCCCTTCCCCCGGCGCGTGCAGCATCGCCTCGAGTGCATAGCGGAGCTCCGGAGGCAGCTCGCGCAGAATGTGGCCGAGTCCCTGGATGACCTGCTGCGAGGCGCTCTGCTCCAGCTCCGCGAGGAGCGCGTTCCGCAGCGACCCCGGCGCGTCCTCGAACCGGTGTACGACCACCCGCCTGATCCCCGTGCGGCCGAGCTCCAGCAGGACCCCCGCCGTGGCCGGGGCCAGCTCCGTGTAGACCAGCAGAGGCAGAGAGGGGAAGAACTGGCGGAGCCGGCCGATGCCGTGCGTCCGAGGGATGCTCCCGCCCAGCAGCGGGTCCACGACAGCCATCTCGACCGGCTTGGCGCGGATCACCTCCACGGCTTCCGGCCAGGTCGCCACGGCCTCCCACACGAATCGATCCGGATCGAGGCCGCGGAGCCGGAAGAGACGTTCCGCTGGCACGGCGGCAAGCAGGAGATGTCGCAAAACGGCCCCTATTTGTCGCAAAAAAGGCCTAAACCGACCAGGCGGCCCACGGCAGATTGGCCGAACCCCCTCACCGCACCAACAGATGAAAGGATTCCCCATGTCGCGCACAACGACGAAGTGGCTCGTTCTTGCGTCCCTGACCCTCGCCGGACTCACCTCGGCCGCCTGCACGCGCACTGATGCTACCGGGCCGTCTGATCAGCCGGCACCCTCGTTCGAGACCCAGGGGGCCAACAACTAGGTCGACTGCAGGGCGAAATCGCGGAGCCCGATCGCCACTTCCTGGATGGCCGGCGGAGGATCCCAGGCCAAGGTCGTGGTCGGCTCGGGCTCGCGGATTTCGCAGCCGGACAGGTTCTTGAGCGCCCGCTCGAAACGGAAATACCACGCGTTGAGGCGGCTGGTCTCGGAGTGCTGCAGGCCCGCCGTCAGGAGATCCTGCGCGCGGGCGATCTGCCCGAAGCGGGCGAGGCCGATGCCCGCCTTGTACTCGAAGTCCGCCACCATGCTGGGCGGCATGCGCAGCCGCGCCGCCTCGGCTTCCGCGCGCCGGCGCTCGAATGCCATCCGATTACCGGCCGCCGATTCCATGTCCATCAGCTCCAACACCGCATTCATGCGAACCATGAAGCTGGTCTTGGAGCGAAGCACGATGTCGAAGGCGGTGCGCGCCGCTTCGCAGGCGCCGATTTCCAGGAGCGCGACGCCGAGATCGCCCAGCATCCGGGTCCGCTGGAGCAGATCGTCGCTGAGCAGGAAGGATTGATAGATCGCCTGGATTGCCTCGACCTTACGCCCCTCGATCGACAGCGCGGAACCCAGGTCGGCGTAGGCCATGGCCTCCACCTCCCGAAGCCCTGCCCGATGGGCGGCAGCCGCGACCTCTTCAGCGGTCTGGCGAGCTAACGGGAGGTTGCCCTGGCCACGCATAACCGCCCCCCGTCCCATCCTCGCCCGGAGCGACAGCACCGCGTCACCCACCGTCTCCGCGGCCGACTCGGCCGCCGTGTAGCAGGCCGTGGCCGATGGCCAGCGGGCCAGAAGGCGGTTGAGGCGCCCCGCGAACAGTCCTGACGCGGCGAAATCCGCGGCCGGCACGTGGGAGCCGTGGGTGCGTACCGCGAGCGCCAGCACCTCGAGGCCCTCTTCGAGCCGGCCTTCGTGCTCCAGGAAGTAGGAGTAGGCCATGAGGCTGAGCCGGAGGCTGGCCAGCGACTGGGGACCGACCGGGATCGCGTCGGTGATGCCGTGCAGGTGGGCGCTCTCGGGCGAGTCCGCCGGCAGCTCCCGCAGGTGGCGCCTGACCGCGTCCAGCTGCCAGAGCATCCCTTCCTGCGTGCCCGCGGTGTCGTCCTGCGCCAGCAAGCGGTCTACCAGGCGGGACACCAAGTACGCGCCGAGCGCGAGCCGCGCGGAGATTTCGCGGTCGCGCTCATGTTCGTCCCGCGCACGCTCCAGAAATGGCGCGTGCGTCAGGACATCTGCGGACGACTCGACCTCACCGAAGAGCTGCTGCGGCGTGAACAGATCGCGTCCTTCCCAAAAAAGGCCGGGGGGTCAGGTGCTAGTATCGCCCCCCGGGCGCAACCAGGCAAGGGCGCGCAATTTCCGGCAGCCGGCGGCGGAAATCGGGTGCCACGGGGAGGGGTGGGCGCCCCTATCCTCGCCCCATGCAACGCGGCGTCACTCTCCCCGAGCTCATCCTGGTCCTGGCCATCTTGGGGCTGCTCACCGGCATAGCCGTCCCCAGGTTCCAGCGCCTGGCCGACAGCCTTGCCGTGCAGCGTGCAGCTCTGGAGGTAGTATCGGCACACAACCGCGCCAGGATGAGTGCCGTCCTCCAGAGCCGGGTACTCGAGCTCACCATCCGGGCAGACACCCTCGCCATCCGCGTCCCGGGGGCGCCCGCCTATCTCTGGCACGCCGTCGGTCCCGCATTTGACGGCGTCGCGCTCACCGGCCCCACGCGGGCGCTGACCTTCTCCCCGGTGGGCATGACGATGGGGCTATCGAACGCGTCGTATCATCTGAGCCGCGGTGCGGCCACCCGCTCGGTCATCGTCTCGCGTCTCGGCCGCGTTCGAGTGGCCCCGTGAGCGCGCGGCCCCTCGGCTAGTTCGGAGGAAGACGGCACCTTCGATGGGGGGTCGTGCGCTCGAGACGGCGGAGTAACGTCACGTCCACCGCGAGGTCGCGGTCGCGCCGGCCACGATCGCCAGCATCAGCGCGCCGGCCGCAGCCAGACCGTACTTCCGCACCTTGTGGAGCAGGGTCGAGCGGGAAATGCCCAGCAGATGTGCGGCCTGCCGCTTGTTGCCGCCCGTGTGCCGCAGCATCAGGGCAATGTGCCGCCGCTCGGCGGCGTCCAGCGAGTCTGGGGCTACCGGCTCGGCGGGCATCATGGCTTCGCGCAAACGGGCCAGGTCGAGCTCGGGCACCCCAAGGTCGAGCAGCAGCGCGTCGAACCCAGGTACCCCGATCGCCGCGGCGGCGGCGGGGGCGTCCGGTGCCGCGGCCGCGCGATGACCCGCCGCGCGCAGCATTCCCAAAACGGCGTCACGGCGTTCAGCGTCGCGCTCGAGCACCAGCACGTGCATCGGGGTCATGACAGAAGCTACAGCGAATTCCTTACCCGAGACAGACGGATGGTGCCTCATCGGCGCCGAGGTCGTGCCACTCGATCTCACCCAGCACAGGCGGCGGGCGTTTCACGGCGTGAGCGAATGGGGCACCGGAGAGGGAACGGCCAGGGGGAAAAAACGGAA
>Ga0075423_10005995_pt1 | contig 11386 bp, 11 predicted proteins | sample SoiMethybrSBSTD2_FD_80114 | JGI IMG/M metagenome (GOLD analysis project Ga0075423, IMG submission 80114) | Bulk soil microbial communities from a Populus tree surrounding site in Tennessee, USA - Soil MetaG P. TD hybrid SBSTD2 | ecosystem: Environmental > Terrestrial > Soil > Tree plantation...
CGGTCGTAGTCGGGCCGGCGCCGGCTCACGAACGCGATCGAGCGCCCGTCGGGCGACCAGGATGGGAGCGCCTCGTCGTAGTCGCCGGTGAGGAGCTGGGTGACGGCGCGACTGGCGACGTCGTAGAGCCAGAGATGGTCGCGCTGGCCTCGGATCCAGCCGGTCTCGTCCTCCTTGAACTGGAAGCGGTCGATGACGATCGGCTTGGGTGCTTTGGTGGACGAGTCGCCGCGGACCTTCGCATCGGGATCGGGGTCGCTCACCACGAGGGCGATGCGCCGTCCATCGGGCGACCAGGCCAGGTCGCTCACGCCCCCGGGCAGCTCGGTGACCCGCTCGGGCTCGCCGCCCGCCCGGTCGAGCAGCCAGAGCTGGGCGACCTCGTGGGGATCGTCGCGGTCGGACAGGAACGCGATCCAGCGCCCGTCCGGGCTCCAGCGGGGCGCGTGCTCCCCGGCCGGGCTCCGCGTGAGCCGGACCTGCTGCGCCCCATCCCAGCTCGCGAGCCAGAGATCGGTATCGTCGTGGTCCTTGGCGGTGTCCGGCACCGACACCGTATACACGATCCACGCGCCATCCGGCGAGAGCTGCGGCTCGCTCACGTCGCGCACCCGCGCGAGATCGTCCGAGGTGACGGGACGCTGGGCGTGCGCGGGCATCACGCCGACGCATAACGCAATTCCTGCGAAAACGACTCCTCTCAGCACGCGAACCTCCTGCGGCCATTCACCACGAAGGCACGTAGGCTTCTTCGTGTCCTTCGTGTCCTTCGTGCCTTCGTGGTGAATACAGCAGTAATGTTGGATACGGATCCGGAAAGATCTCGGCTTTGCACCCCGACCTCACGGCCCCTTGTACACCACCCCGCCCTTCATCACGAACCCGACCTTCCTGAACGACCGCAGATCCGCCAGCGCATCGCCGTCGACGGCGATGATGTCGGCGTACTTCCCGGCCGCGATGGAGCCGACCCGGTCCTCCCACCGCATGAGCTGCGCGGCGGAGATGGTGGCACTCTGGATCGCCTGCATCGGCGTCAGGCCGTACTTCACCATGTAGGGCAGCTGCATGGCGTTCAGGCCGTGCGGATAGACCCCGCTGTCCGTACCGTACGCGATGCGCACGCCCGCGGCCACGGCCTTGCGGAAGCCGGCCCGCTGCGTCTCCGTGGTCTCCGTGTTCTTGCGCAGGATGTCCGCCGACCAGTGCTCGGCCCGCCCGACGCTGTCGATGTAGTCGCCGTTCCAGATGTCCGCGACGAGCCAGGTGCCGCGCGCCTTCATGAGCGCGATCCCCTCGTCGTCGATCAGGGATCCGTGCTCGATCGAGCGCACGCCCGCGCGCACCGCGCGCTTGATCCCCTCCGCCCCGTGCGCGTGCGCGGCCACGAAGGTGCCATACTCCGCCGCCTGCTCGACCGCCGCGCGGAGCTGCTCCTCGGTGTACTCCGAGACGCCCGGCTGGGTCCCCGGCGTCAGCACCGCGCCGGTGGCGATGACCTTGATGAAGTCCGCACCACCGTTGAGCAGCGCGCGCACTCGCGTGCGAACCTCGTCGGCGGTGTTGGCGACACCGAAGCGGAAGGCGGGCGGCACCACGACATCGGGCGCCTGGCCGGTCACTTCCCCGCCGCCGGACGTCACCGTGATGTAGGCGCCCGCCACCTCCATCCGCGGGCCGATCACGGTCCCGTCGTTGATGGCGTCCCGCAGCCCCGCATCCACGAAGGCGCGATAGGTGCCCACGTCGCGCACGGTGGTGAACCCGGCGAGCAGCGTCGCACGCGCGTTCCGCACGCCGCTCATCGCCTCCTGCGTCTCCGTGCGCTCGAGCGGCTCCAGCACGTCCGCTGCCTGCGCTTCGCCGACCAGGTGGGTGTGGCAGTCAATCAGCCCCGGCAGCACCGTCGAGCGGCTCAGGTCGATTACCCGAGCGCCCGCGGGCAGCTTCGCCGCTCCGGGCTGCACCGCCTCGATGCGGTCACCGCGGACCAGGATTACCTGATCCCGCCGGACCTCGCCGCGGTCCACGTCCACCAGCCGGCCCGCGCGGATCGCGGTGACCGGCTCCTGCGCCCGCACGGCGCCGGCGGCGAGCAGCCCCACGAGCGTGACGGACACGAGCCTCGACGAGGAACGCCTCGGCATGACGGCTCCTGCGGTGTGCGAGGGGGAAACACGACGGCCGGCGCCGTTTGGCGCCGGCCGGAGAATATACGTGGCGAGATGGAGCAGAGCGACTGCGCCGGCGCTTACGGCTTCGCCGGCTTGACGTCCACCTTAGGAACGGTCACTTCCTTCTTCTCCGTGGTCACCTTGGGCACAGTGATCGTGTCCTTGACGGTCCCCGTCTCCACGCTCGGCGTGTGCACCGTGTCCGTCGTGGTGCCGACCGTCGGCTTCTGCACTTCGTATTCCCCTTCGCCCGTCTTCCGACAGGCGCCGGTTACGACCAACGCCGCGATGCCCGCGGCCAGCGTGAGGTTCCTCACGAGTGACCTCCCGATAGAGATGACTGGGTCCCATTGCAACGGCCCCCAATCTGCTTGGATTGGGCGGCCGGGCCTGTGCTTCGGGTCACCGGAACGATGGCCGGCGCCCGGGTTTTCCTCACTAAATGTCGAAACTGTTGACAACGGCTTCTTAAACTCGTTGTCACCAAAGCATTAACGCTGTCAGCTGCTGCTAAAATTATCGTCAAACTGATCGGGAATGCACGGATGACGTCGCTCACGGCGCCCACCACCCGGCACTCCTACCGTTGGGCAGGCCAGCGTACCCACCCCGACCACGAGGTGCCCCGTGCCGCTTTCCCGACGCGCCACCCTTTCCGTCCTCTCCGTCCTCTCCGTCTTCTCCGTCCTCTCGTGCGCCCGCAACGCCCAGCGCGGTCTCGTCATCGGCGCGGCTGGCGGCGCGGTGCTCGGCGGAGTGATCGGCAAGGTCTCCGGCTCGACCGCCAAGGGGGCCATCATCGGAGCGGCCGTCGGTGGGGCCGCCGGCGCCATCATCGGCGACCAGATGGATCGCCAGGCCAGGGAGATCAAGCTCACCGTCCCGGGAGCCAAGGTCGAACGGGTCGGCGAAGGGATCGAGGTGACCTTCGACTCCGGCCTGCTCTACGACTTCGACTCCGACGTCGTGAAGCCCGCGGCACGGGACAACCTCCGCAACCTGGCGGCCAGTCTCGAGAAGTACCCCGAGTCGGACCTCCTCATCCTCGGCCACACCGACAGCATCGGCACGGACGCCTACAACAAGACGCTCTCGGTCCGCCGGGCGGATGCGGCGGCCGAGTACCTGGTTGGACAAGGCGTCGCACGCTCGCGGATTGCCACGGGCGGGCTGGGCGAGGAGGAGCCGGTCGCCTCGAACGCCGACGCGGCCGGGCGCGGGCAGAACCGGAGGGTGGAAGTGGCGATCTACGCGAGCAAGGAGCTGCGGCAGAAGGCGCAGCAGCAGGCGGCCAAGTGACGGAAACGACGACGGCCACCGGAGAGGTGGCCGTCGTCGTATTTCCGGGGTTTGGCTCCCCTGGCGGCGCTCAGTCCTGAACGAGGATCAGGTACTTCGAGGCGGACCAGAACTCCTCGGGCTGCGCGATCTCGACGGTCCCGGTGATCTTGCCGTCCTTGGAGACGCCGGAGCCGAGATAGGTCGGGCTCTGCCGCGAGACGATCTTGTACTTCTTGTCGGTCCGCGGGAGGGGGATCGAGGTGTTGGTGGTCTTGTCGATCGCCGTGAAGGCCTCGGGATTCAGGTTCCGGGCCGGCTCCAGGCGGGTGCCGCCGAAGACCAGGAACTTGGAGCCTTCCTTGGTGATGACGCCCTTCTTCATCAGCTCGTCCTTGGTGCCGATCGCATAGTACACGGTGTTCTTGTACGCGGTCAGGTTCACTACGGTGTCCGTCAGCGCGGCCTTGTCGCTCTCGAGCTGGCCTTTCTCGGTGGTCAGCGTATCCACCCGGCCCGCCAGCGTGGCGATCTGGGTGTTGGCTGCGGCGAGCTGCGCCTCGTACTCCGTCTTTTGCGCCTCGGCGGTGGTGCGGAGGTCATCGATCGTCTTCTTGTAGGTCTCGATCTGCGCCAGCAGGCGGGCGTTGCGGTGCCGGGAGTTCTTCGCCCGGGTCTCCGTCTCGGCCAGCTTGGCCTCGCTCTCGTTCAGCTTGGTGATGACCGCTTGCACCCGCTCGATGGCAGCCTTGCGGTCCTCACGGTCCTTCCGGGCGCCGGGAAGCCCCGGATCGGTGCTCGCCGTGGCGACGGCGACGCTCTTGGCCTTGGCCAGCTCGCTATTGATGTCGGTGACGAACTGCGTGGTCTCGAGCACCTCGGTCAGCAGGCTGTCCTTCTGGGCCTCCGCCGACTTGGCGTCGGCCAGCGCCTTCTTGAGCTCAGCCTGGTTGCAGCCGGTCGTCGCTAGCGCGCCGACCACGATCAGGGTCCAAGCGAACTTCCGCATGCGCACCTCCCCACTCTGCGATGATGATTGGGTACCCCTGCACGGACGCAAAGGCATGCCGATCAGTCCGCAAGAGAGCGCCCGCCCACAAGGGGACGGGTGCGCCGGCCAGAGGGAGCCGTACTCCGGAATGCGGAAACTGGATCGTCAGGCGCTCAAAGGATAATTAGGCGGTACACAAGTCGCTACCCCAGAGCCACCTAATGTGATCTGGATCACATTTCACTTTAAGCTGGGTCGCTCAATCCCCGTGCCCGTGGCTGCCGCCCTCGCCTTGGCCATGGCCGTGGTCACCGCCGTCATGCCCGCCGCCGACATCGCCTCCCCCGCTTCCCCCACCTCCACCACCTGACCCGTCGCTTCCCCCCGAGGGCGACGGCCCGCCCGATCCTTCACCCCCACCGCCACCCGCACCCCCGCCTTCACCCCCAGCCTGTCCCCCGTTGTCTGTCGGCCTGGCGAGGGCGGTGAGCCGGAAGTGCACCTGGAGGTCGGTCCCCGGCCTCGCCACTTGGGCGTCAATGGTCTGGTCACCGGGGGTGCTCCCCAGCCGGGCATTGGCCGACGCTCGACCCAGGGAATCCGTCGTAGGCGAGGTCGGATCCACCGCGGCATCGGGCGGGTCATCACTGAAGCGGAAGAGAACGGTGGCGCGGGGCACCGGGCGACCGGAGCCGTCCACCAGCTGCACCACGAGTGGCTCGGAGACCGGCTCGCCGACCGTGGCGCGCTGGCCGTCGCCGCTCACGATGGAGAGTGTGGCGGGATCGCCGGGTCCGGGGAGCGTGAGGTCACCGCCGCCGCAGGCGACGGCAAGGCTGGCGAGAGGCAGAACAACCCGGTGCAGGCCCCGCATGCCGGCACCAATATGGTGGGACGGGCGAGCCGTGCCATGTCATGCGTCACAGGCGGACGAGAGGGCGTGATCGGACGATCGGGCGATAAGGCGATCGGGCGAGAGGACAAGATCGGACGAAAGGGCGAGAGGTCGATCGGGCGAGATGGCTCACTCGCCCTCTTTTCCTATCGCCCGATCGCCCTCTCGTCCTTTCGTCCGATCTCGCCCTATCGCCCTCTCGTCCGGCCGCGTCCCGTCACCAGGCCGATCGCCCGGCGCGGCAGCAGGCGGATGAGTCCGACGAGCAGCTTGTTCCGGAGCCCCGGCACACAGACCACCGGCCCGGCCCGATCGAGCTGCGCCAGCGACGCCCGCACCACCGCCTCCGCGGTCATCCAGAGGGGTCCCGGCCGGAGCCGGGCGTCGGCTCCCATCCGCTGATGGAACTCCGAGCGCGTGAATCCCGGACACAGGGCCTGCGCCTGAACGCCGGTCCCGGCCAGCTCGAGCGCGAGGCCCTCGGTGAAGGTCGTGAGGTAGGCCTTACTGGCGCAGTAGTTGACGCTGCCCGGCGAGTAGATGAAGGAGGCGATCGAGGACACGTTGACGATTGCGCCACACCGCCGCTCGAGCATGCCCGGCAGCGCCGCGCGGGTGAGCCGCATGGGCGCCAGCACATGGAGCCGCAGCATCTGCTCCTGGGGCCCGGGCGGTGCGGTGGCCACGCTGCCGGTGGTGCCAAAGCCGGCGTTGTTCACGAGCAGGGTGAGCGCCGCCGCCGAGATCCGGGCGACGACCCGGTCCACGTCCGCGTCGCGCGCGAGGTCGGCGGGCATCACTTCGGCGGCCACACCGTGCCGCGCCCCCAATTCTGCCGCAAGCGCGTGGAGTCGCTCGGTGTCGCGCGCCACGAGGATCAGGTCGTGTCCCCGTGCCGCGAGCTGCTGGCAGAACTCGCGGCCGATGCCCGCGGAGGCGCCCGTCACCAGCGCCGTCCCAGCCGTCATCAGCGCTGCAGGCCGCTCTCGAGCGCGGGCTCCGCGGCGCGCGGCACCGGCCCGGCCGAGGCCCCGTGCAGTCCGCGGAGCCGGCGCGCCGCCTCGGTGAGGATTTCCTCCGTCTTGCAGAAGACGAAGCGAACCAGGGAACGGCCCCCGCCGTCGCGATAGAAGCTCGATCCCGGCACGGGGGTCACCCCGATCTCCCGGCTCAGCCACACGGCGAACGCGGTGTCGTCGAGCGGACCGGAGGCCGATGCGGCCGGGCCGAGACCGGTGCAGTCGGACAGGATGTAGTAGGCGCCTTCCGGCGCGACGCAGCGGCACCCCGCGTCGAGCAGCGCCGTGTGCAGCAGATCGCGCTTGCCGCGGTACATCGCCGCGAGCCCGTCGTAGAAGGCGCCGTCGAGCCCATCCAGCGCGGCGGCGACGCCCTCCTGCAGCGGCGCGGGCGCGCCGACGGTGAGGAAGTCGTGCACCTTGCGGATGGCGTCGGTCAGGTCCGCGGGGGCCACGATCCAGCCGACCCGCCAGCCGGTGACGCTGAACGTCTTGGATGCCCCGCTGATGGTGACCGTGCGCTCCCGCATGCCCGGCAGCGTGGCGATCGGAATGTGCTCGCCGTCGAAGCGGATGTGCTCGTAGATCTCGTCGGTCACCGCCAGCGCGTCGTGCCGCTGGCACAGCTCGGCGATGGCGCCGAGCTCCGCGCGGGTAAGCACGCGGCCCGACGGGTTGCTCGGTGTGTTGACGATGATGGCGCGCGTCCTCGGCGAGAACGCCGCGGCGAGCCGGTCGAGGTCCAGCGGCTGGCCCGGCTCGAGCGGCACGTACACCGGCCGCGCGTCGGCGAGGATGGTGTCGGGTCCGTAGTTCTCGTAGAACGGCTCCAGGACAATCACTTCTTCGCCTGGATTCACCACCGCGAGCAGCGTGGCGATCATCGCCTCGGTGGCGCCACAGGTGACGGTGATCTCTGTGTCCGGATCCGCCGTCAGTCCATACCAGCGCTCGTACTTCCTGGCGAGCGCCTCGCGGAGCTGCTTCGCGCCCCAGGTGATGGCATACTGGTTGATGTCATCCCTGATCGCCCTGGCCGCCGCCTCCTTGATCAGCTCCGGCGCCGGGAAGTTCGGGAAGCCCTGCGCCAGATTGATGGAGCTGTGCTCCCGTGCCAGCCGAGTCATTCCTCGGATCACGGATTCTCGGAAGCCATGGGTTCGGCGGGCGGTAGTCACCGGAGCTCCGATGCAGGGATAGGGAACGTTAATAGGGCGAAAGGGCGATCGGGCGGTCGGACGATCCGACGAGAGGGCGATCAGCCGGTGGGACGATCGGGGGAGCGGACGCGTCGATAGAGGCCATAGACAAGGGCGCCGGTGCGATTTCGCGTGCTCTCGAGGCGCTTCCATTCCTCCGGGCTGCAAATGCCGTGGTCCCGGCTGAAGCGAAGCAAATAGCTCAGTTCGGCTAATGAGCCGAGCGCAATGCTCAGATAATGGGCTAGTTCCCGGCGACCCTGCCGCCCAACACCCTCAGCAATGTTGGTGGGCACCGACAGCGCAGCTCGCCGGATCTGGGCCGTGACCCCATATCGCTCACTCCTGGACCATCCTTCGGTCGCGGCAAACACGTCCAGCGCCATGCGATGTGCCCATTGCCACGCCTCGAAGCGCTCATAGCGAAGCATTACCCACACTGCAGTGTCTCATGGCATCTGGCAGGCCGCGCACTCTCACCCGGGAGCCATTCTACGCACCCCCGATCGCCCGTTCGCCCGATCGTCCTTTCGCCCGTTTGGCCCGATGATTGCCGCATCCCGGAGCATGACCCCACCGTTCGTCGATCTCCACAACCACCTCGTCCCCGGCGTGGACGACGGGGCGGCCACGATGGCCGAGTCTCTCGACGCCCTCCGAACCCTGTACGCAGAGGGCGTCCGGACCCTGATCGCAACGCCCCACCTCTTGCTCGCGCGCCTGGCCACCGACGCCGCCGTCCGCCGGGAGCTCGACCTCCAGCGTCGGGCCTTCGAGGGTCTGGCGGAGGCCGTCACCCGTGAGCGCGACCTCCCCGCGATCGGGTTGGGCCAGGAGATCTGGGCGCCGGACGCCGCGACCATCCGGCGGGTGGTCAGGCGAGCGGATGTGGGACTGGACGGATCCCGGGCCCTCTTGGTGGAGTTCGGCTTCGAGCTGGTGGGGACCCACGACGACGTGGTGCGCGAGGCGGTCGCGGGCGGGCGGCAGATCGTGATCGCTCACCCCGAGCGGTACCAGTACCCTCGCGGCCGCGATCCGCTCGAGGTCATGCGCCGCTGGCGCGACCTCGGGGCGCTGCTCCAGGTGAATGCCGGCAGCTTCACCGGTCACTACCGGGATCACCGGCCCGAATCTGAGGCGCTGTCGTGGGCGATGGCGGCGGAAGGAATGGTGGACATCGTGGGGACCGACCACCATGGGCCTCGTCGGGTCGGCGTGTCGCCGCTCGAGGCGTTCGAGGCGCTGTGTGGTCGCGGCGAGCGGGCGCTCGCCGAGCGGGCGATGGTGGATCAGCCAGGGGCGCTGCTGCGGGACGAGCCGCTGCAGACCCGCCGCGGCCCCGCTCCGCTCAGGAAGCGAGCGGCAGGCGCGTAGTGCCGATGGCCTGAAGCAGGTAGCTCATCGGACCGGGATGATCGGCCGCACCGGCCACTTTCGCCGAGTCTACCGTCATGAGGATGCGCTCGCGCAGCGCCATGTACTCGCGGGCCGCGGACGGATCCTCGAACCGGATGGAATTCTTCGTGACGGCGTAGGTCCCCGCCTGGGCGTCGAGCACGCCGAGCAGACTGTCAATCCCCTCGATCAGCGACGCCGTCAGCCCCGCCACCGTCGGCGAATCGGCGCGGGTCGGTTTCGCGTACCACAGCTTGAGGTCCGCCGGCGTCCAGCCGCGCGCCTTCGACGTGGCCGCGAACGAGTCCTGGTACTGGCGCTCGATGGTCGCCTGCTGCTGCCGGTAGACGCGGACGAAGTTGGCCACGCCGGCGAGGCTCATGCGGGTCTCGGTGATGCCACCACCCGGACTGAGGCGGCTGGACGAGAACAGCTGGCCGAGCCGCGCGACCCGCACGCCACTCTCGAGGCGGGCCAGTGCGGAATCGTGCGCCGCGGTCCAGCGCGCGACGAACGCGCGAATCGTCGGCGCGCCGGCGACGGGCGCCGTCGGGGCCGCCGGCGTCGTGGATGCCGCCACGGCTTTGAGCAGTCCCTTCGTCGGGATCTTCGGCGCCGCGGGGAGCAACGGCGCGGCAGCGGGGGCCGGCGAATCGGCGCGAGAGGCTCCCGTCCCCTCGGTCGAGCTGGTCGAGGAGACGTAGCCGCGGTTGAGCTCGGTCCAGCTCGCGCCGCTGGTGACCAGCGAGATGATGGGCGACGAGGCCTGCGGCGCCGGCGCGGCTTGCACTGCTGCCGGCAGGACCACGCTGGCCGGCGTGACTTTGGCCTCACGCACCGCCCAGGGCGGCTTCGGACCGGACGCGGCGAGCTGCAGCCCCAGGATGAGCAGGCCGCCGGTGATGCTGAGCGCGAGCGGGCGCCGCCACGGATGGTTCGGATCTACCGCGTCGGCCGACTTGTCCTGCGCCCGCTCGTCCGACTCGTCGGGCGATGGATCGCCCGCGCCGGCCAATGCCTCGGCGGAATCGTTGAAGAACGTCCAGTTGGTCCGCTCGAGCGGCGCCATCGGTGGTGGCGCCGAGCGCTCGGCGACGATCGCCTTGTACTGGGGGTGCAGCGTCACCGAGATCCACTTCGAGGTCGCGCGGTGATAGATCCGCGAGTGCGTGTCCACGTCACCCTTCCGGATGGCTGCGGCGAGCTCCTCCGTCGTCCTGTACAGCTCTTCTTTGCCGGGTCTCAGCTCGACGAGGTACATGGCGGCACTCGATTCCGTTCGTGGGCCCCGCGGCCCTGGGGGTAAGCGGGGACAGCGACACAACCGATGACTGGGGAAAGTCGTGCGATCTCCGGCTTCCAATGAGCCAAAACCGTGCTCCCGCTACTTGCGAGCAACTGCTCACAACGGGTGCTCATGGGGCTCGCCAACCAACCTCATATGCCCAAATAGGTTGCCGGCTGCCCCTGCAGGCCGCGCCCATCCCCTGACCGTCCGACCGTCCGACCGTCCGTCCGCCCGTCTTGGGTGCGTTTTTCGTGAAGCGGTGGTGGAATGCAAGATGTTTCGCTCCACCCCCCGATTGATTAGAGTGCGAGGAGTCCACTGCGCCGGGCAGCGCCCGGACCCCGTTGACGAACCCACGCACCGCCTTCACGCCGGCGGTTGGAGGTTGCATGAGCTCGGATGATCGCAGGCACAGTCGGGGTGGTCGGATCGGCACCGTGGTCCTGGCCACCGTCCTCGGCGTCGGTGTCGGCCTGCTGGCCGCGCCGCAGGCAGGCAGTGCCACGCGGCGCGCGCTGCGGAAGCGCCTCGACGCCGCGCGAGAAGGACTCGAGAGCGAGCTGGAAGACCTCGAGGAGCGGAGCCGGCCCATGCGCCGCGCCGTCCGTGCGCGCGCCGAGGAGCTGGGCCGTCGCGGTCGCAAGCGGTACGAGGAGGCGCTCGAGGAGCTCGAGGACGAGTTCGGGGAGCTCGACGAAGAGGAGGAGGACGAGGGCTCCGGCGGTCTCGGCACGGCGCTCACCATCGGCGCCGGACTCGCCGCCGCGGCTTATTTCTTCACCAGCGAGCGCGCGGCGCCCGCACGTGAGCGCGTCCGCGAGGCCGCGGCCACCGTCCGCGACGAAGCCGAGGCACGCTGGGAGCGCTTCCAGCAGCGCCGCGGCAATGGCCATCCGTTCTCGGAGCGGGGCACGCGGGCGGATTCCGCGGAATCGGCGGGGCCGAGCTGATCAGAGGACGGAGAGGACGGAGAGGACGGAGAGGACGGAGAGGACGGAAAGGGTGGCCACTCGACCCTCTCCGTCCTCTCCGTCTTCTCCGTCCTCTCCGTCCTCTGATCAGCTCGGCCCCGCCGATTCCGCGGAATCCGCCCGCGTGCCCCGCTCCGAGAACGGATGGCCATTGCCGCGGCGCTGCTGGAAGC
>Ga0075423_10005996_pt1 | contig 11385 bp, 9 predicted proteins | sample SoiMethybrSBSTD2_FD_80114 | JGI IMG/M metagenome (GOLD analysis project Ga0075423, IMG submission 80114) | Bulk soil microbial communities from a Populus tree surrounding site in Tennessee, USA - Soil MetaG P. TD hybrid SBSTD2 | ecosystem: Environmental > Terrestrial > Soil > Tree plantation...
AAGCGCGCCGCCGTAGTGGTTCTCGTAGTGGCTTTCAATGAGCCGGAGCGACAGACCATTGAGCAGCCAGGGGCGTGTGGAGATCGGGGTCAATTGGTAGCGCATGGTGGAGGCCCTCCAGGGTATCTATGTTGCGAGAAGTAACAGGTGTTGCATGGCCTGTCAAGAGGGCCGGTGCGGCGGGAGAGGGGAGCTGCTCAGCCTTTTCTCGGCGTGGTCGTGTAGAGCCCCTCCGTCAACGTCATGCCTTGCGCCAGAACTTGATGGTCATCGGGCGAGGGCGGCGAGGAACGCTCGAGCAGAACGAATCAGCCGCTCCACGTCACGCGCTTCATCGCTTCGCGGAGCGCGCCGATCGCCGATGCGGCGGCCTCGTGCAGCAGGACGTCAGCCTGGTTCGACCGCTCGTAGCGCTGCGTGATCAGCCGGCGGGCAGCGTCCCGCGCGTCCTCGGCGCGCCCGCGGACTTCCGTTGGGACGAGCTCGCAAGAGAAGAGATGCTCGCGAATGTGCACGGTCAGGTCGGTCCGACAGCGCGGGCACAGGTGCGTGCGATGGTCGAAGAGGTCATTGCCCAGCTCGTGTTGCCGGAAGCTGTGGTTGCATGCCGGGCACGCGGCCACCGGGTGACCCCAGCAGAACATGAAGAGCAGAGCCCGCTCCTCGTGGTTCAGCTCGAAGGGTCTGCGGCAGTCGAGATGAACGATCCGGTCGTCGTCGAACGCAATCGTGTCGTTGCACTTGATCGACTGGATGCATCGCGGGCACGTCGGTTCAGCCACGGCTTCACCTGCTCCGACCGTCACGATAGCGCGCGTCGCTCGCTCGTCAAACGATCTCTTCGACCAGCTTGCGTTGGACCAACGTCCGGGAAACGTCGCCGCGCTCAGCGCGATTTCAACGCACCTTGTACGCCGGTCACGGCCACGTCAATGGCCCAATCCGTCGAAAGGATGTCCTATTCCGACATCGGCGGGCCTGGACCTAGGGCCGATTGATTTGGCTGCGCGGTGAGTTATTCTTCGCGCGCCGGACTTCCCGGCGTCGAACCGAGAGAGACGGGCGTGGCCGACTCGACGCGACCGACGGTTCTTTCCGTTGACGATGAGCAGTCCATCCTCGACTCGATCCGCCTCGAGCTCGAAGACGACTTCGACGTCGTCACGGCCACGAGCGGCGCCGAGGCTCTCGATCTTCTGGCGCATCGTCACGTGGACGTCGTCCTTCTCGATCTGCGCATGCCCGATATGGACGGTGAGGAGGTCCTGAGACGGCTCAGCGCAGCGAGGGCTCGACCGCCGGTGATCGTGGTGAGCGTTGTCCGCCAGACGGAGACGGTGGTCGAATGCGTGAAGCTCGGCGCCGTCGATTTTGTCACCAAGCCCTGGGAGCCGGGTGAGCTTCGCGCGGCGATTCTGAGGAGCCTGCGGCACGGCAAACCGGCGCCCGGTGTGCTCCTGGTCAGCGACGACGCCACCGCGCTCGTTCCCGTGCAGCTCGCGCTCCACTTCTACGTTCGCGTATCGGCGATGAGTAGCGCGAAGGCGATGGCGTCCAACGTGCCGGCGCTCGTCGTCGTTCTCTATGTTCCCGACAAGTCGAAGGTGCCCGCGCTCTCCGCGCTGTCAGCACGTTTCCCGGACGCAGCGGTGGTGTGGGTCAGCAGTGACCCGTCGGTCGATCCCGGACGTCTCACCTTGCCGAACCGTCTTGATCTGGTCCTGGACCACGTCGACAAGCTTCTCGGCCACCTCGTTCCACCGCGGGCTCATCTGTCCCGGGCACTCCTGGCGGCGGTCGAGTTGATGGCGAATCATTGCCGGGACCCGCTCACCGTGGATGAGATTGCCCACCAGGTCGGAGTCTCCGAGGACCATCTGATTCGCGTCTTCCGACAGGCGTTCGGCCTGCCGGCCGCGACCTACTACGTCCGGCTTCGCATCGCCGTCGCATGCCGGCTTCTGAGCGACACCGACCAGAAGATGGACGACGTCGCTCGCCGCGTCGGCTACAGCGGCGCGGCAAACCTCTCGCGCGCCTTCAAGGAAGTGATGGGCATTCGGCCGAGCGAATACCGGCGCTCGCCGCTACCCTGAACGCCGCGTTCACGGCGTCTTGCCGATGGCGCGGTAGAGCTCCGCGACGGGCACCAGACGGCCGTGCAGCGGCAGGAGGTCGCCGACGTCGAGCTTCAGGCGCGCGATGTTGTCGGCGAGCGCGATGCTGAACGGACTCGGCGGCATCGGGGGCGTCGCGTTCGGGGGCGCAGGCGTGTAGGCGTCGGCCTGACTCAGGAGCTTCTCCTTCGGCAGGTACACCATGAGCAACCCGTCGTGGTGCATGACTCCCTGGATGCGATAGATCTCCACGGTCCGCGTTCCGTCAGTCAGCGTGCGTCGTTCGCTCACGCCCTCCACGGCGGGCTGGCGGCCCGACTTCGCCTGGGCGTCCGGCCGCACGGTGGCAGGCGCTCCCAGCGCCTGTGCCAGGAAGGCGCGGTTGACGTCTTGGGTAATGACGGTGACGCCCTCGGCGACGAAAGCCCGTAAGCCGCCCGCATGGTCGAAGTGGTGGTGGCTGTTGATCACGTAGCGGATCGGCTTGCCCGGGACGAGCTTGCGAGTCTCCGCGATGACCGCCACCGAGCGCTCCTCGTTGAGCGGAGCTTCCACGACGATGACGTGGTCCTTCATCTCGATGACCACGCTGTGATGCGACCCGCCCGTCAGGTACCACACGCCGTCAGCCGCCTTCTGCGTGGTGACGCGCGCATACGGGTTGGAGTCCTGGCGCACGGCGTCCGGGACCTGGATGTCGACCGCGGCGTTGGGGCGCACGTCGGTCACCAGCAGGTCGAGCGTCGGGTAGCCGGCGGTCGTCTCGCGAATCCGCGTCGGGAACTTGACGCCGCCGAAGTCGCGATAGTCCCAGTAGTCGATCATGACGGGGATATCGCCCACGACCGCGTTCGGGAGTAGTCCCTCGACCCTCGCGATCAGGTTGTCCTCGCTGACGGTCGCCTTCAAGTTGAAGCGGCCGGGGACGTTGAACGTGATCGTTCGACCCTGCATGGTGGCATTGCGCGCCATCGCGGCTTTCACGATGCCGTGCGGGGTGGCCCACAGCTGGAACTGGCGATCGGCCAGGGCGATCGGCGCCGACGCCCGCTGCTCGCCCACGAGGTTCCAGGCGATGTCCCCGCTCACCAGCAAGTTCAGCCGCTGCTCACCGCGGATCGGCTGCAGACCGCCGTAGCGGGCCGGCTCCAGCGCCTGCGTCCGCACCTGTTCGTCGCGGAGGGACGCCGTCTCGTAGTTCACCGACCGCGTGTGGCTCTTGACGTTGTACTCCGGCCACGGCAGCCCGGGAACGACACTCTGCCCGGCCGCGTTGACCCCGCCTGTCCCGGTGTACTGGATCGACTTGACGGTCGCCGCGCCGAGCGCCTTCGCCACGTCGTTCAGGTCGGCATGGGCGTTCCGGACTGCACCGACGAGTGACGAGACAAGGACAACGATTGCGGCGATCAATGCGAGGATATTGTGCATGAGGCCCTCCCTCGAGACAGTTGAAGGCGGCATTGTAGCATTCCGCCGGCGTCGCAATTGCCCCTGCGACGGCGCTACAATCAGTAACCATCGCCGACAGGCTTATCGATCATGACCGGTGAATGACAACTAACGGACCAAATCCCGTAAGGATCTATCGCGCCGGGGACGCGCCGCCGGGTGCCCTCGAAGGGGAGTCTATTGCGGTGCTCGGGTACGGCAATCTGGGCCGCAGCGCCGCCCTCAACCTCCGCGATTCAGGCGTCAAGGTGCGGGTTGGCAATCGTGACGACGAATACGCCGATCGCGCGCGAGCTGACGGCTTCGAGGTGGTGCCGCTCGCCACGGCGGCCGGCGATGATATCGTCTTTGTGCTGCTGCCCGACGAGGTGATCCCCGAAGTGTTTTCCCGGGACGTCGCCTCCGAGCTTCGACCTGGAAGCGCCGTTGCCTTCGGCTCAGGCTACAGTCTGGCGTTCGGCCTGGTGCGCCCGCCGGAGACGGTCGACGTGCTTCTGATCGCGCCTCGCATGGCCGGCGCCGCGACACGCGCTCGCTACCTGGCTGGTCAGGGCTTCTGGGCGTGCATCGGCGTCGAGGCCGATCGGAGCGGTCGCGCCCAGCGGCGAATGCTCGGACTGGCGGATGCGATGGGCGCCCTTCGCTCGGCGGCGATCGAGATGACCGCCGCCATGGAGTCAGCGCTCGATCTGTTCGTCGAGCAGACCATCGGGCCGCTCCTGGGCACGGCGATGATCATCGCCTTCGAGGTCGGCCGCGAGGGAGGGATCCCGCCCGAGGCCCTGGTGATGGAAATGTACATGTCGGGCGAGATGGAGACGGTGTTCGAAGGCTTTCGGACGGCCGGCTTCCTTCGATCGTCCGAGGATCACGGGCCGACGGCGATCTTCGGGGGGCTCACGCGGGCGATCGAGATCGACCGCGAGGACATCGCCGCGCGGTTCGGCCGCGTCCTGGAGGACATCAAGAGCGGCGCGTTCGCGCAGCGATTCCAGGCCGAGGCGCAGACGGGCTACTCGGTGCTCAACATGGCCCAGGGCCTCCTGCGCGGAAACGCGTCCATCACCGATGCCGAGACTCGGCTCCGGCGCGCGGCGGACCTGCCCGACCCGCCGGCCGATCGGGGATAAGCCCAGCGGTCCGTCGGTCAGCTAGCGGCCGACGTCGATCGTGGCGTCAGCGCCGGGCAGCGGCGCCCGTGGTCGTCCGACAGGCTGGTGGCGAGGGCGCGTAGCCATGGCCGACGAACCAGGCTACCGCGTCGCGCAGCGCCTGATCGACCGGCGTCTGAACCAGTCCGAGCTCCTGCACGGCTTTGTCCGCTGTCACGTACATCGGCGTTCGGGCCATGCGAATGCCACTCAGGGGCACACGCGGCGAGCGCTTGGTGATGTTGGCCAGCCCCTCGCTCGCGAGCCCGATCAGGTGCATCAGAGGATAAGGCAAGCGCACGCGTGGAGCGCGGATGCCCGTGATGCGCGCGAGCATGGCGAACACCTCTGAGAGGGAGTGGTTCTCGCCGGCGAGGATGTACTTTTCTCCCGCGCGCCCGCGCAACGCGGCCAGCAGGTGGCCGCGAGCGACATCGGCCACGTGGACGACGTTGAGGCCGGTGTCGAGGCTCGCAAGCATGCGGCCGCGGAGATAGTCGAGCACCACCTGGCCGGTCGGCGTGGGCTTGACGTCCCACGGGCCGAAGCAGGCGCTCGGGTTGACGATGACGACTCGCAGCCCCCGGGCCGCAAACTCTTGGGCCACGCGCTCGGCGAGGAACTTCGAGCGCGCGTAGGGCCCGATCATGTCCCCGATGTTCACGGAGCTCGCCTCGGTGCGTGGTCCGCCGTCCTCGGGGCGGCCGAGCGTGGCGACGCTCGAAGTGTGGACGACGCGCTCGACGCGGGCTCGCACGCACGCGTCGAGTACGGTGCGTGTGCCGTCCACGTTGTTGCGATAGATGTCCCGCTGATCAGCGGCCCAGAGCCGGTAGTCGCCGGCCACATGGAATACCATCGCGCACCCGGCGACCGCGTCGGCCACGGCGTTGGGCTCGAGGACGTCGCCGTACCGCACCTCGACCGGACAGCCCTCGAGCGCCTTCAGGCGACTGGACGGGCGGGCCAGGACCCGAACGCGGTAGCCTTCACTGACGAGGAGGCGAGCGACATTGGCGCCGACGAAACCGGTGGCGCCGGTAACCAGAACATCCAGGATGGGCAGCGCTATCTCCCGAGGATTCCGCGCTCTCTCTTGTCGCGCATGAGCTCGTCGTACTCCGATTCCGCTTCGCTCCCGACCGGTAGCTCCACCACGGCGGCGGCGCTGTTTCCGGTGGGCTGCACCATCAGCCGGCGCGTATGGAAGGCGCGTAGTGTCGCCCGATGGCCGATGCTGAATAGCGTGGTCTCCGGCAGCCGCTCGCGCACGAGCTGGTAGAGACGCGATTCCGTCGCCTCGTCCACCGCCGAGGTCGCCTCGTCGAGGAAGAGCCACTCGGGCTTCTGCACCAGGGCGCGCGCAAAGGCGATGCGCTGCTGCTCGCCGGGGGAGAGCTGCTGGGCCCAGTGGGCCTCCTCGTCGAGGCGCCCGGTGAGCTGGGGGAGGCCTACCGCCTCGAGCGCCTCGCGCAGAGTGCCGTCGGCCACCCCGTCGGCCGGCATCGGATAGCTGACGACGTCGCGGAGCTTGCCGATGGGCAGGTACGGCCGCTGCGGCAGAAACAGGATCCGGGCGTCTGAAGCCGCGCGGACCTCGCCTCGCCCGAACGGCCAGATGCCGGCGATGGCCCGGATGAGCGTGCTCTTGCCCGAGCCCGACGCGCCGCTGAGGAGCACGGCGTCGCCGCGCTTGAGCGAGAAGTTGATGTTCGCCATGAGCGGCTGGCCATCGGGCCGATAGAGATCGACACCCGCCACGCTCAGGTGGGAGGCGCGCCCCTCGACGCGCCGAAGGCCCGTCCCCGCCTGTCGGTGCATCGAGTCGAGTGTGCGCTCGAAGCCGGCGAGTCGTTCGACCACCGCGCACCACGCCGCGATCTCCTTGTAGGACTGCACGAAGAAGCTGAGCGCGTCCTGGACCTGCTGGAAGGCCTGGCTCGTCTGCATGAGCCCGCCGAGCCCGAGCTCGCCGCGGAAGTAGCGCGGCGCCGCCACGATGGACGGCACGATCCACGCGCCGAGCCCATAGCCCGAGGTGAAGTAGGTCATGCGCTTTTGCCGGAGCATGATGCCCCACCAGTTGCTCACCACGTCCTCGAATCGTTGGCGAAAGCCCCGGAACTCGTCCGCCTCACCCCGGTAGAGCGCCACGCCCTCGGTGTTCTCGCGGAAGCGGACGAGGCTGAACCGAAAGTCGGCCTCGTATCGCTGCCGGTCGAAGTTCAGACGGACCAGTGGGCGGCCGAGCCAGTCGGTCACCCACGTGCCGAGGATCGCGTACAGAACCGCCACCCACACCATGTAGCCGGGCAGGTGAATCTCGAAGCCGCTGACCGGGACCACGAGGGATCCAGAGAGCCCCCAGAGGATCGCCACGAACGTCACCAACGTGACGACCGCGCGCAGGCCTCCGGTAAACAGGCCGAGCGTGTGGGAAGCGAGCAGCTGCACGTCTTCCGCGATGCGCTGGTCGGGGTTATCAGTCTCGCTCGCCTGCAGCTGCATGCGATAGTAGGCGCCGTCGGACAGCCAGGCGCGGAGGTAGCGATCGGTCAACCAGCGGCGCCAGCGGATCTCGAGCATCTGGTTGAGATAGACCTGGTACACGGCGAGGAAGATGAAGATCGTGATCAGCCACGTGACACGGAAGAGCTGGCCGCGAAAGGCGGCCATGTTCTTGTCCTGCAGCGCGCTATAGAATGCGTTGTTCCACTGATTCAAGAGAACCGTGAGGTAGACCATGCCGAGCGTGAGGAGCACGACACCGAGCAGCAGTCCTCGCGCGGCCCAGCGGTCGTCCGAGGACCAGTACGGGCGGATCATCGCCCAGGCGTGGGGCAGCGTTTGCCGCAGGTTCGTCTTAGGGGGATTCCCCGGGTATCTATCCACGAGGCGCCAGCAGAGACTCTATGTGGGACATCGACGATGCGCGGGGCGGTGGCGAGCCATCGAAGGCGTCGCTTGAACCACCCTGTGATAATGGTCCATAGTGAGGGGCCACGTGTTGATTTTATGGGACGCGATGCTCGGACGCACTCGGAGTAAGCCCACCCAGACCGTTGTATCAGGTCTTTACCTGATCGGTGCGCTGATGCTCGTCGGTTGCGCCAGCCACTCGCTGATGCCCGCCGCGCAGTCGGAGGCCATCAGGGAGCGAGAGCGCGCCCTCGCGTCCAGGACCAACGCCATCCAGACCGCGGTGAGACAGTCGGGCAAGGTGGGCGCCCTGGCTTTTCTCGACACCAAGGACGGGCATCTGGTCGTCCTGCCGGGCGACAGTCCGGCCGATGCCTGGGCGCGGCATGCCACGTCGTCGGAGAGCGAGACGAATCCCGCCTCGATACCGGCAGTGGTCACGTTCGTCTACCGGGCGGACATACCCAAGGCGCCCGAGGCCGTCACCGTGGACGCTCTGAAGCAGCAGCAGACGCAGCGGACCTCCGTCGCCGCGCTGGCGATCGAGCTCGGGCGTCTCGAGGAGAAGCTGGGCGTCCTGCAGCGCGACCTCGTCGCCACCAAGCAGGACACGGACAAGGCGGTGGCCGACATGCGCGTCCTGGCCGAGGATCTGGCGGCGGCCCGCAAGTTCATGTTGCAGACGGCCCAGCTCGGCTGGCTCAATCAAGAAGCGGTTCAAGAGAACGCGAACGGCATCAGGAAGATGACGACGGCCACTCAGGAGCTCACGGCAAGCTCCACCAAGCTCGAGGAGACCGTGCGCCAGCTTTCCGAGGGCCTTGCCGGCCAGCTCAAGGAGCTGGCGGGCCGGCTCGACGCCATTCAGAACAAGATCCAGAACATCAAGTGAGCCGCCAGATGCATCCCGCCGGGCCCGCAAGAAGATACCTCCTCACTCTGATGGGCGCCCTTCTAATGCCGCTGTTCGTCGCCTCCGGGGCCAGGTGTGGTGAATGGGAGACGGTTCGGGGTAACTACGAGAACGCGCTCAAGGCCAACGAGAAACGGATCCAAGAGATCGAGGCGAAGGAGCGCGGGATCCCCGATCAGCAGCAGCGCGCGGAGAAGATCACGCGGGACAAGGTCGCCGCACTCCGTGCCTCCCTGAAGGCCGGGGGAGCCGGGAAGAGCCTGGCTGAGGCCGCCGAGAAGGCCGCCGGTGATCCGACAGCTATGGCCGACCTGGCCAGGGACCAGAGCAAGTACCTCGACACCGCGACGGCCGACTGGGGAGCCGAGGGCCCCGAGCGGAAACGAATGCGGGACGCCACCGCGGCCACCCCGAAGAACATCGAACGCATCAACGCGAACCTGACCCGGGCGGCCAAGTCGGTCGAGAGCCTGCAGGCGTCGGGCTCGCTCGACACAGCGGCGCGGATCGAGGCGGCGGTGAACGAGGCCGGCGATCGCCTGAGAGCTCGGTGGCAGCTCGAGCAGGCCGCGCGAGAGCGCGAGACCAAGCAGCGAGAGCGCGAAGCGGCCGAGCGCGCGCGCGGCACGGGCTCGAAGTAGTCCCCCGTCGGGACCGGAACGGCTACAGGTCGAGCTGCCCGTTGACCACCCGGGCGTAGTAGCCCTGTGCGGCGAGAAGGTCGTCGGGGGTCCCCATCTCGGTCAGACGCCCGTTCTCCACGACCAGGATCCTATCGACGCGCCGGATGGTCGTGAGCCGGTGGGCGACCATCAACGTCGTGCGCCCGCGCATCAGCGCGAACAGGCTGGCGACGACCTGAGCCTCGCTCTCGACGTCGAGCGCGCTGGTCGGCTCGTCCATCAGCAAGATTGGCGCGTCCTTGAGGAACGCGCGGGCCAGGTTGATCCGCTGCTTCTCACCCACGCTCAAGAGCGCGCCGCCGTCGCCGACGACCGTCTCGTATTGCTGGGGCAGCTTCTCGATGAACGCGCTCGCGTTGGCGTAGTGCGCGGCCGCCACGATCTCCGCCTTGGTCGCGTGCGGCTTTCCGTAGGCGATGTTCTCGGCCACGGTGGTGGGTAGAACGATCGGATTCTGCAGGACGAGACCGATCTGAGCCCGGAGATCTTCGAGGCGAAGATCGCGCAGGTCCACCCCCTCCAGTAGCACCGCGCCGCTTTTCGGGTCAAAGAACCGCGGCAGCAGGTTCAAGAGCGTCGTCTTGCCGGCGCCGCTCGGGCCGATGATGGCGGCCGACGTCCCCGCCATGAGCTTGAAGCTCACGTGGCGCAGCGCCGGCCGCGACGGATTGTAGTCGAAGGAGATGTCGTCGTAGGCGACGTTGCCGTAGATCTGTAGCGGCCGACCCGACAGCGCCGCGGGAGCCCCGCCGGGGGCGAACATGTGTTCGGCCGACGTGGGCAATCCCGCCTGGCTGTCGGCCTCCCGTCCCCGGCGCACCGGACGCGCTTGCGGCCGGTCCTTTACCTCTTCGGGCGTGTCCAGGATCTCGAACACCCGCCGCGTGCTGGCGCTCGCGCTCGACAGGGTCGAGCCCACCTGCGAGAGCTGGTGGAGGGGCTCGAAGAGCTGGGCGACGTACGCGAGGAAGACCAGCAGCTCACCCAGGGTCAGGTTCGCCGCCAGGACCTGGTGAGCGCCTACCCACGTCACGCCGAGCGTGCACGCGGCCAGGATCACCGAGATCGAGCACCAGTAGAAAACTTCCAGGCCCTGCTGCGACATCTTCTGCTGGCGCGCCTGCTCGGTGTGAGCAGTGAAGCGCCGCTGCTCGTGATGCTCGCGCGCATGGCTCTGGATCAGCGGCAGTGCGGTGATTCCCTGATGGATGAGTGAGTAGACCTTGCTCTCCGCTCGCTGAGCGGTCATCGCCCGCGTGCGCATCGCCCCGCCGAAGACCTTGAGCGACACGAGGAGGACCGGCACGGCGACCAGTGCAACGGCGGTCAGATACAGATTCAACCGGGCCATCATGATCGCCATGAACAGCAGGGTGCCCGCGGCGCTGACAACGATCAGCAATCCTTGCTGGAACAGGGTCTGAAAGGCGACGGTATCGGTCCCGGCCCGGAAGATGACGTCGCCGGCCTCAGTGCCGTGGTGATAGCGCAGCGACAGGCGTTGGAGCCAGCCGAAGACGTCGTCGCGCACCCGCCGCAAGCCGCGAAGTCCCACGCCGATCGTGACGTAGACGTGTCCGGCGCAGACGGCGGAGTGGGTCAGGTGGAGCGCGAGCGACACCGCGATGATCGCGGTGATCTGCTCCGGCTGTCCCCATTCGCGTAGCTGGCTGGGCAGCCAGGCGGGGAACGGCTTGCTGCCGAGGACGCTGTCGACGAGGACGGCGAGTGGCCAAGGTTTGAGCAGGTTGATGGCGATGCCGGCCATCAGGAGACTCATTGAAAGACCGATTCGCCCGGCATCAGGCCGGAAGTAGCCGAGCGCGCGTGCCAGCAGGCGTAGGCGCGCGACGGACGAGAGGGTCATAGCGCATCCACGGTAACACGCGAGAACATCGAGCGCAGCCGAGGCATATGCCGGCCGCCTGAGCGCTGCGGGAGCTCGATTTCTGGAACCACGGGTGCGGAACGGGCTTGACTTCTCCGCCGGCGTGAACGAAAAGAGGTGACTATTTCTCTCGTGAAGTCCTGGGGGGAGCCGATGAGGTGGTCCGATGAGGGTCAACCGATGAAGATCCGCACGATTGCGATGCTCGGCGCACTGGCGCTCGCGGGGTGCGCCTCGGGTCCGCACTACTGGACGAAGCCGG
>Ga0075423_10006000_pt1 | contig 11383 bp, 10 predicted proteins | sample SoiMethybrSBSTD2_FD_80114 | JGI IMG/M metagenome (GOLD analysis project Ga0075423, IMG submission 80114) | Bulk soil microbial communities from a Populus tree surrounding site in Tennessee, USA - Soil MetaG P. TD hybrid SBSTD2 | ecosystem: Environmental > Terrestrial > Soil > Tree plantation...
CGACACCCGAGAACTGCCCGGCAATCCTGCTCGCGTTGGCAAGCATCGACTCCTGCCGCAGCCAGCGGACGTAGTCCCCCTCCTCGACGTCGCGCTCGTTCATTTCTCCCCTGGTCCTCACAGGCGTAGGGTCTCCTGCAACCCGGCTGGGCCCTATCGGGCGGACTACCCACCGCCCTGGGCCACCACACCTGCGGGCTCCGCCTCACGCGGACGCCCAGCCGGCGGGCGGCAGGGCGGGCCCCGTCACCGGGGGTCGGAGCCGGCCGAGGGCGGGATGCCCATCTCATGCAGGACGCCGTCGCCGTCGTCGCCGACCCTCGAGTTGGCGCCCTCGCCCTCGCCGAGCCGGTTGGCATGGCCGGCCGGGGCCACCGCGCCGCCAACCGCCGCCCCGCCAACGCCGGCGGCCGGGGCGCCGAACCGCACCCGGGTGTGGGGCACCAGCTCCCAGGCGGCCACCCCGCCGGGGGCGTTGGCGGCGTAGAACTCCACCCACATCGCCGAGCCCCGGGCGGCCAGGTCCAGGCCGCCCCAGCCCGCCGGCACCCGGATGGCGCCGACGGTCGTCTCGGTGCCGCCGGCGAGGTCGGCGACCGACGCCCGCCACCAGCCGGCCCGGACCCGGCCCACCCGCAGCCGGTAGGCGCGCCCGGGCCCCCACCGGTAGGCGAGCCGGCAGGTCCAGAACGGCGAGCCCTCCACGCCCGGGTGGCAGCCGGGGTTGTCGCCGCAGCCGATCGCCGACCAAACCGAGAAGACCGCCAGCCTGCCCTGGCTGCCGTCGTCGCGGCGGTCGTGGGCCTGGAGCCCGAAGTAGCCGACGTCCCCACCCTGAAAGCTCCACGAGTGGGCCCAGAAGTAGGTGGTCGGCCCGGGGTCACACAGCACCGTCAGGTCCCACGCCAGACTGCTGGCACCCGCCGCCGCGGCCGGCCACCGCCACCAGGTGTAGGTCCCCCGCGGCCTCACCATGGCCGGTGCCGTGCTCGACCGCCGTCGTGGGGCATGGTGACGATCCTGCGTGGTTGGTCCAGGGAATGGGGTCCGGCGGGTGGTCGTGCCGGCGTCCTCCGGATCTTACTGTGGCGTGGGCCATGCCGGTCGCCGCAGCCCGACCTCGGCTCCGGGTGATCGAGCTACGCTATGGTCGCCAGGCAACCCAACTTGAGGAGGGTCGTGATCACCATGGCACGGTCGGGTGGGAAGGCGTTCTTCGCCAACTTCAGCAGCTACCACGCGCCGTTCCGGACCAGGGCCCGGCTCGCGCTGGAGAACAGCTGGAAGAAGCTGCGCACCGGATCCGACTGTTGCGGGAATTACGGTCAGCCGGGCTGTTGACGCCCGGCCGAGGGGCCCCGTGAGGGCCCCAGCGACCATCCGCACCACCCTCCCCACGACGACGACCAGCACGCCTGAACGCCCGCCGGTCATGGTCCGAGAGGGCGGTGGCGTGGTGTCACGGGTTGGCCGTGCCCACGGGGTCCGAGCTGGTCAACGTGGAGGTCGGGCTGCTCGCGCTGGCCGCCGTCGGCCGCCAGAGGCTGACGGCCATGGCGATGAGCAGAGGCACCAGGCGACGTAGCCGGCGAAGTTGTGAGGGTGGCGGCCTGGAGTCCGAGGGGGATGACGACCCCGGTGGCGATGAGGGCGGCGGAGCCGCAGCCGAGGTAGGTCAACCATCGGGGTGCGATGGCGCGGGTGACCGCCAGGGTGACGAGCACGGTGAAGGTCGCGGTCAGGGCGTAGCCGATCGTCTCGCCGAGGATGGTGCCGAGCCAGGTATGGACGATCTCGAAGCCGCGGTGGGCGTCGGCGGTCCTGGCCGGGTCGAGCGCGTCGCGGCTGATGCCCGGCACCAGGAGGACCCAGCGGGACAGGCCGATGACCTGGACGGCGGCGGCGACCACGCCGAGAACGGCGATCCACCGGCCGCGGCCGCCGCCGGCGAGGCGGCCCAGCAGGATCCCGGCGGGGGCGAGCAGGGCCGCGCCGACCATCAGCACCCCGAACCAGGTCATGACGGTGCCCTGGTGCTGGCGGTAGAGCTCGAGGATGTCGGCGGTGGGCGACTTGAGGATCTGGGGGTACTCGAACACCGACCCGAGCGCGGCGAACCCGGCGATGGCCAGCAGGGCCGCCGCGGCCATGGTGGCGGCGGCGAGGCGCCGGGTCGTCCGGGTGGTCGTGGTGGTCTCCTTCATGCGGACTCCCTACTGGTGACGGGTGGTCGGTCGGCCTGGTCGCGGGTGCTGGGTGGCGATCCAGGCGGCGAGGATGCTGTCGGGGTGGTCGGCGAGGTGGTCGCGGACCAGGGCGTCGAGACGCTCCTCGTCCTGGCCGAGGTGGGCGGTGGCGACGGCCACGAGCTGGCGGTCCCTGGTCGTGGTGGCGGTCGCGGCCGCCCGGGCCAGGAGCTCGTCGCTGTCGTCGCCGACCAACGCGGCCGCCACCAGCAGGGTGGGCGCGCCCCTCGTCCTGGCCAGGGCCTGGATTCGCGCCTGGGCCTCGGCGTCCCCGGCGATCAGCCGGCGGACCAGGAGGTGGATGTCATCGGGCATGGCAGGAACGGTCGCCCGGTGGGCTGACGATCCGCTGACGGCGACCTGACGACGCCTCCAGCCCACCGTCGTACCCTGAGGCATGCTCACCGTCGGGGTGCTCGGGCCGCTCGAGGTCCGGCGTGACGACCGGCCGCTCTCGGTGCCGTCCGGCAAGACCACCGAGGTGCTGGTCCGGCTGGCGCTGGACGCCGGCCCGTCGGTGTCCGCCGAGCGGCTGATCGACGACCTGTGGGGCGACGCCGGCACCGGCCGGAACACCCTGCAGTCGAAGGTGTCCCAGCTGCGCCGGGCCCTGGGCGATTCGGCCCTGGTCAGCAGCGGCCGAGGGGGCTACACCCTTGAGCTGGACCCCGCCGGTGTCGACGCCCTCCAGGTCGCCAGCCTGGCCACGGCCACCTCCGCGGCCCGACGCTCGGGCGACGCCGCGGCGGCGCTGGAGGCCGCCACCGAAGCCCTCGGCCTGTTCCGGGGCGAGATCCTGGTCGACGCCGGCGACGGCGACTGGCTCCACCCCCACCGGTCGCGCCTGGGCGAGATCCGGCTCGGCCTGCTCGAGGATCAGGCGGCCGCCCGGGTCGACCTCGGGGCCGGCGCCGAGGTGATCGCCGAGCTCGAATGGCTGGTGGGCCAGCATCCCCTGCGGGAGGGGCCGTGGTCCTCCTACGTCACCGCCCTGTACCGCGCCGGGCGGCAGGCGGACGCCCTGGCCGCCTGCCAGCGGGTTCGGCAGCTACTGGTCGAGGAGCTCGGCATCGAGCAAGGCAGGGGGCCGCGCGAGCTCGAGCTGCAGATCCTGCGGCAGAGCACCACCCTCGACACCGCCCCCGGCACGGCGGCACCGGCCCTGGCGGTCGGCAACCTGCCCACGCTGTCCACGCCACTGGTCGGGCGCGCCGACGACCTCGCCGCCGTCGGCCGGCTGATCGGCGACAGCCGGCTGGTCACCCTGGCCGGGCCGGCGGGCGTGGGCAAGACCCGCACCGCGCTGGAGGCCGTCCGCTCCCTGCACCCGGCCGGCGGCGTCTGGCTGATCAGGCTCGAGGCGGCCGACGTCACCAGCTCGATCCCGCGGATGGTGGCCGAGGCCCCGCAGCTCACCGGCGGCGAGCAGACGCTGCTGGACCGGGTGGCCGGGGCCGAGACGGTGCTCGTGCTGGACAACTTCGAGCACGTCCTCGACGGCGTCGCCGACCTGGCCACCCGGCTGCTGGACCACGCCCCGCCGCTGCGGATCGTCACCACCAGCCAGGCCCCGCTCGGCGTCGACGGCGAGGCCGTGCATCAGCTGGACCCGCTGCCGCTGCCGGACTCGGTGGCGTTGTTCGCCGACCGCGCGGCCAGGATGCGCCGGCAGTTCGCACTCGACCACGACACCACCGCGACCGTCCAGGCGGTCTGCCGGTCCCTCGACGGCCTGCCCCTGGCGATCGAGCTGGCCGCCGCCCGGGTCAGGTCGCTGTCGGTCCAGGAGATCGCGCGGCGGCTGGACGACCGCTTCAGCTTGCTCCAGGACCCCACCAGCCGCCGGCCCGAACGACGCCGCGCCCTCGCCGCCGCCATCGCCTGGAGCTACGAGCTGCTGTTTCCCGACGACCAACGTGGCCTCTGGGCCCTGTCCTGCTTCAGCGGCGGGGCGCCCCTGGCCGCGGCCGAGCACGTCCTGACCGCGCTCGGCGTTCCCGGCAGCACCGCCGTCGACGTGATCGGCAGGCTCGCCGACCGGTCCATGCTGAGCGTCGAGACCGCCGACGTCGGCACCACCCGCTACCGGCTCCTGGACAGCATCCGCGCCTTCGCCGGCGACCGCCTCCAGGAGGCGGGGCTGGCCGACGACGCCGCGGCCGCCCACGCCGCCTGGTTCGCCAACGCCGCCGAACGCTGCGCCGCCACCGTCCGCGGCCGAGCCCAGCCCGAATGCCTGGCCCTGGTCCGCGCCGAGCGGGCCAATATCGACACCTCCCTGGCCTGGGCCGCCGGTCACGACCCCCAGCTGGGCCTCCGCCTGGCGAACGGGTTCGGCTGGACCTGGGTGGTGCTGGGCGACGGCGTGGCCGGTGCCGCTCGCGTGCGCAACGCCCTGGAAGCGACCCGGGACCATGCCGCCCTCCAGGACCAGGCCACGGCGCTGCTGCTGGCCGGCTGGCTGGAGGCGTCCGCCGGCAACGTCGGCCAGGCCCAGGACGACCTCGACGGCGCCCTGGCCGCCGCCGAGCGGCTCGGTGACGAGCGCCTGCGCGCCGACGCGCACCGGCACCTGGCGTTCCTGCGGATCCAGCAGGGACGGCCCCAGGCCGTCCTGGAATCCTCCAGCCGCAGCCTGGCCCTGTACCGGCGGCTCGACCTGCCGTGGGAGACCGCGGCCAGCCTGCTGCTCGGCGCCTTCGGGTCGATCATGCTGGGCGACACACCGGGCGCCACCCGCGCGGCGACCGAGGCGGTGCAGCTCCTGACCCCGATCGGGGACGCCTGGGGGATGGTGCACGCCGAGGCGATGCTCGGCGCCGTCGCCAACGCCGAGCACCGTTTCTCCGACGCCGCCGCGGCCCTGACCCGCGCCGCGGCGCTCTCAGAGACGCTGGGGTTCGTCGGCCAGGCGGCCCTGCACCTGACGACCCTCGGCCGCGTCCAGCAACGGTCGGGCGACCCCGAGCAGGCCCTTGACACCCTGGCCAGGGCCATCCGGGCCGCAGCCGCCGGCGGCGACCTCCGCGTCGCCGCGACCGCTCGGACCCACCTGGCCCGCGGGCTGCGCAACCTGGGCGATGAGACCACGGCGCGCGCCCTGCTCGAGGAGAACGACCGGTGGTACCGGGCGTCCGGAGGTGGCGACGGCGCCCTGCTCACCCGCTGCCTCCTCGCCGCCCTGTCGGTCGGGCCTGACGCCGGGGCGGCCGCCCGGGACCTCCGCACCGTGCTCGACGAGGCACGCCAGCACCAGGACCTCGAGATCCAGACCCTGGCCCTGGACGGGCTGGGCCGGGCCGCGGCCGCCCGGGGCGACCTGCCCGGGGGCGGCGCGGCTCCTCGAGGAGGCGGACGGCCTCCACGCCCAGGTCCGGCACAGCCTCGACGACGCCGACCGTGTCGACGCGAGGGCCGCCCGCACGGCCCTGGATGCCGAGCCCCCTACGATGCGGGCCGACCCTCATCCACCACCGGGCTGATCGCCCTCGCCGGCTTCCCCCGAAGCGGGCGCCTGGCGCTCGCTGCTCAGTAGCCGCCGCCGGAGGAGCCGCCGCCCGGGGTGGCACCCCCGCCGCCGCCGGGGGCGTAGGAACCGCTCGGGCCCCCTCCTGTGGTCTGGTCGGAGCCGGCCGGCGACGAACCGATCGCGCCGGTCTGTGACAGCACGCCGACGAGGGCCAGCGCGCCGACGACCACCGCGGCCGCGACGGTGGCGCCCGGGGAACGAGCCGGGGACCGCGCCGGGCTCCGCCCCCGGACCAGCAGCGCCGTCGCGCCGACGACGATCACGACCTCCAGGGCCGTGGCCAGGACGTCGGGGAACCCGACGGGCAGCGTGGTGCCGGCGTACTCGCCCGCGGGAAGGCCGACCGTCCTGGAGACCACCCACGTGGCCACCACCACCAGGTTGCCCGCGGCGCCGAGCGCCAGCCACCACCGGGGAGCCCGGGCCAGGGCGACCGCACCCCACGCCAGCTGCGCCAGGCCGACCACCACGAAGAACACCAGGTTCTGGGTGCTGTCGCGCCCGACGGTGGCCGCCGCGGCAAGGTTGATCGCGCCCGCGGCGATGCTGGCCAGGGCGATCGCGGACAGGACCCGGGCGGGGTTCCGGTCCGGGTCGGCCCCGGGGCCGCCCGCCGGCGCCCGGGGTTCGGTGAATTCCCATCCAGGTTGTGCAGGCATGTCTCCTTCTTCCTTGCTCTCCCTGCCGAGTGCATCCCTCGATGGGTACTACCGACGAGCGGGGCGACCGGGATTGCCAGGATCGTCATCGCGGGCCGGGCCGCCTGCGGTCCCCGCCGGCGCCGAGGCGCTCCCGCAGGGGCCGCGCGTCCGCGGGGGCGACCAGCGCCGGGGTCGCCCCGATGCCGCGGGTGCTCAACCCGGTGCCCAGCCGCGCCAGGTCATCAGCCGACGAGGCGAGGAGCTCGTCTCCCCGGCGGCGCGCCGGGTGTCAGGGCTCCAGGATGCGGGCCTTCTGGGCCGCGAACTCCTCCTCGGTGAGGACTCCCCGCTCCTTGAGGGCCGCCAGCTGCTCCAGCTGGGCCACGGGATCGGCCGGGGCCGCGGGGGGCCCGGAGGCTGGCGGGCGCGCCCTGGCCTGACGGCGCGAGAGCCCGACCACGATCGTCGCCCCCGCCGTCCTGCCGATCAGGCCCGGACGGCCGTTTCTCACCACTGGGACGCAGCAGCATGGCTCGTTCCCCCTCAGCAATCGTCCCGGAGCACCATCTCAGCCGGTCGCCAGGTCGGCCATCGCCTGCTCCGAGATCTCGTCCGGGACCCGCTCGCCGGCGCTGATGCGCCCGCCCGCATCCCGGATCGCCTGGGCGACCCGCGCCGCCCACCGGTGCTCCCACACGATCAGCGCCGCCGAACTGTCGGGCTCGAGGCCAGCTCGAGATCCTCGTCGTTGAGCACGCCCCCGCCTCGCCGTCGACGTCGGCGAACCCGAAGGCAAGGACGTCGTCCAGCACGTCGTACTCGAACATGGTGGCGTTCCCGTCGGCGTCCTTCTTGATGAAGGCGACGTCGATGATCCGGACGACGTCGTTGTCGACCAGCTCCGCCAGGGCCGGCACGATCTCACCCTTGAACCGGTTCCCCGGGGAACGCGACGACGACGTACTCGACCGGGCCCATGCTGGCCATGTCGCCTCCTCCCCCACCAGTTGCCGTCGGCAGCACCATACGACCCGGAGGGTCGAGCCGTATCACCCCTGGAGTGTGAATGCCCGTGTCGGGAGCCTCCGGGGCACCCCGAGATCGACCGGTGCGCCGCCGGCGCGCTGGCTCGGGCCGGCTAGGACGGGGTCGGACCGGCCGGCCGTGGTCCACCTCGACGCTGGGCGGCCGCGTCCAGGCGGATGCCGCCGCGCTGCAGGCGGTCGTCCAGGGCGGTGTAGCGGTGCCCGTTGCCGGGGGTCCGGATGGCCTTGGCCAGGGCGCGTCGCGAGCCCACCAGCACGACCAGCTGCCTGGCCCTGGTGACGGCCGTGTAGAGCAGGTTGCGCTGGAGCATGAGCCAGGCGGTCTGGGTCAGGGGCACGACCACGCACGGGTACTCGCTGCCCTGGGAGCGGTGCACGGTCAGGGCGTAGGCGTGGGTGAGCTCGTCGAGGTCGTCGAACCCGTAGCGCACCTCCTGGTCCTCGTCCATCAGCACGAACAGCTCGGACGTCTCCGGCGAGATGGTGGTGATGGTGCCGACCGATCCGTTGAAGACGCCCTTCTCGTAGTCGTTGCGGACCTGCATCACCTTGTCGCCGGGCCGGAAGGTGCGGCCGGCGAAGCGGCGCTCGGGCTGCCTGGGGGCGGCCGGGGTGAGGACCTCCTGGAGGCGCTCGTTCAGCGCCGCCGAGCCGGCCGGGCCGCGGTGCATGGGGCACAGCACCTGCACGTCACGCCGCGGGTCGAGCCCGAAGCGGCGCGGCAGGCGGTTGACCACGATGTCGACGGTCAGCTCGGCCACCCGCTCGGGGTCGTCCTCGCCGAACAGGAAGAAGTCGCCCATGTCGCTGGTCATCGGCGGGTGGCCGGCGTTGATGCGGTGGGCGTTGGTGACCACGCCGCTCTGCTGGGCCTGGCGGAACACCTGGGTCAGGCGGACCCGGGGAAGCACGGGGGCTCCGCGGCCGGCCTGGAGCAGGTCGCGCAGGACCTCGCCCGGCCCGACGCTGGGGAGCTGGTCCACGTCGCCGACCAGCAGCAGGTGGGCGCCGGGGGGCACGGCCTTGACGAGCTTGTTGGCCAGCAGCAGGTCGAGCATGGAGGCCTCGTCGACCACCACCAGGTCGGCCTCCAGCGGGCGGTCCTGGTGGAAGGCGGCGTCGCCGCCCGGGCGCAGCTCCAGCAGCCGGTGCAGGGTCTGGGCGTCCATCCCGGCCAGCTCCGACAGGCGCTTGGCGGCGCGGCCGGTGGGCGCGGCCAGCACCACCCGGGCCTTCTTGGCTCGGGCGAGGGCGACGACGGCCCGGACGGTGAAGCTCTTGCCGCAGCCCGGGCCGCCGGTGAGCACGGCCACCCGCTCGGTCAGGGCGAGCCGGACCGCGGTCTCCTGCTCGGGGGCGAGCCGGCTGCCGGTGACCCCCTCCAGCCACGCGAAGGCCGCCGCCCAGTCGACCTTGCCGAACATGGGCAGCCGGTCGGCCTGCTCGGGCGCGGAGCGCAGGCGCAGCAGCCCGGCGGCCAGCGAGACCTCGGCCCGGTGGAACGGGACCAGGTAGATGGCGTGCACGCCGTCGTCGAAGCCGGGGATCGGCACCGGGTCGCGGACCACGCCCTGCTGGCGGACCAGCTCGTCAAGGCAGGACTGGGCCAGGGCCGGCCGGACGCCGAGGATCTCCGAGGCCCTGGCCACCAGCTCCGGCTCGGGCAGGTAGCAGTGGCCGAGCTCGCTCGCCTGGGACAGGGTGAACTGGAGGCCGGCCTTGACCCGCTCGCCGCTGTCGTAGGCGATGCCGACGCCCTGGGCGATCCTGTCGGCGGTCTTGAAGCCGATGCCCCAGACCTCGGTGGCCAGGCGGTACGGCTCGTGGGTGACGACCTTGATGGCCTCCTCGCGATAGGCCTTGTAGATCCGCACGGCCAGCGAGGTCGAGACCCCGACGCCCTGGAGGAAGACCATGACGTCCTTGATGGCCTTCTGCTCCTCCCAGGCCTGCTCGATCATGGCCACCCGCATGGGGCCGAGGCCGGGCACGCTGCGCAGCCGCCCGGGGTCCTCCTCGAGCACCCGCAGGGTGTCGACCCCGAACTGGTCGACGATGCGCTCGGCCATCTTGGGGCCGATGCCCTTGATCAGCCCCGAGCCCAGGTAGCGGCGGATGCCCTGGACGGTCGCGGGGAGCACGGACCGGTAGCTGCGCACCTCGAACTGGCGTCCGTACAGCGGGTGGTTGCGCCAGCGGCCCTCCAGGTGGAGGTGCTCCCCGGCCTGGGCCCCGAGGAGCGGGCCGACCACGGTGACCGGGTCGCCGCCGCGTTCGGTGGCGACCCGGGCGACCGTGTAGCCGGTGTCCTCGTTGGTGTAGGTGATGTGCTCCAGGACGCCATTGAGCACCGCCGGCGGAGCGGCCGCGGCCGGCGGCTGGGAAGGCTGCATGGTGAGGGTCACGGGCTCCCCCGGGTCAGAACGGCGCCTCGTCGCGGCCGGCGGCCGCCTTGGCGGGCTGGCGGCCCCGGCGCGACCCGTTGCCGTCGGCCTTGGCCGGCGCCGGGCTCGCCGGGGCGTCCTCGGCGGGCGGCGAGGCGACCGGCGCGAACCGCAGGCTCATGCCCACCTCCTCGGCGTGGACCTCGACGGCCGACCGCCGCTGCCCCTCCGGGGTCTCCCAGGAGTGGCTCCTGAGCCGGCCCACCACCACACACCGGGCGCCCTTGTGCAGGCTCCGGCTGACATGCTCGGCCTGGTCGCGCCAGACGCTCACGCGGAAGTAGGACGGCTCGCCGTCCTTCCAGCCGTCGGTGTCCCAGACGCGCTGGTCGACCGCGAGCCGGAAGTTGGCCACGGCCACCCCGCCCGGGGTGAAGCGCAGCTCCGGGTCGTCGGTCAGGTTGCCGGTGAGGGTCACCTGGTTGTCGCTCACCTTCGAGCTCCTTCCATCATTCTGCGTAGGGAGATCCTACGCTCCCTACCGAACATACGTTCGATATGTGACAGTGGAGCGCGCCTATCGGAGCGAGGTGGCCGCCGGCTCGTTGCGCCAGCGGTGCCACAGGGTGGCGTAGGCGCCGTCGGCGGCGACCAGGTCGGCGTGGGTGCCGAGCTCGGTGATGCGGCCGTCCTCGACCACCGCGACCCGGTCGGCGTCGTGGGCCGTGTGGAGGCGGTGGGCGATCGCGACCACGGTCCGGCCGGCCAGCACCCCGGCCAGGGAACGCTCCAGGTGGCGGGCGGCGCGGGGGTCGAGCAGCGAGGTGGCCTCGTCGAGCACCAGGGTGTGGGGGTCGGCCAGGACCAGCCGGGCCAGGGCGACCTGCTGGGCCTGGGCCGACGACAGGCCGTGGCCGCCGGCGCCGACCACCGTGTCGAGGCCCTCGGGGAGGGCGTCGACCCAGGCGAGGGCGTCCACCGCCTCCAGGGCCGAGTCCAGCGCGGCGTCGCCGGCGTCGGGTCGGGCCAGGACCAGGTTGTCGCGCAGCGTCCCGGCGAACACGTGCTGCTCCTGGGTGACGAGCACGACATGGCCACGCAGCCGGTCCAGGGGCAGCCCGACCAGGGGGACGCCGCCGACGGTCACCGACCCGGCCCGGGGGGCGTTGACGCCGGCGAGCAGGCGCCCCAGGGTCGACTTGCCGGCGCCGCTGGGCCCGACCATGGCCAGCCGCTCCCCCGGGCGCAGGTCGAGGTCGACGCCGTGGAGCACGTCGCGGCCGGGTGTGTAGGCGAAGCGGACGCCCCGGGCGACCAGCCGCTCGTCGGCCGGTCGGGCCTCGGTGGCCCGGCGGTCGGCGGGGACGTGGGCCACCCCGAGCAGGCGGGCGAAGGCGGTCGCACCGATCTGGAGGTGGTCGAGCCAGGACAAGACCACGTCGAGGGGGTCGACCAGCTGGCGCATGTAGAGGGCGACGGTGGTGACCTGGCCGACGGTGGCCAGCCCGCGGGCGTGGAGCAGGCCGCCGGCCACCAC
>Ga0075423_10006002_pt1 | contig 11380 bp, 10 predicted proteins | sample SoiMethybrSBSTD2_FD_80114 | JGI IMG/M metagenome (GOLD analysis project Ga0075423, IMG submission 80114) | Bulk soil microbial communities from a Populus tree surrounding site in Tennessee, USA - Soil MetaG P. TD hybrid SBSTD2 | ecosystem: Environmental > Terrestrial > Soil > Tree plantation...
CATCATCACGCCCACGCGATCGATCCACGCCGGCGCGGTTTCCAGCACATCGACCTCGGCGCCTTCCACGTCCATCTTCAACAGATCGATCGTCGGCATGTTGAACTGCCGCATCAGGTCGAGGACGCCGAACGCCGGGATCCCGGTCGATGATGCGTGCACGCGAAAGCTCCACGTGGCAGCCGTGGGATTACTGATCGCGACGGTCGAGACATCGGACCAGAGCCCGGCCTTCAGAACGTGCACGTTGGGACAACCGCTCGTGTTGCGCGACGCGAGCGCCGCGTTTCGCTCTTCCACTTCGAGACAGTAAATGCGCGCGTCCGGAAACCTGCTCGCGAACACACGGGCGGTGAGACCGATGTGCGCGCCGGCGTCGACGATGAACTTCGGTGCCGGATCGAGATCGATGCGATACGTGTCGCGCAGCATCACTTCGTCGTACACGTCCAGGTCCGCGGTGCCCGGCCGAATCGCGACGTACCCGTATTTCGATGGAACATAGGCGGCACGATCGAGGCGCATCAGCTGACCGAGCGTGCTGCGCAGCGCAATCACGATCCCGAAGCGCTCTTTCGCCCATCCAACATACGCACGGAGCCTGAAGATAAACGCGAGGCATGCGATCGCCGGGCCCGAGACGATGCTCCAGATGAGTACAGCGTTGTCGTCGAACGCGTCGACAACCCACGCCAGTGTCGAGGTGAGTTCGTCAGTCATGAGGAGTGGTGACGGATCGTGAACGAATGTTACGCCGGGCCGAGGCGTAGCGAACGGGCAGGGTGAACGTCACCAAAAAGCAGGGCACGTGTTGACATCACGACCGGGGGGCGAATCGCGACACATCATTGTAAAGCAGATCGCCGCCGAGTAACGCCATCAACTTGCTGCTCAGCGCCGGTCCCAACTGTTCGACCCGTGCGATCGTCGTCGCGTTGCGATAAAAGGTCGAAACGTCGTGACCGATGCCAATCGCCGCCAGCTGAACTATGGAGCGAGTTTCGATCTCCTCGACTACCCTCTGCAAATGACTTTCGAGGTACTCGTGTCCATTCGCCGCCATTGTCGCTTCGTCCATCGGCGTGCCGTCGGACACGACGACGAGAATGCGGCGCCGTTCGCCGCGCGCGCGCAGCCGGGCGTGCGCCCACGTCACGGCCTCGCCGTCGATGTTCTCTTTCAACATCTCGTCGTGAAGGAACAATCCGAGCGAGACGCGTGCGCGACGCCACGGCACGTCGGCGCTCTTGATGACGATGTGCTCGAGCGCATTGAGACGGCCGGGCCGCTCGGGGTAGCCGTCGGCTGCCCATTGTCTGGCCGGCGCGCCGCCGTCCCAGTCGCGCGTCGTGAACCCAAGCACCTCGCATTTGACCCCGCAGCGTTCGAGGACGCGCGCGAAGATCTCGACCGTGAGCGCGGCGATCAACATCGGCCGGCCGCGCATCGATCCCGAGTGATCGATCAGCAGGCTGACGACCGTGCTTGGAAACGGCGACTCGCTCTCCTGCTTGAACGGCCTCGTCTGGCCGCCGCTGGCGACGAATGGCGCCAGGCGCGAGGCATCGAGCACGCCTTCATCGAGATCGAAACGCCACTCGCGGGTCTGCCGCGCGAGCAGCACTCGCATGAGCCGCTTGGCGAGCCGAGCCACAACTGGCTGCAACGCGCTGAGCTCCGATCCGAGCTTCTCGTGCAGCGTCGCCAACTCCGCACGGCTGGCAAGCGATGCGGCATTGACCACGCGATCGTAGGCAGTGGTGTAAGCCTGATAGCCGTCGATGCGTGCACCGCTGCTTTGAACCGCCGCTCCAGCGCCAGGCGTGTTCTCCGATGACAAGGCCTGCGCATCGCCCTTCTTCAAGGGCGCCGCCGTTCCACCCGGATCGCCGCGCTTCGGCAGCGTTCGTACTACTTCTCGAGCGCCAAGCAGAAACGGCATGGCCCCTGTCGAAGGCGCATCGGCCGGCACGTGCGGTGCGGCTTTTCGCACCCAGGCAGCGGCCAGTGCTGCGAACGCGGCTTGACTCTCGAGCGTCGATGACAAGCGTTGCAATTCGTTCAAGAGCGAAGCCGGGAAGGCCGCACGCATGCGGGCGACATGCCGCGCCTTCTCCGGCGGCACGCTTCGAGTGCTGAAGATCTCGAACGCCAGCCACCGCACACCATCGTCGTCGGCGCCTGGATGATCGAGGAGATTCTTCGCCACGCCGGCCAACCATCGCGCACCCAACGCATCGAGACGCGCCAATTCGATCGCATCGAAGACCGCGGCGGCCGCCGATTCCGCCGGGCGATGGTTGCCGTGAATGGCGGCGGAATGAAACCGTCGTCTCAGCGCAAGGCGATCGCCGAATGCGCGCAGACTGCCGAGCGTCGCGGCATTGGCGCGGCCAAGCATCGCGTCGGCATCGTCGGCACCGGCCAGCGCGCGCGTGCACGCGCCGACGGCCTCGACGAGGCGATCGGGAAACGGACCCGGCATGGCGTCAGCGGCGCCCCGGACTCGGCCGATCTTCGGTGAGATCGTGGCCCATGCACCGCTGGTAGTACTCGGCGACGAGCGCACGCTCGTCCTCGTCGCAGCGGTTGAGGAACGAAAGCTTGAAGGCGAGCCCGACATCCTGGAAGAGGGTGGCGTTCTCGGCCCAGGTAACGACCGTGCGCGGCGACATCACGGTCGAGAGATCGCCATCGGCAAATCCGCGGCGTGTGAGATTGGCCAGTGCCACCATCGCGCTCGCGCGAGCGCGGCCATCTTGGTTGCGATACTCCGGGCATCGCGCCAGTACGACGTCCACTTCGCGATCGTGCGCGAGATAGTTCAGCGTCACGATGATGTTCCAGCGATCCAGCTGGCCTTGATTGAGCGGCTGCGTGCCGTGATACAAGCCGCTCGCATCGCCCAGACCCACCGTGTTGGCGGTGGCGAACAGCCGGAATGCGGGATGCGGCTCGAGGACGCGGCTCTGATCGAGGAGTGTGAGACGGCCCTCGACCTCGAGCACGCGCTGAATCACGAACATCACGTCGGCACGCCCGGCATCGTATTCGTCGAACACGAGCGCGCACGGACGCTGCAGCGCCCATGTCAGCATGCCGGGCTGGAATTCGGTGACCTGCTTGCCGTCGCGCACGACGATCGCGTCCTTGCCGATCAGATCCATGCGGCTCACGTGGCCATCGAGGTTGACCCGCATGCACGGCCAGTTGAGACGCGACGCCACTTGTTCCACATGACTCGACTTGCCGGTGCCATGGCGACCCTGCACCAGCACACGGCGGTTGTGGAGGAAGCCGGCCAGCAGCGCCAGGGTGGTGTCGCGATCGAACACGTAGTCGGGATCGCGCGGCGGCACGTGCTCGTCGATCGTCGAGAATGCGCGCACCTGCAGGTCGCTGTCGATCTTGAACAGCTCTCGCGCCGAGACCGTGATATCGGGAAGACCATCGGGAAGACCACGCGTCGAGGCGGACACCGCCGAAGGTGGATAGTCGGAACCAATCGTCATGCCTGGCACCGATTATCCCAGAAGGGTTCCTCCGAGCGGTCGGCGCCGCGCGTGTATAATCCGGCCGACCCCGGTGGCTGAGGTGCCCCTCAGCGCCACGTTCGTCGGCGCGCACGCGACTTCGAAGATCGGAGCGCCACATGAAGCAGGCCGAGCCGTCGCTCAAGGAACGGGCGGGTCGGATGTATCGCCGGCTCCTACTCCTTCAGCAGATGTTTCAGCCCCGTCGGGAGGACGATGAACCGCTCGACGCCACCGACCATGCCGGCCACGTCGCGCTCGGCGCCGCCGTGCGCGAGGTGCTCGACGAGCTGACCGAGCACGCACGCCTGCTGACGTCGGTCCCATTTCCGATCAGCGAGTGGCGGCCAGGCGATTCACGCGACGACGAACGCTGGCGCGCGTTGACCGAAGTCGAACGGCGCGAAGTGTTGTCGCTGGTGTCAGGCTACGACAACCTGATCGGATGGGCAGAGCAGATGGCCGGCGGACAGATGGAGCTGGCGTCGCTCATCCAGGTCAGCGGCGGCAACCTCGCCAACCAGCGACTCGCGTATTCCACAGTGTCGCCGCACGAGGCCGCCGATTATCTGAAGGCCGAGCGCGCACGCGTCAATCGATTCCGTCAGGAGATGCGATTCCTCAATCGCCACGACGACTCAGCGCACTGACGCATCGCTACTTGATCTTGACGAAGCGCTGATCGCCCTCGACCGTGTGCACGACGAAGTCGGTGGCAACGCCTTTGGCGTCGACGTGGAAGACCACTGGCGCGCCCGACGCCGAGAACGTGGTGTTGCTCTCGGGGACGAGCACGTAGCCGCCGCCACCGGGAGGCGCTGCCGTCAGACGCTCGCCGTCGAACTTCACCTCGAACGTTTCCTTGCGTCCCGACGGCGTCGTCCCCTCGTAGGTGCCGACGTAGCGCGACAGGATTTCTGGCGCCACCGTGACGGTCGATCGGCTCTTGCGGCGATCCTCATCGGTGATCACGAAGTGCTGCAGCGACTTCTCGTTCTCGTTGCACACGCTCTCGAGCAATTCGGTATCCGCCGCATAGGTGGCCTCGAGCGCGATCGTCCAGGGCCGCGCGTACGCCTTGCGATCCTCGAACGTCATCTCGATTCTCATGTGACCGAAGTCCGGCCGGCGGAAGCGCTCGGTTACACGCAACGCCTCGGTGTGCGGGTGCCCACCGAAGTCGAGCCAGCTGCGATCGTTGAAACCCGCGCTCTCGACGACGAAGGTGTCGCCCTCCCAGCGGCCGACTGAATAGCCCTGCCACGTTGGGTGTGGATCGACTGGGAGCCCGCGGCCATCCGTGAGGATCTGACGGTGCGCTCCTCCTTCGGGAAGCATGGCGACGGTCGACGCCGTCTGCAGCAGCTTGAACATGCCGAACGACGAAAACGGTCCGATGTCGGGCATGCAGCGGTAGCCCGGAAAGTCCTTGCCGAATTCCTCCGATCGCTTCTTATAGAGCTCCTCGGCCCACGGCATGATCTCGCTCGGTTTGAGATCCGAGACGATGTTCAACGAGTAGCCGCCGGGATCCACGCGCCAGAGCCCAGACAGATCAGGACGACCGTCGGCGGTCTTCGGCGCCGGCGCCGTCAGATTCGGCTTGCCATCTGCCGTCCGCGGAATACCCGGTGTCGGCGTCTTCAGCCACTGCGCCGACGCGGCCGATGCGGCAAGGAGCACCACGACCAACACAAGCGCCGACGAAAGCAGGCGTGTCATGGCGAAATCATAACAGCCGGTGTATCGTCGTGACATGACCACTTCGCACGCGTTTCGGCGTTGGGTTGTCGTCGCAGTGCTGGCAGCGCTCGTAGGCGCCGCCGTGCCGCTCGGCGCACAGCAAGCCAATCGGACCGGCACCGCGATCGCCGCACTGCACGAGCAGATCGACCGGATCTTCGCCTCGCGCACCTATGAGGCGCCGCGATTTGGTCCGGCACGATGGCTGCCCGACGGTACCGCGTACGCGATCGTCGAGCGCGGCGCCGGCGGGTCCGAGATCGCACGCTACGATGCGGCGACAGGCGCACGAACTGTACTCGTGCCGGCGTCGAAGCTGGTGCCCCCCGGCATGAAGACCGGCCTCGATATCGACGACTACGCGTGGTCGCCCGATGGCCGTCGTCTCCTCATCTTCACCAACACCAGACGGGTGTGGCGGCAAAATACTCGCGGCGACTACTGGATCCTCGACACGGCGTCCGGCGCGTTGAAGAAGATCGGCGGCGACGCACCCGAGGCATCGCTGATGTTTGCGAAGTTCTCGCCCGACGGCAATCGCGTTGCCTACGTCCGCGGCAACAACATCTACGTGGAGCAGATCAGCGACGGACGCCGCGAGCAGCTCACACACGACGGCTCCGATTCGAAGGTCAACGGCACATCCGATTGGGTGTACGAAGAGGAGCTGGATCTGCGCGACGGATTCCGCTGGAGCCCGGACGGCAAACGCATTGCGTATTGGCAGTTCGATACGACCGGCGTCGGCAGCTATCCGTTGGTCAACAACACCTCTAGCCGGTATCCCACGATCACCAATATCCCCTATCCCAAAGTCGGCACCACGAACTCCGCCGTGCGCATCGGCGTGGTAACCGTCGATGGCGGCGAGACGCAGTGGATGCAGGCGCCTGGCGATCCTCGCGAGCAGTACATCGCGCGCGTCGACTGGGTGGATGCCAACACCGTGGCGCTGCAGCAGTTGAACCGTCTGCAGAACCGCAACGACTACCTGCTCGCCGACGCCAGCCGAGGGTCCGTCACCCGCGCATATCGAGATGAGTCGCAGACGTGGGTCGACGTCGTGGACGAGGTGAAGTGGATCAACAAGAGCAGCGCGTTCTTGTGGGTGAGCGAACGCGACGGCTGGCGTCACATCTATCGAGTGCCACGCGGTGGCAATGGCTCGAATGCGCAGCTGGTGACGACATCTCAGGCCGACGTCATCGACATGAGCGGTGTCGACGAAGCAGGCGGTTGGGTCTACTTCCTCGCCTCGCCGTCGAATGCCACACAGCAGTATCTGTATCGATCGAAGCTCGATGGCTCGAGTCAGCCGGAGCGCGTCACACCGGCCGATCAATCTGGCTGGCACACTTACGATCTCGCGCCGGGCAGTCGTCTCGCGTTTCACACCTGGTCGCGCATCGACGTGCCTCCAGTGACCGACGTCGTCGAGCTGCCGTCGCATCGATCGCTGCGGACGCTCACCGACGCGTCGGCGCTGAAGGCGAGAGTCGCGCCCGTGTTGAAGCCGCCGACCGAGTTCATCAGCGTCGACATCGGTGGTGGCGTGTCGCTCGACGGCTTGATGGTGAAGCCTTCGTCTTTCGACGCGTCGCGCAAGTATCCGGTGATCGCGTATGTCTACGGCGAAGTGGCGGCTCAAACCGTGAGAGATCGCTGGGACGGCAGCCGCATGCTGTTCCATCGCGCCCTTGCCGATGCCGGCTATATCGTCGTGTCCTTCGACAACCGCGGCACGCCGGCGCCGAAAGGCGCGCCGTGGCGCAAGGTCGTGTACGGATCGATTGGCGATCTGTCGTCGAAGGAACAAGCCGCGGCCATGCAGGCGCTCGCGGCCAAGTTCCCGTTCGTCGACGGCGCTCACATGGGCATCTGGGGGTGGAGTGGCGGCGGCTCGAACACGCTGAACGCGATGTTCCGCTTTCCCGACGTCTACAAGGTGGGCGTTGCCGTTGCGCCGATGCCCGATCAGCAGCTCTACGACACGATCTACGAAGAGCGCTATATGGGACTGCCGAAGGACAACGCGGAGGGCTATCGACTCGGATCGCCGATCAACTTCGCGCAGGGACTCAAGGGCAAGCTCTTGATCGTGCACGGCACCGGCGACGACAACGTGCACTACCAGGGCACCGAGCGTCTGATCAATCGCTTGGTCGAGCTCGGCAAGCCGTTCGACATGATGGCGTATCCCAACCGCACGCATTCGATTGCGGAAGGACCGGGCACCACGCCGCACCTGTATCACTTGATCGCGCGCTACTTCACGGATAACCTGCCGCCGAACCCATAGCACCATGGCTGGTTCCGCGGCGATCGGCGCTCTGATCGCGCACGTCGCCTTCTGGATCCTCGTCGTCCACGGGTTTGCGTCCCAGGAGATCGGCCCCCGCGGCGGCGTCATCGCGCTCGCGCTCTGGGCGATCGGCTACTTCGCTCTCCCCCGCCTTCCCTACACTCCGCCGTTCGCCACCTATATCGCCATTATCGACATCGCGCTGGTCTTTCTCATCTTCGAGGGAGATGTGCGGTTGACGTGAAACCAGGAGGCCTCAGGGCCCAGGCCTCAGGGGTGGGCCAGTGATCAGGCCTTGAGCCTAGACCAGCCCTGGGACCTGGGGCCTGAGCCCTGGGCCCTATTCATCCGCCGGCGATCGCGCCCACCACCATGAATGGCTCTTTTCCTCGAGCGACCGATTCAGGCAGCAGCGAGTCAGGTGCATCGTGGGACAGGTCTTGTTCGCACGCAAAGAAGCGCAGGAACGGGCGGCGCTGCAGCGTCACGTGATCGCGGATCGTGCCGCGCAGCACCGGATAGCATTCCTCGAGCGCATCGAGGACGGCGCGCTGCGTCACCGGGCCGGCGACGTCGACCTGCACTTCGACGCCCACTCTCGCCAGGTTGCGCAGGTGATACGGCAACTCGACGCGAATCATGAGAGCGTCTGCACTTCCACCGACAACACCGCAGGCAAATCGCGCACGATCGGCGCCCAGTGATCGCCCGCATCGCTCGAGGCGTACACCTGACCACCCGTGGTGCCGAAGTAGATGCCGCATGAGTCGAGCCGATCGACCGCCATCGCCTCACGCAGGACGTTGACGTAGCAGTCCTTCTGCGGCAGTCCGTTGGTGAGCGCCTCCCATTCGTTGCCACCGCTGCGGCTACGATAGACCTGCAGCTTCCCCTCGAGCGGGAAATGCTCCGAGTCGCTCTTGATCGGGACGACATACACCGTGTTCGGCTCGTGCGCGTGTACGTCGATCGGGAATCCGAAGTCGGTGGGCAGGTTGCCGCTCACTTTCTCCCACGACTCGCCGGCGTTCTCGGTGCGCATCACGTCCCAGTGCTTCTGCATGAACAGCACATCAGGGCGCGAGGGATGCATCGCGATGCGATGTACGCAGTGGCCGACTTCGGCCGTCGGATCGGGAATGTGCTTCGAGTGCAGCCCCTTGTTGATCGGCTTCCACGATGTGCCGCCATCATCAGTGCGGAACGCGCCCGCGGCGGAGATGGCGATGAACATGCGATCGGCGTTCTTGGGATCGGGCACGATCGTGTGCAGACCAAGACCGCCGGCACCGGGCGACCAGCGCGAGCCCGATCCGTGACCGCGGAGCCCAGGCATCTCGTGCCATGACTTCCCGCCATCGGTGGTGCGGAACAGTGCCGCGTCTTCGACTCCGGCATACACAGTGTCCGGATCGGTGAGCGACGGCTCGAGGTGCCACACGCGCTTGAACTCCCACGGGTGCGGCGTGCCGTCGTACCACTGATGGGTGCCGGGAACACCGTCGTACACGAACTTGTTGTCCATGGCCTCCCACGTCTTGCCGCCGTCGTTCGATCGCTGGATGAGCTGTCCGAACCAGCCGCTGCTTTGCGAGGCATAGACGCGATTGGGATCGGCCGGCGAACCCTTGAGGTGGTACATCTCCCACCCGGCAAAGAACGGCCCGCTGACGTCCCACTTCTGGCGCTTCCCATCCGAGTTGATGACGAATGCGCCCTTTTTGGTGCCGACCAACACACGTACGCTGCTCATCCGACGACCCTCCCACTAGAGCCCACCGCGAACCAGATACACCAGGCTCCACTGTATTGTCGATCCAGCCTTTCTCAAATCGACATCAGACGCAAAGATTCTGGCGTGACGGCGGGTGTGTCGATTTCGCGGTCCCTCGTCCGACGTGGAGTTAGAGGGCGATCGAGCCCGGGGAGGACCGATGGTAGACACACTTGCGACGACAACGATTCACGGGGGCACCCGTACGGGCACGCGCCCAATGGCGCTCGCGCGAGCCGGCGTCTTGCTAAGCGCCCTGCCCGTGCTGTTTCTGATCTTTGACGGCGTCATCAAGCTGACCTTGATCGATCCGGTCGTCACCTCAATGGGCGAGCTCGGCTACCCCGTCTCGCTGGCGCGCGTGATCGGCGCACTCGAGCTCGCCTGCCTCCTCGTCTACGTCGTCCCGCGGACCTCCATTGTCGGCGCAATCCTGCTGACCGGGTTTCTCGGCGGCGCCATCGCCAGCCACGCGCGCATCGAAAGTCCGCTGTTCACGCACACGCTGTTCGGCACCTACGTCGGTCTCATGATCTGGGGCGGACTGATTCTTCGACACTCCACGCTACGAGCGCTGATTGTGAATTCCGCAACCGGACGAGACGCGCGTTGGGCGTGATACATTCGCGGACGGATGGACCATGGTTCAAGCCCGCGCGATTCTTTTCGCTGGCTTCGTCGGCGCGAGCCTTGCTCTCTCTGCGAAAGAGCCGACGCTTCGTGACGTTCTCGCAGGCCTGAGCGCCTACCTCGAGAACTACGACACGCGCCTGTCTGCGGTCGTCGCCGACGAGGTCTATCGACAGACGATGGACGTGAGGCCGTCGACGTCGACGCCGAGGGTCGTCGTTGATCCACAACAATCGAAGCTTCCCCCGAGTCACGCGGATCGCGTGCTGCGATCGGACTATGCGCTGACGCGCGCCGCCGACAAGGAGGCGTGGGTCGGCTATCGCGATACGTTCGAGGTCGACGGCAAGCCAGTGCGCGATCACGAGGATCGCCTTCTGCGGCTGCTGGCATCGGGCACGCTGGGATCGGCCGCTCGCATCGCCGACGAGAGCTCTCGATTCAATCTCGGCAACACGATCGTGACCCGCAACATCAACGTCCCGACGCTCGTGCTCGAGATGCTGCATCCGCGCAATCAGTCACGGTTCTCCTTCAGCAAGGCTGGCGAAGAAACCATCGGAACGGCGCACACGTGGCGCGTCGCCTATACGGAGAAGCAGCGTCCAACCTTCATTCGAAACTCGAACGGACGCGATCGCGTCTCCCACGGTTTCGTGTGGGTCGACCCGAACACAGGAGAGATCTGGCGCACATCCTTGACCTGGGACAGTGTGCCGACAGGAACGATCACGGTGACCTACGGGCGCGTCGTCAACATCGACGCCCTCGTGCCGTTGACGATGTCAGAGCACTACGCGGCGGGTGACCTCACGCTCGTCGGCGACGCCGCCTACTCCCACTACCGCCAGTTCCAGACCGCAGCGCGACTGATCGCGAACGAGTAACTCGGTCCGGCCCGCTACGGCTGCGGCCCGACGCGCGCCAACAGATCCTTGAATCGCGCTCGCTCGCGAAGCTCGTCGAGCACGGGATAGACACGCAGCACTGCCATCGTATCGGAGCGCTCGCTGAACGCGACTTCGAGCTCCGACAGCGCCTGATCTGTGTCGCCGGATCCAGCGTACGCGACCGCGAGCGCAAACGCCGAGGTGTAGCGTTCCTTCGACAGCTCGCGCAGTTCGTCGAGCGTCTTCCTCGCTTTCGCCGGCGCACCGGCCGCTCCGTATCCGAACGCCAGCGTCGACATCGTTCGCGGACCGGGCGAGAGCCGGCGCGCGGCTTCGAGCTCCTCGATCGCGTGCGCGAGATCACCGGTCTTGAGATACGTGAGGCCGAGGATGTTACGGGCCATCGGAAACTCCGGCTCGATTTGCAGCACGCTTCGCAGCTGCTCGACCGCGCGATCGTACTGCCGCGACCAGTAGTAGATTTCGCCGACATCGGTACTGATGCTGA
>Ga0075423_10006004_pt1 | contig 11378 bp, 7 predicted proteins | sample SoiMethybrSBSTD2_FD_80114 | JGI IMG/M metagenome (GOLD analysis project Ga0075423, IMG submission 80114) | Bulk soil microbial communities from a Populus tree surrounding site in Tennessee, USA - Soil MetaG P. TD hybrid SBSTD2 | ecosystem: Environmental > Terrestrial > Soil > Tree plantation...
CCAGATCAGTGATTCCGCGCTGCAATCCCAAAAAGTTAAGCTCGTCGGCATTCTTCAGAACCGGCACGATGAGTCCCCAATCCAAAGCCACCGCTATTCCGGCGTTCACGTGGCGATGGTAGCGAACGCTTTCCCCTTCCAGTGAAGCATTGACGATCGGGAACTGCTGCAGGGCGATGATCGCTGCCCGCACGAAAAAAGGCATGAAGGTGAGACGTGCCCCATTTCGTTCCTCAAAGCTCTTCTTAAGCTGGTTGCGCAGATTCACGATGCGAGTCAAATCCACCTCGAACATGCAGTGGACGTGAGCGCTGGTACGACGCGATTCGATCATGCGCTGGGCGATAATCTTGCGCATCTGGCTCATCGGGACGACTTCGCCGGGAATCGCCGCTGGAGTCGAAACCGGACTTGGACGCGACGCAGGGGCTGACGGCGTCGGTACAGATGGAGATGCCGCTGCAGAGGCTGGCGCGGCTGGTGCCTTCTCGAGGAAAGCCATGATGTCCTGCTTGGTGATGCGTCCGCCGAGCCCTGTGCCGGTCACCTGAGACAAGTCGAGGTTGTTTTCGCGGGCGATCTTCCGCACCAGCGGCGAGGAGCGCACGTCTTCATCGTGCGTTTCCACTTCGGGACGTGCCGCAACGGGAGCCTCGGGTTTGGGAGTTTCTTTCTTTTGAGAAGGAGCGGAAGGCTGGGCAGCCGATGCGGCCGCTTTCGCGGGAGCAGCCGACTCGCCGTCCGCGGAAATCGTTCCCACGATCGTGTTCACCTGCACCGTGTTTCCTTCTGCGACCTTGATTTCCTGCAATACTCCAGAAGCAGGAGCGGGAATCTCGGCGTCCACCTTATCAGTGGAAATCTCGAAAAGAGGCTCGTCGCGCTGCACTTTGTCGCCTGGCTTTTTCAACCATTTCGTGATGGTTCCCTCAAAGATGGATTCGCCCATCTGGGGCATGATGACGTCAGTCGGCATAGGTTCCTTCCACCGGGTCTACGGAAACGAATTTCGCCCCCGGCACAAACTCATATTATATAGGGCAGTAAGCCACACGTTCGGGCAACCGAACCAGCCAAATCTCCGGCGGGCACTTCTTGCTGGACGTCAGCGTCTTGTTCACTCTAGTGTTCGTCGTGGTGATCGTCGTGGTCTCCATGCCCTGTCTCAGCCGCCGGTGGAGTGACACCGAAAGCGTTCTTCCAATAATCCTGCGCCGCGGGCGGGAGCTTTTCCATGTGTGAGAGGAAAAGCGTGACTTTCCAGATGTCTTCGTCGCTGAGATTCTTGTCCCACGCCGGCATTCCGGTGTAGCGAATTCCGTTTCGAATTACGTAGTAGTTGTGCCAGTCGGGATCGTCCGGGGGATGCACCACCAACTGGGGTACGGGCGGGTAAAAGGAGCCTCCGAAAGTTGCGGGCTTTTTATCAAGACCTCCGTGGCAACCGGCGCAATTCATCGTATAGATCTTCATTCCGTCGATAAGGTTCTGATCGGTGGCTGCGACCGGACTGGATATACGTGCGGCGCGGCGATCCGCGGACGCGTCGACTGCGCTCATCGCGAGATGGCTCTCAAAACTTGGCGGAGTTGTATTCGCGTTGGTGGGGAAGAATCCAAGTAAGGCGAAGCCAAGACCGCCCAGGATCAGGACGGCCAAGGTGACCAGCACGCCAAGAAAAAAGTTGCGCATGAATGGTTCCTTTCATCATCCGGACCGCGTGGCAACCTGCAGTCCGGTTCCACAGTGGAAACAAACATTAAGACGTAATTCTCGCCAGCATACTCCATGATAAATGAGAGTGAGAAAAGCGAGCAGTCTGTTGTGTGACGTTGTGATGAATTTTGGAGAATCCCTGGGCTCGGCGTTCACGATTACGCTAGTAGGCCGCTAACGTCCGTGCTTCCCGTATCACATCTCCGACTTTGGGAAGGAAGTACTCCTCCTGTGGTGGTGAAAAAGGCACAGGCGTGTCGAGCGCTGTGAGCCGTACGATCGGGCCATCCAGGGAATCGAAGGCTTCTTCATTAATAACCGCGCTGATTTCCCCCGCAATGCCTCCAGTGCGAACGTCTTCATGGAGAACCATCACTTTGTTTGTCTTGCGGACAGTATTTGCGATCGCTTCCCGGTCGATGGGGGAGAGCGTCCTCAGATCGAGCACCTCGAGTTCGATTCCCTCCTTGCTCAGCAGTTCAGCTGCCTCCATTGCAACATGCACCATCGCCGCATAAGTAATGATGGATAGATCACGCCCTTCACGCGAAATGCGGGCCTTGCCGATCGGCACTAGATAGTCGTCATCGGGCAGCTCTTCTTTAATCCGGCGATAGAGGTACTTGTGTTCGAAAAAAATCACTGGATTGTTGTCGCGAATGGCGGCCTTGATCAATCCTTTGGCGTCGTACGCCGTTGCTGGACACACCACCTTTAGCCCGGGCGTGTGCACGAAGTACATCTCGGGATTTTGCGAGTGGAACGGTCCGCCATGAACATTGCCCCCACTCGGGCCGCGGATGACCAACGGTGCAGGCGCGCCCCACCGATAGTGTGCTTTCGCCACCATGTTGGTGATCTGATTGAAGGCGCAACCGATAAAATCCATGAACTGGAACTCGGCGACCGGCCGCATCCCCGTAAGCGCCGCGCCAAAAGCTGCGCCGACGATGGCTGATTCGGCGATCGGTGTGTCGATAACCCGCTCGGGTCCGAAGTGATCGATGAAGCCATCGGTGACCTTGAATGCGCCACCATAGATGCCGATGTCTTCACCAATGCAGAAGACGGTAGGATCGCGCTCCATCTCTTCCCAGATTCCTTGACGAATGGCTTCAAGATAGGTGAGTGTTGGCATGAGTTCCTGTGGCTGCTTACATCAGGGATTACGAAGACTGATGCACTGTATGCATGAACACTTATTTCGCAGCAATTGACACGTTCACTTCAAGTGCACCGCTGTTTCACTTTCTCTCGAGCGCAAGGATTTCTTGTTGCTGAATTTCTGCATTCCATACTTCGGCTTGATCTCGTGGCACCCGGCTTCACAATAAGCTCCACCCGCTGCGCTTTCGGCCGTCGGCATGGGCGAAGCAACCGCTCGTTCCCGTTGCGTTTCAAGTTCAGCATCCACCTCCGCGATAAGCTTTAGGTTCTCTTCACGCGTGAGCCATTTCTTTTGTCGAACCAGATAATCTTCAGAGCGCGCTATCGGATCGCGCTTTTTCCAATATTCAAACAAAGCTTTGGGTACATACTCTGCTGCGTCATGAATCGCGTGTCCCTTCATGCGCATCATCTTGGCCTCGATAAGGGTCGGGCCTTCACCGCGCCGAGCGCGTTGGCAGGCTTCGTGAGCGGCATCGTAGACCTGGCAGGGGTCAGTACCGTCCACGATAACGCCCGGAATCCCATATGCAATCGCTCGTTCGGCCAGATCCTTCACGCGGAATTGCATATCGGCCGGGGTCGAGTATCCCCACAGATTGTTTTCCACGAACAGGACCAGTCCAAGATTCTGTACGGCCGCAAAGTTGAGGCCTTCATAGGTGACGCCCGTGGACTGGCCGCCGTCTCCGATATACGTCATCACCGCGATATTTTTTCGCTGCAGTCGAGCACCCAATGCGACTCCAGCTAACACTGGAATGAGGTCGCCCAGCGTCGAGATGGGCGCGACAACATTTCGGTTCTGGATGTCGCCAAAATGTGACGAAGCATCCCGTCCTTTCGTGGGTGAGCCCGCCTTCGCCATGTATTGCATCATGATGTCAGCGGCGGAAAAGCCACGGACCAACAGCGACCCTTGGTTCCGTATCAGCGGTCCCAGCCATTCATCCTCTTGCAAGGCGTATGCCGAAGCGCACGAGCAAGCCTCCTGACCGAGACCGAAATAGACTCCCCCAACGACTTTGCCTTGCTTGTAGAGATTCTCCAGCGCCGTCTCCATCTTGCGATTCAGCAGCATCCAACGGTAAATCTCGATGCATTGCTGTTTGCTGAGGTATTTCGAGTCGCGAATGGGAGGAACTGAGGAGTTCAGCTTGCCGGAGACTTCGTAACGAATAGTGTCACCGTCGCGAACCTGGCGGAGTTCGAAGCTTGGTTTCTCGAGGCGGTAGTCGGGGATTGTATAGTTGCGTTGGTGGCGTGCAGACCTCGAACCCGCCTGACGTATCCGGAGGCGCTTGTGATTTGCATTTCCGCGGTTGGTGGTGGGCTGGTTCTTCTTCGGCATGGAAGACGTTCTGGAAAGGCTACATAAGAATGCTACGTCGTTTGTTGATCGTTGACCAACGGTGCGGTTTCGCCGGATCGGCTCGCTCCGCAGGTATCCATCTCTGCTCCAAAATGTCTCGTCCTCTACGCCCAGAAAGTCTCGTCCCGTTGGTGCAATTCGCGTAGTTCCTGTGGTTCTTTTAAAGGCACGCCGACTGTCTGACCCAGAAGGCCGTCCAGGCTTTCCAACCATAAGACCTGGCAGTGAAAAACGACCCCAAAGTTGCGAGCTATGGAATGGGCGACCTCTTCCAAGGACGGAGTCGTGTTCAACTCCTTCTGCATCGCGGTCACAGGCTTGCTGGTGATTCCGCAGGGAACGATGAAGTCGAAGAAACTAAGATCGGTATTGATGTTGAGAGCAAAACCATGCGAACTAACGCCTCTCGAGATGTGAACACCGATGGCCGCAATTTTGCCGGGTGTGTTTTGGGTTGTCCACACTCCAGTTAGTCCCGCTACTCGTTCTGCCGGAATTCGAAAATCTGCGCACGTCCGAATCAGAACATCTTCGAGGCGTCGCACATACTCGATAGCTCCCAGCGTTTTGCGCTTGCCATCCTCGCTGGGGAAGCCCCGCAGATCAAATATCGGATAACCCACGAGTTGTCCGGGGCCGTGGAACGTAACATCCCCTCCACGATTGCATTCGAAGACTTCGACGCCACACCGCGCTAGATGATCGTTCGTCGCCAGTATATTTTTGGCCTTCGCATTGCGTCCGAGCGTGATCACCGGCGTGTGTTCGAGCAAGAGAAGGACGTCGCCTATTCGGTTGTCCTTGCGCAATTCCACCAGCTTTTGCTGAAGCCGCAGGCCGGTGGAGTAGTCAATAGTGCCGAGTTGGACCACAGAGATCATCGAGACATTTACGAAGATTGGACGAATACCGTGAAGTGGGCTCCGAGCTACGTCAGCAAACGCGCTGCATCCTTTGCGTAGTAGGTAAGAATGATACTGGCACCTGCGCGCCGAATCGAAACCAGCGACTCCATCATGACGGGGTCCCGGTCGATCCAGTTATTACGTGCCGCCGCTTCAATCATGGCGTATTCCCCTGATACCTGGTACGCGGCCAACGGCACATCAAATCTCTCTCGCGCGGCCGCAATCACATCCAGGTAGGGCATCGCAGGCTTGACCATGATCATGTCCGCGCCTTCTTCGAGGTCGAGTTCGATCTCGCGCATGGCTTCCCGGAAATTCGCCGGATCCATCTGATACGACCGCCGATCCCCAAATTGAGGTGCCGAATCCGCCGCTTCACGAAATGGCCCGTAAAACCCCGAAGCAAACTTGGCCGCATAAGAAAGGATAGGCGTATTCGTCAGGCCAGCTTCATCGAGTCCCTTCCGGATCGCCGACACCCGCCCGTCCATCATGTCCGATGGCGCGATGATATCGATGCCCGCTTTCGCCAGCGAAACCGATGTCCGCGCCAGTAACTCAAGAGTTGCATCATTTACAATCTCATATTCCCCGGTTGCCGCCGGAGGCGCTGCCACCGCTGCCCCCAGAGACTGCGGTGCAGCTTTCACGATTCCGCAGTGCCCATGAGACATGTACTCGCAAAGACAGACATCCCCCATCAGAATTACGTCCGGAACTTCTCTCTTGATTGCCCGCGCCGCTTGCTGGACAATGCCCTCGTCCGACCAGGCTCCCGTGGCGACCTCGTCTTTTTTCTCCGGTAATCCGAACAGAATAACTGCAGGCACGCCGACCGACCGCACTGCGCGAACTTCCCGGACGGCTTCATCCACCGATAGGTTGAATACTGCCGGCATCGACCGGACTTCCTTGCGGACTCCGCTGCCCGGGCACACGAACATCGGATACACAAAGTTTTCCGGACTCAGGCGGGTTTCGCGCACAAGTGAGCGAAGATTCTCGCTCCGGCGCAGCCTCCGAAGACGCGTTACCGGGAACGCCATAGGCTGATTCTAGCAAAGGCGCTGCCGGCTTCGACCCGAAAATACCGCTCCAGAGACGACAACAGCAGCCTCTTAAACCACGGCGATCAGAGCGACTGCGAAGGCAACATGCTTATTTCCCAGCCTGATACCTCACTCAATGACCTAGGTAATCCGCCTGCGCTCGGCTGTAATCTTCGACTAGTTTGCCTGGCGGCATACACTTGAGAGACGTATGTCTTGGGGACGAAACCTGCGCGCCGTCGGAATCGCTGGCTTTGTAGTGATCGTTGGCACCGTGTCTCTTCTATCCCCCCCAGGTCCCCGCTTGACCGCCTTCGGCGACCTGACTGCTCTTGGGCTCAGTATCGGTACGTGCGCTGCCATGCTCCGCAACGCGTTGAAGCAGGAGCGCTCTCGAGCGTTCTGGGTGCTGCTTACCCTCGGCTGTGTTTTGTGGACCACCAACACTTTCTTCTGGGCATATTACGAAGTTATCTTGGGACGACCCCTGCCCGAACCCTGCATTAGCGATGTGATCCTTTTCCTGCACATTGCCACATTTATGGCCGCCGTGGCCATACGTCCGCATCGTCCCCGCCAGGACCGCAAAATCCTTCTCGACACTCTCAATTTTTTGATGCTGCTGATCTGGTGGGTTTTCTTATATGCATTCATCGTCTTCCCCGATCAGTATGTCTCCCTAAACGTCTCCGTCTATAGCCACAACTACGACTTGCTTTATCTAATCGAGAATCTTGCACTGGTGGTGTTGTTGGGTGCGGTCGTTTCTTCCACTACCGGCGCTTGGCGCAGGGTCTATTGGAACCTCTTCATCGCGAGCGGGATCTATGCGCTGGGTTCGCAGATGATCAACGCCGCGATTGCTCGCAACCAGTACTACAGCGGCAGCCTGTATGACTTGCTTTTTCTCATTTCGATTGGATGGATGACCTGGACTGCCATTCTCGCCCACAGGCTGAATCTTGATCCTTCACCAGAGAGCGAACCATCCAGTCGCTGGATCAATCTCGCCCCGCGTTTGGTGATGGTCGCCATTCTTTCCCTTCCACTCCTGGCCCTTTGGACCCTGCTGGGCGACTCCGAATCGACTCATCTCCGCAACTTCCGGCTGCTAGTCGCCATGGCGGCCACTCTGGTGCTCGGTCTTTTTGTCTTTCTCAAACAACTCCTTCTTGACCGGCAATTGATCACGCTGCTCGATGAATCGCGCCAGAGTTACGAAAACCTGCAGCGCTTGCAGACTCATCTCGTACAGAAAGAGAAGCTGGCTTCGCTCGGCCAGCTCGTAGCCGGAGCGGCACACGAAATCAACAATCCTCTGGCTGCAATCCTGGGTTACTCGGAACTCCTGGCCGCCAATACCTCGTTGCAGGGTGAGCAGGCGACCATGGCCCAGAAAATCGGACAACAAGCTCGACGTACGCGCGATCTCGTGGCCGACCTTCTCAGCTTTTCGCAGCAGAATCCTTCCGAGAAAGTGCTGGTCGACGTCTCCGCCGTAATCCAGCGTGCCCTTCAGATGCACGACGTGCAGATCCGCGGCAAAAACATCCGCGTGGAAACCAACCTCGATCCTGCGCTACCACGCATCTGGGGCAACACCAACCAGTTGCTCCAGACATTCCTCCACCTCACCGAGAACGCACTCGATGCCCTGAATGAAGTGGGTGGCGGCTGCCTGTCGGTCACAGCCAATTGCGAGGGGAGCGAGGTCATCGTAGAGTTTTCCGATTCCGGCCCAGGCATGACCGACCCGGACCGTGTGTTCGACCCCTTCTACACGACCAAGCCCATCGGCAAAGGTACCGGCCTGGGCCTCAGCGCCAGCTACGGCGTCGTCCAGGACCATCAAGGCCAGATCAGCTGTCGCAACAAGAAAGAAGGTGGCGCGGTGTTCACCCTCCGTTTCCCGCTCGCCTCGCGCGCCGCCACCGTTAAAGCCGGCAAAGTCTGATCTTTGTGCCGCACATACCCTTGTGCGCGACAAGCATTCCAATCCTCCCGCGCATACTCTGCGATACCATTGTCCTTGCATGTCGCCCGTTCCGCTCGCCCACGCCAGCTTTCGCGTCCTTGAATTCGAGTCCCTTCGCGACTTGCTGCGCGGCTACACATCCTCTCCATTGGGTGCAGATCGTGTGTCGCGTCTCGCTCCTTCAGTCGATCGGTCTTGGATTGAGCAGCAGCAAGAACTCACGGTTGAGATCCGCGAGTTCCGCCGCGTTGGAGGACGCTTCGAATTTTCTGGGCTACTCGACGTCGTGCCGCTCGTGGAAAAGTCCCGCATCGCCGGCGCCGCCCTCGAGACTACAGAAATCCGTGACATCATCCTGGTCGTGGACCGCGCCGCGGAGTGGGCCCAGATCGCGCTGAGCCCTCCGGCGGCCATGAAAGCTTCCTGGACCGCAGTCTCCGCATTTTCGAACGCCATTCCCGATTTCACGGATTTCCTGCGTTCGTTCCGCAATAAGATCCAGCCTGACGGAACGCTGGAAGACCGCGCATCTCCGGAACTGGCGCGCATCCGCCGCGATATCGAGAAACAGCGGCGCACCATTCAGGACTCCCTGCGTGGGTATCTTCGCCGGCTCGCCGAAGGTGGCACTGTGCAGGACGAATTAGTCACCATCCGGGGCGAGCGATTCGTCATCCCGGTGAAGATCGAGCAAAAGCGGCGTGTGCCGGGTGTTGTGCATGGCAGCAGTTCCAGCGGCCAGACCGTTTTCGTCGAGCCGATCGAGACCATCGAGCAGAACAACGACCTCGTGCGCCTGCTCGACGAAGAACAGGCCGAAATCCACCGCATCCTGGTCGAAATGACCCGCCGGATCGGCGAACAAGCCGCCTCAATTTCCGCCTCCGTTGAAGTGCTGGCGGAACTCGAACTCCAATTCGCGAAAGCCCGCTTCGCCGACGATTACTTCTGCGTTCCGGTGACGCTAAGTACGACACTCACTGATAGGAAGACTGACGATGACGTCACCGAGCCCCGTGGGGACGGCCGCCCTCGGCCCACCGCGGCCGAGGCCCGCTTGATCCTTCACAACGCTCGCCACCCGCTGCTCGAGCGCAATCTGAAATCCAAAGCTGGCAAGGTCGTCCCTATTAGTATCGAACTGGAGGGTGATCGCCGCGAACTCGTCATTACCGGCCCTAACACCGGTGGAAAAACCGTTACACTGAAAACCGTCGGCCTGCTCGCTTTGATGGCGCAATCCGGCATTCCCGTTCCTGCCGACCGGGCCGAGCTTCCTGTTTTCGATGCCATCCTTGCCGATATCGGCGATTACCAATCGATCGAGCAGAATCTCTCCACGTTTTCCGCCCACGTTACCAATATCGACTTCATTTCTCGTACCGCAACCCAACAATCACTCGTGCTGCTCGATGAACTCGGATCCGCGACGGACCCCGAAGAAGGCGCTGCTCTTGCGGTCGCGATTGCAGAGCATTTTCGGCAGCTTGGCTCCATCACTGGCATCTCCACGCATCACACCTCGCTGAAAGTCTATGGAGTGAACACCCCGGGAGTGGTGAATGCCGCCGTAGGCTTCGACGACGCGACGTTACAGCCCACCTACGAGTTGCGTGTCGGCGTACCCGGTGCGTCCGCGGGCATCAACATTGCGCAACGCCTCGGCCTGAACCCGCAAATTATCGAGGCGGCCCGCTCCCGCATTGGCTCGCAGACCCAGGATGTTGCCCGCTTCCTCGATCGCCTCCACGCTGAATTGCGCGAGGCCGGTACAGAACGCGTTCGCCTTCGCACTCGCGAAGAAGAAGTCGAGAAAGAGAAAGCGCGCCTGGCTGCCGAAGGAAAAAAAGAACAACAAGTCAAAGTGCGCGAGATGCAGAAGAAACTCGAAAGCCTGTTCAAAGACTTCGAATATCACGCCCGCGAGACGGTCAACGCCATACAAGACCGAGCAGCGGCCCAGAAGCTTTCTAAAGACGCCGAGCGCCGCATCGCAAAATTACGCCGTGAATTCCGAGAACAGTTCGACTCCGCCGTGGTAGCACACGCGACCGGAGCCGACCAGGGCGATCCGCAGGCACAACCGCAGCTGGTCAAGCACGTCTCCGAAGGAGACACGGTCAAGCTGAAATCCGTCGGCCGCCCCGGCACCGTCACGCGTCGCATCGACGACAACCACTTCGAGGTCGAAATCGGCGCGATGAAGATGAAGATCGCCCGCGATGACATCGCCGAAGTGATCGTGCGCGCCTCCGAATCGCCCGTGAAGGCTGCGCGAGCTCGCGGCATCTCAGTCTCTCTTGAACGGGAAGAGAATGTGCCGTCGGAAATCAACGTCATTGGCAGGACTGTCGACGATGCCACCAGTGAAGTCGAAAAATTCGTCGACCGAGCTTTCCTGGCCGGTCTGCCCCGCATTCGCGTAGTCCACGGCAGCGGCATGGGTATTCTGCGCAAAGCCCTGCGCCAGTATCTCCAGAAGCACCCGCACGTGGTGTCCGTAACCGAACCCCCGCAGAACGAAGGCGGAGGCGGTGCCACGGTCGTAGAGCTCAGAGTCTGACTTTGTGGCGCATGCACTCTTGTCCACGATCCGTGTCGGGAGCCCCGCCCCGCAAAGCTCTTAAACCAGAGTAGTTTTCCTTTCAAAGGTCTCATTCCGAGCGCAGCGAGCAAGGAGGAACCCGCTTCCTTTCCCTTTCCCAATTTGTCGGACCAACACCACCTCATCCTGCAAGAGCCTTTCCAGCTCTCTCCTTTGGCGGCCCCATGGTCACAAGCGCCGATCTGCGCGTCCACCTGCTTCTCATCCTCTGCATCGGCAGTTCCACCAGCATCCGCCTCGCCTGCGCGTATCCCAGGGTTAGCAGGAGGATCGAAGCGGCCAGCATCTCACTCGGCCGATAGTAGTGATAGAAGTGATGAAACAGTGTGTGGTGAATCAAGTACATGCTGCACGAAAGTTGACCCAGGTGCCGGAGAACACGCCACTCCAGGCATCGATTCACGAGATTTCTCCCAGGAAGCGTCACAAAAAAGAAAATCGGAAACAGTCCGATTTCCAAGAGTGTGTACCGAAAACTGTCGCGAAAGAGCGGGTTTCGATACCCAAAGCAGAACGCAATCAAAATCGCGCCACCTGACGCCAGGCCCGCCGCATGTTTCGTCAGCCACTCCACTCGATCTCCGAG
>Ga0075423_10006009_pt1 | contig 11374 bp, 12 predicted proteins | sample SoiMethybrSBSTD2_FD_80114 | JGI IMG/M metagenome (GOLD analysis project Ga0075423, IMG submission 80114) | Bulk soil microbial communities from a Populus tree surrounding site in Tennessee, USA - Soil MetaG P. TD hybrid SBSTD2 | ecosystem: Environmental > Terrestrial > Soil > Tree plantation...
GCACCGGCGAGCTCGGGCTTGTAGCCGCCGGGGTTGAAGCGTGTTGCCATCGAGCCGAACGCCCAGATGCCGAGACTCGTCCTCACCGATGCTCCTTTCGTCGATCGTCTGCCGCGCCGATCGTAGGGCGTTCACCGCGCTGGTGTCAGACACCGCTCGCCTTCGCTCGGATGCTGCGAGGCGGTGGCGGCGGTGTCTGACACCTTTCCGTCCCGGAGCGCGGTCTCACAGGCGCGCGACGACCGCGTCGCCGACCTCCCGCGTAGTCGCGCGCCCGCCGAGGTCGCGCGTGAGTACGCGGTCGCGGCAGACGGCCTCGATCGCGCGCATGAGCCGCTGGTGCGCGTCGTCCTCGCCGAGATGCTGCAGCATCAACGCCGCGCTCCAGATCGCACCGAGCGGGTTCGCGATGCCCTGGCCCGCAATGTCGGGCGCCGATCCGTGCACGGGCTCGAACATCGCGATCGGGCCGGCGCCGACGCTCGCGCTCGCGGCCATTCCCATCCCGCCCTGCAGCACCGCCGCGACGTCGGTGAGAATGTCCCCGAACAGGTTCGACGCCACGACGACGTCGAGGCTCGCCGGGTTGCTCACCATCCGCGCCGCCAGCGCGTCGACGAGCACGCGCTCGACCGTCACGTCGGGATGCGAGGCGTGCACCTCCTCGACGACCTCGTCCCACAGCACGTAGCCATAGCGCGACGCGTTCGACTTCGTCGCGCTCGTGAGGACGCCGCGACGCTGTTCGGCGAGCTCGAAGGCGCGCTCGACGACGCGGCGCACGCCGGCCCGCGTGAACACGCTCGTCTCGATCCCGACCTCGAGCTCCAGGCCCTCGTGCGCGCGGCCGCCGACGCCCGAGTACTCGCCCTCGGTGTTCTCGCGCACGAAGAGCATGTCGACCCGCGGGCGGCCCGAGAGCAGCGACGGCACCCCGTCGAGCAGGCGCGCCGGACGGAGGTTGGCATAGAGATCGAGCCCTTGACGGAGCCGCAGCAGCAGCCCCCAGAGCGTGATGTGGTCGGGCACCGAGGGATGCCCGACCGCGCCGAGGAGGATCGCATCGTGTGCGCGGGCCGTGTCGAGCGCGTCCGCCGGCATCATCGTCCCGTGCGCGTGGAAGTGCTCCGTGCCCCACGGCAACTCGTTCCACTCGAGGTCGAGGCCGAGCGCATCGACGGCCTTGCGCGCCTCGGCGATCACCTCCGGCCCCGCCCCGTCGCCGGCGATGACCGCGATGCGATGGGTCACGTGAGGCTCCTTTGCAGCTCGTCCGCTCGAGGGATCGCCGAGCGCCCGTCGAGCGCGCGGCAGGAAAGCGACGCGGCGGTGTTCGCAACGCGCAGCGCAGCGGGCAGCGGCGAGCCTTGGACGAGCGCGGCGACGAGCGCACCGTGGAAGACGTCGCCCGCGCCGAGCGTGCTGACGAGCCCGGCGCAGGGGACCCCCGGGGCCTCGACGACACCGATGCGCGTCGTCGCGACGCAGCCGGCGGCGCCGCGCGTCACGATCACGATCTCCGCGCCGGCGTCGAGCGCGCGCTCGGCGGTGCCGTAGTCTGCGTGAAGGCGCTCCTCCGTTGGCACGTAGACCGCGATCCCGCGCAAGTCGAGCGCCTCGATCGCGATGCCGGCGTCGAGTGAGACGGTGGTCGCGCCCCCGCGGCGCACGCTGCCGTAGCCGACGTGGTCGACATGCGCCCAGTCCGCCTCCAGGTCGACGTCGGGGAAGGAGGCGGTGCCGGCGCGATGGACGATCGAGCGCGCGCCGTCCGGGCCGACGAGGACCGTGCTCTCGGGCGTGCGCGCGCCGCGGACGACGGTGAGCAGCGAGACGTCCACGCCCTCCGCTGCGAGCCCATCTCGCACGAACGCGCCTGCGTCATCGTCGCCGACGGCGCCGGCAAAGCTCACGGCGACGCCGAGCCGGGCGAGCGTCACGGCTGCGGTGGCAGCCGGCCCGCCGCCGGCGACGACGCGGTCGGTGGCGACGACGCGGCCGTCGGGCGCCGGATGCTCGGGTACGCGCCAGATCGTGTCTCGCGTCGCGAGGCCTGCGCAGACGACGCGCATCAGTCGACGAGCACCGTGATCACCTCGTGCGGACGGTAGGCGAGAACGATCGCGCCGCCGTCCACCTCCGCCTCGCCGGTCTCCTCCTCGAGCGCGTTCGCGAGGCGCGCACGCTCGAACGGCTGCGCGAGGCGCACGCGCGCGACACCGCGCCCGCCGTGCGTCTCGTACAGGCGCAGGACGAGCACGTCCGAGCGCTCGCCGCGCTTGATCGTGTCGAGCACGACGTTCGGGTCGTCCACCGCGGCGAACGACGCCTCGGGCAGCCCGTCGGTCCAGCGCAGAGGCGCGTTGAAGCGGCGCGCCTCCGCGGCGACGCCGCCGTCGCGCCAGCCGCCGGCATGCGGATAGAGCGCGTAGGCGAACTGGTGCCGTCCCATGTCGGCCCCCGGGTCGGGGCTCTTCGGCGCCCGCAGCAGGCTGATCCGCAGCTCGTTGCCGTGGCAGCTGTAGCCGTACTTCGAGTCCGTGAGGAGGGCTGCGCCGAACCCGTGCTCCGACAGGTCGGCGAAACGGTGGCCGGGAACCTCGTAGCGAGCGCGATCGAAGCTCGTCGAGTAATGCGTCGGCCGCTCTGCATACGCGAACGGCATCTCGTACGTCGCGTTCGGCGCGCGGACCGCGAGCGGGAAGCACACCTTCAACAGCTTGTGCGACTCGTGCCAGTCGACCGTCGTGTGGAGCTCGACGCGTCGCGCGCCGGCGTCGAGCCGCACCACCTGGCGGAGCGTGCTGCGCTCGCCGACGCGCCGCTCGAAGGCGATCTCGCCGCGGAGCGGCGACCCGGTGAGAACCGACCACGACTCGGCGGGCGGGCAGTCGCGCCGCGTCTCCAGGTGGGACGGGTCGATGTCCCACGCGTCGAAGGCGACCGGCAGGTCGTCGTACAGCTCGAGCCTGTTCCCGGGCGCGGCGAGCGCCTGGCGTCCGGTCGCGCGCGTTACGACGCTGAGGATGCTGCCGTCCTCGCCGAGCTCGACGCGCAGGTGAGCGTTCTCGAGCGCCAGCCCGTCGACGCGGACCTCGTCGGGCTCGTCGACGACGCGACCGGCGGCGTACGGCGCCGCCTCGACCAGGGCCAGCGCTCCGTCGACGGAAACGACCTCGCGTCGTGGCACGTCGATGGTGTTCACCGGCACCGGCCCGGTCCCGATCAGCGCCTGCAGGCTGCGCTCGAGCTCTTCGAAGTCGCGCCGCGCGTCCTCGTAGACGAGCCCGATCGAGGAGCCGGGGAGGATGTCGTGGAACTGCTGCAGCAGCAACAGCTTCCAGAGCCGGTCGAGCTCGCCGCGCGGATAGTCGCCGCCGCGCACCGACGCCAGGAACTCGGCGTCGTGCAGCAGCTGCTCGCAGACGCGGTTTCCCCGCTTCACGAACGCCTGCGACGTGTACACGCCGCGGTGGTACTCGAAGTACAGCTCGCCGACGACGACGGGTCGCTCGGCGTCTTCGGCCTCCAAGGTGGAGAAGAACCCGTCGCTCGTCGCCGGCGCCGTGCGCGGCAGCCCCTGCAGGTCGCGTGCGCGGCGCAGCGACTCGAGCATCGCGCGCGTCGGACCGCCGCCGCCGTCGCCGAAGCCGAAGACGAGCAGGCTGCGCCCGCTCGACTCGTGGTCCCTGAACTCGCGCTCGGCGTAGAGAAGCTGCTCCACGCTGACGTCGCTGTTGTAGGTGTCCGCCGGCGGGAAGTGCCCGAGCACTTCGCTCCCGTCGATGCCCTGCCAGACGAACGTGTGCGAGTCCGGCCGGTTGAAGCGGTTCCACGAGAGCTTCTGTGTCAGGAAGCGCGTGATGCCTGCGAGGCGGAGCAGTTGGGGGAGCTGGTTGCAGTAGCCGAATGCGTCGGGCGTCCAGAACTCGCGGCAGCGAATCCCGAGCTCGTCCTCGAAGAACCGCTGTCCGTGGACGAGCTGGCGCAGCAGTGACTCGCCGGAGGGGATGTTGCAGTCCGGCTCGACCCAGCTCCCGCCGACGGGGATGAACTGCCCGCGCGCAACGCGCGTGCGGATGCGCTCCCAGAGGTCGAGGTCACGCTCCTTGATCCACGCGTACTGCTGGGCCTGCGAGCAGGCGAAGCGGTACTCGGGGTACTCGTCCATGTAGCGGGTCTGGCTGCCGAACGTGCGGACCGTCTTGCGGTAGGTCTCGGCGAGCGGCCACAACCACGCCGTGTCGATGTGCGCGTGACCGATCGCGGAGATCTCGTGCGCGCGCGTGCCGTTGCGGTGCTCGTAGAGCTCGGCGAGGATCGCCGGGTCCTGCTTGTTGCAGAAGCGGTTGAGCTCTGCGCGCAGATGGCCGGCCCAGCCCGGCTCGAGCGAATCCGACGCCTCGAGGGCACGCAGGACGTCGAAGTCGTGGAAGAGTCGCCACGCGTCCTCGTCGAAGCGCGCGAGCTGACACAGCACGACCTCGGGCGGCGCCTCCTGCTGCCCGAACAGCCCGTTGCAGGCGAGCTCCAGCGCGAGCTCGACGCGCTCGCCGCCCCGCGCGTGCTCGAGCACCGTCGCATCGGGTCGCTGGGACGGCTCGATGCCATGCAGCCCCTGCACGCTCCGGCCGTCGCTCCAGAGCGTCGTCTCCGCCGTCGTCTGCCAGATCAGGTCGACGCGCGCGCCGCGCCACTCGTCCGGCACGGTCGCCGCGAGCCGGAACCAGTACGTCGCCCACAGCGGCCCCAGCCGCTCGCCGAGCTGCGCGGGCCGGTAGTCGAGCCCGGCCGCGGCGTCGTACGAGATCCGGCCGACGGGGCCGGCAACGAGAAGCTCGTCGGGGTCGCGCAGGTCGGGGTAGACGCGCTCGCGCAGGCGCGCCGAAGCTTGCGCGAGACGCGCGCGGGTGTACTCGGGATGGCGGATCAAGGAAGGGACGCTACGCGGTGAGCAAACTAGACTCGCCCGCGTGCCGTCAGCGGACGACGTCACGCGGGTCGCGGACACGTGCAACGTCTGGGTCCTCCGGCGGGGCGGCGACGCCGTCTGCGTCGACTTCGGCTCCGGCCGCGTGCTGGACCTCCTCGGCGAGCTAGGTGTCGAGCGGGTCACCGACGTGCTCGTGACGCACTTCCACCGCGACGGCGTGCAGGGGCTCCGCCGGGCCGCCGAGGCCGGGATCCGCATCTGGGTGCCGCCCGTCGAGCAGGACTTCTTCACGGACACGGCCGACCTCTGGGCACGGACGCGACTCGAGAACGACTACGACATGCTGCAGACCCGGTTCGCGCCGCTGGAGTCGGTGGCCGTCGACGGGACCGTCGCCGAGTATCGGACGCGCGCGTACGGGGGGATCGACGTCTTCACGCTGCCGACGCCGGGGCACACGCCCGGCTCGGTGACCTACCTCGCCGAGGTCGGCGGACGAACCGTGGCGTTCACCGGCGACCTCCTGTACGGGCCGGGCGCGCGGCGAGGGGCGCGCCGCCTTTCAGGTCGTCACTGCGGGGCCCGCGCGGCGTGTCCCGATCGCCGCCGACCTCGCCGTCGGCGACACGCGGTTCGGTCAGCAAGCCGAGGCGCTGGTGACGGTGACGTGAACCGCTCGTACACGCAGGAGCAGGAATGATCACGCGCGAGGAGCAGCGAGCCGCGCAGGCGTATGCGGCAGAGCAGCTGGAGGCCGCCGGCGTCGCGCTCACCGTCGCGGAACGTGCGCAGATCGAGGTCGCGGACTTCGGTCTCGGCGACCTGCTGACGACGGGCCTGATGCTCCTCGTCTACGTCAACACCGACCGCTACTGCGCAAAGGAGCTCGTCCTCTATCCGCGGCAGAGCTGCCCCGAGCATCGCCATCCGCCGTTCGACGGGACGCCCGGAAAGGAGGAGACGTTCCGGTGCCGCCGCGGGCGTGTCGACCTGTGGGTCGAAGGGGAGCAGATCGCGCTCGCGCCAGGCGACCAGTACACGATCCCCCCGGACACGCTGCACTGGTTCCAGGCCGGCGACGAGGGCGCCGTCGTGTCCGAGTTCTCGTGGGCGAGCCGCGACGACCTTGACGTCTTCACTGATCCGCGCATCGTGCGCGCGCCTCGCGTCGCGTGAGCCGCTTCAGGCCGCGGGCCGGCTGAGGCCGCCGCCGAGAGCGTCGCCCAGGTTGGCGAGCACCGGGTCCTCCGCGAGGAGCTGTGCGAGCTCGCGCGCCTCCGAGCGGCGGAGGGCGACGACGCGCTGGCTGGAGAGCGCCCAGTCGAGCACGAGCGCGAGGTCGCGCCGCCGGGACGAGAGAGCGCCTGCGGCCGCTGCCGCATCGCGTAGCCGCTCGGCGTCCTCCCGCCGAAGGCTGACGACCTGTCCGCGCACGTCGAGCTTGACCATTGCTGCAGACGCGATGGTAGGGACCGCGTCGGCCGGCATTGCCACGGAGACGATTGCTCCAGTTGGGAATCAATCGTCTAGCCTCGGCCCGTGCACGACGACGGCGACCTGCGCTTTGCGGCGTCTCTTGCCGACGCGGCGGACGCGGTCACGACGGAGCGCTTCCGGGCGCTCGACCTGCGCGTCGACACGAAGCCCGACCTGACGCCGGTCTCGGAGGCCGACAAGCGAGCGGAGGAGGTGATCCGCGAGGCGGTGCGTTCCTCTGGCCGCGGCGAGGGCGTCCTCGGTGAGGAATTCGGCGACGATGGCGGCGACGTCAGGTGGATCGTCGACCCGATCGACGGCACGACGAGCTTCGTCCGCGGGGTTCCGGTATGGGCGACGTTGCTCGCGCTCGAGCGGGAGGGCGTCGTCGAGCTCGGCTTCGTCTCGGCGCCTGCGCTCGGCCGCCGTTGGTGGGCGATTCGCGGACGCGGGGCGTTCGCCGCGGGCGAGCCTTGCGGCGTGTCGGCGATCGGGCGCGTCGAGGACGCGGCCGTCTCGACGACGTCTGCCCGCCGCATGCCCGACGGCTGGCGGACGATCGTCCAGCGGGCGTGGTCGAACCGCGGCCTGGGCGACTTCTGGCAGCACTGTCTCGTCGCCGAGGGCTCGCTGGACATCGCCTGCGACCCGGTGATGCAGGTCTGGGACTATGCCGCGGTGCAACTGCTCGTCGAGGAGGCGGGCGGCCGTTGCACGACGTTCGCCGGCGGGGCCCCGGCCGCCGGAGAGAGCTTCGTCACGACGAACGGCCTCCTCCACGACGAGGCGGTCGCGCTCTTACGCCTCTAGCAGCGCCCGTCCCACGACCGCGGCCTCGGCCCCCACCGCGGCCAGCGCCCGCACGTCGTCCGGCGTGCGAATGCCGCCGGCCGCGAGCACCGGCCCGCCGGCGGCGACGGCCCGCCGGACGAGCGCGAGGTCCGGGCCGGTCAGCGTGCCGTCGCGCTCGATCGCCGTCACGAGCACGCGCGTGCCGCCCGTGCGCGCGAGCGCGTCGTCGAAGCGGAGGCCGCTGCCGGCCGTCCAGCCTGTAGTTCGCACCTCGCCGTTCCTGACGTCGACGGCGAGCACGAGCGCGTCGCCGAGCTCGAACCACGGCGACGGATCGGGCCAGGCCGCCGTGCCCACGACGACGCGTTCCGCCCCCGCGTCGAGCAGCGCCTGCGCGTCCGCGAGGCTGCGGATGCCGCCGGAGGCCTGCACCGGCACGCCCAGCGCGGCGACCGCGCGCACGAGCTCGGGGCGCGTCCTCCCGTTCCGCGCGCCGTCGAGGTCGACGAGGTGGATGCGGCGCGCGCCGGCCTCAGCGAAGCGGCGCGCGAGCGCTCCTGGGTCGCCGACGCGCTCGACGACGACGTCGTAGTCGCCGCGCTCGAGACGCACGGCTTCCTCACCGAGCACGTCCACAGCGGGGATCACCTCGATCTCTTGCTCGAACCACATGGTCTCATGTTAGCTTGCTAACATGCGAACCCATGAGAGCGAGGACCCGACACCCGTGGTTGACCAAGGAGATGCGAGCGCTCTTCGACGCGATTCTCTCCCTGGAGACGCGCGAGGAGGCGGAGAGCTTCTTCCGGGACCTCTGCACGCTGTCGGAGCTCGAGGCGATGGCGCATCGCTGGGAGGTGGCGCGCCTGCTGGAACGGGGGCTGCCGTACCTCGAGATCGCCGAGCGGACGGGAGCCTCGACGACGACGGTGACGCGCGTGGCGCACTGGCTCCGCCACGGGGAAGGCGGCTACCGCACGGTGCTCGACCGAACGGGCTCCTGAGCCAGAGCCCCGACGGAGCGGCCCGCAAGCTGCGGGTCGCGGTGCCGGCCAAGGGCCGGCTGCGCGAGCCGTCGTTCCACCTCTTCGAGGATGCCGGGCTCGGCCCCGAGCAGCCGGGCGACCGTGCACTCGCCTTCCCGTGCCGCAACGCGCCGGTCGAGGTACTCCTCGTGCGTGCGTCGGACGTGCCGGAGTACGTGCAGGACGGCGTCGTCGACTGCGGGATCACCGGCATCGACCTCGTGCGTGAGCGTGGCGCCGACGTGCACGAAGTGCTCCCGCTCGGCTTCGGCTCGTGCAGGCTCGAGGCGGCCGTCCCGGAGGAGTCGCCGGTACGCGTTCCCGCCGATCTCGCCGGTGCCGCGGTGGCGACCGTCTACCCGCGTCTCACCGCCGAGCTGCTCCCCGTCGACGTGACGCTCGTCGACGTGAGCGGCTCGGTCGAGATCACCCCGCGGCTCGGGCTCGCGGATGCGATCGTCGACCTCGTGTCGTCGGGGAACACCTTACGGACGAACGGGCTGCGCTCGATCGCCGTGCTGCTCGAGTCGGAGGCGGTGCTGGTGGCGCGGGACGAGGAACGCGCGGCCCCGCTCCTCGGCATGCTGCGCGCGGTGGTCGAGGCGCGGCAACACCGATACGTGATGTTGAACGCGCCGGAGGCGGCGCTGCCCGGCATCACCGAGCTCGTGTCGCCGCGAGTCCCGAGCGTGCTGCCGCTGGCGCAGGCGGGGATGGTCGCGGTGCACGCGCTCGTGCCCGCCGCCGACGTCTGGCGGCTGCTGCCCGAGCTCGAGGCGCTCGGAGGCTCCTCGATCCTCGTCGTCCCTGTCGAGCGGATGGCGGCGTGAGCGACGGGATGAGGACGCTCGCGGCCTCGTTCCGGCCGTACCAGTGGGCGCCGCCGTCAGACGAGGTCGCGCGGCTCGCCGGGATCGACGTCTCCGAGGTGCTCCGCTTCGACCAGAACACGCCGCCGCTCCCGCTCCCCTCGACGCGGCCCGCCACGGTGGCCGGAGCGCTCGCGCGCGTCAACAACTATCCGTCGGGCGGCTATCGCCGGCTGCGGCGCGCGATCGCGGAGTACGCCGGGGTCGAGCCTGCGAACGTCGTCCTCGGCGCCGGCGCCGACGACCTGATCCTGCTGTGTGCACGTGCGTACGCCGCGCCGGGCGACACGGTCGCGATTCCAGAGACGCCGACGTACCCGCTGTTTCGCATCGCGACGGAGCTCGCGGGAGCTGAGGTCGGCGACGACGACCCCGTGCTGACGTTCGCGTGCCGCCCGAACAACCCGACCGGCACACTCGGGCCGTTGCCGGCTGCACGGCCGCTCGTCGTCGACGAGGCGTACTTCGAGTACAGCGGCGTGACGGCTGCCGGGCTGCTCGACGACGGCGTGATCGTGCTGCGCACGTTCTCGAAGCTCTTCGCGCTCGCCGGCGCGCGCGTCGGCTACGCGCTGGCGGCGACGGACGTCGCCGCCGAGCTGAACGCGCGCCAGGCGCCCGCTCCGATCTCCGACGTCTCGTCCGCGCTCGCGATTGCGGCCCTCGCCTCGCACCCCGATCCGGCCCCCGTGCTCGAAGAGCGCGCGCGCCTCGCCGCGGGCTTGCGCGCGCTCGGCTTCGCACCGCTCGAGTCACAGGCGAACTTCCTTTACGTCCCGACCGAGACGGCGGACGAGATCGTGGAGACGCTGCTGCACAAGGGGATGGTCGTGCGCGGCTACCCCGGCGCGTTCCGCGTCTCGGTGCTCGACCGAGAGGACGACGACCGTCTGCTCGAGGCGCTCGGCGGCCCGGTCGTCCCCGGCGGGCGCTCGGTGCGACGGGTGCGGGCGACCGCCGAGACGCGGTTCGTGACGCGGCTCGCCCTCGACGGTGGGCGCCGCGTGCGCGTCGCGACGGGGGCAGGCATCTACGACCACTTCCTCGAGCAGCTCGCGTTCCACGCGGGGTTCGACCTGGTGCTGGAAGGGGCCGGCGACCGCGAGACGGGCGACCACCACACGGCCGAGGACGCTGCCCTGGCGCTCGGCCAAGCGCTCGACGCCGCGCTCGGCGACCGTGCGGGCATCGCCCGCTACGGGAGCGCCGACGTCCCGATGGACGACGCCCTCGCGCGCGCCGCCGTCGATCTCGGCGGGCGGCCGTTCGCCGAGCTCAGGCTCGCGCACGACCCCGGCATGGCCGAGCACATGCTCGCGAGCCTCGCGCACGCCGCGCGGGCCGGGATCCACGTCGAGGCCGCCGGTCGCGACCCCCACCACGTCGCCGAAGCCGCGTTCAAGGCCGTCGGGCGCGCGCTCGGGCAGGCCGTCGCGAGCTCGGGCGAGGGCATCCCGTCGACGAAGGGAACGCTGTGAACGTCGCCGTCTGCGGCTACGGCGCCGGGAACGTGCGCTCGGTCGAGATCGCCCTGCGCCGCATCGGCGCGACGATCACCGACGACGTCGGGGCCGCGGACGTCGCCGTGCTTCCCGGGGTCGGCTCGGCGCGCGCGGCGATGGCCGGGCTGCGGGAGCGCGGACACGACGACGCGTTGCGCGCGCGGTTCGAGTCCGGTCGGCCGGTCCTGGGCATCTGCCTCGGCCTACAGCTCGCGCTGGACTGGACGGAGGAGGACGGCGGCGTCGAGGGGCTCGGTCTCGTTCCCGGCCGGGCCGTCCGCCTGCGTGAGGGCCGCGTCCCCCGCATGGGCTGGGCCGACGTCGGAGAGCGCGGCGCGTTCTACTTCGCTCACGCGTATGCCGCCGAGACGGAGCACGCGACGGAATGGTCGGAAGGGATCGTCGCCGAAGTGCGCCTCGGCTCGTTCGTCGGCTGCCAGTTCCACCCGGAGAAGAGCGGTGCGCTCGGCGAGCGGTACCTGGAGGAGGCGCTGTTCCTCTCCCGCGTCTGATCCCGTGCCTGGACGTGGCTGCGGGCCGCGTCGTGAAAGGCGTCCGCTTCCGTGGGCTGCGCGACGTCGGCGACCCGGTCGAGCTCGGCGCCGCGTACTCGGACGCCGGGGCCGACGAGCTCGTCTTCCTGGACATCCAGGCGACGACGGGCGAGCGGCCGACGTTCGTCGAGCTGGTCCGGCGCGTCGCCGACCGGCTCGCGATCCCCTTTACGGTCGGCGGCGGCGTGCGCTCGGCGGACGACGGCGAGCGGCTGCTGCAGGC
>Ga0075423_10006010_pt1 | contig 11374 bp, 9 predicted proteins | sample SoiMethybrSBSTD2_FD_80114 | JGI IMG/M metagenome (GOLD analysis project Ga0075423, IMG submission 80114) | Bulk soil microbial communities from a Populus tree surrounding site in Tennessee, USA - Soil MetaG P. TD hybrid SBSTD2 | ecosystem: Environmental > Terrestrial > Soil > Tree plantation...
GTGTCTGCGATCGAGGAAGGCGCCGCCGGCGCTGGAGGGGAAATACAGCTCGTCCGGCGTGGTACCGCCGTAGAGGCGAAGCCGGTGTGCGCCGTGCTTGACATCCAACCCGGCCTCCCAGCGCTCGAGGTCGCGATCGGTAAAGTGGCGGTAACGCTCGAACACGACCTTGGCCCAGAGCTTGGTGCGCAGCCCGTGTCCCACGCGCGCGCTCCACTCCGGCCGCAGGGACAGGCGAACACCGTCGTCCGATTCCCGGGTCGAGCCGCCGGGGAACAGGTCGTCGGTGTGGAAGGCCTCGAGGCGGATCTCGCCACCGAGGGGGGGACTCGCGGCGTCGGCCTGCCGCGCCGGCCCGAGGGCGAGACCGAGGAGAAGGGCACCGGTCATGCGGCGAATCGCGAGGCCATGGGTAAGGAGCAACGGAGTCTCCTCGCTTGGAGCCGGAGCCGATCAGGGGAATGGTGTAGACGACCGGAACGGGATCCGGCCCTCCGCCCCTTAGGTGGAGGCGGAGCAATCCCTGATACATCTCCGAAAGGCGAAGCGCGGCCCCCTTCCGGAGTGCCGCGAACAGGGAGCCGGGGGCTCGGCTAGGGCGAATCGACCGGCCGGGAGGTGGTAGCTCCGCCTCCGGCACCGGTCTTGCGGTCAGGGAGCAGGGCGGCGGCCAGATCGAGGCGGCCGGCTCCGTAGTGGCTGCTCGCTTCGGGAACGGAAGAGTCGAACGGGTGCGCGGTTTGCGCGAGACGCGCCAACACCTGCAGGCGCGTCCACGTAGGATGCACGGCCAGCAACAAGGCCGCCCCTCCCGCCACGAACGGGGCCGACATCGAGGTTCCGCTCCACACGGCCGTGTTGCCGTTCCAGTAGGCGCTCCGGACGCCCTCGCCGGGCGCGGACAGCGCGACGAACCCTCCGAAGCTCGTGAACGGGGCCGGCGTGTCGTCGGCCCGGGTGGCCGCCACCGCCGCGGTCTCGTCGAAATTGGCGGGGTACTCCTCCGGCTCCTCGGCCCCCCAGTTGCCCGCCGAGGCGACGACCAGCGAGCCGGCCGCCGTCGCGCGAGTCACCGCGTCCTCGATGAGCCGATCCTCGACCAGCATGCCGAGGCTCAGATTGATGACGCGGGCGCCGCGGGAGATCGCGTAGTCGATGCCGCGGCTCACGTCCAGCGAGCTGCCGCGGCCGTCGTCGTCGAGCACGCGCACCGGCAGGATGCGGGCGCCGGGCGCCGTCAGGGCCACGATGCCGGCGACGTGCGTGCCGTGTCCCAGGCCCTCGTCGACGAGTCCGTCGCCATCGGAATCCACCCCGTCCGGAGCTTCGCCGGCGTCGGCGTCGTTGGACACGAAGTCGTAGCCGCCGAGCACGCGACCGCGAAGCAGCGAGTGAAGCGGATTGACGCCGGTATCGAGCACCGCCACCAGGACGCCGCTGCCGGTCGAGATTTGGTGCGCCTGGGTGAGCCCGAGACGCGTGGTAGCGGCCTGATCCTCGTAGCCCGCGGCGTTCATGTAGCCGTCATCGAAGGCCCACGAGTGTCCGCGGGTCTCGGCGGGCTCGAGCAGGTAGTTGGGCTCGGCGTATCCGACACGGGGATCGAGCAGCAGCTGCTGGGCCACCAGCAAGGGGTCACTGCCGTTGGGAACGCGACAGATCTGGGAGAGGCCGATCGAGGCCACGCGCTCCAGTCCGTGCTCGGCCTCGACCGCGTCCTCCTGGGAGGAGTCGTTGCTCCACCACACCACCTGCGTGGGGTCGTAGGAATTGGCGGCGGTGGTCGAGGAGGAGCTCCCGAGAGCGCGCGGCACCAACGCGGACTTGGCCGCGGGCGACGTGGGCATGCGGCCGCAACCGACCGCCAGCGGCAGCAGCAGGCCGGCGGCCGCGAGGAGAACCCTGGTCGTGATGCCTGCGCGGCGGTGGAAGTCGAAGGTCATAGGATTCGCGAGCGAGTCGGGGGCCGGACGGTCGCGCTCGGGAAAGCGTAACAGACCGGAATCTATCCCGTCACCCGCGGGAAACGAGGCCGGGGCCAGGGCCCAGGGGGCCGGGAGCGCGAGTCATGCCGAAGAGCCCCCAGGTCCAGGCGTTCCAATCCTCATCTCCTTTGTCCGTAGACTCTTCCTGGCTTCGAGCAAGGGCGGTGCCGAGGTCGTCCCCCGCGGCCAGATGACGGTACAGGGTGGCGGTCAGCCTCCGGGCGCCTGCGTCGTCGGCTTCCCACAGGCTGGCCACCACGGCATGGGATCCGGCGGCGAGCAGTGATCCCGCGAGCCCGCGCCAGTCGTTCCGCCAACCCCCGACCATCTCGCCGGTGCGGCAGGCGGAGAGCACGACACCACGCGGCGCTCGTCCGTTCGGCAGCAGATCGGGAACGTGGGCCCATCGATCCGCGAGGCGGATTCCCGCCAGGATGGGGCGCTCGGCATCGGCCCGGCCGTGCCCCGCGACGTGCAGCCAGTCCGCGCCGACCAGCGCGCGGCGAAGGCGATCCACGGTGGCTTCGCGCCCGACCAGCACGCGCGCGCGCGGATAGCCGCGGGCGATCTCCTCGATTTCGCGCTCGACTTCCGGCAGCTGGCCATCGCCGGCCCCCACGAGCACCACGCCGCCCCGCGGCTCCTTGCGTCCACGCGTCAGTATCGCCCGCCAGGACGAGGCGCTGGGGGCCGCACTCACGGGAATCGCGCGGCCGGTCGCCTCGCGGAGCAGCGCCGGCCACGGCAGCCGCGCCATGCGCCCTGCCGGAACGACGACGGCGCGCGCGAGCCCGGGATCCCCCGCCGCCCACGGCGCGACCAAGCGGCTCGCGGCCTCTCGCAGCGCCGCCGCGATGGCCGGCGCCGCGCGGGCCGCCCGGCGGACCCCGGCGCGCGCCAGGTAGTCGATCTCCTCGAGCCAGCCGTCGATGGTCGAGCGCTGCGCCAGGCCGGGATGGAGTGTCATCCTGTCTCGATCGATCGCGAGCGCGTGAACCGCTCCGCCCACCTCGAAGTACTCGACCAGCCTCTCCCCCGGCTCGAGAGACCGTTGCAAGCGATCGAGGAGAACCGGCTCCGGCGCGCGGGCCCCGCGGGCGCGTCGGGCTTCGCGCTCGAGCCGCTCGAGCAGGCGGGCGGTTTCCCGCTCCTCGCGCTCGCCGGTGGAGGTCGCGACGCCGTCTTCCCCCGGCGCCGCCGCCCGGCGCCAGCGTCGCGACTCGATGCGGCACGCCAGTCCCTCGAGGCGCCGTCTCAGGGAAGCCGGCCATCGCGCGCGGCTTCGACGGCCGGGCGCCTCTTCGCGCGACAGCTCGAAGGCGCGCGCGCGCCCGCGCTCGAGAGCGTGGAAGGCCTTCGCCGTCCGGCCCGCGGCCAGCTCGAGCGCGACCAGCCGCGGATAGGCGTCTTCCCACGCGGTCCAGTCGGTGGCGCGGAACAGCTCGCTGCGCACGCGGCCAGCCAGCGACTCCGAGAGGCGCGCCGCCCTGGTGTAGGCCCGGCGCGCGCGATCCGGTCGCCGCGCGCGAAAGGCCGCGTCCCCCGCCAGGCAGGCGACGCGGAAGCTCAGGAACGCCGACCGTGCGCGGCGCTCGGCCCGGCGCGCCCGCGCCAGGTGGCGGTGGGCACGCCGCCCGCCGGCGAGAGCCGCGCGCCCGGCCAGGACCCAGGCGAGGCCGGCGCGCTCGTCGTCGTTCTCGCCCCCGAACTCCTTCGCCGCCCGCTCGGCACGGCTCTCGGCGGCGGCGGTCCGCTTCCCGCCGAGGTCGCACTCGGCGACGGCGAGGAGGCACTGGGCCGCCCACACGCGGTTCCTCTCGCCGACGAAGCCGCGCGCCGCGCGAGCCAGCAGGCGGCGGGCGGTGTCGAGGTCGCCGCGGCTGGCGGCCGCGACCGCCTCGAAGTAGATCGCCTTGGAGCGCTCGTAACGAAGCCCGAGCGACTCCGCCCGCTCCGCGGCGCGGGCCGCGCTTCGCTCGGCTTCCTCCGGGCGGCCGAGCCGCAGCAGGATCTCGGCCGCGTCGAGATCGAGCAGGGCCCGGTAGTCGCTCGCGCCCAGGCGCTCGAAGACGGACTCGAGCGATTCGAGAGCGAACAGAGCGTCGATGTATCGATGCCGAAGGAACAGCAGATAGGCCAGCGCGTAGTCGCAGGCCGCGGCGTCGACCGGCAGGGCGGCGCTCTGGAAGGCGCGGCGCGCCTTGCCCAGCAGCCGGGCGGCCTCCTCGGGCCGCCCGCGAAGCGCCAGGCAGTTGGCGCGGTTGGCGTCGACGCGGCCGAGCGCGGCCGCACCCATGGCGGCGAGCCCCGGGCGGGCGCGCGCGTAGCGCGCCAGAGCTCGTTCGGGGCGGTCGCGACGATAGTCGAGGTTGGCCAGGTTGTTGAGCAGTCGGGCGGCGACCGCACGCTGACGCCCCTGCTCGAGCACCCGGAGCGCGACGGCACCCTCGCGCTCCGCCGCCTCGTAGCGGCCCAGGTACATGAGCGCGTCGACGCGGCCGATGCCGCAGCGCGCCGATTCGATGGCGTCGCCCGATCGTCGGAAGTGGGCGGCGGCGGCATCGTAGGCTCGCAGCGCCTCGACGTGCCGCCCGAGGGCGCGCAGGGCGTGCCCGGCGGCGCGCGCCAGCCGGCCGCGCTGCCACGCCGCCGACGCGGGACCCCGGGCCGGGCCCGTCCTTCGCGTCAGACGCTTTTCCGCCTGGCGAGCCAATCGAAGACCGCGGGTGGGCGATCGCTGGCGCGCCGCTTCCACCCTCCCGAAAAGCTCTTCACCCAGACTCTCGATGGACTCCGAGGTCACCGCCGTTTCCTGGCCCCGGGCCGGCTCGGCGAGGGTACCGCGAACCAGGCGGAGAGATAGCGACCCTCTCCGGTCTCGAGGCGGGCCCGGACGCGGCCGGAGACGCCGCGCAACGGTCCGAAGAAGCCACGCGCGCCGACGGGCAGAGCGTGGGCGCGCGCACGCTCGCGCTCGAGCACGAGTCGCGCGTGGGCGGCCCGAGCCGGCCCGAGCACGCGGCCGCGAACCGTCCACGTGCGACCCGCGGGCAGCCATTCCAGCTCGAGACGGTAGCCTCGCCCCACCAGCTCGCAGCGGGTCACGCCCTCGGCGGCGCGCACGCCAGCCAGCGCGGGTGCGGCGGTCCACGCGGGGCGCTCGACCCAGCGCAAGACGCCGAGCACACGCTCCGACGCTTTCCGCACAGCACTCGCGAGCCCGCTCTCCCGCTGCTCGTCCGGCAGGCGAAGGGCTCGACGGCGCAAGGCTTCGGGCACCGGCTCGAGAGCCCCGGCTCCGAGCGCGAGCGCGAGCGAGCGGGCGCCGCGCTCGAGGCGGCGGCAGGCCGCGCAACTTCGCAGGTGAGCCGACCACGGATGCCGGGTCCCGCTTGCGGCCGGGTCGGTGGCCAGGGCCAGCAGATTCTCCGCACCGGCGTGGTCGGCGCCGGACGGAGAGGGGGAAAGCTTGGGGGATGTCCGCTTCATGACGCGCTCCGGGCCCGTGGTCTCCGCATGGGTCTCCTCGCGTCAAAGGTGACCGCGGGCGCTGTCTTGATACGTGGCGGGGCGTCGGCGGAGTCCCCGAGAAGCTGGAGCAGCGCTTCCAGGCATCGCCGCCGCGTGGGCCCCAGCGAGCCGATCGGGGTCCCCATACGGCGCGCCAGCTCGCCATAAGAAGGAGAGGAATCCTCGAGGAACAGCGCCGACAGGAGGGTTCGACAGCGGGGCGAGAGCCGCGGCAGCGCGCCCATCACCCGGCCCGCCGACTCGAGGCGGATCATCTCGTCCTCGATCCCGGGCCGCGCGTCGGGGATCGCGGCCCAGAAAGAGTCGGCCTGTGGCCGGCCCGCTCGACGGTCCTTTCTGGCTCGAGCCCGGCTCAGCCGGTAGGCCGTGCGCGTGAGCCAGCGCGGCAGCGCGCGCGCGTCGCGAAGACGGGACAGTCCCCGCAGGAACGCGAGCAACGTCTCCTGGAAGACATCCGCCGTGGCCTCGGGCCCAAGCCCGTAGCGACGGGGCACGGAGTAGATCAGCCGCTCGTAGCGCTCGAGAAAATCGCGCCAGGCTCGCCGATCGCCGCGTCGCAGATCGTCGAGCAGCTCGGCGTCATCGACCATGGCCGTTCCCGCGTCCCAGGATCGTGCCTCCGCCGAGCAGCCGATCGCCATCGTAGAGAACGATCGACTGGCCGGGCGCGGCCGCGCGCACCGCACCGTCGAGCTCGATCCGCGCACCACCGGCCGGATCGAGGACGGCTCCCTTCGGTTCTCTCCCATCACGCGAGAACAGGCGTGCCGGGGCCGGATCGCTGCGATAGCGAATGGCGGCGCCGACGAGCTGGCCGCCGCGGGGAGGAGATCCCGATAGCCAGTTCAAGGGTCCGGCCAGCACTTCCTTCGCCAGCAAGGCTTCGTGCGCTCCGACGCGGAGCGAGTTGGTCTCGGGCTCGAGGGCGACCACGTAGAGCGGAAGCCCGCCCGACGCCCGGCCGATGGTGCGTCCGAGCCCGCGCCGCTGTCCCACGGTGTAGCTCGCGAGCCCGCGGTGCTCGCCCACCGTGCGGCCCTCGTCGTCGAGGATGGGCCCCGGGCGGTCGACCGCCGCCGCGCCCGCTTCGCCGGCGAGGAACGCCACGTGCCCGCCGGCGCCGACGAAGCACAGGTCCTGGCTCTCCGGACGCTCGGCCACGCGTTCGAGGCCGAGCCGCGCCGCGTGCGCGCGCACGTCGTCCTTGGTCAGCTCGCCGAGCGGAAACAGGAGGTGCGGGATCGTCTCGCGCGCCATCTTCCACAGCGCGAAGCTCTGGTCCTTCTCGCGGTGCGCGGCGCGGAAGAGCGCCGGCTCACCGTGCAGCACCTCGCCGCGGCGCACGTAATGGCCGGTGGCCACGGCGTCGGCGCCGATGGCGCGCGCCTGCTCGACCAGCCGGCCGAACTTGAGGTCGGCGTTGCAGGCGGCGCACGGATACGGCGTGCGGCCGGCGAGGTAGTCGGCGACGAAGGGCTCGATGACGCGCTCGCGGAAGGGTGCCGTGTAGTCGAGCACGTAGTGGGCGAAGCCCAGGCGCACGGCGATCGAGCGCGCGTCGGCGATGGCCTCGAGCGAGCAGCAGGAGCGCGGCGACGGCTCGCGCTCCTCGTAGCACCAGAGCTTGAGCGTGGCGCCGATGACCTCGTAGCCCTGCTCGGCGAGCAGGGCCGCGGCCACCGAAGAATCGACGCCGCCCGACATGGCGACGAGCACCGTCGGGCGGCGTCGAGCGATCATCGCGGGAGGTCTGCGCCTTACGGCGTCGACGTCGCCGGCTTGAGCAGATCCTTCAAGGTGGCGATGCTCTCCTTCGCCGAGGCGGCCTCGGGAGAGGTGGGCGCCAGCTCGATCACCTTCTCCCAGCAGCGGATCGCCTCCTGGTAGATCTGCGCGTCGGCGAACGCCACGCCCATGGTGAAGTAGGCGCAGTAGGACTTGGGATGCTGCTTGAGCGTGAGCCGCAGCGTGTCGAGAGCCGGGGCGCGCAGGCCGCCGGCGTAGAGCGAAGCGCCGAGACGGCAGAGCGCGATCTCGTCCTCGGGGCTCATCGAGAGCGCCATGCGGTACTGCTCGCGCGCCTCCGGGCCGCGGCCGATGGCGTCGTAGGCGGCGCCGAGATTCACCCAGCCCTTGACCTCCTTGGGCTTGGCCTTGGTGGCGCGCTGGAACACGTGCACGGCCTCGAGCGCGCGGTCGGCGTCGAGCAGGCCGACGCCGTAGCGGTAGTTCTTCTCGAAGCTCGTCGTGTCCTTGTCGGCGGCGATCTGGAGCTGGCGCAGCGTGTCGGCGGCCGCGGGAACGGTCTTGCCGCCGTTCGTCGGGGCCGGAGCGGCCTTCTTGACGTCCGTGGTCTTCGTGGCCGCCGGCTTGGGCGCATCCGCCGCCCGGCTCGCCACCGCCACCGCCAGGAGCACCCCTGCCGCGATCGCGGCCCCGACGCGCATTCGTGCCATGCTGCGACGTCCCAGTGACGACGCCACCATCCGCTCCTCCCTCTCGCTCACGCGGGAACCCGCCCCGCCGTAGTGGTCGTCGTGCGTCCGACCGACCGTTCCAAGGCCTGTTCCAGATCGCGGACGAGATCCTCCGCGTCCTCGATGCCCAAGGACAACCGCACCATGTGATCGGGCACGCCGGCGCGCTGGCGCTCCTCGGCCGAGAGCGCGTAGTGCGACGACGTGGCCGGAATCGAAACCAGGGACTCCACGCCCCCGAGGCTCGGCGCCAGGCGGAACAGGCGCAGATTCTCGGCGAAGCGGATGGCGCCCGCGCCGTCCGTGCGCACGCACACCGTGACCATGCCACCGAAGCCCGTCATCTGCCGGCGCGCGATGTCGTGGTCGGGGTGCGAGGCCAGTCCGGGGTAGTACACGCGCTCCACTCCGGTGTGTCCCGCGAGGTAGCGCGCCACCTCGGCGCCGTTCTTGTTGTGGGCCTCGACGCGCACGGCCAGCGTGCGCAGCGAGCGCTCGAGCAGGAAAGCACCGTGCGGATCGAGCACGCCGCCGAACAGCTTGCGCGCCTTCCACACCGCCTTGATTCTCTCGCGCGTGCCCAGCACGCAGCCGGCCAGGAGGTCGGCGTGGCCGGCGAGATACTTGGTGGCGCTGTGGAGCACGAGATCGGCGCCCAGCTCGAGCGGCCGCTGGTTGATCGGCGAGGCGAACGTGCCGTCGACCATGCTCACCGCGCCGGCAGTGCGAGCGCGCGCGGTCAACGCGCCCAGGTCGACGCAGCGCAGCGTCGGGTTGGTCGGCGTCTCGAGATAGACGACCGCCGGCTGGCGCGCGAGCCCGGCCTCGAAGGCGGCGTCGTCGCCGGCCGAGAACCAGTCGACCTCGATGCCGAGGCGCGGCAGCCAGTGGGTGAAGAACTCGTGCGAGCCGCCGTAGATCTCGCGCTGCGCCAGGACGCGCTGGCCGGCACGCGCGAACGTGAGCACGGCGGTGGTGATGGCGGCCATGCCCGAGGCGAAGGCGAGCGCGGCCTCGGCGCCCTCGACGGCGGCCAGGCGGCTCTCGCAGGCGGCGAGCGTCGGGTTGTTGTAGCGCGAGTAGACGATGCCCGCATCCTTGGCCGCGAACGCCGCCAGCATGGCGTCGTGGTCGGCGAAGGCGAAGGTCGAGGACTGGACGAGCGGCTCGACCACGGGGCCCGAGCCCTCGGCCCGGCCGCCGTGCACGGCGCGCGTGCGACTGCTCGTCTTCGGGTCGGGTCTCTCGGTCATTCCCGGTCGCTTGGAGCGCGGTCCGGGACGAGCCCGGTCGCAGCTTGGCAGGGTGGGCGCATTCAGCTTAAATCCGCGTCGAAGCGTAGGGAATCCATGGCGAACCTGTCAAGCGAACCACATCCGTCCCTGGCGGCCGAGCGGCGCGGCCGGCGCGTCTCCCGCGTCGATCCGGCGTCGGTGCAGCGTGTGCTGGTCATCCGCCCGCGCTTCGTCGGCGACCTCTGCCTCATGCTCCCGGTGCTCGACCATCTGCGCCGGCATGCCCCGCACGCCGAGATCGACCTGCTCGCCGAGCAGCCCTACGCACGGCTCCTCGAGGGCGACCCGCGGTTGCGCCGCGTGATCGCCGTACCCGGCAAGCCCTCGACCAAGCGCTCGGCGGCTCTCTACGGCGAGCTGGCGCGCGGCGGCTACGACGTCACGCTCGATCTCTTCTGTAATCCGCGCACCGCGCTGTGGACGCTGGCGAGCGGCGCGCGCGTGCGCGTCGGCTACCGCAACAAGGGCTGGCGCAGCGCCATCTACAACCGCCATCCCGTGCACGACGAGATCAGCGCCGTGCGCTTCCATCTGGCTTCGATCGCGGCGTTGGGCTGGGAGGTCGATGGCGACGCCGTGCCGTCGCTCGCGCTCGCGGCGCGCGAGACCTGGGTGGAGCGCGAGCGCCTGCGCCGCCGGCGCATCGCCACGCCTCCCGAGGCGCGCTGGATCGGCATCCATCCCGGCGCCCGCTGGCCGACGCGGCAGTGGGATCCGGCGCGCTACGCCGCGCTGGCGCACCGCGCCGCCGAGAGCGACGAGCGCAACTGGGCTCTCGTCTTCGGCGGACCGGGCGAGGTGGAGATGGCGGAGCGCGTCGCCTCCGAAGCCGACCATCCGCGCGTGGCGGCGGTGACCGGGCTCGATCTGCGGGAGCTGGCCGCGCTCATGTCCCTGTGCTCGGCGTGCGTCGGCGCCGACAGCGGGCCCATCCACGTGAGCGTGGCCACGGGCACGCCGACCGTCGGTCTGTTCGGCCGGGCGCTGCCCGAGCGCTTCTTCCCCTACCCGCCCGACCGCGGCCATCGCGCGGTCTACGAGGGCGTGTGGTGCAGCCCCTGCCCGCTCGACGTCTGCTCGCACACCTCGTGCATGCGCTCGATCTCGGTCGACCGCGTGTGGCACGCGCTTTCGGAGATCCTGACCCGCACCTCGCCGTGGCCGGGCTCGCCGCCGGCGCTGGTGCCGGCGTGAGCGCCGTCGCCGTCGTGCTCCTCACCGACTTCGGCGTTTCCGACTGGTACGTGGCGGCCATGAAGGGCGTGATCCTGGCGCACGAGCCCGCCACGGAGCTGGTCGATCTGTCGCACGCGGTGCCGCCGGGCGACATCGATCACGCCGCGTTCCTGCTCGAGCAGACCTGGCGCTGGTATCCCGAGGGGACGGTGTTCCTGGTGGTCGTCGATCCCGGCGTGGGAACGGCGCGCCGGGCGCTCGGCGTGCGCGCGGCCGAGCGATTGTTCGTCGGCCCGGACAACGGCGTGCTGTCGCCGGCTCTCGAGGAGCCCGGCGCCGAGGCGCGCGAGATCGATCCGGCGCGCGTGGGCGCCGGGGTGATCGCGCCCACGTTCCACGGCCGCGACCTCTTCGCCCCGGCGGCGGCGGCGTTGGCCGGGCTCGCGACGTTCGCGAGCCTGGGCGAGATCGTGCGCGATCCGGTGCGGCGGGCGGCCTCGCGAGCGAAGCTCGACGGCGACCGCGCCGAGGCGCACGTGGTGCACGTGGATCGCTTCGGCAACGCCATCACCGACGCGCGCGAGGCCGAGCTGTTGGCATGGCTCGGGGAGGCGCGCCTGCGCCTGCGTGCCGGGAATGTCGACATCGACGGGCTGTCGCGCACCTACGGCGATGTCGCGCCCGAAGCGCCGCTCGCGCTCATTGGATCCACCGGGCGCCTCGAGATCGCCGTGCATGGCGGGCACGCGGGGACGCGGCTGGGGCTGGGCGTGGGAGATACGGTCGGGCTCTTCAGAAGCGCGAGATGATTGCGAAGTGAATTGGTCGAGCTTGTTTTGAAACAAGTTGTGCGCGCACCGCCACAAGCTTTCCGAAGTGAAATGGTCAAACATGCCGCGCGGCGTGTTGA
>Ga0075423_10006011_pt1 | contig 11372 bp, 12 predicted proteins | sample SoiMethybrSBSTD2_FD_80114 | JGI IMG/M metagenome (GOLD analysis project Ga0075423, IMG submission 80114) | Bulk soil microbial communities from a Populus tree surrounding site in Tennessee, USA - Soil MetaG P. TD hybrid SBSTD2 | ecosystem: Environmental > Terrestrial > Soil > Tree plantation...
AAGGAGCTTCGCAAACAGCATCCCTTCGGCGCGAAAGTCTTCCGCCCATCGCGCGCGGCCTGTGACCTTCGCCACGAGATCAGGAGGCGTGTAGTTCTGGCCGATGTACTTGGTGTCAGCCATAAGAAATCCTGCGGTAGGGGCCGGCCTTAGCCGACCCTCCTCATGTACTCAGCTCCGCGCATGAACGCGGTGAGGATCTTGTCGTAGTCCTGGCATCGACAGAGATTTCCCGAGATGCCATGTGCGAGCTGCTGACGCGTTGGATTGGGATTCGTCTTCAGGAAGCCGACGGCGGCCATCGCGAAGCCCGACATGCAGAACGCACACTGGAAGCCCTGCTCGTCCACGATCGCCTGCTGCACTGGATGCAACTGGTCGCCGTTCGCGAGCCCTTCGATCGTCTGCACCTTGCGCCCGCGCACGGTGTGTGTCAGCACCGAGCACGAATAGTGCGGCACGTCGTCGATGAGCACGGTGCAGGCGCCGCATTCGGCTCTGTCGCAGCCGATCTTGGTGCCGGCCAGTCCGAGCTTGTAGCGCAGCGTCGTCGCGAGCGTTTCCTGCTTCATCACGTCGACACGGCGCATCTGTCCGTTGACGTTCAGCGTGATGAGCCGCTCGACGGAGCCGGGCGCTGACGTCTGACCGAAGATCTCGCCGCTCGCCCGGAATAGATACGCGGCGGAAGTCGCGACGGCACCGCTGGCGATGACGCCTTTTATAAAAGCACGCCGAGTTACGCCGGATCGCGGCACGTCAGACGAATCAGGCATGTCTGTCGGGTGAGGCGCGTGGGGATTTTCAGGCTGGTCCATCACGTCTCCTGTGGAAGGACGGGACAACTCTAGACTCCCCTCTCCGTCGTGTCAACGAGTGCAAAACAGTGCAAAACAGTGCGGTCCGCGGCCCTCTGCAGCGCCAAGGTTCGTCCTCAGGCTGACCAAACCTGCAGAAGGCGGCGCGCAGAAGCGCTGGAAAAGGCGGGAAATCAAGCCAACACCGACCTGAACGATACGGAACGCGGCTTGCCGCTGGGGCCGCATGGCGTTTCACACGTCTGCGCTCGACTTCCCGGGCGTAGAACAGGAGAGGATTGCGATGGACCTCTTATTTACAGCTAAGGCGCGTGTGTTTCCCCTCGTCACCTGCGCATTGCTGACCTGTGGGTGTCAGAGTGGCGTCAACAGTTCGGTCGCGCCAAGCGCGATCAGCAGCCTCTCGGCATCGACGGGATCCAACAGCGCGGACGTGATGCCTGACGACGTGATCACGATGCAAGGCTCGCCGGTTTCCTATCCAATGAATGAAGCGATGGTTAATGGTTCGTCATCCGGCTATTCCGGCACCTGCACAGTCGCCAGCACGCACACGGGAGGAATTCGAGTGAAAGCGGATGGCCGGGGTGTCCCAAACGACCTGATTCAAGTCAACGTCGTGGACATGACAGGCTGGCAGCACCTGAGAATCGCTGACTATGTCGATGTGAATCAGCAAGGTGCCTTCCGGAGCGGCTGGCACGCGATTGAGCCGGGAGATTTTGCCCCTGGAAATATCCTCCAGTGCCAGTTCACCAAGGGTGCTGACATTCTCGCGAGCAGCAGCACCACTTTCCCCGCTCCCTGACGTTAACGGTCTCGAACCGCACGGCCGGTCGGCGCGCTCCGCGCCGAGCCGGCCGCGTGAATGCCTCCACGCGGGGCACCGGTGCTACTATTCGCGTCGCTGAACGGGAGGTTCGCGGATGCGAAACCGCTTCACCGGCGCGTTCCTGGCTGCACTCTTCGCAGTCACTGCTACACATACCGCCGCGCAAGCACCTGCGGCGCCGCGGACATCGAACGTCAGACCTAATCTGCAGGGCATCTGGCAGGTGCTGAACACCGCCGCCTGGGACATTCAGGATCACCCTGCGCGGCTCGGCGTGCCCGCGGGCCAGGGCATCGTGGATGGAAACGAGATTCCTTACCAGCCCGCAGCGCTCGCGAAAAAACGCGCGAACTTCGAAAACCGCGCGTCCGCCGATCCCGAGACGAAAGGGTATCTGCCCGGCGTGCCACGGATCATGTTCATGCCGTTCCCGTTTCAGATTTTCCAAACCCCCGATCAGATCGTGATGGTCTTCGAGTACGACCGGGGCGTTCGGAACATCTACACGAATGGCACTCCGCATCCACGCGGCCCGCTCAACTGGTGGATGGGCGATTCGCGCGGTCGCTGGGAAGGCAATACGCTCGTCGTCGACGTCGTCTACTTCACGGATCAGACGTGGTTCGATCGCGCCGGAAATTTCCACAGCGACGCGCTACACCTGGTCGAACGCTTCACCCCCGCGGGGCCCGATCACATCAACTACGAGGTGACCGTCGAGGATCCGAACGTGTTCACTAGACCCTGGACGATGCGCACGGTGTTCTATCGGCGGAAAGAGCCAAACGTGCGCGTGCTCGAATACGATCCCGGGCGCCTGATGGACCAGGCGCAGGCGGCATCACGTTAGGAGGCCGACGTGCGAATGCGTCATTCAGCTCTCGTGCTCGCTCTCGCGGTCATCGCTGTCGCACCGCTCGTTGCACAGCAAGCGGCGAAGCCAAAAACGGTTGGCGGGTGTCCGGCTGAGCCGGCGGCCTTCCACACGTGTGCGCTCGAAAAAGCGAAATCGTTCAGTCCGCCGAAAACGCCGAGCGGAAAGCCCGACTTCCAAGGCTACTGGCGCGGCCAGCTGGCGCAGGCGTTCTCCGTCGAAGGCGTCTCCGGAAACGAGCCGCTCGTGGGTAGCCGCGTGATGCCGTGGGAGATTGCGCCGCCGATGATCGTCGACCCGCCGGACGGAAAGATTCCGTATCAAGCTTGGGCTGTGCCGATCGGCAGAATCGGGGAGAACCACAACAAGTTCATCGACCCGCGCACGGCGTGCGGCAGCGGCGGCGTACCGCGTCTCGCGCTGCAGGATGCGAATCAAATCCTTCAGCCGGCTGGCGATCAGTTCGTTTTATGGCTCTTCGAGGATCACCACGTCCAACGGATGATCGCGATGGATGGACGGCCGCGGCTTGGCGAGAACATCAAGGTGACCAATGGCGACGCACGTGGCCGGTGGGAAGGAAACACGCTCGTCATCGATGTCAACAATCTCAACGGCTACAACTGGTTCGACGACTCCGGCAACTTCTACACGGACACCGCGCACATCGTCGAACGCCTGACGATGATCGATCGCGACACAATCCACTACGAAGTCCGCGTTGAGGATCCAAAAGTGTACACGCGCCCATGGACGCTTGTATGGGCGCTCGTCCGCGAGAAGGAAGCAGGGTTCGAACTGCTCGAGGAAGCGTGCCGCGAAGGGCAACGCGACCTGGATCGCCTCCGCGAGTTAGGGTTCAGGTTTTACTTCGGCGATACGTGGCGCGGCCGCTAACGTCCTGGAGCGGCCTGCGACTGCGAATCCGACGCACCGAGGAAAAAGTTCCGCCCATCGGCGAAGGTCACCGTCGTGCCACTTGCGGTCGGCGAATTGTTTTTGGCCTGGTAGCCCTTCACGATAACTTCGCTGCCGATCGGAAAGTCCGTCTTCCGCAAGCCGCGTCGCACTAGCGCATTCGGCGCTCCCGCTTCGACGGCCCAGTTGACCACCTTGCCGTCTGGTTCGGTGACGTCCAGGTGGAGCCAACCGTGAGGGTTCAGCCAGTCCAGCTGCGTGAGCTTGCCTTTCAGTGTTACCGGCTTGTTCTCGTCGAATTCAGCCGCGAACGAATGATGCGCGGCGGTCGGAACCACCCAGAGCAGCGCGACGCCGGCGAATGCGAGCAGCTTGGTCATCGGCAACCTCCATCGCAGGTGCGACACCTTACCACGAACCCAGCCGACATGGCGTCCAGATTGCGTGCGCGCCGTGCCGTCTTTGAAAGCGAGGTGCCACGTGAAGAACCTTCCCAAGCTTCCCAAGGGTGCGGTTCACGCGGTCGCGGTGTTGAGTATCGGAATGCTGGGCTCGATCACAGCGGGTTGTTACGACATGCCGGAACATGCTCCGATGGTGAATGCCGCCGACTTCAGGCCGTTTATCAGTCTCGCCCCCAATCCAATCACGTTTACGCCGCTCAGCGTCTTTCCCTGCACCGGCGGTGGCTTCGTTTTCGATCCCTCCCTCCACCTCGTCATCACCGCCAGCGTCAATGACGTGACGTTCGATAGTGTGACGATACACCTGGTCGACGGCTCGAATCTTGGCGGGCCGTCTGTGACCGTTCCGCGACCGCAATTGACCACGCTGTTTGGCTCGACGCTGATCAGGGCGGGGACGACTCGTGACTTTGTCCTGAGTCCCGATTTCGGTTGCGTCACCGTGTTCCCGACGGCGCTGCAAACCACGGCGGTCGTCGTCGACTCCTCAGGGGTGCAGCAGACCATCGTCCTGCAGGGCATGGTGAAGTGAAACTCCCAACGCCCAAGATCCAACCCCCAAGGCTGCTTGGAGGTTGGAATTTGGAAGTTGGGAGTTACGAACGCGGTTTTCGCCGGTCGGTGCGCGGGTGCTTTCGGCGATCCGCTGCGCCATGTCGGCGATCCGGCTTTGAGTCGTCGTCCGCTTTTGCGCGCGGCACGACGCGCACTCCACCTGTCAATCTCGCTTCGTCGAGTGGTTCATCGGCGACGCGCATCACAAGCGCCGGCGCGTGAGAGTTCTCTTCTCTCGCGCAGCCCATCGAGATCAGTTGGCGCGCGAGCGCGTCATCCAATTCGTACAAGAGTCCGGGCGCCAACTTACCCAGGCTCTGGCCGTCGAGAACACCCGCTACTGCTCTGAGGATCCGTACACGCATCCGTGAGGAATGCCCACACGATATCCGAATTGGTATCGGGACAAAACCTCAGCAAAAGGCGCCTCTGCCATTGATCTCGGATCTCGGCTCCGCGCCTCTCCCCTCAGCTTGCAGTCGCAGCGATGCCGCCGCACAATCCGAATTTTCAGCAATCCCCTCCGAAGGAGTTCGACATGGCGAAAGCAAAGAGCGCAGTTCCTGCAGGCTTCCGCACGGTGACGCCTCAACTCACGCTCGACAACGCCGCTCAGACGATCGAGTGGTACAAGAAGGCGCTCGGCGCTGAAGAGGTCTCACGAGCCACGGGACCCGACGGCAAAATCCTGCACGCCGAAATTCGCGTCGGCGACTCGATCATCATGCTCAACGACGTGATGGGCCCTGGTGGAAAAGGTCCCCGCGCGTACGCCGGATCACCGGCGTCACTCTGGGTCTACGTGCAGGACAGCGACGCGTTGTTCAACCGCGCCGTAGCCGCAGGCGCGCGAGTACCCGATGGTCCGATGGGAAAAATGGCGGATCAGTTCTGGGGCGATCGAACCGGGACGTTCAAGGACCCGGAGGGCTACCTGTGGACGATCGCGACGCGCAAGGAAGATCTGACGCCGCAGGAAATGAAGCAGCGGCAGGACGAGTGGATGAAGCAGTTCTCGCCGCAAGCGACTCGCTAGGGTGAGGCGGGTCTGAAGACCCGCCTCTACGTCCTCCGCGCACGGACCGTAGAGGCGGACCTTCAGGTCCGCCTAATGCTAGACGCGCAGATCGTAGAGGCGGACCTTCAGGTCCGCCTATTGCGCGAGGGGAAGCGTGACGACGAACGTCGCCCCCTTTCCTTCGCCCTCGCTGGCCGCCTGAATGGTGCCGCCATGCAGTTCGACGAAGTGGCGCGCGAGCGAAAGGCCGAGACCGAGGCCGCCGGTGCCGCGATGCGCGGTCGATTCTCCTTGCCAGAAGCGCTGGAAGATGAATGGCAGCGAATTCGCCGGGATTCCGACGCCTGTATCGGTGACCGTCACCTTCGCTCGACCGCCGGAATTCTGCAGCGCGATCGAGATGTGGCCGCTCGGCGTGAACTTCACAGCGTTGCTGAGCAGATTCCAGAACACCTGCTGCATGCGCTCCCCGTCGCACGTGGCCTGCACGGGCGTCTCAGGAGTGTCGACGCGCAGCTCGATTCCCTTCGCGTCGGCTGACGGCCGAACGACATCGGTCGCCGCCTGAACGAGCGCTGTGAGATCACACGACGTCACCTTCAGTCGTACCTTCCCGGTGACGATGCTCGAGACGTCGAGGACGTCTGCGACAAGCTGCCCGAGCACATTCGCGTTGCGCTCGATCGTTTCCATCGCCCGTTCCTGGCGGTCGGGTCCAAGATGCCCTTCACGAAGCATGCGCGTGTAGCCGAGCACGGCATTGAGCGGCGTACGCAGCTCGTGCGAAAGCATCGCGAGGAACTCGTCCTTCACGCGATTGGCTTCTTCGGCCTCGCGCATCAGGCGGCGCTGGCTGGTGATATCTCGCGCGATTTTCGACGCACCGATGATCGCGCCGGTGTTGGTCCTGATCGGCGACACCGAAAGCGAAATCTCGATCAGCGAACCATCTTTGCGCTGACGAATCGTTTCGAAATGGTCAACGCTTTGCCCCGATCGAATCCGGGCAAGCACTTCGTCTTCCTCATGCCACCGGTCGCGCGGAATGATGATGCGAATCGAATGTCCGATCATTTCTTCCGCCGTGTAGCCGAACATGCGCTCGGCGGCTCTGTTCCACGTCTGAACGATCCCGTTGATGTCTTTGCTGGCGATCGCATCCTCTGCAGAGTTGACGATCGCGGCCAGATGAAAGGCATTGCGTTCGAGCGCGCGGCGCTCGGTCAGATCGCGGGCAATGCGCGAAATGCCGTCGATCTCCCCGGTCGGCGTGAGAACCGGCGACATCGTGACCGAGGCGGGAATACGCACGCCGTTCTTCCCGATGCTTTCCGTTTCGAAGTGTCTGACGGGATCGCCGCGGCGGATCCGCTCAACGGCCTCGTCTTCCTCGCCGAGCCGCTCAGGTGGTACGAGAATCGAAATTGGCCTGCCCACCGCCTCGCCGCTCGTATAGCCGAACATCCGTTCGGCCGCGCGGTTCCACGTTTCAATGGTTCCGTCGAGCGATTGGGTGATGATGGCGTCGTCTGACGACTCCACCACAGCGGCGAGGACGAGGGTGCTGGGATCGACTGTGTTCACATGCCCGAATGATCGTTCATTTGCTCAAGAGTCGCTGTTCCGCCGACGCGAATGCAAGCTGTGCCGTTGCTCAAGGGTGTCGTACCCGGCGTACACCGTTGAGGCTTCTTAGAGGAACTTCTGCCAGCCTGGCATTGATGTGCCAGGCACGCCATAGGTGATTGTGCGTATCAAGTCGTCATCGGTCGGCACGCTGCCGGTTTCGGTCGTCCGCAACTTGTATTGTGCGGCAGCGAAGTCGCGAGGACGGGGCGTAGTACCGGTGCGGCGGCACCGTTTCCGCGGCCGTCGACACCGTGGCACTGAACGCAACGCTCCTCGTAGATAGCTTTGCCCGTCGTCTGTGCGGACGCGGCGCCGCAGAGCGCGACGCCGGAGATCAGAAAAATCGAAAGAACGAACTTCATCTATTTCGTTGACGCTCCGAAGCGCAGCAGGCTTGCGCGCGCGCACTCTCCGACCATCGTCACGTAGCGTGTGACGCTGTCGTTGCCGATCACGTACGGGTTTGGATCCCCGCCTTTACGCCGCGCCAACGCCGCGAGCTTCGCCTTCGCCCCATCCTGCTCCGGGTGGTTCGCGATCAGCACGTCGGCGCCCGCCTTCTTCACCGCATCCCGGAAGTGATCCGACGAACTCGCGTACGTCTCGTACCAATAACGTCGCGGCTTCTCCGGGGTGACAGTGAAGTTGAAACCGGTGCCGCCCCATTCGGCCGCAATGTGCGGGCGGCCGTTATCTCGCACCGGAATAATGGTCGAGATCGTGCCCGGCGTATGACCTGGCGTCAGATACATCGTCAGCGTCGTGTCGCCGAGCGTAAGGCGCTGGCCATCGGTCACGACCATGTCGCGACGTGGCTTCGGCCACGACTGAGTATTGCGCGCGGTCAGATCCCAGTCGGCCGCCGACATCAGCACGTGCGCGCCGAATCGATCCTGCAGCAGTCGTGCGCCGCCGGCATGATCGCTGTGCGCGTGGCTGACAAGCACGTACTTGATGTTCTTGGGATCGAGGCCAAGCTTGGTCAGACCGTTGACGATTTCGTCTTCGACTGAATAGTCGAACAGCGCATCGATGACGATGATGCCGGCCGACGTGTTGACGGCCCAGGCCGAGTACTCGGACTGTCCCAGGTAATACAGGTTGTCGAACACCTTCACCGGCTCGGTGTGCCACTTGCTCCGCTCCGGAGGCGGGGCCGGGGTTGCTGCCCTCGCCGGCGCGGGATTCGACGACGCTCGTTCCTCTGTCGCCGTGCACAGACTGTTGAACACCGCCACGTGTTCCGTTCCCGCCGCCGCCTTGGCGGCCGCGATGTGTGCGTCAACGGTATTGGGAACCGTCTGGGCGAGCAGACTGGCAGCGATGAAGCTGAGGGCAACGCCGATGGCGATGGTTGTTTTCATGACATCCTCCGAGTCGGAGTACGGTGACGCTCCGACTCACGCGTCGGCAGTGCTGATGTGAGTCGGGGCATCACCGTACTCCGACTCGGTCCAATTCGAAGATTTCGTTGAGGTTGCTGTGCAGCGCTTCGGCGCCGTTCCCATTGAACGCCGTGTGACCAGCGACGGCGTGGATGCGATTGCCAACGGCGGTTAAGACGACGCCGTGCCGGGCGGTCGGCATCGAGGGCAGCCGATACCATTCATTCGCGGCCGGGTCGAAGACGACGAAGTCACGGAACACCGCATCCATGTGCGCGTCGCGCAGCTCGCCGCCGGCAACGTAAATCTTGTTCTGAAACGTGATCCATCCCTGCCCGCTTGTCTGGTAGGGCATCTTGGTCATCGAACGCCACTTATCGGTCGCCGGATCGAACTCTTCGACGATATCCGTCGCGCTCGACAGCATGTTGGCGACATTTGCGGCGGTGAGGCGGCCACCGATCACGTACAGCTTGCCGCCAACCGCACCACCGGCCGGATGATTGCGCGCCGTCGGCATGGGACGATGCGTTTCCCACTTGCCGGTCGCGACGTCGAACGCTTCGTTGGTCGCGACCGAGAGCCCTGCTTCATCGCTGCCGCCAATGACGTAAATCTTTCCGCCGGTCTCAATCGCAACCGAGGCCGTCCGCTTGCTCGGCATCGGCGGCAGCTCTTTCCACGAATCCGCTGCCGGATCGTACTCCCATGACTTGAGCGCGTTGGGCTGACTCTCGACGGTGGCGCCGCCGAACACGTAGATCTTCCCGCGATACTCCGCCAGCGCCATGTGATTGGCCGACCACGGCGCTGGCTTCTTCGTCGTCCATTTGTCGGCGGCGATGTCGTACTCGAGCACGCGGTCGTTCTTCCCGCCCTGATTGCCGCCCATCATGTACAGCTTTCCGTTTGCGGTCGCGTTCCAGTACTCCTCCTCGGGCGTCGGAACCGGAGCGCCCTTCTGCATCAACCACCGGCCGGGCGATTGGGCAGCGACTGTCGCAATCGCAATGGTGATGATCGCGGCGCAGGCGCCGTGTCGATTGAGCCGCACGCTACTGCGCTCCTTCGCTCGAGGCTGCGCCAAGCTTCTTGCCGGTCGCGGTCATCACGACGGATCGGGCGTTGGCGAGATTTGCCTTGTTTCGTCCGAGGCTGCCCTCGACGGTTACTTCGTCGCCGGCTCTGAGCAAAGTCCGTGTCCAGCCGAGTCGTGTGAGGCCATTGGGGCTGCCCATTTCGATCTCCCAGTTGGTGACGGCGCCAGTCTGTGTGTCGGGAACATCGATGAACAGGAACGCGTGCGGGTTCGTCCATTCGATTTTCGTGACCTTACCCGTGAGGGTCACAGGTTTCGTGATGTCGAATTCCGCAGCGAACGAGTGATGCGCAGCGGCAGGCGAACCGTGCCACGCGATCGCCGCAGCCATGAAAGTGAACGTCAGGAACGCGCCCCTCATAGGTCCTCCGTCTATTTGACGCCGGCGTACTCCGGAAACTTGTTGTTCTCGGTACAGATGCTCTCGAGGATCTCTTCACCCGGCGCGAGTTCCCACGTCATATGACGTTCCACGGGCTTCGTGAAGGCGCCAGGGTCTTCCAGCCTGAGGTCCACGAGAAGATGGCCCAAATCGGGGCGTCGATAACGCTCGACCATGTGGAGCATCTCCGTATGCGGCAGTCCCACGGTGAAGATTAGCCAACTCTTGTCGTTAAAGCCGGTCGTGTCGACGACAAGCGTGTCCCCGTCCCACTTGCCGACCGAATGCCCCATCCATGTCGGATCGGCTTGCTGAGGATGGACGCGTCCGTCGAGAAAGATCTGCCGGTAGTGCGGCTCGTGCTCGAAGAGCAACACCAGAATGCCCCTTGTCTGAACGAACTTGTAAAAAACCGGAGGGGTCGGAGTTGGATCACCCGGCAGACAGAGAGCCATTGGATGATCGCGAAAAGAGGTAGACAGCCGATTCCTCCACACGTCGTTGGCCCACGGCAGTAGGGCCGCCGGCTCGGGGTTGGGATCGACGTTGGCGTTCCACACACCGGACAAATCGGGCCGACCGTCAGCGAGTCGCGGCGCCGCGCCTCTTACGTTCGAGTACTTGTTTCGGATGACGAGATACGCATTGTCATCGCCCAGGACACCCTGGTTGCCTTTCGTCAACGCGATATTCAGGGATGTCGTCTGGCCCGCTTCGACGTTGACGTTCTGTACGAAGGGCGCGGTGGCAAGTCCGATTTGTGGGACCGAAACTTCATAGATTCCTGCGGGCAGGTCCGTCAACGCGAACTGTCCCGAGTTTGCGCTCGTCGTGGAAAAGACCCTGCCTGTTGACTGGTGCTTCGCCCGAATTGGCGCAGCGGACACAGGACCATCCGGACTGGTCACCGCACCGCGAATGCCGCCGGTGCCACTCTGCGCAGAACCATTCGAACCGAACACCACGAGAAGCAGCGGTACGACGCAGACGCCGATCCACTTCATGGCCCGCTTCACTTGAATGCGGAGTATTCCTGAAACTTATTGTTCTCCGCGCAGATCGCCTCGAATATCTCTTCACCCGGTGTGAACAGCCATTGCACGTGACGTTCGACTGGTTTGATGAACGTATCAGGGTCGATGATGGTCACGTCGATGTTCAAGTGCGCGAGATCCGGACGTGTATAGCGCTCGATGATGTGCAGCTTCTCCGTGTGAGGCAGCCAGATCGCCTGCAGCAGCCAGCTCTTGTCGTTCAGACCCACCGTATCGAGGACCAGCGTGTCCTTCTCCCATCGGCCAATCGTGTGCCCCAACCACGTCGGATCGAGATCCTTCGGATGCTCGCGGCCGTCGAGAAACGCCTGACGGTAGTGAGGATCCTGTTCGAACAGGTGAA
>Ga0075423_10006012_pt1 | contig 11369 bp, 11 predicted proteins | sample SoiMethybrSBSTD2_FD_80114 | JGI IMG/M metagenome (GOLD analysis project Ga0075423, IMG submission 80114) | Bulk soil microbial communities from a Populus tree surrounding site in Tennessee, USA - Soil MetaG P. TD hybrid SBSTD2 | ecosystem: Environmental > Terrestrial > Soil > Tree plantation...
CCTCGATCGCCTCGGCCTCGATCAGCGTCAGCTCGCGACGCGGTTCGGGCTCGCGGCCCTTGTTGTCAAAATAACGGTCACCTTCAAGACCGCGACCCGGGATGGCGTGAACTTCGTCGACGGGTTGCATCGGCGCTTCAGCCGATGAAGTTATGTTGATTGAAACGACTTTGCCTTCGAACATTTGAATTCGTAGCACAGGCCGCCAGCCTGTGTTCTTTCCTTTCAAGAATTCACCCGACCTGCGCAGGCCAGCAGCCTGCGCTACACGGACGCCGCAATCGCTTCATCAAAAATCTCGAGCGCCACATCCGCATTTTCTTTCGTCAGAATCAATGGCGGCGACCAGCGAATTGAGTTAGCCCCGCAGCCCAGCAGGATCAAACCACGCTCGTAACTGGCCATCTCCACGCGATCGCGCAGGTCCGCGTCAGGTTGACGACTCGTTTTGTCTTTGACGAATTCGACGCCGAGCATGAATCCCATACCGCGCACGTCGCCGATACACTCATGCTTGGCCATCAGTTTCTCCAGACGGCTCTTCAGATAGTTGCCGACTTCAGCAGCGTTTGCCACCAATTCGCGTTCGAGCAGCTCGATTGTTTTCAAAGCCGCCGCGATGCAAACCGGATTGCCGCCAAAAGTAGACGCGTGCGCGCCCTTCTTCCAATCCATCAAGTCGGCGCGCGCGACGCACAGACCAAGCGGCAATCCCGACGCAATGCCCTTCGCGATGCAGACGATGTCGGCGTCGACGCCGTAATGCTGCGTCGCGAACATCTTGCCGGTGCGGCCCATGCCACTTTGCACTTCATCCACCACCAGCACAATGCCATGTTCGTCGCAGATGCGGCGCAGGCCCCTCAGAAAGCCTTCAGGCGCGGGAACGTATCCGCCTTCACCCTGAATCGGTTCGACTACGATGGCCGCGACCTCTTCGGGTGGCGTCGTTGTCTTAAAAAGAAGATTCTCGATCCAGTTAAGTGCGCCTTCCGCCGCGCCGCCGCGGCCGCACATCTCGGCGGTAAATGGATTGCGGTACTCGTTCGGATAGGGCACGTGAATTACATCCAGCGCTTGCCGCTTGAATCCAAGGCGCTGTGCCGCCTTTGACGAGGTGAGCGACAGCGAACCCAGGGTGCGACCGTGGAAACTTCCGAAAAAAGAAATGAATTTCTCGCGCCCGGTCGCGTGCATCGCAATTTTGAGCGCGCATTCGACGGCTTCAGTACCACTGTTCGCGAAATGGGTGCGCGTCGGTCCGCTAATCGGAACCAGCTCGCCAATCTTCTTCGCCAAATCCGGCATCAGCGAGTAGTAGTAATCCGTGCCACACATATGGATCAGTTGCGCCGCTTGATTCTGAATCGCTTGCACGACTTCCGGATGGCAGTGACCGGTCGAGCAGACTGCGACGCCGGCGTTGCAGTCGAGAAAGACGTTGCCATCAACGTCCGTGACCCAAACGCCTTCGCCGCGTTCGGCGACCAGTTTGAAGTCCGGACGCGGGTAAGCCGGATTCACATATTGCGCGTCAGCTTCCACGATGGCGCGCCCTTTCGGGCCGGGAAGCTCAGTTTTGATTTCAGGTCTTCTTGCTGCGATTGCTGTGGCCATCACCTATTGCTCCTTGTTTTGAAACCCTTGCCGAGACACGTGTGCCGTGCCGATTTTTCAGAAGCTATTTTGTTGATGGTGAACTAGTCCGCGAAGAGATCTGCGCGGTCGTCGAGAGGTCTTAAGTGAATTGGTTGACTCTCAAACATTTTGGCTGGGCCAGATGATAACACCGGCCTGGCAGAAACCCGAGCGTTAGCGAGGGTGCACCCTTCCGCAAGCCTATGCGGAGTACCACAACACCGCGAAGAAGTGACAAGCCGTGCCGGCAATTACGAACAAGTGCCACGCGAAATGGCTGTAACGAAGCGAATGTGCGCGGAAAAAAACGACGCCGCCCGAATAGGCAATGCCACCGGCCAAAAGCCAAATGATCGCAGCCACAGGCATGCGGAAAAGAATGTGTGGCGCGGCAATCACGACCGTCCATCCCATCACGAGATAGAGCGGTACCGTCAGCCACCTGTGCTGCGCGCCGAAGAAGGCCTTCATCGTCAGGCCGAACACGGCGAGTGACCAGACAATTCCAAAGATAGTCCAGCCCCACGGTCCGCGCATCACGCCCAACGTGAATGGCGTATACGTGCCGGCGATCAAAAGAAAGATTGCGCCGTGATCGAGCACGCGAAAAATTCGCTTCGCTCGGTCATGTGGAATGGCGTGATAAAGCGTCGAGGCGAGATACAAAAGAATCATCGACGCGGCAAAGACGCTCACACCGACGATGTTCCAGGCAGTGCCGCCACGCGCCGCGGCCATAATTAGAATAGGGGCCGCGGTAATCGCCAACAAAAGTCCAACGCCGTGGCTGATGCTGTTGGCGATCTCTTCGGCGACGGTTTGACTGCCGATCTGCTGCAACGCGTCACTCATTCGTTCGCGATTATACACAAAGATCCGAACGACTGGGACTGGAAAAAATGCGAGGGAGTGAGAAACCGTCTCGGCGTTCAAGACTCTTCTTACCTTCGTTGGAGAATTTTCGCGGTGAACGATCCCTTAATAGTGTTGTTGCCCGCGGTCACGTCAATATCGCCGTTAGCCGAATCGCCAGAGACGGAAGTGACCTTAACTTCGCCGTTCAGCGTGCTGCGATCAAACCAGTTCTTAATCTCGCTGCCGTTTTTCCGTGTCACGATTCCAACGGTTTCTACTTTCATGTATTTGTCGGCCTTTGCAGAGTAGGTGCCGGCTTTGAACGGGGAATTTTCCTTGGTGCCTTCCTCGCCCACCAGGCTGAACATGACCCGAATGCTGTCGTCCGCGGGCATTGGGTTGTTGAGGCTCGCACCGAATCTTCCGCCATCCAAATCGTAGTTAGCGACATGAAGGTTATAGACAACTGCAGTCGTGATCTTCCCGCTCGTGTCCGTAAAACTCTTCGTTACCGGATCGGCAAAAGCAGATTTGGTCGCGACGTCTCTGTCGCCGGCCGCCGCTGACTTCACGTGTAGGTCGTTGCGGCCAGAACTGTTACCGCATCCGAATAACGGAAGAGCGCAAACAATGGCGAGCGTCGCGAAATTAGCGGTGCGAGTTTTGTTCAGGGGCATTCGTCGTCTCCCAGTGTGATTTGAGCCAGCGCGCCGACGTTTGGCGCAGCGGCTTTTTACGGCAAACCTGATGCCTGAGTCAAACAAAGGAAAATGCGATCACTTTCGCCGCACTGGATGCGCTTCGGTGTTGAAGATGATTTTGTCGAAATCCAAAGTTTTTGGTGGCGCGAACAGCAAATAGAAGTACTTGAAAGTCTCAGCGAACAGAAAACTCTGCATCGAGTCTGATTTTTCTTTGGTCACAACGCTCTTCAGCGCGGCGTAGCCTTCATCGGTGCGACAGTACTTCACGAAGTCGCGCCACATCGTCTCGCCCATCACCAAATACCTCGGGTCCGTTTGGGCAAGATAATACGTTGATTCCACAATTTCAGGCCTGAGTGGATAACCTGCGGAGACCACCGTCATTGAATCATAGTTGAGCTCTTCGGGTTCTATGTGATGCAGAGACCACATCTTGAAGGACGAATACTGTAGTCGCCCGGCGCGATCACGATCGCCCGAGAGAGCAAGCACCGCCGGGAAGAATGCGTCGAGCGCTCCGTAGGTGGTTCCGGTGCGCTTGCCAGTATTCATGTCAGCGTGGCCGTACCACAATTCCGTAGCCTCACCGCCATCGAATGCAAACTTGCGTTCAACTTTGGCCTCGAGATACTTGTTAATCGCTGCGAGGCTGTCGTTCCACATCCTTCGGCAGTCTTGATCGCCAAACAGAATCGCGCACTTCAGAAGGTATTCGTAGTAACTATCGATTGCGCCGCTGATGTGGCTGTCAGTGTCGGTCCACTTGCCGGTTTCGACGTTTATCCACGTGCCTACTAATCCAATCGGCGAGCGGCGATTGTAGATTTCGACCAGAGCGCGCTTCGCCTTGTCGAAAAAGATTTGTTTGTGCGTGTGCTTCGCCAGCGTTCCGAATTCGATTAGCAACGTTCCCGCTTCCGCCGGATTGGTAACATTGCGGCGCACTTTGCCGGTCTTCAAATTAACGTAACGGTATGGCAAACCAGTGGGCGAATCGAAAACAGGCAACAACCGATTTCCCAAATCTTCCGCCAGACGCAGCAGACGCTTGTCGCCGGTCAGTTCATAACTCGAAAGCAGGCCGCCGAGTAGTCGAATCGTAATCTCGAAGTTCTGGACCGAGATGTCTTTGTCGAATGACAGATGCGTCGCGATATATTCGCGCGTTGTGTTCGCTTCGTCGCGCATGCCCATCAGAATCATCGTGTCGAGCGCATCGACCGGCGTCATCAGAAACGGCTCGGCATACCAGTCGCGACAGGTCTTTGTTAAGGGCTTTAGATCGTCGTGGCCCCAACAATACTTTTTGTAGCCGTTCCACGCGTGCAAAAACTCGGCACGCACTTCAGCGGCCAGCTTCGGTCGATTGGGTTGCTGCGCATGAGCATTTGGCAAAAGCAGCAGACAGAAAATAATTGCGAAGTATTTTTTCATTGTGGGGTTCGCGAATTCACTGACTCACAATGCAGACCTCAGCGCCGGGAAAACCCTTGTCTGTCGGCACGCGCCTGATCCAGAAGAGGGCGGTGTAGATTCCTGGTTCATTGCGAAACATCTTTACCTTGACCTTGAAAGTGCCTTGGCGGCTCCAATCGAAATCTCCCAAACTGCCGTCGGTGTAATACGTGCCGGGCGGGACCTTCGGCCGTAGCGTCTTATGCCCATCCGGCAACCCAACCGATCGCCAGGTGTTCAACCACTCCAAGCTCGGCGGCGTCGGCAGCGGTTCGTAATAAACGTCGACTTGATTCAGGAAATGTTCGGGATTAAGCAATCGTCCTTCCAATGTAACGCTTGACTTAGGTTTCGCGATGTTTGTGAAAGGCGCTAGTCGCACATAACGCGCAAGGTAGAGTTCATCAAGTCTGAGGCTGCGTCCGCTCAAGGCAATACCAAAACCAACATGCGTGTGATACGGATCGAGAATCGTTCTGCGATGGCCATCGTGTGGTGGCGCTTCCGCGAACATCGATCGATGCCTCTCAAGCAAGTCATTGAGAATGCCGGGAACGGCGAGCGACTGAACGTTGTCGGCCGAAGCCGCATTCTCCTGCAACGCGTCTGTCCCACCGGCGAGTGAGTATCGATGGTAAGGTTTGCGACCATCACGGCCCCAGTGACTGATGAAATGCCCGGTCGCCATGTCGCGCGCGTGTTCAGCGGCTACCTTGCAGGCAAGCGCATCCATCTCAAGAGTGTTCAGGCCGGCGTCACGCCGCTCGTCATTGAGCAGCTTCAGCACTTGATCACACGCGTAGGGAATATCTTTGTCTGAGAAGAGCCCGCGTTCGACGATGTCTTGGGCGCGGCTGACAATTGGCGCTCCCAATCCGGCCACAGTGGCGGCTTTTACAAACGAACGACGCGTGAGTTTCTTGCTCATCAACGGAATTTACGCCATCTCTGTGATGACAATTTGCGACGTCAGTGTCTTGTGCACTGGACACTTATGAGCGATTTCCTGAAGTCGACCGAGCTGGTCTTCGGTGAGATCGCCTTCCAGACTAACGCGCCGTTCAATTTTGTGGATGAACCCTTCAGGTTTTTCCACGCATTCCTGACAGTCCTTGCCGTGAATTCTTTGCTGCCGCAAATGAACCCGGACACGCTCCACCGGCCAGGCCTTACGGCGCGCGTAAAGCATCGTCGTCATCGAAATGCAGCTTCCCAATGCCGCCAGAAGGAGCGTGTACGGATCGGGACCCGCGTCTTCGCCGCCGGCTGAAAGAGGCTCGTCAGTGAGCAGTACGTGGCCGGCGCCGTAACGAACTTCATTTTGCAGGTTCGCCAGCGAAGTTACGATGACGTCGCTCATAGCGTCTCCTTCCGAGGGTCATGGCGCGTCGCCGCGGGGGTGCGGCTTGCTCCGGATTGCCTTGGATCGCTAAACTCGTGTCGCTTTAAAACAAACCGATCGGATTCATTCTGGGACCATGAAGATACACGAATATCAGGGCAAAGAGTTATTGAAAAAATTCGGGGTACCGGTACCGCGCGGCATCGTCGCGCATACCGCTGATGAGGCAACGCAGGCAGCGACTCAATTGGGCACCACGCCGGTAGTGGTCAAAGCGCAAATCCATGCGGGCGGCCGCGGCAAAGGTGGCGGTGTGAAGTTGGCAAAATCAGCAGCGGAGGCGGGCGAAATCGCGCAAAAGATGCTCGGCATGAAACTGGTGACGCACCAGACAGGGCCCGAGGGAAGAGAAGTACGCGTGCTCTTGATCGAAGAAGGCCTGCCCATCGATCGCGAGTTCTATCTTGGCATCGTTTTGGATCGCGCCAGCGGACGGCCCGTGTTCATGGCCTCGGCCGCAGGTGGGATGGACATCGAAGAAGTGGCCGCGAAGACTCCCGAACAAATCTTCAAAGAGACGATCGATCCTTCCGTCGGCTTTCGATCTTTTCAGGCACGCAAGCTCGCCTTCGCGCTCGGACTACCAAACGAGTTGGTGTCGCAGGCGGCCAAGTTCATGCAATCACTCTACACCGCGTTCGAGGCGATGGATGCGTCGCTCCTCGAAATCAATCCGTTTCTGTTGACAAAAGACAACCGTCTGATTGCGCTCGATGCGAAAGTGAATTTCGACGACAACGCAATGTTCCGCCATCCGGATTACAAGGAGCTGCGCGATCTGAATGAAGAAGAGCCCCTGGAAATTGAAGCCTCGAAGTTCGATCTGAATTACATCAAGCTCGATGGCACGATTGGCTGCATGGTGAACGGCGCGGGCCTGGCGATGGCGACGATGGATATCATCAAACTCGCGGGCGGCGAACCGGCAAACTTCCTCGATGTGGGTGGCGGCGCCTCGCAGGAACGCGTCGAAGCGGCTTTCAAGATTTTGCTCGCAGACGAACATGTGAAGGCAGTGCTCATAAATATTTTCGGGGGTATCGTGCGCTGCGATATGGTTGCGCGTGGAGTTGTAGGAGCGGCGAAAACTCTCGGCATCAGCATTCCGGTAGTTGTCCGCCTCGAAGGAACCAACGTCGAAGAAGGTCAGCGCGTCATTCGCGAATCCGGTCTGAACTTCACGGTTGCGAATGGTATGAAGGACGCGGCCGAGAAGGTTGTGGGGCTGGCGGCCTAGAGGCAGGAGGTGGCAATGGCGAAGACAAACATCGCGTGCGCGCAAATCGATTGCGTGTTAGGCGATCCGAAGACAAATCGTGAGAAGATCGTTGCATCAATGCGCGCAGCCGCCGAGCGCGATGCGCAGCTCGTGATCTTTCCCGAATGTGCGCTGACGGGGTATGCCTACAACTCTTTGGAAGAAGCGATCCCGTTCGCCGAGCCGATCGATGGCCCTGCGGCGGAAGCGATCGCTGCTACCTGTCAGCAAACGCGAGCTTACGCGATTGTCGGCTTCATAGAATCAGCGGGCGACAACTTCTACAACGCAGCGATGCTGGTTGGACCTGAGGGCGTCGTCGGCGGCTATCGGAAAGTCCATCTGCCGTTCGTCGGTATCGATCGATTCCTCACCCCGGGGGATCGCCCATTTCAAGTCTTCGAATTGCCATTCGGCAAGGTCGGCGTGAACATCTGTTACGACATAAGCTTTCCCGAGCCCGCGCGCATCCTGAAACTAATGGGCGCGGAGTTGATTGCGCTGATCACCAACTGGCCGACGGCTGCCTGGCGCTCGCCTCAATTCGTGGCCAACACGCGCGCGCTCGAAAATCATGTGTTTTATGCCGCGGTCGATCGAGTTGGAACTGAGCGTGGTTGGGAATTCATCGGGCGCAGCAAAGTTGTGGACTGCAACGGCGATACGCTCTCCGAGGCGAGTCCCAATGCCGAAGAGTTGTTGGTCGTGCCGGTTGAACTTCAGGAAGCCAACAACAACCGAATTGTGAATGTCGCCGGCGCTTACGAAGTGGATCGCCTTAAGGATCGCCGCCCTGAGTTTTACGACGAAATCAGCCAGCCAGCACGGGCAAAAGCGGCTCAGGGTTGACGATCATAGATGATTGCTGACTGTCGCTAAGCGCCGGCAGGCGCGAAATGTTTATAGAAAATCGAGGTGCTCAGGTCTTGAATGCGCGAGGAGCGGACACAAACGGTGCCCGCTCCTCGCGATATACGGGTTCATAGTAGCGCCGGTACTATGAACATTTCGCTCCTAACGGAGCGAAGCACTGCGAACGAGCGCAACCCGGCGCCGTATAAAAACGTGAAAAAAACGTTTCGTATTCTGGTTCATCTTTGCCGCTTCGGTTTGGTAGCTCTTTTCCTTTTCACGACCGGCGCGAAGCTGTGGATTCTCCGCGAGTTCGTCGGAAAAGTCGGCGAGTTGCTCGCGTCGATGAAATTCAACTACGAACGTTGGCAATGGCCGGCGACCGTCGCAGTAATTTCGATTGAGTTTGTGGCGGCAATCTTGCTACTTGTGCCGCGCACCGTGCGCTGGGGAGCCGCGGCGGCAGGGCTGTTGTTGATAGGGTTCAGCGCCTTCGCGCTTTATTACACCTACGGCTTGCATGGCGAAGCGCTTGAGTGCGGCTGCTTCGGTAATATCATCGGCAGTCAGTTGGGTGTGAAGACGGCGCTACGGAATTTGGTTCTGCTGGTGCCCGCGCTAATCGTTTTCTTCGGCTGGCGTCGGGTCAATAGCCCGACCGTTGGGGGTGGCGCAAGCGCTCAGTGACCGGCCCGCTAACGCGGGCGGTTCTGACCTCTCATCCGCGCAATCTCGTATCGCGTGTTGTCGATTCGTTCCTGCACGTCGGGATGATCTGAAAACAGACTGCCGAGCAAGTTCGGACTCTGATTCTCGATCCTCTGCAACTTCTGGAACATTGTAATCATGCCTTGCGCGTCGAACCCCGCTTTGGTCATGTCGCGCACGCCGAGAAAATCCGCTTCGCGTTCTTCGTCCTGAGAATGGAACGTTAAAATTCCTTCCCCGGCCATTTGACCGATCGCCTCGCCCAGTTCTCTACCGATGTCGCCAGCGATGCCGGTGATTTCGCCGATTGATTTGGCGATGTCGTTGTACTCCTGCCGCTTCTTGAGTGTCTTCAGACTGTGACGCGCAGCGATGTGGCCCACTTCGTGGCACAGCACCGACGCGAGTTCATTGTCATTCGCCAGCTTAAGAAGCGCCGACGTGATGTAAATGTGGCCGCCGGGAAGCGAGAAGCCATTTATCTCTTTCATCTGCACCACGTGGAATTTGTACAAAATATTCGGGCGCACGCTGGCGCGGGCGCAACGCTGACCCAGATGCTCGATGCGATCGAGGCCTACATCGGTCAAGTTGTATTTCTTCGTCACCTGACGATGTAGTTGTGTACCGAGTTTGATCTCATCCCGTTCGCTTAAGAGTCCCGCATTCGAATAACGAACGTTGCGAAAATCCGCGTACGGATCATCGAATTGAGCGGTGGGCAGATTTGTGCCGGATAAGTTTTTGCCAGTTGCGAACGAGGCGCGCGATTGCGCCGCGCACAATAACAACCCAATTGAAACCAGGGAGAGAAACTTTTTCAGATTTTTTCGGATCATGCGTTGTCCTTTCGGTCACGCATCATAAGCGACCCACTAGTTTCTGAAAAGCAGAAAAAGTTCAGCCCCGCATCGTGGACACGTCAATTGAATTCCGCTATGTTGCCGTCCATGCCATCACTTTCTTTCTGGGGCGCGGCGGGCACCGTCACTGGATCAAAATATCTGATTGAATCGGATCGCGAACAACTGCTGATTGATTGCGGCTTGTTTCAGGGCGGGCGCGAATTGCGCGATCGCAACTGGCAGGAACCGCCGTTCAATGCGTCGTTAGTGAATGCAGCGCTATTAACGCACGCACACATCGATCACACTGGCTACTTACCGCGGCTGGTCCGTCACGGATTTCGCGGGCCGGTCTACTGCTCACGCGGCACCGCCGATTTGCTGCGAATCCTCTTGCCGGACTCAGCCCGACTCCAGGAAGAAGAAGCCGACTATCGCAATCGTCACAAGATTACTCAGCACACGCCGGCGTTGCCTCTTTACACAGAACAGGACGCACGCGAAGCGCTCAAGCTTCTCCAGGTCGTGCCGAACAACGGGACGACCGTTTCGATCACGTCAGGGATTACCGCCGAATTTCGGATCGCTGGTCACATCCTCGGCTCCAGCCATGTTCTGGTGAATGTGAACGCGGACGGTGAGTCGCAACGCATTCTCTTTTCCGGAGATCTCGGAAAATACAACCAACCGATTATCCGGGACCCGGCGACGCCGCCGGCTTGTGACTATCTCTTAATCGAATCGACTTATGGCGATCGCCTTCACGATCCGGAGGAACCGAAGATTGCACTCGAACGAATCATCAATGATGCAGCACAGCACGGCGGGGCGATTCTGATTCCCGCGTTCGCCGTAGGCCGGGCGCAGGAAATCGTCTACTTGATTCGCGAGCTCGAAGATGAGAAGCGCATACCGGTGTTGCCGGTCTGTGTCGATTCGCCGATGGCCGCGGCCGCGACCCGCGCATACGCGGGCGATAAGGACGAACAGGACGAAGAATATGCGTCGGCATTAAAGCACACGCCGACGCCGATGCAGACCCATTCGATGCTTGCGTGCAGCACGCGCGATGATTCAAAGCGCATCAATAAAATGCAAGGCGCGCGCATCATCATCAGCGCGTCAGGGATGATGAACGGTGGCCGCGTTCTGCATCATGCGCTCCGTTTGTTGCCAGATGAAACTGCCACAGTGGTTTTCGTCGGCTATCAAGCGGGTGGCACGCTCGGCCGCCGCGTTTCGGACGGCGAAAAGCAAGTGAAAGTTCTTGGTCAATGGATTCCAGTGCGCTGCAAGATCGAAAAGATTGGGGGCTTCTCTGCGCACGCTGACTGGAAGGAAGTTGTGCGCTGGTTGCAGGACATGCCTCTGCCGCCGAAAAAGGTTTTCGTCATTCACGGCGAACCTGAAGCCGCCGCAGCGATGGCAGGCCACATTCGCGAACGGTTCGGTTGGAACATTGAAGTGCCGCAGTACGGCCAGCGAATTCAATTGTAGAAAAATTTCAGACCACCTCTTTGACTCTTCTGTGACAAGAATAAGCTTGCAGTAAAGTCGTTCCGTCTCATATTATCTTCCCGCTTTACCGAGGCTCTGCACGGTGAGCCCATCTTCAGTTTTCTTGTTCTGAGTTCCTGAAAGACCCAAGCACA
>Ga0075423_10006013_pt1 | contig 11369 bp, 12 predicted proteins | sample SoiMethybrSBSTD2_FD_80114 | JGI IMG/M metagenome (GOLD analysis project Ga0075423, IMG submission 80114) | Bulk soil microbial communities from a Populus tree surrounding site in Tennessee, USA - Soil MetaG P. TD hybrid SBSTD2 | ecosystem: Environmental > Terrestrial > Soil > Tree plantation...
GTGCACCAGGCGCACACCGGCAGCGCCTCGTCCCGGGTGCCGGCGATCGCCTCGACCATCCGGGTGGCCGAGGCCGACGGGGCGTAGTAGGCGCTTCCCTTCTTGAGGAGCCCGACGATCTCGGCACCGGCGTCGCGGGTTCGGGCGTAGAGGCGTTCCAGCGTCTCATGGTCGACGAGCTCGGCGAGCCCTTTGCCGTCCACGGTCGCGTGCCGGGGAAGGGGGACCATCGACTCCCCGTGCGAGCCGAGTGTCATGGCCTCGACCACCGATGGCGAGACGCCGAGCTCCTCGGCGATGAAGGCGCGCAGCCGGGCAGAGTCCAGCACGCCGGCCATCCCCATCACGCGCTCCTTGGGGAACCCGGAGACGTCGGACGCGAGGAACGTCATCTCGTCCAACGGGTTGGTGACCACGATGATGATCGAGTTCGGCGAACCGGGGACGAACCGCTCGACCACGTCGCGGACGATGCCAGCGTTCTTGCCGAGCAGGTCCATGCGGCTCATGCCGGGCTGCCGGGGGAAGCCGGCGGTGATGACCACCACGTCGGAGCCGGCCGTCTCCGCGTAGTCGTTGGTCCCGACGATGTTCGGCTCGAAGCCGACCACGGGCGCCGACTGGCGCATGTCGAGCGCGAGCCCCTGTGGGAGCCCCTCGACGATGTCGATCAGGACGACCTCGGCCAGGCCGCGTTCGACCAGCCGCATGGCCGTGGTCTGCCCGACGAACCCGCTTCCGACGACGGTGACGCGCATGCTCGAGCTCCTCGGATCGGTGAGCGCGCCATCCTAGCGGCCGCGCGACCGGATCCGAGCTACCGGGTTTCGCGACGACTGGTGATGTAAGCGCCGACCAGGATGAGCCCCGTCCCGAACAGCGAGATCGCCTCGATCGTCTCGTCTCGGAAGATCACGCCGAGCACGATGGCGACGACGGGGATGAAGTAGGTCGCGATCGAGCCGCGCGTCGCCCCGGCGCGACCCACGAGCGTGGCCATGGCCACGAACGCCAGGGCCGTCCCGAAACAGCCGAGGCTCACGACGGCGATCGTGCTCGTCCACGAGAACTCGGAGTCCGGCAGGGAGATCAGGGCCGCGGGAAACAGCAGGATCAGCGCGACGGCCTGGGCGCGGATCAGCACCGGGAGCGCGCCGTAGCGCTGTTGCAGCGGGACCGCGACGTTGACCGCGACCGCGTAGCACAGCACCGCGAGGACCGCGAGCGAGGCGCCCAGGGCGGTGGCGTCGGCATCGTGCGTGGCGGGCCAGAGGACGCAGACCACGCCGAGGAACCCGACGGCGATCCCCGCGACGATCCGCCCGGTCGGCGTCTTCCGGAGCAGGAGCGCGGCCACCACGGCGGCGAAGATCGGCAGCGCGCCGTTGATCATCCCGGCGAGCGACGAGTCGATCCACTGTTGGGCGATCGGGAACAGCAGCAGCGGCGCGCCCATCCACAGGATGCCGAGCAGCGCGACGCGGGGCAGGTCGGCGCGTTCGACCGGCCGGTGCGAGCCCGGCAGGAGCCACAGGGTGACGGCCCCGACGGCGACCCGCCCGAACGCCACCACGCCCGGGCCGAAGGACTCGAGACCGATCTCGATGAACAGGAACGAGGAGCCCCAGATCGTGGCGACGGCGGCGAGCAGCCCCCACTCCTGCGGGCCGAACGCCTCGCGGCGGGTGCCGTGCGCAGTCTCGATCAGCGGTCGCCTGCTCACTCGGTCCCCTCGCATATCCATCGCTCCGGAGCCCTCCGTCGTGAGACGCGGATCCCCAGAGCTTCTCATCGCGGACCCAGGGCTTGGACCACGGCGTCCCGGACCTCGGTCGTCGTCGCCGCCCCGGGGTCGTCCCGGGTCTGCCGCAGGTCGTCGGTGACCGTCCGCCCCTCGGCCAGGACGTGCGCGACCGCGGCCTCGAGGCGGTCCCCCGCGTCCGTCTCGCCCACGTGCCGGAGCAACATCGCCCCCGAAAGCATCAGGGCCATGGGGTTCGCGCGGTTCAGACCCCGGTACCTCGAGACGGTGCCGTGCGTGGCCTCGAACACCGCGCACCCATCGCCCACGTTCATCCCCGGCGCGAGGCCGAGCCCACCGATCAGCCCCGCGCAAAGGTCCGAGACGATGTCCCCGTACAGGTTCGGCAGCAGGAGCAGGTCGAAGGCATCGGGGCGCTGGACGAGCTGCATCGCGAGGTTGTCGATGATGCGCTCCTCGAACCCGACCTCCGGATGCGATCTCGCCTCGTCGCGCACCTCCTCCAGGAACAGCCCGTCGGAGAACTTCATGATGTTGGCCTTGTGGCCGGCGGTGACGGTGCGCCGGCCGTTCGCCCCCGCGTGTTCGAAGGCGAACCGGGCCACTCGCCGGCTCGCGTGCTCGCTGATCGCCTTGATCGACAGGCCCGAGTCCTCGCGCACACGCTTGCCCGTGGTGCGCTCGATGAACGCGATCAGCTCTGCGGTCTGCGGCGCGCCCTGCTCGAACTCGATCCCCGTGTAGGACCCCTCGGTGAGCTCGCGGATCACCACGACGTCCACGCGCTCGTAGCGCGCGGGGACGCCGGGATACAACTGGCACGGGCGTACCGCCGCGAACAGGCCGAGGGAGGCCCGCATCCCGACGTTCACGCTCCGGAACCCCGCCGGCGTCCCGAGCGGCCCCTTCAGGGCGACGCCGTTCGCGCGGATCGACTCGATCACCCGCGCCGGCATCGGGGTGCCCTCACGTTCGACGACCGACAGCCCCGCGGACTGGACGTCCCACTCGAGCCCGGCCCCGGTGGCCTCCATCGCCACCCGGGCGGCATCGACGAGCTCGGGGCCCGTCCCGTCCCCGGGGATGAGCGTGATCCGATGAGCCGCCACGCCTGGATTCTGATGGGATGATGGGCGAGGCACCATCACGGAAGGAACGGTTCGTGGCGGACAAGGGGCTTCGCGAGGTCGTGGCGGCGCAGACGAAGCTGTCCGACATCGACGGACGGGCCGGCCGCCTGTGGTACGTCGGCTACGACATCCGCGACCTCGCCGGGCGCACGTCCTATGAGGAGGTCGTGCACCTGCTGCACGAGCTCCGCCTTCCCACCCAGCCCGAGCTGGACGCGCTCATCGACTTCATGGTCGAGGAGCGCGAGGTCTCGAAGTTCCTGGTGGACCTGATGCCGACGCTGGCCCAGCAGACATCCCCGATGTCGATGCTGCGAACCACGGTCTCTGCGGCCTCGACCTACGACCCCGACGGCTGGGACGACTCGGCCGAGGCCGACCATCGCAAGGCGCTGCGGCTGATCGCCAAGACCCCGACCCTGCTCGCGATGTACCACCGGATGCGCACGGGGCAGGAGCTGGTGCCGCCCAACCCCAAGCTCCCGCACGCCGCGAACTTCCTGCACATGCTGCTCGGGCTCGAGGTCTCCCAGGAGGACGCCGAGGCGATCGACACGACGTTCGTCCTGTACGCCGACCACACGATGAACGCGTCGACGTTCGCGGCGCGGATCGTCGCCTCCACGCTCGCCGACATGTTCTCGGCCATCACGGCGGCGATCGCCGCCCTCAAGGGTCCGCTGCACGGCGGGGCCAACGAGGAGTCGATGAAGATGCTCGAGGAGGTGGGCTCGCCCGACCGGGCCGAGGCCTACGTCCGCGCCCGACTCGAACGCCACGAGAAGGTGATGGGGTTCGGGCACGCGGTGTACAAGACGATGGACCCACGCGCGACCGTGCTCAAGCGCCTGTCGAAGGAGACCGGCGAGCGCCACGGCGACACCAGCTGGTACGAGATCTCCGAGGCGATCGAGCGCACCGTGGCCGAACAGAAGGGCCTGTACCCGAACGTCGACTTCTACGCCGCGAGCGTGTACCACACGCTCGGCATCCCGACCGACCTCATGACGCCGATCTTCGCGATCGCGCGGATGGCCGGCTGGACGGCGCACGTGCGCGAGCAGTACGCGGACAACCGGGTGATCCGGCCGAGCTCGGAGTACGTCGGGCCGCGCGACCGGACCTGGGTCCCGATCGACGAACGCGAGCTCACGCGGTAGGCGCGGGAGGCGGCGGAGCGCCGCCGAACGCCGGCGTCTCGCCCGCGGACGCGGCGTCCCACACCCGGTTCAGATGCTCCTGCACGTAGGCCGCCATGCCGATCCAGATCAGGATCCCGAGCAGCACGACCAGTGCCGGCGAGATCTGCGAGTTCAGGTCCCGCTGCTGCTGCATCTGCGCCACGTGGTTCGCGGTGTTGTAGTACGCGATGAACGGCGGCACGATCAGCAGGAAGCCCGGGATCACGGCCAGCAGGGAACGTGACGGGCTGATCGTGTCGTCTCTCGTGTAGCGCAGGATCTCCTCGTTGACCTTGTAGTACCAGTACAGGCCGTAGATCCCGAACGTGATCAGCGAGAGTCCCAGAACCCCCAGCGGATTGCGCTTCAGGTACGACTCACCTCGGATCGTCACGGTCTCAGCCATCTCGACGCCCCCTCGCGACCGGTTGCCTTCGGAGTCTACGCGACGGTCGACCCCGGTCGTGGCAGGAGCCCCGCGCCCTCGATCACGTGCCGGACGACCTCCTCGCGGCCGAGGCCCATCACGTGCACGCCGGCGATCCCGGGGATCTTCTGCACGGCCGTGACGACCTCCACGCACTGCTCGGTGCCGAGCGCCTCGGCCTCGGGACCCGCATCCTCGAGCGCCGCCAGGAGATCGGCGGGCACGTGCACGCCGGGCAGGTGCTCGTCCATGTACCGGGCCTGCTTGGCGCTTCGGAGCGGCGCGACGCCCACCAGGACGGTCGCGCGTTCGAACAGGCCCCTCGGACGCATGACATCGGCCCATGCGCCGAGCCGGTCGACGTTGTACGCGATCTGCGTCATCACGAAATGCGCCCCAGCGTCCAGCTTGACCTCCAGGCGTGTCGGGTCGTAGTGCTCGAGGATCGGCGTGTCGGACACGCCGACGAAGTACCGGGGAGGGTCCGCGATCTCCACGCCCGAGGGCAGTCGGCCTTCGGCACGCAGGGTGGACGCGAGCGAGACGAGCTCCAGGAGCCCGATGTCGCCGACGAAGGAGGCCTCTGGCTCGTCGCCGATCGCGAGCGGGTCGCCTGTGAGGCACAGCACGTTCCGAGCCCCGAGCGCCCACGCGCCCATCAGGTCGCCCGCGAGCGCGAGCCGGTTTCGATCGCGGACGGTGAGCTGCACGGTGGGCTCGAGCCCGGCCCGGGAGACGATCCCGGCGCCGGCCACCGGCGACATGTGCGCGCTCGCCGTGGGGTTGTCGGTGACGTTGACGGCATCGGCGTACCCGACGAGCTCACGCGCCTGTTGGTCGACGGGTTCGGGAGAACCCGAGCGCGGGGGCACGACCTCGCTGGTGACGCAGAAGCGCCGGGAGCGCGCCAGCGCCTCCAGGCCGCTCGAGGCCTCGCTCACCGCTGTTCGGACAGCTTCTCGGCGGCGGTGACGGTGTTGAGCAGGAGCATGGCGGTGGTCATCGGCCCGACGCCCCCCGGGACCGGCGTGATCATGCCCGCAACCTCCTTGACCTGCTCGAAGTCGACGTCGCCGACCAACCCGTTGTCGGTGCGATGCACCCCCACGTCCACCACCACCGCGCCGGGCCGGACCATGTCCGCGGTCACGATCCCCGGGATACCGGTCGCGACCACCAGGACGTCCGCACGCCGCGTGTGGGAGCCCAGGTCTCGCGTCTTGATGTGGCACACAGTGACGGTCGCGTTCCCGCGGATCCAGTCCTGCGCCAGCAGGATCGACAGCGGCGCGCCCACGAGGTCGCCGTAGCCGACGACCACGATCTCGGCACCCTCGAGCTCGACGCCCGAACGAAGCAGGAGCTCGACGATCCCGTAGGGCGTGGCCGGCGGGAATGACGGCTCGCCCCGGACCATGAGTCCGACATTCAGCGGGTGAAGCCCGTCCACGTCCTTGCGCGGGTCGATCGTGGTCTGCACGGCGAGCTCGCTGATGTGCCTGGGCACCGGCAGCTGGACGATGATGCCGTGGATCTCCGGGTCCCGGTTCAGGCGTCGGATCGTGGCCAGCAGCTCGCCCTCGGTGACGAACGCAGGCAGATCCACCTGCTCCGAACGCATCCCGACCTCCGAGCACGCCTTGTGCTTGGCCCCCAGGTAGATGCGCGAGGCCTCGTCGTCGCCGACGAGCACGGCGGCGAGGCCGGGTTGGACCCCCCGGTCCACGAGCGCCATCGCGCGCTCGGCGACCTGCGCCTTGATCTGCGCAGCGATCGCCCGGCCGTCCAGGATGGTTGCGGTCACCGGCGGGAATCCTACCGACGAGGTGGTTCGGGGCGTGGACCTCTGGTCACGCGGTCGCGATCACCCACAGGGCCGTCTCGCCCTCGTCGCGGACCTCGTCCGCCTTGACGATCCGGAAGCCGGCATCTCGCAGCAGCCCTCGGTTGGTCTCGGCATCGAAGTGGCTCCAAGACATCGGTGCGCCGAAGAAGTCCTCCTCGACGTCCTCCGGGCTGTCGCTGGTGCCGAGGGTCCCGGCCAGGAACCCGCCCGGCGTGAGCCAGTCGTGGATGCGAGCCAGCACCGAACGGTGTCGGTCCCTTCGAACGTGGATGAGGGTCCAGAACGCGACCACGCCGTCGAACGACGAGGAGCGGAACGCCACCTCGGCGATGTCGGCCCGCAGGAGCCGGGCGCCGGGTGCGGCCTGGCGGGCGAACGCGAGCTGCGCCCAGGAGCGGTCGAGCCCGACGACGCGGGCCCGACGCGCCAGCTCGTACGTGATCGACCCGCCGCCACAGCCGAGATCGAGCACCCGGCCGTCCCGCGGGATCCGCTCGAGGATGCCGTCCAGGAACGTCCGGAAGGAGGTCTCGGGGCCGCGGTGCGCCCGGGTCACGAGGTCGTAGCGCTCGGCGATCGCGTCGTAGCCGCGTTCGACCCGGCGATGAAGATCGTCCACCGCCCTAGTGCCGGAAGTGGCGGCGCCCGGTGACGACGACGCTCATCCCCCGTGCCTCGGCCACCGCGAGCACCTCGTCGTCGCGGATCGAGCCTCCGGGATGGATCACGGCCGTGACGCCCGCATCGGCGGCGACCTCGACCGCGTCGGGGAAGGGGAAGAACGCGTCGCTCGCCATCACCGAGCCCTTGGCACGGTCGCCGGCCTTGCGGGCCGCCAGGAACGACGCGTCCACCCTCGACATCTGGCCGGCGCCGATGCCGACGGTGGCGAGCTCGCGGGCGAACACGATCGCGTTGGACTTGACCCGCATCGCGACGATCCAGGCGAAGCGCAGGTCGCGCCACTCCTCGTCGGTGGGCGTTCGCGCCGACACCACGTTCAGCTCCGTCGAGTCGCTCTCGGGTGCGGCGTCGCGGTCCTGGATCAACGCGCCGCCGGTCATCGGGCGCACGTCCAGGCCGCCCCGACTCGGCAGGGGCGCCCGCACGACTCGCAGCCCCTTGCGTTCGCCGAAGGCCGCCAGTGCGCCTTCCGTGAACGAGGGCGCGACCACGACCTCGGTGAACACGTCCGCCAACGCGCGCGCGGCCTCCTCGTCGGCCTCCCCCCCGAACGCCACGATCCCGCCGAACGCGCTGACGCTGTCCGACTCGAACGCGGCCACGTACGCCCCGGCGAGCGTGCGTTCGACCGCCGCTCCACAAGGGTTGTTGTGCTTGACGATCACGGCCGCCGGCCCGAGTGGCTCGAGGTCGGCCGCGAGCGTGAGCGCCGCGTCGACGTCGAGCCAGTTGTTGAACGACATCTCCTTGCCCTCGACCAGGACCTCGGCGCCGCCGAGCACGCCGGACCCCGCCGACTCCTCGTACAGAGCACCGCGTTGATGCGGGTTCTCCCCGTACCGGAGCTCGGTCACCTTCTCGAATGCCAGGCCGACGAACGACGGCAGCCTCGGCTCGGACGCGAACCAGCCCGAAGGGGTGGCGAACCAGTTCGCGACGGCCGCGTCGTACGACGCCGTGTGCGCGAACGCTTCCGTCGCCAGCGCCCGGCGCGTCTCGAGCGAGAGCCCGCCGTCCGCTCGGATCGCTTCGAGCACCTCCGCGTACCGTGCCGGGCTCACGACCACGCCCACCGAGGCGAAGTTTTTCGCCGCGGCCCGCACCATCGCCGGGCCGCCGATGTCGATCTTCTCGATCACGTCGTCCTCGGATGCCCCGCTCGCGACGGTCTCGCGGAACGGATACAGGTTGACCACGACGAGGTCGATCGGCTCGATCCCGCGTTCGGCCAGTTGCGTCTCGTGCTCGGGTTTGCGACGGTCGGCCAGGATCCCCGCGTGGATGTTCGGGTGCAGCGTCTTGACGCGGCCCTCGAGCATCTCGGGGAAGTCGGTGACGTCCTCGACCGGGGTCACCGCGATCTCCGCCTCCCGCAGGGTCGCGGCCGTCCCCCCCGAGGACACGACCTCGACGCCGAGGTCCGTCAGGCCGCGCGCGAGCTCGACCACCCCGTCCTTGTCGAACACGGCCACGAGCGCTCGGCGCACCGGGCGGACCTCGCTCATCTCGCCGCCTCCTGCAGCACCCGAACCACCCTCCCCTTGACGACCACCCGTCCCTCGGCGAGCGCCTTGACCGCCGCGGGCAGCAGCCGGTGCTCGACCTCGTGCACGCGCGCCTCCAGCGCGTCCCAGTCGTCGTCAGGAAGGACCTCGATCGCCTCCTGGAACACGACCGGTCCGTGGTCGACCTCCTCGTCGACCAGGTGGACGGTCACGCCGGTCACCTTCACCCCCCATTCCAGGGCGTCGGCGACGGCCCGGGAGCCGGGGAACGCCGGCAGGAGCGCGGGGTGAACGTTCAGCATCCGACCCCGGAACGCGCCGACGAGCTCGGGACCCAGGATCCGCATGTAGCCGGCGAGCGCGACGAGGTCGATCTCGCGTTCGTGCAGGATCGCAAGGACTGCCCGGTCGAAGGCGGCCCGATCGGCGAACGCCGTCGGGTCCACGTGCACCGCCTCGACGGAGCGGGCGCGGGCGCGGTCGAGCGCCCCGGCGTCGGCGCGATCGCTGAGCGCCAACGCCACCGACGGGCCGACGGCAGGGTCGTCGAGCAGCGCCTGGAGGTTCGTCCCCCCGCCCGACGCGAACACGGCCACCCGAGCGCTCACGCGGCGCACGCTAGGGACGCGTCGTCACGACTGTCAAGGCGGCCGCCTGTGACACGGCGGTACGCTTCGCCCGTGGCGCCCGACGAACGATCCTCCAGGGTCCTCGAACGCTGCGACCGGCACCCAGGCGTGCCGGCCGTCGCCCGCTGCGACGAGTGCGGCCGGCCGATGTGCCTGGCCTGCTCGACCCCGGTGCGCGGCCGCACCTACGGCTCCGAGTGCCTGCCGACCGTGCTTGGCTCGGACGCCCCAACCTCGATCGAGCCCGGCGAGGTCCGACCGGACCGGGCGATCCGCGTGATCACGCTGGTGGGCTTCGCGGTGGCGGTGGTTGCCACGACGCTGCCCTGGAGTCGCTTCGGTCCGGGCTCGGGCGCGTTCGGCGCGTGGACGCGCGCGGGACGCTGGTCGTTGGTCACGGCGGCCGCGGCGGTGGCCGGCCTGATCCTCGCGATCGTGTCCCTCGGCCGGCCCGAACCCAGCCGCCCCCGGGACCTGGCCTCCGCGATCCTGGGTGGCGCGGTCGCCGTCAGCTCGGCGCTCTCCGTGCTGTTCCCGCCGGCGTTCTCGCGTCCATGGCTCGGCCCGTGGGTGACGCTCGCTTCGGGCGTGCTCGCGTGCGGGGCGGCCGTGGCGACTTCACGCACCGCGGAGAACGACACCGCAGACATTTGACTCGGCTCTAGGCACGGTGTTCGATAGCGCCGGCTCGGGAACACCGCACGATCGCGGGAGCCCGGATAGAAGGAGCGTGGATGTCGCAGTCCAGCGGGTTCGACATGTCCAAGGTCTCGACAGCCGGCAAGATCCTGATGATCGCCGGGGTGCTGTACCTGATCGACCTCTTCCTACCCTGGCAACGCGTCTGTATCGACCTCGGGATCGAAGGCGTGCCGGGCGCCTGTGGAAGCGCGAGCGGCGCCTCGGGCATCGGGATCATCAACCTGCTGCTGGCGATCGGCCTGCTGGTCTGGGAAGGTCTCGCGCTGTCGACCGTCGAGATCAACGCTCCGAGGGCCCTGGTCAGCGCCGGTCTGGCGGCGGCCATCGTCGTGTTCACCATCCTGAAGATCCTGATCGACAACCAGTCCATCTACATCTTCGCGTGGATCGGGCTGATCCTCGCGCTGGTCATCGGCTACGGGGGATGGATGCGCTGGCAGGAGCACCAAGCCAGCGGCGGCACCAGCACGATGGGCGGAACCGCACCACCGCCTCCGCCCGGACCCGCCGCGTAGGACGTTCGAGCCTCGTCGCGGGCGGCTCCGGTCGGTCGCCAGTACGACCCACGTCACCCCACCGCTGGTCTCGTGTCCGGTCGCGCGGGCCGGTTCGGCCGACGGAGCGACGTACCATGCGAGAAGCGTCGTGAAGAAGTGCCCGTTCTGCGCCGAGGAGATCCAGGACGAGGCGATCAAGTGTCGCTTCTGCGGAAGCATGCTCGGCGGCGGCGAGACGGTGCAAGCCGCGGCCGCGAGCGACCCGCGGCTCCCTGCGGCGCCGGGTGACGAGGAGGCCCTGCAGTTCACCCACTCCGGGTCGCGATACCTGTTGGGCTACGGACGGGCGTTCTTCGGGATCTGGGATCGCCAGGGAGGCAGCGGGCCGCTCTCGAAGTTCCCCCGAACCGACGATGGGTGGCGTGACGCGTGGCTCGCCTTCTCGTCGATGGAGCCCAACAGCACGGAGGTCGGGATCAGCGGTGGCTCTCCGGTGTTCGCGGCGCCGTCCCCGCAGCCGGCCGCGTGGCCGTCCCGCCCCGCGCGACGTGTCAGCGGGGCCTGGTGGCTGCTGCCGATCTTCATGGGGTGGCTGGGTGGGCTGATCGCCTGGCTGGTCAACAAGGACGCCGACCCCCAGCGCGCGCGGCAGATGTTGATCACCGGGATCGCGATCAGCGCGCTGCTGGTCTTCCTGATCCTGGCCGCACAGCCCCAGACCACCTGAGCCGCACGCTCGCGGCCCCGATCGCGCCGCCGGCGATGCCCCAGCCGAGCGCCGTGATCGTGCCCCAGACGGGATCCGGCCCGATCCACAGCCGGCCGCCAACGCTCGGCCCGGTGCCGGCGGTGTACCAGAGCGTGACCGAGGCGAGCACGCACGCCACCCCCACCAGGATCCCGTAGACCACCCCCGACATCGCACCGTCGGCGACGCCGGACCACCCCTCCCGTCCGGCGCGAACCGACGCGTACCGGCCCCCGAACACGGTTGCCGCCGCCGGCA
>Ga0075423_10006017_pt1 | contig 11368 bp, 8 predicted proteins | sample SoiMethybrSBSTD2_FD_80114 | JGI IMG/M metagenome (GOLD analysis project Ga0075423, IMG submission 80114) | Bulk soil microbial communities from a Populus tree surrounding site in Tennessee, USA - Soil MetaG P. TD hybrid SBSTD2 | ecosystem: Environmental > Terrestrial > Soil > Tree plantation...
GAGGCGGCATGAACAGCAAACTGGCCTAGCGGAATCAGCAACGACGGCACGAAAATAGCCCGAACTATCCTTCACCCAAGGCCTCCGACGTTACATGCTAAGCCTAATGACGAACTGACAGGCAACGGTCAGGCACACCGGAATGGGACACGACTTTCAGGTTTCACTCTGTCCTGGAAACGTCTCGTTCTCACCTTGGGCAGTTTTGGAAGTTTTGACGCCGGCGAGACTTCAGGTACCTCCCTTGCGCTCTATTAAGACGGCTGAAAAGAGCTTCCAATCTTCAAGTGAGAAGTCTCAGGAATGCCCCGAAAAATAGTACTTACCTGGTCGCCTTATGGGTTCTCCCGGCCTTGACGAGGCCACGCTCCAAGCGTTCAAGTTTAAACTCCTGGTGAAGGGCAGGAATGGCTTCGGAGGTTTTCTTTTCGTCGATGACGCAGGTGATGCGAACCTCAGAGGAGCTGATCAGATCGATGTTAATATTCTGCTTGGCCAGAGTTCTAAACATGCGGGCCGCTACACCGGGAGTGCTGGCGATTCCAGAACCCACAATTGAGACTTCTGCTAGCTTGTCATGATAGACAATGTCCCTGGCTTTGAGGCTGGCCTTCTGCTTTTCCAATACCTCGATGGCACTTTTGATGAACTCGCGACTCACGACGAGTGAAATATCATTCAGCCCATTTTCTGCGATGCTCTGAATGATGAGACGCACATTAATTCCATGACTTCCCAGCGCTGAGAATATTTGGGCAGCGACTCCAGGACGATCGGGGATGCCCCGAATCGCAACCTTAGCAATGTTCTTGTTTCCGGTAATCCCAGTTATAACGACATTCTCCAATTTCTTTGCCTCCATCACAATCGTGCCGGGTGCGTCGGAATAGCTTGGCCGCACCTGAATCGGCACTCCAAATTTCATGGCGATTTCCACCGAACGAGGGTGCAGTACCTGAGCTCCGGCGCCGGCCAATTCGACCATCTCCTCGTAAGAAATATAATCGAGCTTTTTGGCTGTGGGTACTAAGTTCGGGTCTGTCGTGTAGACGCCGTCAACGTCGGTATAGATCTCGCACCGACTCGCCTCCAAAGCCACCGCCAGGGCTGACGCCGTCGTATCTGATCCGCCTCGTCCCAGCGTGGTGATCTCGTAACCGTTGCTCACCCCCTGAAAACCCGCGACGATGACGACCCTGTCCTGCTCGAGGTGAGACAGCAAGCTCGCTGTGTTGACCTTTTTGATCTTGGCCATGGAGTGATTACTGTCGGTGATAATTCCACTTTGCAACCCTGTCATCGAGATTGCCTGGGCGCCACGTTCCTGAATAGCCATTGAGAGCAGGGCAATCGAGATTTGCTCGCCAGTGGCCAAGAGCATGTCCATCTCCCGCCGCGAAGGCCTGTGGGTGACAGCCTTGGCAAGGTTAACTAACCGATCTGTCGTATGTCCCATCGCCGAGACGACGACCACCAGGTGCGCACCCGTCGCCTTGGTTCTTAGAATTCGGTCAGCGACACTCTTGATTTTTGTGATGTTGCCGACAGAGGTCCCACCATACTTTTGGACAACAACGTTCATAGGTCAGGCCACATCCCGTAAGAGCCGCAGCCACGATAGCTGCGCCTGGGAGTCAAATACCAAAATGCTGTTGAGCAACCGGTACAATTCTGAGCGCGTAATGTTCGTTGTTACCACGCAAAGGGCCTCGGCAGAGGCTTGACAATCCTCCAAATCATCAACCCGATCACTCACAGTCTTCAGGATCTCGCTGATCTTTCGATTACGAGCTGCATCAGAACTCTTGAGACACTTGACGTAGAACCGTGAGAGACGGGGACTCTCCACCGCTGAACGAAAGCGAACTTTTCCATCCATTGGCCGAGAGAGCGATACGGCCGGCAGAGACCCGTTAGCGGAAGTGATTTTGCTCAGATCACTCAACACTGCACTGGCTGTCGGAAGTTCACCCGCACCTTTCCCTATGAAGATCTGTCTGCCGACTTTCTGGCAATCGAAGCACAGCCCGTTATACTCGTTACGCACATTGGCAAAAACAGAATTCACGGGAACAAGGATAGGTTCCACCATAGCAAATCCCTCGCCGCCCGCCTCTTCATAGATTGCGAATGGCTTAATGCGCCATTGATTTTTCTCCGCAAACCGGAAGTCCATAGGAGTGAGGAAATCAATACCTCTAATTTCAATGTCCGCCGGATGACAAGGCTGGCCCTTCAGGATGCTAACCAAAATCGCCAACTTCTGGCTGCCATCTTTTCCGGTGATATCGAAACTCGGATCTGGTTCCGAAAACCCCAGCTGCTGCGCCATCGACAGAGCGTCATGAAAGGACTCACTCGTTTCTGACATCCGAGTGAGAATGAAGTTGGTCGTGCCATTGAGAATGGCGTGAATCCCGTGAATCCGATCAGGGATCACTCCTTCCCTCAGAATTTCAATGATTGGAATCGCGCCGGCAACGCTGGCTTCGAAAAGGAACTGTTTGCCGTGGGACTTCGCTATGCGTTCCAAGTAGTCGCCGGACTCTGAAACAACATACTTGTTGGCTGTCACGACGTGCTTGCCTGCCTGGAGAGCTTTTTCAATATAGGTTCGAGCCGGCTCCAGCCCCCCCATGGCTTCGACCAGGATATCGATCGACTTGTCCTCAACGATACTCTCCAGATTATCGGACAAGAGGGAGGCTGGCAAATTGAAGCTTCGGCTCTTGGAAAGGTTTCTGACCCCGACTCGCTGAATGTCCAGCGGCAGCTGGTAGTGGGAAAGTTCCTCGTGAATCAACCTAATCAAGCCTCCCCCGACGATGCCGGCGCCAAGCAAGCCGACGCCGTATCTCTTCTTCAGCGGCCCGTCACGCTTGAATGCGGACTCTTCTACCAAAGCCCTTCCCCTCCGCTCAAATCTCAATCCCATACTTGCGAATCTTGCGCTGCAAGGTCGGCCGGGATATCCCCAGCAGCTCGCAAACCTTGCCCCGGTTGCCTCCCGCAAATTTGAGAGCAATCAGGATATGTTCTTTTTCCACTTCGTCAAGTAATTTTATCGGAGCAGAACCGGCATGCGATTTCGGTCTCATCGGTGCATCACCGGGCTCCTCCAGGCTTTCTTCCAATAAGATGTCTCCGTGGGAATGAACTACGGCCCTCCGTAGAACATTTTCAAGCTGTCGCACATTTCCAGGCCAGTCTCGATCCACAAGTGACTGCAGGGCCCGCGATTGGATTCGACTGATCCTCTTGTTGAGCTCGCGATTCAGCTTGTGAATGAGATAATCCACCAGGAGCGGAATGTCTTCTCGCCGTTCGCGAAGGGACGGAAGGTGGATTTGAATGACATTGAGCCGGTAGAAAAGGTCCTCTCGAAACAAGCCCTGCGACACCTGTTCTTTCAATGACTTGTTGGTCGCCGCAATGATGCGGACGTCAGTCTTAATTCGTTCTTTCCCGCCGACTCTCTCAAACTCGCGCTCCTGCATGACACGCAAGAGCTTCACCTGCATATTTAAGGACATGTCCCCAATCTCATCCAGGAATAGAGTCCCGGAGTCTGCCAATTCAAACTTACCCTGCTTTTGGTAGGTAGCGCCCGTAAAGGCGCCTCTTTCGTGGCCAAAGAGCTCGCTTTCCATCAACGTCTCCACGATGGCCGAACAGTTGATGGATATGAAGGGCTTTGACTTGTCCGTATGCTCATGAATGGCCCGGGCAATGAGCTCTTTGCCGGTCCCGCTTTCGCCCTCGATCAAGACAGTGGTTTTGCTTTGCGACACGATGCCGATCGTCTTGAAGACTTCCTTCATCGACCGGCTCTTTCCGACAATATCGGAGTTTCGAAAATTCGGCGAAAGAGGGATTGTGGCCTGTCCTTTGTGCCCGCCACTCTTGCGTTTGAGAACACGCCCAATCGCAGCTTCAAGTTCATCGATCTCCAGCGGCTTATGAATATATTCGACAGCACCCAGTTTCATCGCCCGAACCGTTGTGGGCATATCGTGGAAAGCTGTAATCATGATGACGCTGGTGTCCGGATTTTTATCTTTGATGCTCTTGAGAACGTCAAGCCCATTTGCATCGGAAAGCAGGATGTCTAGAATGATGACGTCCCAGCTCTCGGTTTGATTCTTTCTCAAACCTTCCAATGCTGTGTAAGCAACGCCCACCGCGAATCCTTCTTCACTTAGATAGAGACTCAATGACTCACAGATGGACTTGTCGTCATCGATGATGAGAATTTTGTGCATGGTTCAAAGACGTCGGGCTGAGAGAAAGCCAGTCAAAACGATCGCCAAGGACTTGAGGAGGGAGGCGCCATTGAAATCAACGGGCGAAGTGCATACACGGTGCTCCTCCTCTGGTTCCTTCTTTGAAAAAGGGATGGGATCTAAGACCGGGCACCTCACGATTGTTTGACGAATCCTTTCACCCATTCCTTCCGACCGGCAGCAGGATGTTGAAGCGAGTGAATTGGCCGACGCGGCTCTCCACTTCGATCTTTCCTGCATGCTGTTCGACAATCTTCTTGACGATGGTCAGGCCCAGACCCGTTCCATTACTGCTTGTCGTGTAAAATGGGTCAAAGATGACAGCCCGTTGCGAAACCGTGATGCCGGGACCATTGTCGCTAACCGATGCCTTCAAATAGCTCGTCCCGTTCACTTGCTCACGTCCGGTTGACACCCGCAGCTTGCCACCCTGACCCACTGCTTGAATGGCATTGAGGTAGAGATTGGTAAAGACCTGCATCATGCGAACCAAGTCCAGCGAAAGACTCGGAAGCTGCCGACTGTACTTCCTCGTCACAACAATTTGTTTTTCCTCCAGCCGATCTTGAACGATCAGCAAAGACTTGTCGAGAAGCTCATTCAGATTCTCCCGCGAATAATTAAGTTGCAGCGATTTGGAGTAATCAAAGATGTCCTGCAGTATCTTCTCCAAGTGGTCAATCTCGAAACCGGCAATTGCCAGGCGGCGCTGGTCGTTGGGGGAAAGCTCCTCGCGCTTGGAAAGGATCCGAATGTTCATCTTGATCGACGACAGCGGATTCATAATCTCATGCGCAATCTGAGTCGACAGCTTTCCGATAGTGGCCAGCCTTTCTGACTGAAGAAGCTGCTGGCTCAGCACCTTATATTCCGTTATGTCCCGAATGATTCCCAAAGAGCCGCTGACGGCACCTCGATCGTCCTTGAGGAGCGATGCTGAAAGGCTGGCATAAATCTTCTTACCGCTTTTGCCGATGTACTCGACTTCAACGTTTTTCAGTTTTCCTTTTTTTAAGAGCTGCCACATGATGCGCCGAGCCTCGTCTCTGCCTTTGGCATAGAAGGACGTCGCAGATTGACCCAAAACTTCCTTGGACTTATACCCAAAGATCTCCTGCGCTCCCTTGCTCCAAAAAATCAGACGTCCCAAGTTGTCGGCCGTCGTGATGGCATCACTCGAGCTCTCGATGAGCTTTTGCAACTGGTCCTTGGCCTGTTTACACTCTTGATAGATCCGGGCGTTCTTGATGACATTGGCGAGCTGATCTGCGATGATCTCGAGGATCTCCCGGTCAAATTGGTCGAAGGCGGCCAGTTGATCGGACTCAACATTGATCACCCCTATGACGTGCTTCGCCATCTTGATGGGAACGCAAAGCTCCGCCCTTGTGTACTTATGCACCCGCGCATATCGGGGGTCTTGAGAGACGTCGTTAGCTAGAATGGTGCGCCCTGTCCGGGCTACCACTCCAATGATCCCTTCACCAATCTTCTGCCGATAGCCGACCAGGGTTAGTGACGAGAAGCCACCCGCCTGTGCCTTCATCACCAATTCGTCTGGCGACTCCTTGAGCAAGACCATGACATGGTGATAGTCAAACTTACGCTGAATGGATTTGACCAGCACTGGTAGCAATTGGTCCCGATCCAAGGTTGCAGCCATCTTCTTGCTCACGTCATTGATCAGGCGGAGCTGGGCCGATTTCTTGCGTTCCTGTTCATAGAGCTGCGCATTCTGAATAGCCACAGCGGCCTGCGTAGCAAATAGAGAGAGTATCTTGATGTCTTTTGAAGTAAACGCGTTGAGCTTCGGGCTTTCGACGTCCAACACGCCGATGAGTCGCTTTCCAATGAGCAGTGGGACTGCGATCTCCGAACGGCCGTGCACGACTCCCTGAATGTAACGTCGATCCTTGCGCACATCGGGAACGTAAAGGGGCCTCCTATGTTTGGCAACCCACCCCGTCACTCCCTCTTTGCCGATCGCGATACGAAAATTATGTAGCACCTGTTTGCGATAGCCGCTGGAGGAAACGACATAGAGTAACTTTTGCGAGCTGTCGGCTAACAGAATGGCGCAATGCGGATGGTTGAATAGCTCCTGAATGATCCGAATGATTTCGCTCAGAAGCTGCTTGGCACCGGCCGAAACTACAGCTTTTTCCTTAAACCACGTCATAGCTGTAGATGAAAAGCGATGCAGGCAGTGAAGAACGGCCAACCTTGGTTATCTATGATGCCACTGCCTCATTCGTCTTTTCCCTTGCTCCTTCCCTTTATCCTTTTCCCCTCGCCTTTCGTCTACATTGCCGCCAAGGCTTTTTCCATTCGCTCCAGACCTTCTTCCAAATTCTCCATGCTGGTGGCAAATGAAATCCTGACATATCCGTCCTTACCAAACGCCGATCCGGGCACGACGGCTACGCCGGCCTGGCGGAGAAGAGCACCGGAGAACTCCACAGAATTACTCGCATGAGAGCCTTTCAGAAAGTGAGTCACATTGGGAAACGCATAAAACGCTCCGCCCGGAGTGGCGCAAGTTAAGCCCGGAATCGAGTTAAGCCGTTCCACCACAAATCTTCGCCGCCTTTCGTATTCAGCAATCATCCTATTCACGGACTCCTGCCCACCGAGAATCGATTCAACAGCGGCCTTCTGCGAGACGGAAGCTGGGTTAGCACTGTGGCTCTGCAGATCATTCACGGCCTTCACAATTTCCTTGGGCGCTACCAGGTATCCAATTCTCCAACCCGTCATCGCATAAGTCTTGGAGGCAGTGTTTACTAAAAGCGAGAGATGTTTGGCTTTGGAAGCAAATTGTGCGACGGAAGCGTGCGTGTTGCCATCAAAGACAAAGTATTCATAACACTCATCGAAGATAATCAAGAGATTGTGGGCCACCGCCAGATCTACAATCGATTCAACTTCGCTGGGAGGAATAACCGCTCCAGTCGGATTGTTAGGCGTGTTGACAATCATCGCTTTGGTGCGCGGCGTAATTTTTTCGCGAAGAGCCGAAGCACGCAAAATGAAACCATCCCGCTCGAAGGTCTCCACTTCGACCGGTGTTGCGCCCACCATCTTCAACTGCTCCGGAAACGTCACCCAGTAAGGAACCGGTAGCAGGACTTCGTCTCCCTCTTCAAATAGGACGAAGGCCAGATTGAACAACGTGTGTTTGGCGCCACAGGAAATGGCGATCTCTGAAACGGAGTAATCCACCTTGTGCTGATTCTTGTACTTGAACCGTACCGCCTCTCGTAGATCCTTGATACCCACCGCGGGAGTATAGCGCGTGAAGTTTCGATCGATGGCCTCGTGTCCTTTGATTTTGATGTTCTCGGGTGTGTTAAAGTCCGGTTCCCCGATGCTGAAATCAATGATCTCGCGTCCTTCGGCTCGAAGCCGAGTGGCTTCCTCCATGACCGCCATGGTCGGCGAGCTTGATAGGGCCCCCACGCGTTTCGCCAGTTTCATGTTTTCCTCTTCAGTTTGATGGTTTTCTTTTATGATTTCCAACTCCCCTGTCAAAACCGCTCAGTATAACCTGTCCATTTTTCAATGTAAAACCGTAAAATATCCGCAAAATATCTTTTGACAAGCCCAAAACCTTTGGGATAAGCTCTTCGAAAATCGCGTCATGTCGTCTTGGATTTGGCAATGTCAGTCTTGAGCTGAACCTCTTTTCGCCGGGTAAGCAACCTTGGGATTGAAGGGATCTTTGTCTGCTTCCAACTCCGCCTGCTTTGAAGCAAGCACGCTTGTTTCAAAGACAGCACCTCTGTCTCTTGTCCGCTCTCCCCGATTCCTTTCACAATGGATGGTCGGCCACCCAACAGCAGCAGGCGGGGTGTCAGGACCATCTCTTTCAGCCTAAGACAACCGGGCGGCGTGTTGATGGTTAAGTCACTTTTTCCCATTATGAGCCCATCTACGGCTCGAGGAATGGAAGGAGCTTTATGCCGTATCGCATCTACGTTGGGAACCTCTCTTATCAGGCATCTGAGCAGGAACTTGAAGAACTGTTTCGGAGCGCCGGTAGCAAGGTAGAAAGCACCAAGATCATCAGCGACTTCAGCACAGGCCGTTCCCGAGGATTTGCCTTTGTGGAGGTTTCTTCTCGCGAAGATTTGGAGCGGGAGATTAACCGCCTCAACGGCTTTCTGTTCAAAGGTCGCAATCTCGTGGTGAGCGAGGCCAAGTCGAGGGAAAGCAAGGGACGGGAGTTCGCCAAGAGCAACGCCGGCTCTCACAACTACGGCGGCTTTGACAGGCGATAACCAATCCAACGCCTTGTTCGACCTGGTTACTTCTTCGAGCGGACTGGATCGTCAGGTCATCTCGTAATTCCCAATCTCGAGACTTGGATCGGGAGTGACCGTGAGCAGGCTATCAACAAACACGCTTTGCTAGGGAGAAGGCCGGACCCGTGCGGAACACGACTCCATCCGCGCCGATGGGACTGGCCAAACCGGCACCAAAAAGCCTAACGCTCGGCTGCAGGGCGTATGAGACCCGCGACACGATTAACCTTCAGAAACTTCCCTACTTCTTTGAATCTCGCCTGCATACCACCGCGATTGCCGTAAGATTCCACGCAGGATACTGACGTCTCGCTCTTCCAGCATCGCTCTTCCGAGGATCTGTCTTAAGGTTGCCATGATCCTGTTGGGGTCCTCGCGGTTCAGAAACCCGATTTCGGTGAGACTTAGTTCCAGTTCGTCGAAGAAGGCTTCGACCTGATCTAGGGGAGCAAGCTCAAAGGGCCGGCCCAAGTGCGCTTCAGCCAATCGGCTGTAGATCTCATAAGCAACAATGGCAACGGCATGAGCCAGGTTCATGGACTCAAACTTTGGGTTGGAAGGAATCGTAACCAACCATTGGCAGTGTTGCAGATGCTCATTAGTTAGCCCCGTCCGCTCTGGACCGAAGACCAGCGCGATTCTCTGAGCTGTAGAAAGCCCCGCCAGCCGGTCGGCAAGCTCATGCGGGTCATAAACCTGCGGAATCCAGTCTATTCTGCGGGAGCTTGTTCCCACGCTTAAGCAGAAGGAAGCGAGCGCTTCCGTAAGCGAACCAAAGCGGCGGGAGCTTTCTAATATGTCGTCTGCCCCGCATGCTAGGCGGTGTGCTTCGTCTGTCAACTCGGTCTGACAATTCACCAGTATCAGCTCAGACAGGCCCATGTTTTTCATCGCTCGGGCGACAGACCCGATATTACCGGCGGATTGAGTCTCCACCAGCAATACCGCGATATTCTCAAGCAAAGCCATAGGCATGGATGTCCTGCCGGGAGGAGTAACAGAACGAGAGTCAGCGTTACTTGCGGGAAGCTGAGAGCCCGGTAAGAAGAGGGGATTGTTGGAGAAGACGGGGCCTCGGACGAAAGGGTCGTTCCCGCTCGATTGTCCTCTCTTTCCAAGGGAACTTAATCAGCGCGAGGGTAAGGGCGGCTGAATCCCTCTCGGAAGTGATCGACCGATGCCCCCGGGTAGCCCCTTTGGAAAGGCGGAAACTTCTTCCTGGAACGCACAGGTTTCACAAGTTGCCGCTCGTCAAAATGGGCGTCCTCTCACATCGGCGGTGAACTTCCCTCCGGCAGAAGCTCCCCTTTCTCCAGGTAGCGGATCTTGTTGGCGTGGCGAGCTGCGTGAGGATCGTGCGTCACCATGACAACCGTTTTGCCGTGCTCCTTGTTAAGCGTCGACAGGATTTCCAGAACCTCCTGCGCCGAATGAGCATCCAAGTCTCCAGTTGGCTCGTCGGCAAGAATGAGAGCCGGATCCGTCACAATCGCCCGGGCTATAGCCACGCGCTGCTCCTGTCCACCCGAAAGTTGACGTGGGTAGTGGCTCATCCGGTCGTCTAAGCCAACCAGCTTCAGAGCGGTCTCGGCATGATCGATTCGATCCTTTTTGCTGAGATGCGTCAGGAGCAAGGGCAACTCGACGTTCTCCCGGGCCGTTAACACCGGAATCAAATTGAAGGTTTGAAAGACGAAGCCGACGTTTTCATTTCGCCAGTGGGCGATTTCCTTGTCGCTCAGAGTTTGCAGGTCCTGCCCAAGAACTCGAACTCGACCCTGGCTGGGCCGATCAATGGCGGCAATCAAATAAAGCAACGTTGATTTCCCGGAGCCCGACGGTCCCATCAAAGCCACAAACTCACCCTTCTGAACCTGCATATTAGCGTTTTGCAACGCCACGACCTGAAATTGGTCACGCTGGTATTCCTTGTGCAAGTCGGTTGTTTCAATGACGAGGTTGTTTTCCATGAGTTCCTTTTGCGCTTGATGAAGTTGGGTCTTCCGATTCGGATTAAAGATCCGAAATGTGCACACCCTAACTCTGTTTTTGCTTGATGGAAACCCGATCTCGATCTTTCAAAGTTGCCGGTGGATTGACGATGATTTCTTCCCCGCCGATTAGCCCTTCGGCAACCTCAACACCTTTCGACGTGGGGTTTCCCAGTTTGACCGGCCTTTCGTTAGCCCGACCCTCATAAACGATAAAGATGGATTTCTTTCCCGCACTGTCGCGGACCGCAGCTGCGGGGATGATGATCGGAGGGTGAACATTTACCTGCTCCTTGCCTCTGGGAGCCTCTTTGGCCAGAAAGGCTGAGCGGGCGTTCATCTCCGGACGAAGAAAGGAATCCGGTTTGAGAATCTGCACCTTGACCTGTACGGTCGCTTTTTGGCGGTTGGCCTCCGGCGACATTTCCGCAATCTGGCCATCGTATTTCCGATCCGGAAATGCATCGGTCGTCACAATGGCCTTCTGCCCCATGTATAGCTTGGCAAAATCGTCCTGGCTGATGTCCAGCTCCACCTGGAGATCGTTCAGGTCGGCCATTGAAACCACGTACCCTTTGGCTCCGCGCTCACCCACGAACATGGTTGTAACGAGCTCGCCCTTCTCCACTGCCCGTTCCAATATTGTGCCCGTAATGGGGGCGCGAATGACAGTGGCATCCAGATAGGTCTGACGCAAAGCAACCTCGCCCCGCGCCTGATCGACACGCCCACGCATAGCTTCTATCTGCTCCTGGCGGGGTCCGATCCGGGTCAGCTCGTGAGTTTTGGC
>Ga0075423_10006018_pt1 | contig 11368 bp, 11 predicted proteins | sample SoiMethybrSBSTD2_FD_80114 | JGI IMG/M metagenome (GOLD analysis project Ga0075423, IMG submission 80114) | Bulk soil microbial communities from a Populus tree surrounding site in Tennessee, USA - Soil MetaG P. TD hybrid SBSTD2 | ecosystem: Environmental > Terrestrial > Soil > Tree plantation...
GGTCATGACGGAGCTCGCCGGGCAGGGTCGCCGGGCGTTCCTCATCGTTCCCATCGGATTCGTGAGCGACCACGTCGAGGTGTTGTACGACGTGGACGTGATGTACCGTGAGCTCGCCGGACGGCTCGGGGTGCGGCTCGAGCGCACTACGTCCCTGAACGACGATCCGCTACTGGTGGGCGCCCTGGCGGAGATCGCGCGCGCTGCGGCGGCGGCGCGCGGGTGGACATGACGGTCGCGGTCGTGGGCGCGGGGTTGGCGGGGCTGTCCGCTGCCTGGGAGCTCAGTCGGGCGGGTGCCGAGGTGGTCGTGCTCGACGCGGGACGCCGGCCCGGCGGCATGATCGTTACCGAGCGGCACGACGGCTTCATCGTCGAAGGCGGCCCCGACGGCTTCCTCGCCGCCGAGACGGATATTCAGGACCTGGCGCGCGAGGTCGGGATCGAGGAGCGCTTGGTAGACCAAGTCGCAAGGGGAGCAGCATTGTGGACGGGACGGCGTCTGGAGCCGCTAGCGGAAGGGAAGGCCGCTGAGCTGCTTGGCATTCAGGTGAACGCGGACGTAGGGGGTGGGTTCAGGACTTTCGCCACGGGAATGGCCGACGTGGTCGATGCGCTCGTGGCCTGCCTCGTGCCTCGCCTGCGTACGACGCAGGGTGTCACGGCCATCGCGCAGTCGGCGCGCGGCTGGCGGCTCTCCTTCACCGGTGCCTCATCCCTCGACGCGGAGGCGATCATCCTCGCGGTCCCCGCCTGGGTGGCGGCGCGCCTGCTCGCCGGCCTCGGCGTATCCGCGGCTCGCGCCCTCGATGCCGTGCTGTACCTGCCGAGTATCACCGTGTCGCTCGCGTATCGGGCGGACCAGGTGCCCGCGGCGCTCGAGGGGGCCGGCTGCGTGGCGGCGCCGGATTCGGGCAGTGCAGTGCGCGCCTGCACCTACGCGTGGCAGAAGTACCCGCACCGGGCGCCGGCGGGCTACGCCTTGTTGCGCGCGTTCGTCGGACCGGTGGACGGCGACCCGGCTGCGATCGCGCACGCCGAGCTCGCTGCCATCTTGGGTATCGAGGGCGATCCGCTCTGGGCCCGCGCATTCCACTGGCCGCGGGGGTTGCCGCGCTATCCCCACGGGCACGCCGACCGGGTGGCAGCGGTCCGCGAGCGGTTCGCCGGGCGCGCGCCGCTAGCAATTGCCGGGGCCGGGTTCGACGGCGCGGGGGTATCGGCGTGCGTGAAGTCGGGGCGGGAGGCGGGGCGGGTGATATTGAAACGGTTGGGAGCCGCGTCGGTGCGCGGCTGAAGCCGCGGCTCGGCATTTACCGCTGAAGCGGCAGAGCCGACGTCAGTTTACTGACACTTGCCGAGCCGCGAGTTCACTCGCGCACTAGGCGCGCAGCAGCCCTTTAGCTCTCCTTACGACATTCTCCACCGTCAACCCGAACTCCTCATAGATCCGTTGATAGGGCGCCGACGCCCCGAACCGCTCAATGCCCATCACCATCCCGTGGTCCCCAACCCAGCGATACCAAGGGTGCGGCGCGGCGGCTTCGACGGCGAGCCGCGCCGGCACGCCGGGCGGCAGCACGGCGTCGCGGTACTCCTGCGGCTGCCGCGCGAACAGCTCCATCGAGGGTAGGCTCACGACGCGCGCGGCGATCCCCTCGGTAGCGAGCCGCTCGTAGGCGCCGAGGGCGAGATCGACTTCGGACCCGCTCGCCAGGAGGATGATCGCTGGCTTGCCGCGGGGGGCGTCGGCGAGCACGTACCCGCCGAGTCGCAGCCCGTTCGCAGGGGCGTACTTCGTACGGTCGATCACCAGGACCTTTTGCCGCGTCAGCACCAGCGCGACGGGGCCGTTCCGGGACAGGATCGCCATGCGCCATGCTTCCACCGTTTCGGTCGCGTCCGCCGGGCGGATGACCACCAGGTTGGGGATCGCCCGCAGTGCGGCGAGCTGCTCGATCGGCTGATGCGTGGGACCGTCCTCCCCGAGGCCGATCGAGTCGTGCGAGAAGACGTAGATCACCGGCAGGTGGGACAGCGCCGCGAGGCGGATCGGCGGCCGCATGTAATCCGAAAAAATCAGGAACGTCGATCCGACCGGCCGGACGCCGCCGTGCAGGGCGAGTCCGTTCAGGACGGCGCCCATCCCATGCTCGCGGATGCCGAAATGGATATTGCGCGCGCCCCAGCTCCCGGCCGCCACGTCGCCCCCGTTCTTGAAAATCAGGTTCGTCGAGGTCGCGAGGTCCGCCGACCCGCCGAGGAGCTCGGGGAGCTTGAGCGCGATCGCGTTCAACACCTTCCCTGACGCCGCGCGCGTGGCCTGCGCATCGCTGGGCGCGAACGTCGGGAGGCCGTCGTCCCAGCCGTCGGCCAGGCGGCCAGCGAGTCGGCGCTCGAGCTCCGCTGCGAGCTCCGGGAATGCCTGCCGGTACGCGTCGTACTTCTTCGACCACTCGGCTTCGAGCCGGGCGCCGCGCTCCCGGGCGAGCCGCCAATGCGCGAGCGCGTCGTCCGGCACGTAGAACGGCTCGAGGCTGGGCCAGCCGAGGCGTTGCTTGGTGAGCTTCACCTCTTCAAGGCCGAGTGGGGCGCCGTGGGCCTCGGGCGTGTCCTGTTTGTGCGGGCTGCCGTAGGCGATGTGCGTGCGCACGATGATCAGCGACGGCCGGTCCGCGACGCGCCGGGCCGTGGCGAGCGACGCGTCGAGCGCGCCGAGGTCGTTGCCGTCCGCCACGCGCTCCACGTGCCAGCCGTAGCTCTCGAACCGCTTGGCCGTGTCGTCCGAAAACGTGAGATCGGTCTTGCCGTCGATGGTGATGTGGTTGTCGTCGTAGATCCCGATCAGACGGCCGAGCTTCAGATGGCCGGCGAGCGAGCCGGCCTCGTGAGACACGCCCTCCATCAGGTCCCCGTCCGACGCGAGGAAATAGGTGAAATGGTCCACGACGCTGTGACCGGGCCGGTTGAACTGCTGGGCCAGGTGCGCCTCCGCGAGCGCCATCCCCACGGCGTTCCCCACCCCCTGACCGAGCGGGCCGGTCGTGGCCTCGACGCCCGGCGTGAGCCCGTGCTCCGAGTGGCCCGGCGTGCGACTCCCCCACTGGCGGAACTGCTTGATGTCGTCGAGCGAGAGGTCGTAGCCGGTGAGGTAGAGCACCGCGTAGAGCAGCATGCAGGCGTGCCCGGCCGACAACACGAAGCGGTCACGCCCGAACCAGTCAGGGTTCGCCGGATTGTATCGTAGATGCCGCTGCCACAGCACGTAGGCGACCGGCGCGAGAGCCATCGCGGTCCCGGCGTGGCCGGAATCGGCCCGCTCGACCGCATCCATCGCGAGGGTGCGAACGGTGTTGATGCAAAGCTGATCGAGTGATGCAGCGCGGGCGGTGGGTGGAGGGGCGGCGCCGCTCACGGGCTTGGTCACAACAGGCCGGACTTGGCGGCCTGCCACAGGCTCACGAGTCGGTCGAACCCGCTCACCAACACGTCCACCTGCTGCGGGCTCGGGGTCGCCTTGGCGGCGGTCTTGAGCTCCTCACAGATGCGCGGCATTTCTTTGCGCCCCTGCTTCGTGGCTTCGGCGGCGATCTGGTCCAGGATCGTTACGATCTTGTGGCGTGCCGGCTCGTCCTTCGGCACCTGCCACAGGTAATCGGCGAGCTGCTTGCCCTCGGTACAGAGCTTACCGAGGCCGTCCATGAGCGGCGGCTGCGAACGGCGCGGCGGGTTGGGGTCGCTCATTGCGAGTTCGAATTATACCAAGAAACGGGCTCCCAGGAACGGTTGCCGGGAGTCCGGGGCGCCCCTAGCTTGCGGTCTCCATGGAGCAGCCTTCGGAGCAACCCTCGATCCTCGAGCGCCTGCGGGCGTTCAACCGGTGGACCAAAGGGTGGGCGGGTTCGATCGCCGTGGCGGTCGGCATCTGGATCGTGCTGCGCTCCTATCTGATTGAGGCGTTCCGCATCCCGTCGGCGAGCATGGAGAACACGTTGCTCGTCGGCGATTTCTTGTTCGTGAGCAAGGCGATTTACGGAGGTGAGCTCGAGATCCCCCTGACCGGGATCCGCTGCTGCCGCCTGCCGGGCTATGCGGAGCCGCAGCGCGACGGGATCGTCGTGTTCCGCTCGGTCGAGGATTCGACGCCCAACTTGAACATCGTGAAGCGCGTGATCGGTGAGCCCACCGATACCCTTCAGATGACGCACGACACGGTCTACCGCAACGGCAAGCGGCTCGACGAGCCATATGCCCTGCACCTGGGGTCTCACCCGGACGATCCGTTGCAGCTCCGGAAAATCCGGGCCCTGCACCTGCCCTATTACGTCGGGCGCGACCCGGCGCACTACCATCCGACGACCCACGATTGGGGCCCGATCGCGATTCCGCCCGGGCACTACTGGGTGATGGGCGACAACCGCGACGAGTCCTATGACAGCCGCTTCTGGGGATTCCTGCCGCGGTCGCACATCGTGGGCCGGCCGCTCATCATCTATCTGAGCGTCGCCACCGACCCGCTGCGGATCCGGTGGAACCGGATGTTTCGCCGCCCGACGTAAGCTTGTGAAAGGACGGGCCCCCAATCCGTCTGTCGTCGTCCGGCGTAACCCTCTCGGGCGACTCTCGTTGCAGAAGACCGGAACTGGCGCCAAGTTCGAAGCCTGTGCTGGACCATCAGCAGGGACCGCTTCGTACGCCCGACCGTGCGCTGGTCGAGCGCATGGCGGGGGGTGACGAGCGCGCCCTCGGCGAGTTGTACGATCGCCACGGGGAGATGGCGTATTCCCTCGCCCTCGCCGTCGCGCGGGAGCGCGCTGACGCCGAGGAGATCGTAGCCGACGCCTTCGGACAGGTGTGGCGCAACGCGGCGAGCTACGACCCTGGCCGGGGCAGCGTAGCGGGATGGCTGGCCACCATCACGCGGACCCGCGCGCTGGACCTGGTTCGGGCGCGCGGCCGGCGCGCCCGAGCGATGGAGCGCGCGGCGCAAACCGACAGCGATGGTCTGACCTCCACTATGGGCGCGGCGGCCGATCCGCCGGACCGTCGGATCGAGCGTGGGGAGGCGCGGCGACTGGTGGCGCGCTCGCTGGGCGAGCTGCCCGATCCGCAGCGCCGGGTGATCGAGTTGGCGTACTTCGGCGGCCTGAGCCAGAGCGAGATCGCAGCCGAGCTGCAGGAGCCGCTGGGGACGGTCAAGACGCGCATGCGGGCCGGCATGGAGAAGCTGCGCGGCTCGCTTGCCCCGCTGCTCTCGGGAGGAGGGGCGTGACCGATCACCAGTGGTCCGAGCTCGCCGCGCCGTACGCGCTCGGCGCCCTCCCGCCCGACGAGCGCGAGCGCTTCGCGGCGCACCTCGCCGAGTGCGCCGCCTGCCGCGGCGAAGTCCAGGCGCTGCGAGAGGTCGCAGCGCTACTCCCGGACGCGGCACCGGTGGCCACGCCGCCAACGGGGCTGCGTGACCGTATCCTGCGGGAGGCCCGGCAAATTCGCCCGCTTCGCAGCGGCCGGGCCCCCGTCATTCCGTGGCTCGCGGCTGCCGCCTCCCTCGTGCTCGCCGTGGGGTTCGGCTACGTGTACCTGCGCGAGCGCGCGGCGCTCCAGCAGACGAGCGCGGCCCTCGCCGCGAAGACGGACAGCCTCGCGGCGCGTGATTCCCTCATCGCGACGATCTTCTCTCCTGACGTCGTCACGGCCGCCCTTGCCGCGACCGGAAAACCGCCCTCCGCCCGGTTGTTCTGGAACCAGTCCCGGCGGCGCGTCGTGATGGCGGTCTTCCAGCTGCCTCCCGCCTCCGCGGGCCGCACCTACCAGCTCTGGGCCATCGCGCAGGGCAAGAAACCCGTGAGCCTTGGCGTATTCAATACCGCCGCCGACGGCCGCCTGACCGTCGCCATGGAAGTGCCGCCCGGTCTCACGTTCGAGGTCACGGCGGTGACTGAAGAGCCAGCGGGTGGCTCGCCCCAGCCTACCCAGCAGCCGTTCCTCATCGGTAAGGTGGCCCCCGCCGACTAGGCGCGCGCCCCCACCAATCCGGCCCGCACGCTCCGGCGTAGATGGGGAAACCTCACCGGAGCGTTTGCGATGATGTCTCGGTCCACAATGAAGCGCGTCCTGTATCTCACGCTCGCGCTCGGGAGCCTCGGCACGGCCGGCGTCTTCCGGCTGGCGCGGGGCTCGGACCATCAGGATACGCCGGACGTCGAGCTGAACCCGGCGTCCGACATGACCGACGTGTACGTGTTCCCGGGTGCGTCGCCCGATCGCACTGTGCTCGTGCTCAACAGCTGGGCGTTCATCACGCCGGCGCAGACCATGAGCACGTATTTCGATCCGAACCTGCTCTACCAGTTCAAGATCGACACCAACGCCGACGGCGTCGAAGACCAGGTGATCCAAGTGACCTTTGACGGCACCGGCCCGGGTCAAACGGTCACGGTGCGCGGCCCGATCGCTCCGCCGGTCGCTGGTGCCATGGGTAATGTGCTGGCGACGGGGTCGGCCACGGTGTCGGGCGCGATCAACACCGTTCTGGGCAGCGCCAGTGGCATGCAGGTGTTCGCCGGATGGCGCGACGATCCGTTCTTCATCGACTTGGAGCAGTTCTTCCGCATCATCCCGGACCGGAAGCCGGTGACCGGGACGCTGTCTCAGCTTCCCGACACGCCGACGGCTAGCGCGTTCCGAAATCCTGGCGTGGACTTTGTCGCGGGGTTCAACGTGCTCTCGATCGTGATCGAGCTACCCACCGCGTCACTAGTGGCCGGGGGCAGCCCGAAGATTGGGATTTGGGGCACGATCAGCCGGTAGGGAGGCCCGCACACACAATGGATTCGACGACAAGGAGCCATCAATGAAGAGGAGCAAGTGGCTGGCGCCCGCAATGCTGGGCCTGGCGCTGGCGGCAGCGTGCAACGACAACACACTCCAGCCGAGCGTGGCGCGGAGCTACAACCAGGTGCAACGCCTCGGGAATCCCCTCGTGAGCGAGGTGTTCCTCGCGAAACGGTCACACCCCGTGCACGGTAGCGTCGGGCCGGATCGAGACGTAGCGCTCATCTCGGCCGAGCTCAAGGCCTTCGTGGCGAACGTCGCAGGGCGGAATGCCACGGTGCAGAACACGCTGGCCGCCGTGCTGCTGCCCGACGAGCTCATCGTGCAGACCGACAAGGATCCGGGGTCGGCCGGCTGGCTCTCCTGGGCGCTCGCGAACGGCTGGGGCGGCCGGAAGCTCAGTGACGACGTAGTGGACGCCGGGCTCGACGCGATCTTCGGACCGCTGCTCGATCCGAACAACACCAGTCCCGGGCTCGAGAGCGACCACGTGGATGCGAACGACGCGGCGTTCCTCCCGACCTTCCCGTACCTCGCGGCGCCGCATCTGCCGTGAGGCGGGCTCGAGTGGGAATAGTGCTGTTTTCCCTCGCGCTCGCGGGCGCGGTGGTCCGCGGTGTGAGGGGCGCCGAGGCGAGGCGAATGGCCGTTGCCGAGCGTGAGGTGACGGCGCGGTCGGCGCGGCGTGACGCCGATATCGCGTTCTTCAGCCGGCGGGTGGCTGCGGATCCGATCGGCGCCGCGGATCGCTCGCGCCTCGCGGCGCTGTATCTGCAGCGCGCTCGCGAGACAGCGAACTACGAAGACTATCGGCGGGCGGAGCGTCTGGCGCGCCGCTCGCTCTACCTGCGCGTCGCCCGCAACGAGAACACCTACATGGTGCTCACGTCCACGCTGCTCGCGCAGCACCGCTTCGTCGAGGCTCACGCCGCCGCGCGGGCTCTCGACGCGCGCTCGCCCGGGGTGCCGGGACACCAGGCGCTCCTCGCGGAGACCGCGCTCGAGCTGGGGCGCTATCGCGAAGCGCGGACGCTGTTCGACTCACTCTGGCCGGCCCGACGCGAGCTGGCGGTGGCGCCACGGCTCGCACGCTGGGAGGAACTGACGGGGCGGACCGATCTCGCGCGGCGGCTCCTCGACCGAGCGCTCGCGGATGCGAAGAGTCGGCGCGACCTGCCGCCCGAGCAGGTGGCCTGGTTCCACCTGCGTGCGGGCGACCTGGCGTTGCGCAGCGGACGACTCCCGGAGGCCGAGTTTGCGTTCCGCCAGGGCCTCGGCGTGTTTCCCGGCGACTACCGGCTGCTGGCGGGCCTCGCACGCCTCGAGGCAGCCCGCGGGCGGTGGCGCCGCGTCATCGAATACGGCGATTCGGCCGTTGCCCTCGTGCCGGACCCCGCCACCTTCGGCGTGGTGAGCGATGCGTATGCGGCGCTCGGCGACTCGAGTGCCGCGGCCGAGTACGCCCGAGCCATGGAGATCGCGGTGTTGGGTCAGCCCGGACAGTGGCACCGTGCCTGGAGCCTCTACCTGCTCGACCACGATCGACGAGTGCCCGAAGTCCTCGCCAGAGTGCGAGACGACATCCGCAGTCGGCAGGACGTATACGGATTTGATCTGCTGGCGTGGGCGCTTCACAAGGCGCACCGCGACCACGCAGCGCAGCGCGCGATGGATCATGCGCTCGCGCTCGGGACGGTCGACCCGCAGCTCCGCCGGCACGCGGCCACCATCGCCGCGGCTTTGCGCGAGGCCCCGTGAGCGAGCTCGCCGCCTACGTCTCGCTCGGGTTCCGGCACATCACCGATCTCGAGGCCATGGATCATATCCTGTTTCTGCTCGCGCTCGCGGCCATCTACCGGCCGCGCGACTGGCGGGACAGCCTGTGGGTGGTCACGGCATTCACCGTGGGCCACTCGGTGACCCTCGCCCTCGCCGTGACCGGAGCGCTCGTCCTGCCGACCCGGGTCATCGAATTCCTCATTCCCATCACCATCGTGGCGACGTGCGTCGAGAACCTGGTAGTGCGCGACCGGCAACGGGCCTTGTGGGGAGGACGCTATCGTCCCGTATTCGCCGGCGTGTTCGGATTGGTGCACGGTGCCGGCTTCGCGAACTACCTGCGCAGCCTGTTCGTGGACCAGATCGCGCTGCCGCTCTTCGGATTCAACGTGGGAATCGAGCTGGGTCAGCTGGTCGTGCTGGCGCTCGCCGCCGGCGTGCTGGCGGTGGTTGATCGCGCATTCGCGCTCGCTACCGTGCGGCCCGGCGGGGCCGTCCTGCGGCTGCGTGTGATCGCGGTGTCAGGCTTCGTGGCGCTGATCGCCGCCCGCTGGGCCGTGGAGCGGAGCCCGTTCTAGGATGCGCGCCATCGTCCCCCTCTTCATGGCGCTCGCGGCCCATCCCCTCCACACGACGCTCACTCAACTTACCTACCGCGACGCCGACCACAGCGTGGAAGTGACGGTACGGGTATTCGCGGACGACTTTCGCGCCGCGCTCGCTCGCGATGTGACGGACTCGGCCGCGACAGCCTACCTGCGGTCGGCGTTCACGCTCACCGATCGCGCCGGGCGGCCGCTCGAGGTCGTGTGGTGTGGCATGAAGCGCACCGGCGATCTTCTCTGGCTGTGCCTCCGGGCGCCCGCGCCACGGGGGATGAGCGGACTCCGAGTGCGGGTCGCATTGCTGTTCGACCGGTATGACGATCAGATCAACATCGTGCAGGTGACCTACCACGGTCGGCGCGTCTCACTGTTGTTCACACGCGGCGACGCACCGAAGCCCCTTGACGCGCCCCGGCGGAGCGGTTAGAACCACTCTCCTGTTTTGAAAACCATGAACCGGCTCCGGGCCGGAACCTATATGTGGGACTCTCGCTGGGTGCAGGGGAAAACTCGTCGACCTTTTACGGAGGTGGGTATGACGCATTGGGCTCGATGGTCCGCGACCGTGGCGGTCGCGGGGCTCGTCGCGGCACCGCTGTGCGGCCAAGGGTCGGGAGGGGCTGCGGACCCCCTCTCGGTTGCTCCACCGCACGCCGTCGTGACGAACGACATGCTGCTCAACGCCGCGGCGAGCGGCGACTGGCTGATGTACGGGCACAACTACTGGAACAACCGCTTCTCCCCCCTGAAGACGATCAACACTGCGAACGTCAAAAACCTGGTTCCGCGCGCCGTCTACACCCACGGGTCCGAGCGGCTCGGCAGCTTCGAGACCACGCCGATCGTCGTGAACGGGGTCATGTACATCACGTCGCCCGCGACGCCGAACAACATCGTGCGCGCCTTCGACCTGCGTACGCAGAAGATGTTGTGGCACTACGAGCACAAGAACGGGCCGGTGAGCACCGCGTGCTGCGGCCCCAACAACCGGGGCGTGGCGGTGTCGGGTGGCTCGGTGTTCGTCGGGACGCTCGACGACTATCTAGTGGCGCTCGACGCGACGACCGGGAAGGTGAAGTGGGAAGTGAAGGTGGGCGATGGGCCAGAAGCCGGCTACACGGAGACCATGGCGCCGCTGGTCGTCGGCGACTGGGTGATCATCGGGACGTCGGGCGCCGAGTACGGCATCCGGGGATATGTGAAGTCGTTCAACGCGGCCACCGGCGCGGCGGGATGGACGTGGTACACGCTGCCCTCCCCCGAAGAGGGCGGCTGGTGGGGTCCATTCTCCAAGACCACGCCCGACGGCGACGACCTGAAGCGCGACATCGCCAAGGAGCGGGCCGACTCCGCCAAGTACGCCGACGCCTGGAAAACGGGCGGCGGCTCGATGTGGATGACGCCGGCCTACGATGAGGCCAGCAAGACGCTGTTCGTCGCGATCGGCAACCCGTCCCCCGACCTGGACGGCTCGATCCGCCCGGGCGACAACCGCTGGACCGAATCGATCGTGGCGATCGATGCGACCAACGGGAAGTTCAAGTGGGGCTACCAGGAAGTCCCGCACGACGTGTGGGACCTGGACGCGGTGAGTCCCCCGGTGATCGCCATGGTCGGCGGCAAGAAGGCGGTGGTCGAGGCTGGGAAGACCGGGTTCGTGTACGTGCTGGACGCCGCGACCGGCAAGCTGATCCGTCGCTCGCAAGCGTTCGTGCCGCAACAGAACATGTACACCCAGCCGACGGCGGACGGCGTGTTCATGCTCCCGGGCGCCAACGGCGGCGAGGAGTGGTCCCCGATCGCCGTGCACCCGGACCTGGCCTACGCCTACACGGTGGCCCTGCATCAGCCGATGCACTACAAAGTGCACTACGCCCCCTGGGAGAAGGGCCGGTTGTGGCTCGGGAGCGCGTTCATCCGGGTTCCGGACGAGAAGGGCGGGTATTCTGGCGAGTACGGCCTGGTCAGCGCGGTCGACTTGAACACCGGCAAGATCGCCTGGCAGCAAAAGACGGAGCTGCCGATGATGGGCGGCGCAACCGCCACGGCGGGCGGCCTGGTGTTCACGGGCGAGGGCAACGGCTGGTTCAAGGCCTACGACGCCAAGACCGGCACCGTCTTGTGGAAGTTCTACTGCGGCGCCGGCGTGAA
>Ga0075423_10006019_pt1 | contig 11366 bp, 12 predicted proteins | sample SoiMethybrSBSTD2_FD_80114 | JGI IMG/M metagenome (GOLD analysis project Ga0075423, IMG submission 80114) | Bulk soil microbial communities from a Populus tree surrounding site in Tennessee, USA - Soil MetaG P. TD hybrid SBSTD2 | ecosystem: Environmental > Terrestrial > Soil > Tree plantation...
AAGCAGAGCACAGGCCTCACATGTGCTGAGGTGGGCCCGTACCGCGGCCGACTGCGTCTCGCTCAATTCTCCGCCGGCGTAAAGGCCCAAAGCATTTTCAACCTCAAGACACTCCACTTTCATTGCCACTCTCCCAAGTACGAGCCAAGCAACCGACCACTGCATCGTCTCGAGTACGTCTGCACGCTGAACTTTGGGATTTCACTCAAGCCGAGAAACCCCTCGAACGCGACCTCAGTTTTTGCAGACCCTTAGCCAACTCCACCCGCCCCCGATTTATTCTCGACTTCACTGTCCCTTCCGGAACCTTCAGGATCTCCTCGATCTCCTCGTAGCTAAGCTCTTCCAAATCCCTCAAAATCACGGCCTCTTTCAGCTGAGGCGGTAAACGGTCCATGGCTCGCCTCAACAGTACAGCTCTTTCTTCGCGCTCCATCTCGGCAAGCGCACTAGGCTGGTGGGCTGGCAAGGTATCCAGAACACTTAGCTCGTCATCATCCTCTGCACTGACAGAGATGGTCATCCGGTCGTCCTTGCTCTGCCGATAGTGATCTATCAGCAGGTTACGTCCAACGCTCATCATCCAGGTCACAAACTGACCGCTTTCCGCATTGTAGCTGCTGAGATTTCGGAACACTTTGACAAATATGTCCTGGGTCAGGTCCTCGGCATCGTCGACCCTGCCAACAAACCGAAAACACAGATTGTAAATCCGCTTTGTGTGGCGAACGACTAACTTCTCCCAGGCTAGCGGGTCACCTTTCCGGGCTCGCTCTACGATTTCCGCATCCGCTTCCGTCAAGATTCGGCTCCCGGCTATCCTCAGGGGGAATAACGCAATAAAGCAGTTGAAGGTTCAAATTAACTGATGGAATCAAGCCTGCCAAGAATCTCGACTCGGGCCGGCAGTAACCTCAGAGGTTTGGCTTACGAGATCCTTACTGATTGAAAGAGATCAGCTTAACAGGCAGTCTCGGCTTGACGGGCGTGCCTGTTTCAAGTAAAACCAGAATCGATCCAGTTGAGGTATAGGATTCCGTATTTGGTAATGGATCTTGTTTCCAAGACTCAAGAGAGAGAACTACAGTGCGCCGTGGAAGTGGGGGCTATTATTCGCCCAACCGAAGGGCCTAGCAATCGGTTTTTTCCGCCTTCACTGTCGTTCGTTGTGGAACATGTACAACAGCGCGGGGACCACAACTCGATCTTCCACCGAGAATCCTCCCCAATGAAATGTCCCTTCTGTGGGCACCTGGAAGACAAAGTGGTCGATTCTCGGGAGAGCCGTGAGGGAGACGTCATTCGGCGGCGGCGTGAGTGCCTGGAATGCGGCCGTCGATTTACCAGCTACGAACGCATCGACGAAATTCCCTACATGGTGGTCAAGAAAGATGGAACGCGGGAAAAATTCGATCGACAGAAACTAATGAGCGGGCTGCTTAAAGCCTGTGAGAAGCGACCAGTCAGTCTCAATCAACTCGAAGCGGTGGCTAACGAGGTGGAATACTTTGTGCAGGAGGCCAGCGACCGCGAGCGGAGCACCAGCGAAATCGGCGAAATGTTGATGGAACGGCTGCGGGCATTAGACAAGGTTGCTTACGTCCGGTTTGCTTCCGTCTATCTGGACTTCAAGGACATCAAGGAGTTCATGGCCGAGCTACGCGACCTCTTAAAGAGCAAGTAGCTTGGAGTTACCCCGGCTGAAATGGTCAATCGAAATCCAGCAATTACCGAGCTTCTACAGTTGCAGGAGGATCTCAATCATCTTCTTTGCGACCTGACAGTTCGGGTCTCCGGAGAATTTCTGGGCTCGGGGAACCATTGGGTGCCAAACATCGATCTCAGCGAAGATTCTAGTGAGATCGTTGTGAAGGCCGAGGTTCCAGGAGTCGCTCACGACGATCTGGAAATTGTGTTTCAGGAAGGTTACTTGCAAATTCGCGGAGAAAAGCGTCAGCCTTCGCATAGCGACAAGGTTCGCTATCTCTGTCTGGAGAGAGGCTATGGCAAATTCTATCGAACGATCTATCTAACCACCGCCGTCGACATCAGCGCTGCACGCGCCAAGCTGGCTGGTGGAGTTCTGACGATCACGCTTCCCAAACTTTCCAATCGTCGCAAGCAAGAGACAACTATTCCCATTGAAGTCTAATAGCCATCCGGAGCGTTATGCCTGACGAAGAAAAATCTGAAGATTCCCAGCTCAAGATCCCGGACGTGCTTCCAGTGTTGGCTCTGCGCGACATCGTCGTGTTCCCGTTCATGATTGTTCCGCTCTTTGTCAGCCGCGATCGCTCAATCAAGGCCGTGGATCAGTCCTTGTCTGAAAACAGGCTCATTCTGCTCGTATCGCAGAGAGAAATGGAACAGGAGGAACCTGCTGCCAAGGATCTCTATCGCATGGGCACCGTGGCCATCATCATGCGCATGCTAAAGCTACCTGACGGACGTATTCGGATCCTGTCTCAGGGACTTTCACGAGCCAAAGTCGAATCCTTTGATGAGGAGTCCAAGCCTTACCTGCAGGCAAAGATTTCAGTTGTTTCCGAACCGCCGCAGGAGAATCTTCCCGTTGAGATGACCGCCTTGGTTCGCAACGTGCGCGCCTCTCTGGAGAAAGCCGTTAGTCTGGGCAAGAACATATCTCCCGAAGTCATGGTACTAATGGCGAATCTGGAAGACCCGGGCCGGCTTGCGGACCTGGTCGCGTCAAATCTCGACCTCAAATCTCCCGATGCTCAAGGTGTTCTCGATCTGGTGGATCCCACGGCACGTCTGAAGCGAATTCACGAGCTGTTGACCAAGGAACTGGAGTTGCTGACGGTTCAGCAGGAGATCAACACACAGGCTCGCGGTGAAATCGATAAGTCCCAGCGGGAATTTTATTTACGACAACAGCTGAAGGCCATTCAACAGGAGCTTGGGGAGAGCAGCGAGCTTTCGGAAGAAATCCAACAACTGCGCGACAAAGTGGCCAAGTCGAAGATGCCGAAGGAGGTCACTGAAGAATGTGAGCGCCAACTAAAGAAGCTGGAACGCATGCACCCTGACTCCGCGGAGACAGCAACTATTCGCAACTATCTCGATTGGATGGTGGCACTTCCCTGGTCTGTTTCTACCAAAGACAATCTAGACCTGCGTCGAGCCAAACAAACGCTCGATGAAGACCACACCGGGTTGGACAAAATCAAGGAAAGAATTCTGGAGTACTTGGCTGTCCGCAAGATCAAGGGCGACACTAAAGGGCCAATCCTATGTTTTGTCGGTCCCCCCGGGGTGGGCAAGACTTCGTTGGGTCGATCGATTGCGCGAGCGTTGGAAAGGAAGTTTGTCCGCCTCAGCCTTGGTGGGGTGCACGACGAAGCCGAGATTCGTGGACACAGACGCACTTATGTTGGGGCCATGCCCGGTCGCATCATGCAGGGAATTCATCAAGCCGGATCGAACAATCCAGTCTTTATGATGGACGAAGTCGACAAGATTGGCGCCGACTATCGTGGAGATCCTTCGTCGGCATTATTGGAAGTCCTCGATCCGGAACAGAACTCCACTTTCCGCGACAATTATCTGGGTGTTTCGTTTGATCTCTCTAAGGTCTTGTTCATTACCACAGCCAACCTGCTTGACCCGATCCAGCCTGCGTTTCGCGACCGCATGGAGGTAATCGAGCTGTCTGGTTACACAGAGGAAGAGAAGCTGGCAATCGCCAAGAAGCACCTCATCCCCAAACAGCTCGGCGAGCACGGATTGAAAGATCGCAACGTTCAGTTTGCTGACGCTGGAATCCGCGCCATCATTACTCAGTACACTCGGGAAGCCGGATTGAGGAATCTCGAGCGTGAGATCGGCTCAGTTTGCCGGAAGGTGGCACGCAAGATCGCTGAAGGCAAGCGGGGTGTGGTGCGCCTGACACCAGACAACGTTCATGAATTCCTCGGCGCACCCAAAGTGATACCAGAGGAAATGTCCAAGAAAGATCAAGTGGGTGTCGCCACGGGCCTCGCTTGGACGCCAACCGGCGGAGAAATCATGTTTATCGAGTCGACGGCCATGCGTGGAAAAGGCGGACTAATGCTGACGGGAAAGCTCGGCGATGTCATGAAAGAATCTGCCCAAGCCGCGCTCAGCTATGCGCGGAGTCACGCGAAGGATCTCGGAATCGACGAGGGATTCTTCCAGGACCGCGATATTCATATCCATGTGCCTGAAGGTGCTATCCCCAAGGACGGACCTTCGGCAGGCATCACCATGGCCACCGCAATGGTGTCACTGTTCACCGGCCGCCCGGTCAAGAAAGGGATTGCCATGACCGGCGAGCTTACACTCACCGGGAACGTTTTGCCCATCGGTGGACTCAAAGAAAAGATTCTGGCGGCTCGTCGAGCCAAGATCCGGAAGGTCATCATCCCTCATCTGAACCGCAAAGACCTAGATGAGATTCCCAAGAGTGTTCGCGCGTCGATGGAGATCGTTCCCGTAGAGGAGGTGAGGCAAGTCCTCGATATTGCTTTGAATCGGAATTCCGTACGGACGTCCTCCAGGAAAACCCACAGATCCTGATGCGAGCTGGCGCAGCTTCAGAAGCTGACATGATCCGCAGGATCCAGCAGATTGCAGCTGATCAGGCGAATCGTCGTCTTATCCTTTCTATAGGTGATGATGCGGCTGCGTTTCGCCCTCGCCCTGGTTACCTCATCCTCGTCTCCACAGATGCGCTCGTCGAAGGCATTCATTTCGATTTCAAGTACTGCTCCGCCGATGACGTTGGGTGGAAGGCGCTTGCCGTGAATCTGAGCGATATCGCGGCCATGGGAGGCATGCCGCTCTACGTCACCACGTCGATCGCTCTGCCTAGAGAAGTTGCTTCCAGCTTCGTGCCTCGCTTTTATCGCGGCTTAACCGCCATTGCACGCCAGCACGGCGTGACCTTGATCGGAGGAGACACCTGCCGCTCGCCGCAAGGCGTCTTTGTCGATGTGACGATCGTGGGTGAAGTCGAGCCAAGACACTTGTTGACTCGAAAGGGCGCGAAACCAGGAGACTTGATTTATGTAACAGGAGAGCTCGGTGGATCTGCGGCAGGAATGGAATTGCTTTCGCGGTCGAGGCGTGCACCAGTCAGATCTGCCGTTGCGAAACGGCACCTCCGGCCACTGCCTCGTTGCAGTGCTGCCCGGTTTCTAGCGCAGCGTAACCTGGCCTCTGCAATGATAGATCTTAGCGACGGTCTTTCTACAGATCTAGGTCATCTTTGCGAGCACAGCGGCGTTGGTGGAATCGTTGAAGCGGCTCGAATCCCTGTAGCAAGGACCGCTGGTCGACACCGAGAGCTCGCAGACTCTCCCTTGCACTACGCTCTCCATGGAGGCGAGGACTATGAGCTGCTGTTTACTGTCCCCTCACAGCTGAGCCGCCGTATCCCGAAGGAAATTGGCGGCGTTCCGGCTCATAAGATCGGCTGGATCACACGATCCCCAGGCGTGTGGCTTGTGGAAGGTCAGGAGAAGAGGCCGCTACACCCGCGTGGTTTCGCACATTTTGCGCGATGAGGACAAGATCCTCCGACAGAGCCTCGTTCCAGGCTGAGTCTAGTTTTTGATTGCAAGCACCTGGGCCGCGACCTTGATGCTGTTCGCCACCTCGGCGGCATCAGACGCAGTAGGCTTCAGTTCCAGATAGCGATTCCAATCGCTGATGGCCAAGGAAAGCTGATTTACCTGATAGTGTGCATATCCACGGTCGCGGAGCTCCACAGCGGCGGTTGGATTAATGAGCAGAACCTTGTCGATAATGCCAAGAGCCCTAGTGTAGTCTTTCATATTCCAATAAATCCATTTAACATTCTGCAGCACCCTTGTCAGAATCTGATGGCTGTCAACTACTCCCAGCAACGTGCGATTGAATTGAAAGTCGCTGCCGTGTAGCTGCGCCAGCTTCCGTCGACAGTCTTCCTCCAGCAAAATCGCACCTCGCTCAAAAGGATCGACAAATATTTCGTTACCATTCTGTTCGCATTTGACGATGAAATGTCCAGGCATCCCGACGCCTTCCACCTTAAGTCCGATACGAAGACCCACTTCCATATAAAGCAATGAGAGGGTGATCGGAATCCCCTTCTTTCGCTCCAGAACCTCATTCAGGAAACTATTGCGGGGGTCGTAATAGTCCTCCCGGTTTCCCCTAAACCCCTCAACCTCGAACAACTGGCGATTGATGGTTTGAATTGCTTCCAATGGATTATCGCCCGGGTGAAAGAGCATGCGCGATAACGTTCGCTTTGCGATCGCATCGATTTGTTGCAGGTAGGCGGACACATTCAGGGTGGGGTATTCATCCAGCGCAATCAAAAGGGCTGCCGCCGCCAAATTAACCCGATCGGGCGGACGGGACACCATCTCTTGAAACAGATCAGTCGCGAGTGTGCGCCGCATGGTGCCATTTTACTCTGTTTCGGAACTTTGAAATCGGCGACGGAAGAGAAAGAATCGAGGATTAGGCGGTGGAGAACCCGAGTTCCGTGGGCTCTCCATTGCTGGCAGGTCGGAGACTCTTATGCCATGCTGGCGGAAGCCATTAGCTTTCCGCGGCGCGGGCGGCGAATTCCGTGTTTGCTCATTTTGTTGTAAAGAGTGCGTCGAGGGACGTCCATCGCCTGCGATGTACGCGTGACATTCCAATTGTTCTTGGCTAATAATGCGCTCAGCTGTTGCCGCTCGATTTCGTCGATCGTTCGCTCGGCCAGATAATCGTTGACGGACACCGCCGCAACTTTGACATCAATGTCAGGAAGCTTTTGCTCTCGAATCATCGCGTTCGTAATAAGCTTGGCGTACCGTCCGATTCTCTCCAAATCCAAGGACGAAAACAAACGCGCAGAAACGGTGCTGTCTAAATAGAGAATGCCATAGAGGGAACCTTCCAATTTAAGCGGTACGCAAACAAACGACAGAATATCGCTCGACTTAAGAACAGAAATTTTGCGGAATTTCTCATCTTTTCGAGTGTCTGGGACATAGGTCGGTACCGTTGCCTTCGTCAGTTCGCTCAAGTAACTGTTACAAACATCTTTCATCGGATTCAGATCGTTCGTATTGCCGCCAGCTGACGCCTTGATCTCCAGCCTATTCCCCTCACTCAATACCAACACAACGCCTCGCTCAGCGTTCGACAGATTGACAACAACAGAAAGCACCTTGTGCACCAGCTTTCCTGGCACTAGGATGCTTTCCACCATTTCAGAGACCTGGTCAATCATCTCAGACCGTGTTCCTCTCATAAGCCGTTTCCCCTTCTTTGTGGTTTTGGATTTTTTTTAGCTGGAGAATGCGCTATATTCAGCGCAAGTCATTTAATTAGCACAACCGTAATATTTAAATCAAGCCTTATTTAAGTTGACTTTCTGACCCTTTCCCTCTGGCTTCCAATTGAGTTTTCAATTGGTGCCTGCTTTGCATCCGCAAATTCGAAAGGAGGTGATTCTGCGTTCGCTCTGAAGCAATCTCTCTTCCGCACTGGTATTAGGTCACTTAGTTCGTGAAAACGCCTAGCAGTTGCCAGTTGGTGGCTCTAACTCCCCCTACCTCTAAATCCAAACCTTGAAAGGAAACCCAATGAAAATCAAGACCTTGAGGTCACTGAGCCTTGTTGTCGCATTATTTGCCCAAACCGCAGAAATTGGCATAAAAGCCGATGCGAGGGTACGACACAGTTCCAAATCTGAAACAGCTTTGACAATCTTTGCCCTAGCTGATGGGCCAGAAGAGGTCCCGCCGGCGGCGATATTGGTTGGTGACGGACCAGAAGAGGTTCCACCGGCTGCGATGCTGATTGCTGATGGACCAGAAGAGGTTCCCCCAGCTGCGATCCTGATTGCTGATGGACCCGAAGAAGTTCCCCCGGCTGCGATGCTGATTGCTGATGGGCCAGAAGAGGTTCCCCCAGCTGCGATCCTGATTGCTGACGGGCCGGAAGAGGTTCCGCCCAGCACCCTTCTCGTTGGATAACCACGGCTAAAGCGGTCCCGAGGCTATGCTCCGGGACCGCAAGTTCAGTCCTGAAAAAATATTCTCCGCTTTCTTGTCTCAACCTGCGGGTTGTCAGCTCAGTTGTTGCTTTTTGACAAAAGCTTTTAACTCTATACTGCCAACTCTGGTGTTTACTACTACTCAAATTTGCGACGATGCTAAGAAACGGATTGCTTCTCGTCGGACTTGCCTTACAAGTAGCCTTGGTTGTGACTGGGATTCGAAAGCGTAACCTTATACTCAGTTATTCATTTTTCATCTATCTGATAGCATCGTTCGGCTCCTCGGTTACTATCTCATATCTGATTCAAGATAGAGCGACAAGCCGATTGTTTTATGTCCTCAAAGAATTCGCACTGGACGCCATCAAAGCTGCTGTGTTGATAGAGTTCAATCATCGGGTCTTTCGGTTCTATCCCAAGGTCCGACGATCCAATTATGGATTTATGATTCTAACCGCTTTGGGCCTAGCTCTGTATTTGTGGCTGGTTCCACCTGAAAAGGGAGCATGGTGGGGCACAGTTCCGCTCGATGTGCACGCAAAGGTAATGCAAGCCAACTGTTTTCTATTTTTTGTTTTCGCCGGCTCCATCCTGTTCTACCGACTTCACGTTGATTCAAACCAGAAGCTGCTACTGATCGGGTTTTTGTTCTCACAGTTCCCGATTGCATTTGGCTTCGCTGCGATGGCTACTTTCGGCGAGCCTGCAAGAGCGGTGGGCAGCCGCTTGAACTCTTTGTTCTTTGTGATTGCTCTGCTGATTTGGGCCAAGGTATATTTGAGACGTGATTCGGTTGATCATACCCGCCTTGCTACTGATTGTAGGATGGGTCGCCCTGTTGATTCTGGTGCGCCGCAATGAGGGGAAGATTTGTCTGGACTGGGAGAACCTGCTCCGAGGCGAGAAGGCCGAATGGTATAAGGATACGAAATCAGGTATTGAAAACAATACCAGCCTCATTCGGATGACGATGAAGGAAGCCAGAGACATCAGGCAATTGGGAGATTTGGAGGAAGCGCTGAGGTTTCTTAAGATCGGCGGCGACATAATCCAGGAATTCACACCCGGCTTGCTCTGCCTGTTGAGGGAGATGATGAAGTTTTCGCGTATGGTGAGCGCGATGGTGCCGGTGAGCCCTTTATTGCCATCCGATTTTCACCTCGCCGAAATGAACAATCTGGCGGTCCTGAACCAGATGCTGCATCAAATCGTGGTTTCTGCGAAACAGAGATTCCGCCTCAAACTGCGCATCATTGCAACAGGAGTTAAGGTTACGAGTGGTTATTTGATGACTCGAATTAGCCGAGTCCTGACTCGACGGTCGACTACAGAACAGGAATGGGATGAGATCCTGGCTGCAGGACAAGACTTTCAACAACTAAGCTCCGAATCTGTGGAGAGCTTCAAGAATCTTATGGCTTCTCTGCCCAGTGGCCTAGCAAACCAACTCGCTGAAACCCTTCGATTGAGAAACTCAACTGCCTCCCTGCCAACAACCTCCGCAGAGTCCTGATCAAGGTTATGCGCAGCTTTCTTCTGAGGCGCCTGCTGTTGACCTTTCCAGTCCTACTAGGTGTTGTCACGCTTGTTTTCTCGTTCATTCATCTCGTGCCGGGTGATCCCGTACAAATCATGCTGGGCGAAGGTGCCCAAGCCGCCGATGTTGAACAACTGCGACACCGGTTGGGCCTCGACCAGCCTGTTCTAAGTCAGTATGGAAGGTATCTCAAGGACGTCGTGAGAGGCGACCTGGGTATCTCATTTCGCTTTGGCGAATCCGTCACCAACATCATCTTCAGTCGTTATCCGGCGACTTTGCAGTTGGCCATGCTCAGCCTGTTTTTCGGAGCGCTTTTGGCCGTGCCCACAGGTGTTCTGGCAGCGACGCGTCCTGGCAGCTGGATTGACCGAATACTAACCTCGGCGACACTGCTAGGTATCTCGCTCCCAAATTTTGTCTCTGGGCCGCTCGCGATCATCCTCTTCTCAATCGTACTGGGCTGGCTACCAGTTTCTGGCCGCTCTGGGCCAGCCCACTTCGTTTTGCCTGCCGTTACACTGGGTGCGTCACTGTCGGCGATTCTCACGCGCATGGTCAGAGCGGGCATGATCGAAGAACTGCAGGAGGATTACGTCAAAACTGCCCGTGCAAAAGGGCTTTCAGAGACTCAGGTTCTACTAAAGCACGCTCTCAAGAACAGCCTCATTCCCGTAGTCACCGTCATGGGCTTGCAATTCGGAACTCTTCTAGCTGGCGCCATTATTACCGAAACCATTTTTGCCTGGCCTGGTATTGGACGCCTTACGGTTCAAGCCATCAATTCTCGCGACTATCCGCTTGTGCAAGGGTGCCTGCTGGTCATCGCCTGCACCTATGTAACGGTGAACCTATTGACGGATCTTGCCTACGGTTTCCTAGATCCAAGGATCAAGTACCAATGAACCCAGCCGGCTTCCTGCGACAGATTGTGTCTAACCGGCTGGCGCTGTTTGGAACCCTAGTTGGAACCTTCCTGTGTCTCACTGCAATACTGGCTCCGGTTGTTACGCCGTTCGCTTTCGAGAGTCAGAATCTTCCACTTCGCCTCCAGCCTCCGGCCGTCGGGCATTGGTTCGGTACTGACGAGCTAGGTCGCGATATCCTGTCACGTGTTGCGTATGGTACGCGCATCTCAATGCTGGTGGGATTTTCGGTGGTTCTGGTCTCATCTTTCCTTGGGCTACTGGCGGGTTCTCTAGCTGGTTACTATGGCGGCTGGTTTGACGAAGTGTTGATGCGAGTGGTCGATGTACTGCTCGCTTTTCCAGGTATTCTTTTGGCTATTGCGCTGGTTGCGTTTTGGGGACCCGGCTTGGAAAAACTGATCTTCGCGTTGGTCGCCGTAGGTTGGGTGGGTTACGCACGATTGGTTCGTGGGCAGATTCTAAAGGTGAAAGAACTGGATTTTGTAAAGGCGACACGTTCGCTGGGAGCCTCAGACTCACGCATCATTCTGTGTCACCTGATTCCAAATATCATCCAGCCTGTTTTGGTCCAAGCCAGCATCGGCATGGCTGGTGCGATCCTGGCGGAAGCCTCGCTCAGTTTCCTCGGTCTCGGTGTCCCACCGCCTCTGCCTAGCTGGGGGGCGATGCTCAACGACGGGCGCAGCCACCTGTTCGATGCGCCGCACCTCGTCTTGTTTCCAGGCGCTGCAACGATACTCGCGGTGCTGGCCTTCAATTTCCTTGGAGACGGATTGCGAGAAATCCTGAACCCCAGGTTGCAGGGTCAATCGCCTCTATTCCGTTAGCTCGAAAAACGCCTCCTCCAAACTCAGACCACCACCATTGCCCGCCA
>Ga0075423_10006020_pt1 | contig 11366 bp, 6 predicted proteins | sample SoiMethybrSBSTD2_FD_80114 | JGI IMG/M metagenome (GOLD analysis project Ga0075423, IMG submission 80114) | Bulk soil microbial communities from a Populus tree surrounding site in Tennessee, USA - Soil MetaG P. TD hybrid SBSTD2 | ecosystem: Environmental > Terrestrial > Soil > Tree plantation...
TACCGGTATCGGCACCGGCTCGACTACGATCGGCTGGCTGATTCAGCGGTTCGGCTTCAGGAGCGCGTTCGCGGTCGCCGCGGGGCTTTCGGCGCTGGCGTTGCCGTATTTTCTGCTGGTGGACAGGGTGCATGGGGAGAAGGCTGTCAACTCCCAACTCCCAACCTCCAACTCCCCAGCCGAACCGCTTGTACCTTCAAGCTGAAAGACGTCCCAACGGGCTTGTTGTGACGACATTCACGCCGTTCTGCGAACGGTGCGGCTTGGGCGTTGGAAGTTGGGAGTTGGGAGTTGACGTTTTCAGAAACCAACCCTCATGCCGATATCGATTCGCCTTCCTGGCATCGCCGCCGTCGGCTGGCCGAAGAACGGTGAGGTCATCACGCCCGAATAGCCGATTGGCGTGACGCTGTTCAGCAGGTTCTGCGCCGACGCGAACAGTTCGATCCGGATCCGCTTGTTCTCGGCGCCGCCGCCGCCCATCAATCCGCCCAGCAGGTCGCCGGCGCTGCCGCCGCCACCGCCGACACGCTGCACGATCATCGTCGGACCGGCGCCCGCCGGGCCTGACGCCGTGCGATCGCCGAAGCCGAACGTGTAGCCGAGTCGAGCTGCCACGTCCCACGATCCCTTTCCGATGGCGCTGTTGCGGCGGATACCCGCGGGGCGATCGTTGAACACGGTGTCGCCGTTGTCGTCGCGGCCCGTGGTGATGTTGTAGCGCGTCCCCGACCGAGCCGAGGTGGTCAGGCCGAGCCTCAAGCTGTAGGGCAGCGGCAGGTTGACGATGGCGCTCGCGGAATGGCGGGGAATGCCGGCCGCCGGTCCCCAGTCCGCCGCGAGATCGTAGCTGTCGGCCGGGACGCTGAAGGGACCGTCCGCGTCGTTCTTCTGATCGACGAACGAGTAGTTCGCGAAGATCATGATCCGCCGCGCCGGCACGTTGACGTTGAGCCCGGTGTGCACCTGCGTCCCGCGGACGCGGGCCGTCGACTCGACCTGGGTGACGTTGCCGAACGCCGGATCCGGCCGTACGCCGCCAACCGGCGCGTTGATGTTGCGCCCGCGAAGCCGGTTCGTGCCGCTCATGCGCATCAGGTTCAGGTTCAGCCCGATCGTCGGCGTGATCTGCTGGGAGATCCCGAGGCTGGCCATGTTTCTCCGCGGCATGAACAGCGCCTCGGCGAGCAGGTACTTGCTGGCCGGCAGCACCTCGGCCGACCCTCCGGCGACCGGATCGGGATACCCGGGGCTCCGCACGACGACGTCGGTCTGCCGCACGCCGTCGACGCGCTGGACCTGCTCGTACACCTCCGCCTCGAGCCAGTCGTAGAAGATCCCGCCGCCCGCCCGCACGGTGGTCCTGCCGCTCTTGAACGGCGACCACGTCAGACCCGCGCGCGGCGCGAGGTTCACCGCGTCGCCGAGATGGGTCTGGAACTCCTGCCGCAGGCCGCCGCTGAGCGTCAGGTTCCGGCGCGCCCGCCAGTCGTCCTGCACGAACAGCCCGGCCTGCCAGTGCGAGTAGTCGACCAGCGGGTTGCCATCGCGCCGCGTGTAGGTGGACGCCCGGCCCGCCTCGTAGTCCGCAAGGCTGGCGAACGTGTAGGTCCCGAGATAGTTGCTGCGATTGTCGCTGCGATAGGCGCCACCTTCGACGAGCGATCCGAACCGCACCGCATGCCGGCCGCGCGCCCAGTCGACGTTCGTCGCCCATTCGATCTCCGCGGCGTTACGCTCGCCGGCCTGCTGCGCGCCGCCCGAGGTGAACGCGTCGAGGACCCTGATCGTCTGCGCCTCGACGAACGGCGAGGACTCGGTCTCCGTCCACCGTGCCTGCAGGCGGGACTCGCCGAACCAGCCCCGGGCCAGGGGCCCGCTCTCGGAGAGCCGGAGCATGCGCTCGCTGGACGATCGGGTGAACGCGCGATCGGCGAGATCGAACCCGCCGATGCCCAGGTTCTCCTGATCGTTGTCGTTCTGCTGGTACATCCCGCGGAGCGTGTGCGACTTCGACAGCGCGTGGTCGACGCGGCCCGTGAAGTTGAGCCGATCGCTTGGCCGGCGCACCGCGGACGAGCGGCGGCCCTCGGTGGTGGCGGCGAAGATGTTCGCCGAGTCGTAGAGCGCCGCGCCGCCGGTGGACAGCGAGAACGACGTGCGCTCTTTGAGCAGCGTGCCGCTCAGGTTGAGCGTGTACTGCTGATTGCGCTCGGGTCCCTTCTGCTGCTGGAACGCGTTCCTTGCGTTCATCGAATCGTCGCGAAACGTGAGGTCGACGCTGCCGCGAAGCGGGCCGAGACCGGGCTGCGTGGACAAATCGACGAAGACCATGCCGCCGCCATGGTTCTCGGCGGCGAACATGCCGCTCGTGAACCGGATCGAGCGGATTTGCGACTTCGGCGGCAGCTTCCCGCCGCGGAACCCGTCGACCCGGATGGTGCCGCCGGGTCCGGCCATCTCTTTCAGCACTGCCTCCATCTCGTCGGGATCGTCGGGCAGCGCGTCGATCTGCTCGCGGGTGAGCACGTTGCCGAACCGGTCGCTCCTCGGATCCGAGGCACTGGTGGCGGGAGCGCGTCCCACCGCGACGCTCTCGTCGATCTTCCGGATCGCGAGCGTAACCTCGCGGCGGTTGTCGCCTGCGCGCACGCGCAGTTCGGGCGTGAGGTGCGTTTCGAATCCCGGGAACGCCACCTGGAGCTGGTAGCGCCCGGGTGCGAGGCCCGACGCCGACGCGACGCCCAGACCGTCGGACGACATCGGCGGCAGAGGGGCGGCGTCGGCGTTGTCGACTCGCGTGAGCTGCACGAGGGCGGCAGGGATGACCGCGCCGCTGGGATCCTTGACCGTCACCCGCAGCGTTCCCGTCTGCGGCCGCGTCTGCCCGGCGGCGCCGCCGGCGACAGCCGCCAGCATCCAGAGGCCAAGAAGGATTCGAATCCCGGTCCGTGTCACGCGTCTACCTCTCCCCTCAGCCTTCGAACTTCTTCGGATCGATCTTCGGATTCACCTTGACCTTGCCGATCGTCCACTCCTCGCTCGTGGTGCCGCCCGACGCGCGGCGGATTCGATGCGGAAAGCGGATGCCACCGCCGGCGTCCCGCCAGTCGTCGAAGTAGAGGGTGAAATCGGTCATCTCGGGCCGGTCGCCGCCCTGCGGCATCCGGACCGCGCCCCCGGATCCGCCCGGGCCACCGGCGGTGATCATCCGCGGCTGCGGTCCCCGGTAGGTCAGCATCAACGGGAGGTGCGTCTCGCGATCGATGAACAGCCGGGCACTGAACCCGTCGGCGTTCTTCGCGTCGATGACGTCGGCCTTGCCGTCCGGCGACGCGGCCTCGCCCGCATAGGTGAACTCGACGTTCAGCGCCGGATGCGCCGCGGCGAACCAGCCGAGCATCAGCCGCGAGATGTCCGCGCGCGCGCCGCGGACGATCTGCTTGTCGATCCGCTCCTGCTCCTCGGGAGACGGCTTCTCGGCCGGCGGCATGGGCCCGCCAGGGCCCATGCGGATGACCATCGCGCCGCCGGTCATCGCCATCGCGCCCGCCGGCCTGATGGCCTTGTCGCCGATGAAACCGGTCGTCATCGGCGGCATCGGTCCCGTGGAGACATCGGAGCGCACGTACTTGTCCGGGAGCTCGAGCAGGATCTCGACCTCCGAGGCCATCTGCATCGTGTTGACGTTGCGCTGCACCGACGCTTCGACAGCGAGGGTCTTCAACGCCTCGAGCTTCTTGTCGCCGATCGCCTTCCGCGCCGCAGCGATCACCTCGGCGGCCTTGCTGTCAGCAGCCGCGCCCATGACGCCAGCGCCGGCAATCGTGAGCGCGAGCGCGCATATCAGAGCCATTCGATTCTTCATGTAGCCATGATCCCGATCCGGACGCGGCGAGTCGTTAAGGGTCGGCAAAGAAATTGTTAAGGACGTAAAACCTGCAGTTCGGGCCGGTTTTCGGGCCGAAACCGCATGCTAGACTCGACCAATGCGAGGCCGGTTCAGGCCGCCGGCGATGACCGTGGCGGCCGCTCTGCTCGGATTGATCGCGCTGCTCGCGACGCTGCAGTACCGCTGGCTCGGGCGCATCAGCGATGCCGAGCGCGAGCGGATGACCGCCACGCTCAACACCCGCGCCGGCGCCTTCGCGCAGGATTTCGATCGCGAGCTCACGCTCGCCTACATGCTCTTCCAGGTGGAGCCCGCGCTTCCCGGCGTCGCCGCCGAACAGAGCCTCGCCGCGCGGCTCGCCAGCCGCCACGAACGCTGGCAGACGACCGCGCGCTACCCGAAGTTGATTCGCGAGATCTACGTGGCGAGCAGGGAAGGCGACACCGCGGCAACGCTCGATCGCTTCAACCCGTCCACACGCACCGCTGAGCCCTCGGAGTGGCCGGCCGCGCTCGCCGCGATTCGCTCGAGCCTGAACGACAGCCGCGAAGAGAAATCGTCGAACGGGACGATGGTCGTGAGGACGATCGCGCCGGCGGTGTGGGAGCAGGTGCCGGCGATCGTCGTGCCGGCCGCACCGACGCCGCTGCTGTTCCTCAGCGCACCCGCGATGCAGGCCGCGGCGCGGCTCGCTCCTGCCGCGTCGGTGACGTATATCGTGCTCGTCCTCGATCGGCAGGTCATGGTTGGCGAGGTGCTGCCGGCGCTGGCCGCACACCACTTCGGCGAAGGCTCCGACAACATCCGCTATCAGGTCGCTGTCGTCGATCCGGCGGCCTCGACGCCGGTGTTCCGATCGACCACGGAGTTCTCGCCGTCTGCCGGCACGAAGACCGATGCGGCCGTGGATCTCTTTCAGGTCCGCCCCCAGGAGTTCCCCCAGGTGGCCGCCGACGTCCGGCGCTTCACGGCGCTCGCGATCCCCGGTGCGAACGGCAAGATCGGGGAGCACACCGTGACGACGTTCTCGCTGCCGGTCGAGCGAACCCCGCTGCCTGCCCCGGCCGCGGGTTCGACGGCAGCGGCCACGTCGCAGGTGATCGTGCGTGAGGCCCGGCCATCGACGCTCGTGCTCGGCCAGGCCGCGATCCGCGATCGCACCTTCGTGACCACGCTGGCGAGCAGCCGGTCCGGTGCCAGGTGGCGGCTGCTCGTGAAACACCCCGCAGGATCGCTCGAGGCCGCGGTCGACGCGGCTCGGCGGCGCAATCTGGTCGTGAGCATGAGCATTCTCGGCGTGCTGGCGTCGAGCATGGTGCTCATGGTGGTGGCGATGCGCCGAGCCCACGAGCTCGCGCGCCGGCAGATGGAGTTCGTGGCCACGGTGTCGCACGAGCTGCGCACGCCGCTCGCGGTCGTGCGCGCCGCGGGCGACAACCTCGCGGAAGGCGTGGTGCTCGACCAGGACCAGGTCAGGACGTACGGCGAGCTGGTGCGCGGCGAAGGACGCCGCCTGACCGAAATGGTCGAGCAGATCCTGGAGTTCGCCGGCATCCATTCGGGGCAGCGGACGCTGAACCTGACGCCCGTCCGCGTCGACGCGCTGATCGACGCCGTCCTCCGCGCCTCGGCGACGTTGATCGACGCGGCGCATCTCGACGTGCAGGTGGACGTTCCCCCCGACCTGCCGCCGGTGTCGGGCGACGAGTCCGCGCTCCGGCGGGTCTTCCAGAACCTGATCGGCAACGCCATCAAGTACGGCGCCGCCGGCGGCTGGATCGGCATCGCGGCGCGGCGCGCCGGCGCCGACGTCAGCGTCACCGTCAGCGACCGCGGCATCGGCATCGCGCCGGCGGACCAGGAGCGCATCTTCGAGCCCTTCTATCGCGCCGCCGACGTCGTGGCCGCGCAGGTCCAGGGGGCGGGCCTCGGTCTCAGCCTCGTCCAGCGCATCGTCCAGGCGCACGGCGGACGGATCATGGTGAAGAGCGCGAAGCACGCCGGCAGCGAGTTCACGGTCTTTCTGCCGGCCGGCCGTGCCCAGACGGCGGGACAGTCCTCGACGGTCGGCGCCGACGCGGCGGCGCCCGCGTCACACCCGTCGTGAAGCGCCTGCTGCTCGTCGAGGACGAGCCCGGTCTCGTGCTGACGCTGACCGATCGGCTCTCGCGGGAGGGCTACGCGGTCGACACCAGCGCCGACGGCGAAAGCGGCCTCGAACGGGCCGCCTCCAGCGCCTTCGATCTGATCCTGCTCGACGTGATGCTGCCCAGGCTGAACGGCCTCGACGTGCTCAGAGAGCTGCGCCGCCGCGGCAACGAGACCCCGGTGATCGTCCTGACCGCCCGCGGCCAGGTCGTCGACAAGGTCGTCGGCCTCAAGCTCGGCGCGGACGACTACGTCACCAAGCCGTTCGAGATGATGGAGCTGCTGGCGCGGATCGAGGCCAAATTGCGCCGCGCGCCGGCCCCGGCCCGCGCCGACGCGTACCGGTTCGGCGCGGTGTCGATCGACTTCCGGAAGGCCGAAGTGACGAAGGACGGCCAGCCGGTCGAGCTCGCGGCGCGGGAATTTCAGCTGCTGCGCTACTTCATCGAGCACCGCGGCGCGACCCTCACGCGCGAGGAGCTGTTGAACGAGGTCTGGGGCTACAACTCGATGCCCTCGACGCGCACCGTCGACGTCCACGTCGCGTGGCTGCGGCAGAAGCTCGAGCCCGTCCCGAAACATCCGCAGTACATCCTGACCGTGCACGGGCTCGGGTACAAGTTCGCGGGCTGAGTACGCACGCCCCGGCCCTCTCCACAGAGCGGCGGCTCGGGTAAGATCCGCCGGTGCAGGTCTGCGACGTCCACTGCCATTTCTTCTCCTCGCGGTTCCTGGAGATTCTCGCCAAGGACCGTCGGGACATCGCACCCGGCGACCACGCCGCCGTGATCTCGACCCTGCTCGGCTGGGATCCGCCTGGCCCGCCCGACGCGCTCGCGGATCGCTGGATCACCGAGCTCGATCGCCAGCAGGTTGCGCGCGCCGTGGTGATCGCCAGCATCCCCGGCGACGAGGAGTCGGTGGCCGCCGCGATTGCCCGTCATCCCTCGCGGCTGGTCGGCTTCTTCATGCTGAACCCGGCCGCGGCCGACGCCGCCGAGCGGCTGTCCCGCGCGCTGGACGAGTGGAAGCTGCGCGGGATCTGCCTGTTCCCCGCGATGCATCACTACAACCTGGACGACGAGCGGGTGCATGCGACGTTCGAAGCCGCGTCGTCTCGGGGCGCGGCGGTGTTCGTCCATTGCGGCGTCCTGACGGTGGGGATCCGCAAGAAGCTCGGCCTGCCGTCGCCGTTCAACCTGCGGCTCGGCCACCCGCTCGCGCTCGCGACCGTCGCGGCGCGCTTTCCCAAGGTGCCGGTCATCGTCCCGCATTTCGGCGCGGGCTTCCTCCGCGAGACGCTGATGGCCGCGGACCAGTGCCCGAACATCCACCTGGACACGTCGAGCTCGAACTCGTGGATCAAGTACCACCCCGGCCTGACGCTCGAGGCGGTCTTCCGCCAGGCGCTGGAAGTCGCCGGCCCCGACCGCGTGCTCTTCGGCACCGACTCGTCGTTCTTCCCGCGCGGCTGGCAGCGTCCGATCTTCGAGCAGCAGCAGAAAGTGCTGGAGTCGCTCGCCGTCCCGGCGGACGTGCAGGAAAAGATCTTCGCGGGGAATTTCCAGAGGTTGTTCGGGTGAGAAAAATGCGAGGACTCTTCACCGCGATCGCCATCGCTGTCATGGGGGCGGCGGTCCTGATTTCGCAGACGACGCCCCCGGCGGATCTCGTCATCCTCAACGGCAAAATTGTCACGCTCGAGACCCCTGTCGAAGTGCAGGCGCTTGCCGCGCGGGGCGGGCGGATCGTCGCGCTTGGATCGAGCGCCGAGATCAAACGCTACGCCGGACCGGCGACTGAGGTCATCGACGTCAGCGGTCAGCTGGTGATTCCGGGCTTCATCGAGGGCCACGGGCACTTCACCGGCGTCGGGCAGGCCCAGCTGCAGCTGAACCTGATGAAGGCCGCGAGCTGGGACGAGATTGTCGCGATGGTGGCGGATGCCGCGAAGAAGGCCAAGCCGGGGCAGTGGATCTACGGCCGCGGCTGGCACCAGGAGAAGTGGACGTCGGTGCCGTCCCCGAACGTCGAAGGATTTCCCACGCACGACTCGTTGAGCCGTGTCTCGCCGGACAACCCGGTGCTGCTGACGCACGCAAGTGGCCACGCCAGCTTCGCGAACGCGAAGGCGATGCAGCTCTCCGATGTCGACGGCAGCACGGCGAACCCGCCGGGCGGCGACTTTCTGAAGGATGCGGCCGGCCGTCCGACCGGCATGTTCCGCGAGACCGCGTCGCGGCTGATTCGCGCCGGCACGGGCGAGCCCGATCCCACGCCCGCCGAAGCCGCCGCGCGCGCGCGCCGCGTCCTGGAGCTGGCGTCGGCGGAAGTCGTCTCCAAGGGCGTGACGTCGTTCCAGGACGCCGGCTCGAGCCTCGCGGACGTCGATCTGATGAAGGCGATGATCGACGAGGGCCGGATCGCGAACCGGTTGTGGGTGATGCTGCGCGTCAGCAACCAGGCGCTCGCCGCCAACCTCGCGAAATACAAGACCATCGACTACGGCGGCGGCTTTCTGACCGTCCGGGCGATCAAGAAAGCGATCGACGGCGCGCTCGGCTCGCGCGGCGCCTGGCTGCTGGAGCCGTACGCCGACAAGCCCGGGGACACCGGCCGGAACACGACGCCGGTCGCCGAGATCGCCGAGACCGCCCGGCTCGCGCTCGAGCACGGCTACCAGCTGTGCGTCCACGCGATTGGCGATCGCGCCAACCGCGAGACCCTCGACATCTTCGAGCAGGCGTTCAAGGGGCGCGACGGCAAGGCCCTGCGCTGGCGCGTCGAGCACGCCCAGCATCTGAATCCCGGCGACATCCCGCGCTTCGGCCGGCTCGGCGTCATCGCCTCGATGCAGGGCGTGCACTGCACGTCCGACGCGCCCTACGTGCTCGCGCGTCTCGGACCGAAGCGCGCCGAAGAGGGCGCCTACGTCTGGCAGAAGCTGATGCAGTCGGGGGCGATCGTGAGCAACGGCACCGACGCCCCGGTCGAAGACGTGAGCCCGATCGCGAGCTACTACGCGACGGTCAGTCGCCGCCTCGCCGACGGCTCGATCTTCTATCCGAATCAGCGTATGAGCCGGCTCGAGGCGTTGAAGTCCTACACCATCAACGCGGCGTACGCGGCCTTCGAGGAAGAGTCGAAGGGCACGCTCAAAGTCGGCAAGTACGCCGACGTCGTCGTGCTCTCCAAAGACATCCTCACGGTACCGGAGAACGAAATCCCAACTACTGAGGTGCGCTACACGGTTGTGGGGGGAAAGATCCGGTATCGGGCGAAGTAACGAGACAGAGCGCGTCAAATCCCAAGCTCCAAGCTCCAAATCCCAACGGACTCCCAACTTCCAACCCCAAACGAATTGGGATTTGGAGGTTGGGCGTACATTGGGATTTGGTGCTTGGAGCTTGGGATTTGACTTGTGCCTTGACTTCTACCTCGTCCCCACAGCCTTGGCCCCGCGGGGCGCGTGCTGCGAGGGAGGCACCTTGCGGCGGTACTGATCGAAGAACTTCGTGACCGCCTTGTGGAAGCGCTCGTTGAGGGCGCGGCCGGTGTCGCCCGGCACCGGGCCGAGGCGGCTCCACGAGGCCTGCGCCTGGCGCACGTCTTCGGCCATCGTCCGCCACTTCGATTCCTCGCCGGCGCGGCCGCCGATGGTGTTCGACGCCAGCGCCTCGCGCAGCATGTCGGCGAGCGCCTGCGACGAGTTCGCGGGCGCCGGGCTGGCGTCGCTCAGGAATCCCTCGACGCGCGCGACCAGCTTCTCCATCTTCTGGCGGTTCGGCTCGACGTCGAGCTCGGTGCCCTTGAAGGCATCCGGATGGCCGAGCAGCGTCTGCTCGAGGGCCCCGACGAAGCGCGCGCTCAGCGGATCCGCGCCGTGCCGCACGACCGGCGTCGACTGGTTCCACCGGCTGCGCAGCGAGCGCACCTGCTCGAGCAGGTGTGACGGATCGGCGCCGTTCAGGCCGCTGCCTTCCGCGGGCGCCAGCGCTTCCATCTCGGCGACGAGCTGTTCGCGATCGGCCTGCTTCGACTCGAGCTCGATTTCGTCGCGCCGCTTGTAGCGATCGAAGAACGTGTCGCAGGCGGTGCGGAAGCGCTGCCAGACGGCTTCGGACTTGTTGCGCCGCACCGGACCGATGGCTTTCCACTCGGTCTGCAGCCGGCGGATCTCGCCGGCGGCGCGATCCCACTCCCTCGACATCGAGAGCTCTTCGGCGCGCGTGCAGAGCGCTTCCTTGCGGGTGAGATTCGCCGACCACGTCTCCTTGCGCTCCGCGAGATCGGCGTTGCGCCGCGTGAAGAAGCGGTCGCAGGCGTCCCGGAACTGCTTCCACGTGGTCTTGGTGTCCTGGCGCGGCACCGGGCCGATCTGCTGCCACTCGGCCTGGAGCTTCTTGAGCTCGTCGGCGGTCTTGATCCAGTCGGTGGAGTCGGCGATCTCCTCGGCGCGGGCGATCAGCGCGAGCTTCTTTTCGAGATTGACCTTGCGTTCCTCGTTGCGGTGCGAGAAGAACTCGCGCAGCCGTGCCTGAATCGGATCGGCGGCCTGGCGATAGCGGTGCCAGAGCGCCTGCGCCTGCGCCCGCGGCGCTTCGGCGACGCTCTTCCAGCGCTCCTGGATGTCGTGCAGCTCGCGCGCGGCCTTGTCGAGATCGTCTTCCTTCGGCCCTTCGGCGGCGTCGAAGCCGTACTTCACGCGCAGTGCTTCGGCCTTCGCGATCAGCTCTTCCTGGACGGCGGCGTTGGCGAAACGCTTCCACTCGTCCATCTCGCGGAGATCCCGCAGGCGCGGGGTCACGGCCGCCGCGGCGGCCCGCAGCCGCTCGATCAGTGCCTGCTGTGCCTCGCGCTCGGCCTCCGGCGGGGCGTCGATGGCCGCGCGCAGATCGCGGGCCAGGCGGTCGGCTTCGCGCAGCGTCAAGTCCTCCGCGGCGCTGCGCTTCTGCGCGCGCTCGACCAGCTGCTCGACGCGCTGGACGTGCTGGCGCTGCGATCGCTCTGCCGCCGCCTGCCGTTCCTCGTCTTTCTGCCGGACCCGGGTGCTCGCCTGCTCGAACCGTTCACGGAGCGCCTCGTCTCCGCCTTCGGCGCGCGGCGCGAGCTGGGCCCACTCCGCCACCGTCGCGTTCCACGCGTCGCGCGCGAGAGGATCCTCCGCGCTCAGCCGCTCGGCCTCGGCCGCGAGCGCTTCCAGCCGCGCCTGCGTCTGCTGAAGATCGAGCCGATTCTGGTGGCGCTGCCGCGCGCCCTCGATTGCCGCGTCGAACTTGCGCTGGGCCCCATCGGCCTCGTCTTCGATTGGACCGAGCGCCGCCCA
>Ga0075423_10006021_pt1 | contig 11365 bp, 10 predicted proteins | sample SoiMethybrSBSTD2_FD_80114 | JGI IMG/M metagenome (GOLD analysis project Ga0075423, IMG submission 80114) | Bulk soil microbial communities from a Populus tree surrounding site in Tennessee, USA - Soil MetaG P. TD hybrid SBSTD2 | ecosystem: Environmental > Terrestrial > Soil > Tree plantation...
AAACGGCGTCGACGAGCTCATCCAAACGCCAGGAGCCGGCGCAGCCGGCCGCGGCGGCGCGGGCGAACATCTTGAGATCGAGGCCGCTCTTCTCGGCCAGGAGTAATCCTTCATAGATCGCCAGCTCGGAGATCGACTGCATCATCTGATTGATGTGCTTGCCGAGCTGGCCGTTGCCGTTTTTGCCGAGATAGGTGACGGTGCGGCCGACGTGCTGCAAGACCGGCAGCGCGCGCTGATACGCTTCGTGGCTCCCGCCGACGAAGAGCGTGAGCGCGCCGTTGGTCGCGCCGATGTCGGCGCCGCTCACAGGAGAATCCAGCATCTCGATGCCGCGCGCGCGGAGCGCGGTTGAGATTTTAATCGCCGCCTCGGGTGCCGTGCTGGAGAGATCGACGAAGACGAGACCTTCTTTTCCGCCCTCGGCTATCCCACGGCTTCCTAACGCGACCTGCTCGACGGAATCGGGCTGGAGCGAGGCGAGGATGATCGTCGAGCGCTCGGCCAGCTCGGCCGGCGACGCGGCCGCCGCGGCGCCTTCGGTCAAAAGCGGGCGCATCCTCTCGCCGTCGAGGTCGAGCGCCGCCAGCGGGAAGCCCGCGCGTAATAATCTCAGCGCGATCGGCCCGCCCATGTTGCCGAGACCGATGAAGCCAAGCCGATCCGGTTGCGTCATTTTTTACCTCGCCGCCTGCGACGACAAAAATTCCGGCATGAGATCGGCCAGGAACTCCGGCACCTTGTCGGCCGGGTAGTCGCTCAGGCCGCTGTCGAGATCGATCATGTCGTGCTCGCCTTGCAGCACGCCCTTGGGAATTTTTCCGTTCGCCGCGTCGGCGATGCCCTCGCGCAGCATCTTCCTCAGAAGCAGAATCGCCCGGTCGCCGTAGCCGGGATGCTCGCGCTCGCGGTCGACGATCGGCCCCTGGCTCTCGACCATCGCCTTGTCCTCCAGCGGGACGATGCCGCTCACGTCGCCGAAAAATCTCCGGTCGTAAGGCCTTCGCGCTCTGTGGCGCGCCTGCTCCACGTCGGGGCCGTGGTAGCTCTTCTCTTTCGGCGGGCTGGGATAGACCGTGAGGCGCATCTCCTCGCAGTGCGTGTCGTCGATCGGCACGATCCAGATCGCCTGCTGCACCGGCGTCTCGAGCCGCGTCGCGCGCCCGGCCTTCGGCTCGCGGGATTTCCGGTTGATGCTCGGCAGCACGGTCGTGCGCCGTCGCACCTTCACGGTGCCGGGCGCCGCGCCCGCCATTAATATATAAATATCGACGCCGTATTTTCCCTCGACCGCCTTAAACACCGGGCAGCGCTCGAAGATGCCGTGGAGATAGGCGAGGTGCGTCGTGTCGGTCGTATTCTCGACGCCCTGAAGCCAGTTGCAGTTGTACGCCTTGCCCAGGTCGCCGTCGCCGCGCTCGGCGCCGCGGTGGCCGTCCATCACCAGCACGTCGTAGCGCGGCAGCGGCGGCGGATGATCTTTGTCTTTTCCCAGGTAGGCGAAGACGAAGCCGCCAAGCTCGGCGGCGGGATACCACGGATGCAAGATATTCGGCGCCGTCTTGATCGGCTCGGCGGGACGGTCGAGGATTTTTCCCCGGCAGTCGTAATGCCAGCCGTGATAGGCGCAGCGGATGCCCTGTTGCTCGATGCGGCCGTATTCGAGCGAGGCGCGGCGGTGCGAGCAGTAGCGGTCGAGCAGCGCGAGCTCTCCCGAGAGGTCGCGAAACAGCACCAGCTCCTCGCCCAGGACTTTGACCGGCACCGGAATATCTTTGACTTCCTCCGAAAGCGCCACCGGCCACCAGAAGTGTCTTAAGTATTCGCCGCCGGGCGTGCCGCGTCCGACTCTCACGACCTGGTCCCAGCTCAAATCGCTCGCGCTGATCATAACGCTTCCTTTCTATTTCACCGCTTCGCCGACCAGCTTCGTGATCGGCGTGCGGTCCCACACATCGGGGCCCCAGAGGCGGACGTATTTGACGCCCTTCTGGCGCCGCAAACCCGGCAGCAGATCGTCCTTGGAAATATCCTCGCGCAGCGAGTTTTGACTCGGCAGATTCGGCCCGCGCTTCTGGATCACCGACTGTCCCTCGCGCGAGAGGAACCAGTTGACGAGCACCTTCGCGGCATTCGGATGCGGCGCGCGGTTCATCAGCGAGATCATCGTGCCGCCGGCCTCGAGCCCCGCGCCCTCTCTCATCGCGTGCGCGTCGAGGACGTCTACGGGGAGGCCGCGCCGCTTCGCCTCGTCCACCTCCTCCGCCTTGGCGGTGATCGCGATGGGATATTTGCCCGAAGCGAGCCAGTCGGTCTGTTGGCGCTCGTCGCGCACGAGCGTCAGGCCCGCGGCGAGGAGCTTCTTGATATATTCCGGGCCGAGCTGCGGGTTGTGGTAAAGAAAGAGCAGCGGGCTGCCGCCGCCCGGGTCGCGCGGGTCTTTGAGGGTCGCCTTGCCCTGCCACTTGGGATCGAGCAGGTCTTTAAAAGAATTGATCGCGCCGGCGTCCGCCTGGCTCGTATTGTAGCCGAGCATCCGGAGCGGGAACGCCGCGTAGATGAAGATATATTGGCTGTCGCCGTCGTTGTACTGGTGGCGCCCCTCGAACCATTTCGTCGGATCTTTGACTTCGGGAAGAATGAGAGCGGGCGGGATCGGCTCCAGCGCGCCGGCGCGGTAGAGCGTCGTCGACGTGCCGCCGCCCAGACGCACGACGTCGGCGACGAATTTCCCCGCGCGGCGCTCGGCCATGATGCGCTGGAGATGCTGCGCCGCGCTGCCCTGCATGAGCACGACTTTGATTTTGGGAAAGCGCTTCTGGAACGCCTCCCATTCGGTGTCTTCGGCGATCTTGTAGACGACCACCTGGCCTTCCTGTTCGGCGGCCTTCACCGTGCGCTGCCACTCGCTTTCCCAGCTTTCGCCGGCGCGCGCGGCGCCCGGCCAAAGCGCGAGGGCGAGAAGCGCGAGCGGAAGCCCTCTACATCGCATCGTACTCCGGGGCATTGTCCAACTGCTCCACGCGCGAATAGCCGATCGACTTATAGATGCGGTTCGTGGCCGAGATGAAGCGTGCCGGCGCAGACGGAGCGCTATTGAAGTGCTGATGGATCGTGTTGTGCGGGATATAGACCATGTCGCCGGCCTGCCACTCCCAGCGGGTCGGCTCGCGGGCGATGCGCGCGTGATATTTATCCGTGATCTCGACCTCGACCTCCCAGTGGAGATCGTGGCCGCTGCCTTCCAGGACATAGAAAATCTCGTCGGCCATCTGCCACTGCTTTCCCGAGCGGCTGGCGCCGGGAATTTCCTGAAGCTCGACGTCGATCGCCTTAACGCGCAGCGGCACCGACGCGTCGGCCAAGAGGCGCGTCCGGCCGTGCGGCGTCCAGCGCCACGGCGTGTCGTCAGGCTTGATCACTTTTTTGAGCTGCTCGTCCGCCGGATCGCGAATCACGGGAAAATCGACCGGCGGCCCCCAGCGCGGGTCTTCCAGCGGCGGCATCGTGCCGAGCGGCCCCTGCTGCTGCAGGCCCAAAAAAATCCACAGCGGCTTCGCCTTCATCACGAGAATGAGCGCGGGGTGGTCCGGGTCGGCATTGTTGTGCCAATGCACCGAGTCGTTGTGGACCGCGAGCGCGTCGCCCGCTTCCCAGTCGTAGCGCAGGCCGTCGTGCACGTCGAAGCCGCGCCCTTCGAGCACGTAGAGAAACGCCTCGTTCTGGTGGCCGTGCCCTTTGTCGCGCGCGCCCGGCGGCAGTGTCACGAAGTGCGATTGCAGGCTGTGCGTGACGAACGGGTCGTTGACCGGGCTGATGATATTTTTTTCTTTTACTCTGCCGACGCCCTCCTCGCGAAAGTCGCGGTAGTCCTTGCGGATGACGCGCGGCAGTGTATCCAGCCGCTGGCGGCGCATCTCGGTGAGCGAGTAGGTCTCGCTCGCGAGCCCTTTGATGAAGACGCGGGGCTTGGCGTAACGGGGAGGAGGATTGGCCATGACACCGTCCTTACCAACAGCGTTGGGAGAAATCCTATCGTCCGGCTAAGCGTCTACTCTGGCGGAGGGTGGTTGTCAAGAAAGGGGAGGTCGTCGAGGCGAAACTATCCGGAGCCTCGGCGCATCGGGGCGAAACCGGCCTGCGGGAACGCTGCGCCATAATTTAACTTGACAGGCAATCCTTATATGCGCGATATAGGCCGCATCTCATGAGAGCCGCCGGGCCGGCGGCGTTCCAGGTGGTGGCATGAAAAAACGAAAACTGATTTTGACCAGGCCCGCTTACGATTGGGTTCTGATCGTTCTGCTCGCGTGGGCGCTCGGCGGCTGCGCCGCCGCGAAATCGCCTGTTGCGAAGCGCTGGAGCCACACCGTCCAGCCCGTCGCCGAATGGGTCTCCGCCGAGCGGGAAGAGGAGATGGATTTCCTCATCCCGGCGTTCAATCCGCTAACGGCCGCGGGCCCGGCGGATCAGATCGAGGCCCGCTTCAGGGGAAAAGACCGCAAGGGGCCCAAGACCAGCCTCGCGAATGCATCGCCTGTCCAGAATTTCGCCACGCTCCCCGCGCTGATCGCGACTCTGCCGCCGGACGACGCCATGCGCGATCATCAACCGCCGCTCGAGACCGATTCGAACACGCGGCTCCCCGAAGAGCTGCGCAACGTCCGGGTGCGCGCCTGGATTTACGACATCAAGTACGAGGACGACCAGGACTGGCATGTCATCGCCGGGACCGATCCTGCCCAGACGCCCAAAACCTACTTCAATACCGAGATCAGCGGTCTCCCGAGCCAGAACGCGGCGGCGTTCCAGACGCTGCTTCAAGTTAGGCGGAGCCTGGCCGACATCCTTAACAACGATCTCCCCGGCCCCGGCCATTACCATAGCTACAAGGACGATCCGATCCCGGTGATTGTCGAAGGCTCGCTCTTTTACGACATCGACCACGCGCCTGGAGTCGTCGGCCCCGAAGGACGCCGGCCGAAAACCGCGTGGGAGATCCATCCGATCACCCGTCTCGAGCTCGCCCAGTGAGTCAGCCATGATCCCGATGCAATTGGCGCTGATCTCGACGGTCGCGCAGGTCGATTTCGCCGATCTTTCGATGGTGAGCGCGGCGATCCAGAAACAGATCGTGCGCGACTTCGAGCCGGTCTGGAACGCCCCGGCGACCATCGACGCTTTCGCGACGCTGGACGACGTGCCGGTCGGCTACTGGCCGATCATTGTCGTCGAGGCGGTCGCGCACGGCGGCCAGCATCGCGACCGCAACGGCCAGCCGTTCGCGCTGATCGAAGGCGGAACGAGCTGGTCGCTCGCGGCCAGCCACGAGGCGCTCGAAATGCTGGCCGATCCATTCGGCAGCCGTCTTATCGCGGGCGCCTCGCCGGCGCCGGGGCAGGGACGCGTCGAATTTCTCGTGGAAATCTGCGATCCGTGCGAAGACGACGACTTCGCGTATACCGTCAACGGCGTTCTCGTCTCCGACTTCTATACGCCGAATTACTTCGACCCGGTCACCGCCGCCGGAGTGCGCTACAGCTTTACCGGCGCGCTCACCGCGCCGCGTGAGGTTCTTCCCGGCGGGTATTTAACCTGGCACGAGCCGGTCGGCGGGGATTGGTTTCAACTCCGGCGGTTTACCGCCGATCCCGAGATCAAAAACCTCGGCCCTCTTCCTATCGGAAGCGAGGCGATCCGCACGATGATCGACCGGCTGACGCCCGAGACCTACCGTCTCGGTCGTCTCGACGAGTCGAGGCGCTCCGTTGTCGGCGCGCGCGCCGCACGGCGCTCGATCGCGGCGGCGACCGCCGCGCGCGCGCAATGCTGGAGGGACACCATAGAATCCCTGAAGCTGAAAAAGCCCGGGCGATGACGCGCCGAAGCTCATACTGGTTTTTCTGCGTTGCGGTGATCATCGCCGGCTGCGCCGGTCAGCAGGTCTTGCCTATCTCTTATACGACGGGAGCGCCGGCGCCTCACCTACGTCGTTCTTCAGATTACGGCGACACCGCCACAGCGATCGCCTTCGCCATGGTGGAAGAGCTCAAACTGCCGAAGTTCGAGACTGTTTTGTACATCTACCCGAGCCTCAGCGACTATAAAGCCGGCTTCGTAAACGAACTTCAGGGGAGTCCCGAGCAGGCCTCGGCGAGCAGCGATTCGGTTGCGATCTCAAATTGCCAATACAAAAAAATTCTCGTGAACGGCCATTGGTTCTCGCGCGTCCCGTGGACGGCGAAGGTCAAGACGCTGGCGCATGAAATGACGCACGTGACGCAATTCGCCCTCGGAAAATGGAGCTGTAGAGAAGCGCATGCCTGGATCACCGAAGGGTTCGCCAACTGGCTGGCTTATCGAATTCTCGACAAATTGTCCGTCGACAACTTTGCGTCGGCGCGCGGCGAATATCTCAAGGCCGTCGCCGAGTTCAAGAGCTTCCGGACGCTTCCGTCGCTTGCGGCGATATCGCATTATCCCGACTGGGATTACACGACGCGCAGCATGGGATACGAGGCGACTTATTCGCAAGCGTTCTTAGCCGTCGAGTATCTTATCGAGCGCAACGGTCTCGAAGGCATCGTCAAATACCTTTCTTTATTCGAGGATTCGGAGGACGCCGAGGCGAATTTCAAAACCGCCTTCGGCGCCGAGTTTTCAACCTTCGAAGCCGATTTCAACGCGTATTTTCTGAAGCTCTCGAATTAGAATATTTGCAGCGCGTATTATCGCGCAGACTTCTTTGGAACGCGGCGGTCAGCGAAACTCCGACGCGACTTCCTTGGCGAAAAGGCGCATCGATTTCATGACCTCGTCGTGCGGGATGCCGCCGAAGTTGAACGTCGTCGTGAGCGTGTCGAAATAGTAGTTCCGCATCGCGCTCCGAATGTTTTTGATGCACTGTTCCGGCGTGCCGTAATTGTTGCGGCCGGTCGCGAGCATCCCGTCCCAATCGTATTCGCCCGGCAGCGCCGTCAGCGACGATCTCCGGCCGATGCGCGATATCTCATCGTAGCGCGCAATCGCGGCGGCGGCGATTGCGCGCGCCCGCTCGGCGCTCTCGTTGACATGGGTTCTCACGTGGAGCTGGCAATGGCGCTCCTTCGGATCGAGTCCCTACTCGGCTAGCGCTTTTTTCCAGGCCTCGACCCCGGGGCGGACTTTTTCCGGCGGATGCGGATGGCCGACGGTCATGATGTGAAAGCCATGGCGGCCGGCCCACTCGAGCGACTGTAGGGAGGTGCCGGCCACCCATATGGGCGGAAGAGGATGCTGCACCGGCCTTGGGTAGAGCGCGACTTCCTCGAATCGCCAGAAGGCGCCGCTGTGGCTCGAACGCTCGCGGCTCCACGCGTCGGCGATGATTTGAAACGCCTCCTCGAAGCGCTCGCGGTCGGTTTCGCGCTCGACGCCGAATACGCGGTAATCGAGCTCGGTATTGCCCGAGCCGATGCCGAATTCCAACCGTCCGCCGGAGAGCGCATCGACCATCGCGTAGTCCTCCGCGCTGTGGAGCGGATGTCGCAGCGGCAGGATGGCGATGCACGGGCCGAGATGGATTTTGGATGTGCGCGCGGCAGCGGCGGCGAGCAGGACCGCCGGATTGGGCACCAAGCCGCCATAGCCCAGAAAGTGATGCTCGTTGAACATGAAACATTCCCAGCCCAGCTCTTCCGCGAGCTCGACTTGTTCGAGAATCTGCCGGTAATACTCGTCGTACGGCGGATCGATATCCGGAAAATAAGTGGTCAGGATGTTGATGAAAAATTTCACGGCGACTAATTCACGCTTACCCGTTATAACCGAACGGCACAAAAATTGGGACAGGCTGCTCGCCGTTGTCGCCGTTCCATAGCCTGTGGTAAAGAGCCGCATGGCGAGGATTCATAGACTGACCGCGGCCATTCTCCCGCTCGCAGCGCTCATCGGAATATTCGGCTGCAATTTTTTCCTGGGCAAAAGTGCGGGCGAGGCCGTGGCCGCGCGCATTCACGCGCAGGTTCAGCAAAAGGATTATTCCGCCATCTATAACGAAGCGAGCGCGGGCTTTAAACAAACCGCTCCGGAATCCGACTTCATCGAGTTTATGCAGAATTACAGTTCAAAGACCGGAGCCTTCAAACAAGCGACTCAGGTCGCGTGGGAAATCGGCGTCGATGCAACAGCGGGAAAGATGTATACATTCGTTTACGAACTGGAATTCGAGAACGGAACCGTGAGAGAAAAATTGGTATTTAGCCGCTCTGAGCAGGGCAAAATGCAGCTCCGCAGTTTGCAGTGGAGCCCGGTTCAGCGGAAGGCCAAGCCGACTGAAAGACCGCCCCAAACGACGGTGTCGTAATCTCCGCGTTGCTCCGCTAACTTTACATTGATTTTCCCCCGCCGAAGGGTGAAGACATCATCGCGCAACGGCCGGGAAGATGACCCATGGGCAGCGCTATCCTGAGAACCGTCGACGCGACGTAGCGCCGCCGGCCGCTTGACAGCTCGCGGCGTTTAGTGTTTCAAACTTGGATCGACGTCCTATGGCGCGAAACGGATACAAGATTTTTGACGCCGATACCCACGTCCGGCCCGACGCCGAGCTTCTGGAAGCCTATCTGCCGGAAGCCGCGCGCGCCAGGCTCGCCGGCTTTGCGCGCTATCGGACGGTCAACAAGGAAGGCGCAGCCACCTACCTCATGGGCGAGCGCAGCTATAAGCGCCGTCTCGGCCGCGCCGGCGCCGAGGCGCCGGAAAAGAAAGAATACATGGGCGGCTACAAGCGGCACCAGCACGGGAAGCCCGATCCGCTCTGCGAGCGCGATCCGGCAGTGCGGATCAAGGATATGGATATCGAGGGCGTGGATGTGAATCTCATGCTTCCCTCGGGCTGGTTCGGCGCCTGGACGACGATCGACGACGTCGGCCTGGAATCCGCGATTTACCAGGCGTACCACCGTTGGATGGCGGATTATTGCGCGGCGTTTCCGCGGCGGCTGAAAGGCGTGGTCGTCGTCTCGGCGCGCGACGTCGCCGCCTCCGTCGCCGAGCTGCGCCGCTGCGCCCGCGAATCCTGGCCGCTCGCGGTCTTCGTCTACGCCCCGTACCAGTTCCCGCTCGATCATCCCGACCTCGAGCCGGTGTGGAAGGCGGCGGCGGAAGAAAATCTCTCGGTCGTGCTCCATACCTTCACGGTCATGCCGCCGTACGCGCCCGGCGGCCTCGACTCGTGGGACAACCTCTGGCTGCAAAGATCGGCGGCGCATCCGTGGTGCGGCCAGCGCAACATGGCCGCGATCATCGGCGCCGGCGTCATGGATCGCTACCCGGAAATCCGCGTCGGCACGCTCGAAGCGGGCCACGGCTGGCTGCCGTCATGGGTGAGCCGCCTCGAGGAGCACACCAAGCTCTGTCCCGAGGCGCTGCCGGAATTGAAGCAGACGATCCGCGGCTATGTGACCGGCGGCCGCTACTTTCAAAGCATCGAGGTCTCCGAGGGCGCCGCGCTGACCCGCAGCGTGATCGACCTCTTGGGTCCGGATGTCCTAATGTTCGGCTCCGATTATCCCCACGGTGAGAGCTGGTTTCCGCGCTCGGTCGAGACCGTGCTCGGCTGGAATCTTCCCGCGGAAGAGCTGCGCAAGCTCTTCTGGGACAATCCGGTCCGCTTCTACGCGCGCTACTCCGAATGACCGCCGCGGCCAAACTGCGCCGCCTGCTGCGGCGGAAAAACCAGGTGCTGGCCGTGCTCGGCGCGCCGAACGCGTTTCATGCGAAGATCATGGAAGCGCACGGCGTGGAGGCGTGCTTCGTCGGCACGAGCATCACGGGAGGCAACTATACGGGCATGCCCGATCTCGGCGTGCTGACTATGACCGAATGCGTCGCCATCGGCAGATTGATCGCGCATGCGGTCAAAATGCCGGTCATCCTAGACGGCGACACCGGCCACGGCGGCATCATGGCGGTGAGGCGCCTGGTGCGCGAATGCATCGAGGCGGGGCTCGCCGGCCTGCGGCTCGACGATCAGCCGCTGGAGCAAAAGCGCCGCACCATGTCGGCGGGCATCGCCATCGTCTCGCGCCGAGAGGCGGTCGCGCGCTATCGCGCGGCGGTGGACGCGCGCGACGAGATCGATCCCGACTTCGTCATCATGGCGCAGTGCTACGCGCGCGACGCGACCAACGGCGGCATGGCGGAGACGCTCCGGCGGCTTAGGCTCTACGAGCGGGAGGGCGGCGTCGATTGGGTGCAGTTCGAGGCGCCGCACTCGGTCGCCGAGATCAAGCGCACGCGCCGCTTTGTCCGCGGGCCGTTCTCCGCGATGAAGGGCCATCTGCCGCGCGCGCTGAGTCTTCAAGAGCACCGCGCGCTCCGCCTGAACGCGGCGTGGTATACCTTCCTTCCCGATCTCGTGCTCAAGGCCTCCGCCTGGTCGTTTCTCAAATCGTTCCAAAAAAACGGCATCGCCGCCTGGAGCGAGTTCGCCGCCGCGCGCCCCGACACGCCTTTTACCGGCGGCGAGCGATGGACCTGGGACGCGAGCGGCACCGCCGAGCTCGCGAAGCTCGAAGCGCGCTATTCGCGCAAGAGGAAATAGCCGGATGAGGAAAATGTTTTTCATCGCGCTCGCGATCTTCTTCGCCGGTCCGCCGGCGCTTCGCGCGCAAAGCGATTTCTACCAGGGAAAACAGGTCAGGATCGTCGTCGGCGCTTCCGCCGGTGCTGCCAGCGATCTCTACGCCCGCTTGGTCGCGCAGCACCTCGCCAAGCACATTCCAGGGAAACCCAACATCATCGTGCAGAACATGCCGGGCGGCGGCTCGGTGACCGCCGCGAACTACGTCTACAGCGTGGCCAAGCCCGACGGCCTCACGCTCGCCGCGGTGGTCGCGCCGGTCTATTTCGCGCAGCTGCTCGGCCGCAGCGAGGTGAAGTTCGACTGGGCGAAATTCACCTGGATCGGAACGCCGGAGGAAAACGACGAGCTGTTTTTCATCCGCTCGGACCAGCCGTACAAGACGCTTCTCGATCTGCGCGCGCCGGCGCAGCCGCCGCGCTGCGGCACGAGCGGCGTCGGCAGCACGGGCTATTACATCCCGAAGCTTTTATCGGAGATCTTCAATCTGAAGATCGATCTCGTGACCGGATACCCGGGCGCCGCGGACGTCGATGTCGCGGTCGAACGCAACGAAGTCCACTGCCGCGGCACGACGCTGAGCGCGTTCTTCGGCCGCGAGCCGGGGCGGACGTGGGCGAAGACCGGCTTTGTCCGCTTCCTGGTGCAGACGGGGGATAAGCGCGACCACCGCCTGTCCGAGACGCCGACGATCTGGGAGCTTATGAATAGCGAGAAGACGCCCGAGAGCCAGAAACGCAT